>FWPV01000286.1_pt1 | contig 171866 bp, 147 predicted proteins | sample 2228371 | NCBI WGS metagenome assembly FWPV01 (sample SAMEA103939776, study PRJEB20133) | metagenome
CATCTCATGCACAAAGTAGAGTGCGTCGAGCAGGCCCTTCGGCGTGTCCGTATCCGGGTTCATGAGCACATTGACGAGTTGGTCGTAATCGATGCCGTCAGAGGCGGACGGCGGTGGCAACGTCAAACCTCGGCCGTCGAAGTAGGGCTTATGAGGTTTCAGCAGAGCCAACAGGTGATCACGCGCGATGGCCTTGAGGCCGTCGGCATGGGCAAAACGCCTGAGATTGTACGTCGCCATTCGTTCTTTCCTCCTTGTTCTTTATAGCCAGGCCGTCCCCGGCGTTTGCGTTTCCGAGCCGGGCCGCCTGACGGCGACGACCTTGCCGATGATGCGCATCCCATCGTCGGGCCCAACCGGGATCGGTCGATGCTTCGGATTATCCGGCCTAAGTTCAATTTTCTCGTCACGGATGAATAGCCGTTTCACCGTCGCCTCATCATCCAGCATCGCAACTACAATATCTCCGTTTTCCGCCACAGGCTGCTCCCGGACCACCACCAGGTCGTGCTCTTTGATCCCGGCATTCACCATGCTGTCCCCGACAACCTCAAGGGCGAAGCACCTGCCCGACCGAACGATTCTGCCTTCGACCATGATCTCGCCGACGATATTTTCCACAGCCAGAATCGGTTGCCCTGCGGCCACACGTCCTACGATGGGGACGGCGGTCACGATAGAAGGCGTGTCCTCGGGCTCGCGAACGATGGCAAGGCTCCTGGCCTTTCTCGCCTCGCGTTTCAGGTATCCCTTCCTCACGAGTTGGCTCACCTGTCCATGCGCGCTTGCATGGGATATCCCAAGGATATCCGCGAGTTCTTTCATGGTAGGGGGGAAACCCCGGTTGTTCATATAGCGGCGTATTTCCTTTAAGGTGTGGTGTTGTTTATCGGTAATATCTTCAACAGGGCGTCGGCCTCTGCTTTTACGTTCCATTTCGATGACCTCGGCTTCTTGAGTCTTTAGAACCATATGAGCGACATCGGCCGTAGCGTCTGCACAGGGCACACGGCCAGATTACAAAAGGTTATTATATTTCACTGACAAGTGTCAGGTCAATTCAAAAAAATGTATGGGGTGAACCAGAGAAAGCGGTCAAATCCTTGAAGAAAGCGATAGAAGGTGAGGACAATGGTATTCTGACGAGGGCCTGAGTTATTGCACGATAACACTATCCGAGGCGGTCTTTGCGCATCTGCACCCACATCTTCCGCTGCCTACTCCAGTTGGGAACAGCGGCGACCGGCCTCATGTCTTTTTCCAGGATCGGGTCTCGACCTTTCATTGTATTCGGAAGGAAGAGGATATCTTCCTGGATGTCCGGGGCAAGGTTGAGCAGGTTCATGATCTGGGTGATGCGCGCACGGGTTACATAGCCCAGGCGGGCAAGGTCCGCATAGTCCTGGATATCCCCTCGCTTGACCAGTTTTTCAAATCGGATTGCCAAAGCTAGAAGCTTAGCAACCCGCGGGATGTTCCCTTTGCCGGTTGATCCGCGTCGGCTGTCCGATTGTGGGTTGACGTTACCTCGTTTGTTTCGCGGCTGGAACGTGAAACTTACCTCCAGCCGCCCGTCGCTTCCAAGGTTATGCATAGTCGGTTTCATATGCGGTTTTCCTTTCCAAGGGCTGCCTGTCCCAAACAAACGGCCTTGATGCCGGGGGAGCGGAACGTAACGGTCACTTTGCCGTCACGGCCATCGTACGCGACGCGCTCGACAAGGGCTTTGATAACCCGCGCCTGTTCGCCCGGGGCAAGCGATTGCCAGATGGGGTCGAAGGCTGCGAGGGCTTTTTCCAAGTCTTCGTCCTCGAGTGTTTCTCTTTGGACGGCGATGGTTTCCTCGCGGATAACGGTCATCCTTTGTTCAAGAGAACGAATCTGGTCCTGGAGGTCGGCCATCTGATCCGTCGCCAGCCTCCGGTCCGTTTCCGAGAACGGCAAGTCTCCCACGAGGGCGCGGAGCCTGACGTCCAACCGTTTAAGTTCCCGCTCGTGAGCACGGCGCTCGGTTTCAAGTTCCACCAGACGCTTTTCACTTTGAACCCGAACTTGGGAAGCCGTTTTCGAAATGACCTCCTGGTTCGCGCCCAAGCCTCGAATATAATCCACCACTGCGTCTTCAATTTCATAAGCATTGAGCGACTTGGTAGGGCAGGACGCCCATCCCCGCTGCTGAGCGGTCAGGCAGACATAGTAACGATAATGTTTCCCCTTTCTGGCAGTGTAGGTGTGCACCATGGCGGTTCCACAAGGCGCGCAGTAAAGCAGCCCCCTCAGCAGCGCGCCGTATTTGTTTCGGATTTCCTTGCCGCCGGATCGGCCATTGTGCCGAAGGGTATCCTGGACCCGCTGCCAGATCTCCGGGGCCACGATCCCCTCATGCTCTCCGGGGTAGACGGTGCCCTTATAATTGATGTTGCCTGTATAGATGATGTTGGTCAGCAGTCGGAAGAGACTGCTTTTGGTAAAAAGATTCCCCCCGCGTTCCTCTCCTTTTTGGGTGGTCCACTTTTTTACACCCCACTTGCGGCGCTCGAGCTCCTGGACGACAGGCATCAACGCCTTGTGCTCCATGTAAAGATCATAAACGGCTCGCACCTGCTGGGCTTCTTCCTCGTTAACGACCAGCCGTCCTCCCTTGCGATCCAGGTCATAGCCGAGGACCGGCATGCCTCCGACCCACTTGCCCTTCTTCCGGGCGGCGGCCATTTTGTCCCTGGTGCGCTCCGAGATGATTTCCCGCTCGAACTGGGCGAAGGACAGCAGGATGTTCAGGGTGAGCCGCCCCATGGAACTGGTGGTGTTGAACTGCTGGGTGACGGAGACGAAGCTCACGGCATGCTTGTCGAAAAGCTCCATGATGCGGGCGAAGTCGAGAAGGGAGCGGCTCAGCCGGTCCACCTTGTAGACGACCACGCAATCGATGTCACCGGCCTCAATGTCGGCGAAGAGTCTTTTGAGGGCGGGTCGCTCCATGTTACCGCCGGTAAATCCGCCGTCGTCATACCGATCGGCGATGCACAGCCATCCCTCGTGCCGCTGGCTCGCGATGTATGCCTCCGCGGATTCCCGCTGGGCGTCGAGGCTGTTGAATTCCTGGTCGAGACCCTCGTCGGTGGATTTCCGGGTATAGATGGCGCAGCGCACGGTCGCTCGCCGGTTCTCCATAGACTGGTGGGTGGGGGTACTGTTTCTTTCGTATTGCCTGCTCATTCGTTCCTCCCGTTCGGCTCGTTGTCTTGATCTTGCGGTCCCTTGGGCTCCACCAGTCCGAAAAAGAGGAAGCCATTCCACTTGCTCCCGGTGGCCTCCTGGGCGACAGCGGACAGGGACTTGAACCACCGGCCGTCATATTCGAATCCCTTGTCCAGCACCTTTGCCACAATGTCCCGGCCCCGGAACTCCCTGACGAGCAATGTTCCCGGAAGCGGCAGCCTGGAATCTCGTTGCGGTTGCAGCCTCCCGCTCACCGACCGTTCCCTGACTTCCATCAATCCAGGTTTAATAGGGTCCCGCAGCATGCGGATTCTAAGGTCCGCGTCATTGGCGATCTCCTCGGCCCTCCGTCTGGCCCGTTCGGACAGGCTGCCTTCGGCCAGGGCCTGCAACCGCCAGGCGATACGCTTACGAAGAAAATCCTTGTGGTGGGACCTTGTCTCCTCTCCGAAGACATCGATATACCTTTCCCGGAGCTCCCCGACGGTCATTCGGGAAAGGGCTTGCACCTGCTGATACGTCGTTTCATTCATGGCAACCTCCAAAGAGTCTATGATCAGAATCCAAAACCGACCTTGTGCTCCGGCCGTCTCGCGACGTTAACCGGTGCATGAATGAAGGCTTCTATTGGCGGAACAATCAAGTCGGTTCTCTGTAAACGCCTCGGATTCTTTGGTTTGCACCACATTGCCGGCCATTTCCGGGCTGGATGTTGGCAGCCGACGCCCCCGTCGGTAGCGAAGGTAGCCTTCTCCCAGGATCGAGGCGATCTCTGAAATCGTTTCTTCGAGATCGCGTTTTGCGGATTCTCTGAATTCCATCGTGCCCCCCTTGCGACGACCGCCGGGTCATTGTGGATGCCGCCGAGGTAGGATGGGTCAGCCGCGAGGTTTCGACCGCGGATTCCATCGGTCCGCCCTGAAAGGCAGGCCCGCCGGCACCCACAACGATCTCCGTTCTCACGGCCGATTCCGCTGTCTGGTGTTTCTCTTCGGCCGGGCGTAGTTACCCGGCTTCGGTCGATACCTACCGGAGGACCCCTCGGGGTGTCGGGCCGAGTTGACCAGGCGGGCGTTAACAGCGTCCGAAAAAGGAACGGAGAATCGGAGAATCCGAGGGGCACATCGGAGAACGGCGGGCGCGAACGTCAACGTCCTTGGTTGAAACTCAAAAGCTGTGAGGGGAACGGAGAATTGGAGATAATGTTCTGGCTGGCGTAAGTCGGCGTGGACACGCCTGAAACGACAAAACCCCGAGGAGATGATCCCACGGGGTTTCGTGCTAACAAATGACCGTCGAAATGGACGGATTGAATTTTGGCTCCCCGGGACGGACTCGAACCGCCAACCTAGTGGTTAACAGCCACCCGCTCTGCCGATTGAGCTACCGGGGAACATCTCAAACGCCGCGATTGAGTAGCAAAAGGCCTGCCCGATGTCAAGGAGAAAGGCTCAAGCCGCTCATGGGCGTTCCGCCCCTCTGTAGGCGGGGTGGAAACCCCGCCCGCCGCCCTATTCTTCCGTTTCCTTCGACGCCTTGCCTTCCTTTTCGGGGGTGACGCAGCGCTTCAGGAGTTCCTCGTATTCGGCGTCCACCCGGGCCTGGATCCATTCGATCTCGGTTTCCGTGAGGTGCCGGAAGCGGCGCTGCAGCTTCAGGTATTCGCTCACCGGCTTGGGCTTGGCGATCTTTCGCGAAAGGATCCACTGGCCGTCGATCACTTCGTAGAGCGGGAAGACCTTGCTTTGGACCGCAAGACGGGCCACTTCCACGGCGAGGTCGGTTGCATGGCGCCACCCGGTGGGGCACGGCGAATAGATGTGAAGATACGCCGGTCCGGGCACCATGGCCGCCTTTTTCACCTTGTTCATGAGGTCCAGCGCATAGGCCGGAGACGCCGTGGCCACGTAGGGAATGCCGTGAGCGGCCGCAATCGCCGGAACGTTCTTCTTCCAGGTCCGCTGGCCGATGCTCTTCTTGCCCGGAGGCGACGTGGTGGTCATGGCGCCGTAGGGCGTGGCCGACGACCGCTGGATTCCGGTATTCATGTAGGCTTCGTTGTCCAGGCAGACATAAACGAAGTTGTGGCCGCGCTCCAGCGCGCCGCTCAACGCTTGAAGCCCGATGTCGGCCGTTCCGCCGTCGCCCCCGTAGGCCAGAAACACCACATCCGGCTGATGGATTCGGCCCTTGCGGTTGAGCGCCTTGTAGGCCGATTCGATGCCGCTGATGACCGCGGCCGCGTTTTCAAAGGCCACGTGAATCCAAGGTACCCGCCAGGCCGTCTGGGGAAAGGGCGACGTCACGATTTCCATGCACCCCGTGGCGCTGGCCACGACGACGTTGCTTCCCAGCGCCTTCATCACCTGGCGGAGGGCCAGGATTTCGCCGCAACCCTGGCACGCCCGGTGCCCCGGCGAAAGGGGCTCGCCCTCGGGCAGCTTCTTGGGGTGAAAACCCTTGAAATCCTTCAGTGCTTCCGCTGCTATGCCCATCATTCCCTCACATTGATGATTTCATATCCCATGGGATCGCCGCGCTTCATGGACGCGACCAGCTTGTCATGCATTTCTTCGAAGTTTTCGACCGTTATGTCTCTTCCGCCGAGCCCCGCCAGGTAGTTTTGGATGTAGGGGTAGAAGGCCCGATCGTAAAAGCACGCCTTCACCTCCGTACAGAGCGGCCCCACGCCGCCGCTGAGTGCCATGGCGCGGTCGATCACCGCAACGGCTCCGGCCCCCTTGAGCGCCTGGTAAAGCTCGTCAAAGGGGAAAGGCCGCCAGAGCCGGAGCCTCACCAGCCCCACCTTTTTTCCCTCGGAGCGCATCTTGTCCACGGCCGTCATGGCCGTTTCCGAAATGCTTCCCATGGTGAGCATGATGACGTCGGCGTCTTCGGACTTGTAGGTTTCCACCGGCCGGTACCGCCGGCCGAAGACCTTTGCGAACTCGTCCCAGGCTTCGACGATCACGGGATACGATGCCTTGAGCACCTCGTCCTGGGCCTTCTTCGCTTCGGTGTACACCTCCGGCATCCCCACGGGACCGAAGGTCATGGGCTTTTCGGGATCCAGGCGAAGCCTCGGCCGGTAGGGCGGCAGGTAGCGCTTCACTTCGTCTTCATCGGGCAGCAGCACCGGTTCGATCATGTGGCTCAACGTGAATCCGTCGATGTTCACGATCGCCGGAAGCAGCACACGGTGGTCTTCCGCCACCCGGAAGGCATGCACCAGGAGGTCCAGCGCTTCCTGGCCGTTTTCGGCCACCGTCTGGATCCAGCCGGTGTCGCGGCTCATCATCAGGTCCGCGTGGTCGTTCCAAATGTTGATGGGAGCGCTCAACGCTCGGTTCACCACCGCCATCACGATGGGAAGCCGCAGGCTGGAGGCGATGTAGCAGATTTCAGCCATCAGCGCATAGCCTTGGGAGCTGGTGGACGTAAAGGTCCGGGCGCCGGCCGCCGCCGCGCCCACGCAGGTGCTCATGGCGCTGTGTTCCGACTCCACCGGGACGAATTCCGCATCCAGGTGCCCGTCGGCCACCAGTTCCGAAAGATGTTCCACGATATGCGTCTGCGGCGTGATGGGATAGGCCGCGATCACGTCCACATCGCACAGCCCCACCACTTCGGCGGCGGCGATGGAGACTTCCATTCCCACGCGCTTGCCCATATCAGTCTCCCTCCTCCACCATCTTGATGGCGTCCTTCGGACACTCCCGGGCGCAGATCCCGCAGCCCTTGCAGTAGTAGTAGTTGGCGATATAGTAGCCTTCCTCGTTGCGGGAATAGACCATGTCCGGGCAAAAAATGTAACACTGGCCGCACTTGTTGCACAGGTCAAAGTCGGTGACCGGCCTCATGGACCGCCAGTCGCCCGTTTTGAGCTTCGAAGCGCTTCCGGCTTCCACCAGCGTGCAGCCCAGCTCCAGTTCCTTCCAGCTTACCGCTCCAGTTTCTTTGGCCACGGGTCAACCCTCCACGATCGTTTCTTCAAAGGCGCGCAGGCAGGCCGCCATGTTCTTTTCGGCGATGGGGCCGAAGCGGTTGCGGATCGGCTCGCGCAGCGCCTCGATGGGCATCAGCCCGGACGCTTTCACCAAGGCTCCCAGCATGGTGGTGTTGGTGATGGGCACCCGCATGGTCTCCATGGCGATGGTGCTCGCATCCACAAGCGCCAGCCGGCGTTTCAGGCCCATTTTTTCACGAACTTCCTGAGCGGACATTCGGGTGTTGAGCACCACCAGGCCGTCGTCTCCCGTCCCGGCTTCCACGTCCACAATCTGAAGCAGTGTGGGATCCAGGACCACCACGATATGGGGGCTGTACACCTTTTCCCGCGTTCGGATCTGCGTGTCGCTCACCCGGACGAAGGCCATCACCGGGGCTCCCCGCCGTTCCGGCCCGAAACTCGGAAACGCCTGGGCGAATTTTCCCTGTTCGATGGCGGCCAGGGCCGTCAGTTCCGCCGACGTCACCGCGCCCTGTCCCCCACGACCATGAAAACGAATTTCGATCATCGACATATCTCCGTCTGGAAAATCAGGCAGGAATCTGTTCGCTGATGGAAGGAAAACCCGGAGGGCCCGTTCAAAGCCGCACATCCCGGCGCACCAACGAACCTCTCGCCGCAACACTGAACCGCACTGCAATCGCACATTTATAGCCACCGACCCAGGCACGGGTCAAGCCAATTTGCGCTTCAATTCACTTGCCGGCGCCCCGAAAGGGCTTTTTCCAGCGTCACCTTGTCCGTGTACTTGAGGTCCCCGCCCATGGGAATCCCGAAGGCGATCCGGCTCACCCTGACGGGTCGTTTCTCCAGGAGCTTCATGAGGTAGTGGGCCGTGGCCTCGCCTTCCGAACTGGGATTGGTGGCGATGATGACTTCCCGGATGCCTTCCTCTTCGATGCGCTTCAAGAGTTCCTCGATCCGCAGATCCCTGGGGCCCACGCCATCGATGGGGGCCAGCGCCCCCTGGAGCACGTGGTAGCGCCCCCGGTAGGCCCCTGAGTCTTCAAGCGCCAGCAGATCGGCGGTGGTTTCCACCACGCAGAGTTCCCCCGTGGCCCTTGCCGGGTCCCGGCAGATGGAACACGCGTCGCCGTCGGTGAAGTGAAAGCATTTCGGGCAGGTGTGGATCCGCTCCTTCACCCGGCGGACCGCATCGGCCAGCGCGAAGGCTTCCTCATCGGAAGCGCGCAGCAGGTGCATGGCGATCCGGCCGGCGCTCTTTTCCCCAAGCCCCGGCAGTCGGCTCAAGCGGCGGATCAGTTCCTGAAGCGTCGGTGGGTAGGCGTCTTTCGGCATGGAAGCCGTTCTCCGTCCGCCGCGGTCAGAATAGACCCGGGAGGTTCAGGCCGGGGAGGTTGAGGCCGCCCATGAGCTTTCCCATCTCCGCCGCCGCCATTTCCTGGGCTTTCTTGAGCGCATCGTTTACGGCGGCCAAGACGAGATCCTCGAGCATTTCCACGTCTTCGGGGTCCACCACCTGGCGGTCGATGGTGATCTTCACCACTTCCTGCCGCCCGTTGGCCACCACCGTCACCATACCGCCGCCCGCGGAAGTCTCCACGGTCTTCTGAGCCAGTTCTTCCTGCACCTGGGCCAATTTCTTCTGCAGCGTCTTCACCTGCTGCATGGGATTCATGCCTTTCATCATCTTTGTTCGACCTCCTCTCATGCCGCCGAAGGGAAACGCCCGGACCGGTCCGCCCGGCCTCATTTCCCCTTGGGCCGGCGGGGACGGATTTCCACCAGTTCGCCGCCGAGGATTTCCAGCGCCTGCTGAACCGCCGGGTTTTCGAGCACCAGGCGCCTGGGATGGCGGCGCGCTTCCCGGCCCTTGGAGGCGGCCCCATTCTTCAAGACCACCGGCTGCGATCGAACGTCCCACGAAACGTCCCGCCCGAAGTACTCCCCGGCCAGCCGGGAAAGAAGGTCCCGGGTTTCAGGGCTTTTCAGACTGTCCTCGTAGACTTCCAAAACATCGATCACCAGGCGCTGGGCATCGCCGCCGGCACGGCGCGCCTTGCTTTCGGCCAGCTTGGCCGCCAGGACGGCGTGGCGCCCTGCGAGCCACGTCAAGAAGCCGGGCCAGTCCTCCACCGGATCCCGAACGGGCCCTGCTTTCCCGGAAGGCGACGTCGGAAACGGCGAGGGGGCTGCTTCCTCCAACGATTCGCCCGGGGGCGCGGAACCGGCAACGTCTTCGGGAAGAGGCGGCTGAGGTCCCCACGGAGCCTCCTCCTCCGGCTCCAAGGACGGGGAAGCCGGAGCGGGCGCCGACGGCCGGGGGCGTACCGGCGGGGAGGCTTCCGCCCGACCCGTGTCCTCACGGCACCGGCCCGAACCGGGCGGCGCCTCTTCGAGCCGTTCCAGTTTTTCGAGTAGCTTTTCCAGGGATTCCAGCCGCGGGAGTTGCGTCATCCGCAGCAGCAGCATTTCGAGGGCGATCCGCGGCAGCGTCGAACGCCGGATGTCCTCCTCCCCCTGGAGCATCATCTGGAAGCAAAGGTAAAGCTGCTCGGAAGTCGTGCGCTGCGACTCTTCCTTCAGCACCGCCCGTTCTTCTTCCGGAACATCCAACCAGCCCTTGCCGCCGCCTTCATCCAATGAGAGAAACAGAAGCCCCCGGAAGTATTCGGCCAGTTGCTGGCAGAACCGCTTGCTGTCGACGCCCCGCCGGTAAAGGTCTTCCACCACCTGCAGACAGGCTGCGGTGTCACCGTCCAGGACGGCCTTCCCGACACGGTAAACACTGCGACGGTCGACCACGCCGAGAACGTCGAGGATTTCTTCGTCGCTCATCCCCTCGCCGCGGAACGCCAAAAGCTGCTCCAGCAGGCTTTGGGCGTCCCGCATGCTGCCTTCCGCTTCCCGGGCGATGGCGTAAAGGATCGAATCGGAAAAGGACGCCCCCTCGGCCTCCACGATCCGCTTCAGCTGGTCCGTCACCCGTTTCGCCGGAATTCTCCGGAAATCGAAGCGCTGGCAGCGGCTGAGAATGGTCGCCGGAATCTTGTGCGGTTCGGTGGTGGCGAAGACGAAAAGCACATGGCGCGGCGGTTCCTCCAGGGTTTTGAGAAGCGCGTTGAAGGCTTCGGCTGTCAGCATGTGCACTTCGTCGATGATGTAGACCTTGTAGGCGCTCTTGGCCGGCCGGTACCGGACCGTCTCGCGGAGTTCCCGGATACTGTCGATCCCCCGGTTCGACGCGCCGTCGATTTCCAGCACATCCACGGCGTTTCCGCGCGTGATTTCCCGGCAGTTGCTGCACCGGTTGCACGGCCGAGGCGATGGACCCTCTTCGCAATTGAGGGCCTTCGCAAGGATCCGCGCGACGGACGTCTTTCCCACCCCGCGGGCTCCGGTGAACAGGTAGGCGTGAGCGATGCGCTGCGACAGAATGGCGTTTTCGAGGGTCCGGGTCACGTGGGGCTGACCCACCACCTCATCCAACGTCTGGGGGCGCCATTTGCGGGCTAGGACCAGGTAGGACATGCGGGTATCGGCATTCCATGGCGCTGTCTGCGGGCCACAATAAGGAAATGGCGGAGAGAGAGGGATTCGAACCCTCGGTCCCGCTTTTGGCGGGACACACGATTTCCAGTCGTGCCCCTTCAGCCAGCTCGGGCATCTCTCCGCAAACGCCGGCGGACCGCCGTGTTGCTGCATCGAATGTGGCGGAGAGGGTGGGATTCGAACCCACGTGCCCTGCTCTTCACAGGACAAGTCGATTTCGAGTCGACCCCGTTACGGCCACTTCGGTACCTCTCCGCAGCTCAACTTCGATTGCCGCGCCGCGCCTGGAAGAAGGCCCGCAGAAGTTCCGAACACTCCCGAGCCTTCACGCCGCCGACAACCTCGATATGATGATTGAAAGCCGGCACGTTTGTCAAGGCCACAACGCTGCCGGTCGCTCCCGAACGGGGATCCGCCGTTCCATAAACCACCCGGGCCACGCGGGCATGGACCAGCGCCCCCACGCACATGGCACAGGGTTCCAGCGTCACGTAAAGAACCGTACCCGGAAGCCTGTAATTTTTCAAGACTTTTCCCGCTTTCCGCAGCGCCAGCACTTCCGCGTGGGCCGTGGGATCGCAAAGCGCCACGGGACGGTTGTGAGCCTCGGCCAGGACCGTCCCGGCTTCGTCCACCAAAACGGCCCCCACGGGCACCTCGCCACGCTCGGACGCCTGGCGCGCCTGCGCCAAAGCCAGGTCCATGTAGCCTTCGTGCTGCAACCGATCGTCCATCAAGGCACCGCCGACCTGAAATCGCCGTCAACTCATCCATACCCCCGCCGGGCGAACGCCTCATACCACAGAATCTTCACGCGGAGAACCCCCCCTCTTCGGCGCCCCGCGGGCTTTGACGGCAACCATCCCGGACTTATCTTCAACCGTGAGAGACCGGTTCCTCCGAATGGGGGCGGCCGAATCGCGCGGAAAAGCCTCGGCGGTTAGATCGCCCGCCCGTTGATCCCGTCGAGGCCGCCGGCGATCGGCGGGACGCAATGCACGAACCGGCAAAACATGTCCAGCGTGATGGAAGCGAAAAGCCATGGCCGAAGACGACAAGAAAGAAGGCCTGCCATTCGTCGAGCGTTGCGGGTTTCCACTCGTTTACGATCCCGGCGCGGGAGGCGGCAGGCACCCCAGGAAGCATCCCTGCCCCGACTGCCACCACTGCCAGAACTGCAGCGAAGCCCGGTGCCGCAGCTGTCGAAGCCCGAAGAATAAAGGCCCGGGAATCGGCGAGCCGATGAACGGGTGAAGGCGCGCCCGCCGATTTCTTGTTTGACAGCCTGCCGATTTTTTTCTAGTTAGGGAAAAGTTTCACCCGAAACGATCCCCGATCCATCTTGTGAAACACGTTGGGAAGAAGGAGGCGTTTTGCGCCCGGAGCCAGGATGCATGTGGAAACCCATACCGAGGGAACGAGGACATGGAACCCTTTCGGCCCAAAGCCGGGTTTTTTCGTTTGAAACCGCATTCCATCCTCACTTTCGCCATCGCCCTTCTTTGGATTCAAGTCCCCGCAGCTTCGGAAGCCATGACCATCGCCGCCGGGAAACCCTACCACGGACGGCTCGTGAACGGCGTACCCTTTCCGGATCAGTTCCGCGGCTACCGGATCGGTAACTCGGACAGGAGTTACACCACGCCGGAGGTGATCGGGACCCTTCTGGACGCCGTTGAAGCCGTCCAGCGGGAACATCCGGGCACCTGTGAACTCTTCATCGGTGATCTTTCAGCGCCCGGGGGCGGCCGGCTTTGCGGCCACAAGTCCCACCAGAACGGCCGGGACGCGGACATCGGCATGTACGCCCGAGGCAACCGTCCCCTGGGGCGATTCGTCCCCATGGACGCATCCAACCTGGACGTGGCCAAGACCTGGGTCCTGCTGGAAAACCTTCTGAAGAGCGGGCGGGTGCAATACATTTTCATGGACCGCAAGCTCCAAAAGCTTTTCCACGACCACGCCCTCAGAAGCGGCTGGGACAAGGGTTACCTGGACCGCCTTTTTCTGAACGTGGGCAGCCGTTTCGATAAGGCGATCATCCGGCACGCGCGCAACCATCGGGATCATCTCCACGTTCGATTCTACACCCCCTGGTCCACCCTCGCAGCGTCCGTGGACAAGCACGATTCCCGGCAGCGGATGGTGATCGAACTCGCCCAGCAGGCTTACCTGCCGAAAAGAGTCTATTATTACGCGAACGGTTCAGAACCCGGGCTGCCGTCCTTGGCGCGAAGCTTCGGGGTCAACCTGAAAGACCTTTGCCGGTGGAACGGGCTCAAGGAAAACGACGTGATCACGCCCGGAACCTGCCTCGCCTTCTACAAGCGAGGATTCGAGCTGGAACCGGTCCATCTGGCGCAGACGCTTCAACCGCCGCTGAATCCCGCTGGACGCCCCGTCCAGCTGGCGTCCGTGAACCTGACCCAACTGGTGGCTTCACCTCCGAAGGGCGGTGCATCACCGCGAGAGCCCCAACGCCCGACGAACGAAACGCGCCCTTTCACGGTCCACAAAGTGGTGCCGGGTGATTCGCTCTGGGCGATCGCCAGGAGGCACCGAGTTTCCTTGAAGGCTCTGTGCGCCGCCAACGGCATCCAGTCACGGGAGGTGCTCAAGGCCGGCAAGACCCTGAAGATCCCCTTGTCTCCATCCCGGTCGGAGCCGTTTGAGGCCGTTGCGAGCCCCGTCACCGTCCGGCCGGGAGACAGCCTCTGGGCCATCGCAAGGCGCCACGGAACCACCGTGGAACGGATCTGCCGGCTCAACGGAATCGACCGCTCCGCCACCCTGAAACCGGGCATGCGCCTGCGCTTGCCGTGACTTGAACCGCCTTCTCTTTTTTGCTACATAATTGTAACGCCTTTTCCCTTTTCTTTTTGAAACGATTCTGTTATTAGCCGGCGTTCGCGACGGGCACGGACAGTGTGCCCGTTTCTTTTTGTCGGAACGGTAAGGGGAAATTTCTCGAGGACACAGGAAGGAAAATCATGATCGGCGATCTGACCAGGCTGAGGAACATCGGCATCAGCGCCCACATCGACTCGGGAAAGACCACGCTCACCGAGCGGGTGCTTTTCTACACGCAGCGCATTCACGCGATCCACGAGGTGCGCGGCAAGGACGGCGTCGGAGCCACCATGGATTCCATGGAACTGGAAAAGGAACGCGGCATCACCATTCAGTCCGCCGCCACCTATTGCACCTGGAAGAACCACGCGATCAACATCATCGACACGCCGGGACACGTGGACTTTACCATCGAGGTGGAGCGGGCTCTGCGCGTGCTGGACGGGGCGATCCTGGTGTTGTGCGCCGTGGGCGGCGTTCAGAGCCAGTCCGTGACCGTGGATCGGCAGATGACTCGCTACGGGGTGCCCCGGATCGCTTTCGTGAACAAGTGTGACCGCGCCGGCGCGGACCCCTTGCGGGTCGCCCGCCAGCTCAAGGAAAAGCTGAATCACCAGCCCGTGCTCCTCCAGATCCCCCTGGGCCTGGAAGGGGCTCACGACGGCGTGATCGACCTGATCCGCATGAAGGCGCTCACGTTCCAGGGCGCCCACGGCGAACAGGTGGTCGAAGGCGAGATCCCCGAAGCCTTCCGCAGCCTGGCCGAAGAAAAGCGCGAAGAAATGCTGGACGCGGTATCCCTGTTTTCGGACGACCTCACCGAAGCCATCCTTGAGGAGAGGGTGACCGAGGAGCTGGTCCATGAAGCCGTCCGCCGCGGCACCCTGTCGCTCCGGATGACCCCCGTCCTTGTCGGCTCCGCCTACAAAAACAAGGGCGTGCAACCCCTTCTGGACGCCGTGGTCCGTTATCTGCCCAGTCCCGCCGACATCCGGAACGTGGCGCTCGACGCAGACCGCCAAGAAGCCGAAGTCCCGTTGAAGGCCGGGCTGGACCTTCCCCTGGTGATGCTCGCCTTCAAGCTGGACGTGACCCGCTACGGACAGCTCACCTACGCCCGCATTTACCAGGGCGCCCTCAAAAGGGGAGACGCCATTGTCAACGTCCGCACGGGGAAGGTGACCAAGGTGGGGCGCCTGGGCCGCATGCACGCAGACCAGATGGAAGATATCGAATCGGCGGGCGCCGGGGAAATCATCGCGCTCTTCGGCGTCGACTGCGCCTCGGGCGACACCTTCACGGACGGCTCGGTGCGGCTCACCATGAGTTCCATGTTCGTTCCGGAACCGGTGATCTCGCTGGCCGTGACCCCCAGGGACAAGAAGGCCGAGATGAACCTGAGCAAGGCGCTTTCTCGCTTCACCAAGGAAGACCCCACGTTTCGGTCCTACCTGGACGAAGAAACCGGGGAAACCATCATCTGCGGCATGGGGGAACTGCACCTGGACGTGTACGTGGAACGGATGCGCCGTGAATACAAGGCCGAAGTGGAAACGGGTCAACCCAAGGTGGCTTACCGGGAGACCATCACCAGGCCGGCGGCCTTCGACTACACGCACAAGAAGCAGACCGGCGGCGCCGGTCAATACGGCCGGGTGGTGGGCGCCCTGGAGCCTTTCACCGAAGGAGACTACGAATTCGTCAACCGGGTGACCGGTGGCGCCATCCCCACGGAGTTCATCCCTTCGTGCGACAAGGGCTTCCAGGCCTGCCTCAAGAAGGGGTCGCTGGCGGGCTTCCCCATCGTGGGCGTGCGGGTGACCGTCAACGACGGAAACGCCCACTCGGTGGATTCGTCCGACCTCGCTTTCCAACAGGCGGCCATCGGAGCCTTCCGACAGGCCTACGACAGGGCCGCCCCGACGCTCCTGGAACCGGTGATGCGTGTCGTGGTGGAAACGCCGACGGAATTCCAGGGATCCGTCTTGGGAACTCTCAACCAGCGCCGCGGCATCATTGTCAGCACATCGGAAGACGGATCCTTTTCCACGGTGGAAGCGGAAGTGCCGCTGGCCGAGATGTTCGGTTATTCCACCGTGCTCCGGTCGGCCACCCAGGGGAAAGCCGAGTTCACCATGGAATTCGCTCGATACAGCCCGGTACCCAAAGGCGTGGCCGAAGAGATCATCCGGCGGCAGAAGGAAGAACAGAAGCGATGACCCGCCGGGGACGATGAACAAACAGGGCTGTGCGCGCCGACGGCTGTTGGTGTATGATGGAGCCGATGAGAGCGGGAACACCCGGGGACTGACGCAGGGGCCCTTTGTAAGGATTACCGGAGACTCAAGGAGAGACCGCCATGAACACGGAAGGATCGACAAAGCCCGAGGCGCCTGCCGTCATGATCCGCAGATCCCTCGGCAGCCCGCTCCAGGGCGGCGAAATGGGCGTCTTGATGGCCAGGGCCGGGGTGGGCAAAACGGCATGCCTGACCCACATCGCCATCGAACACCTCTTTCAGGGCCAGAAGGTGCTGCACGCGTGTATCGGCGAACTGCCGGAAAAGATCAAAATCTGGTACCAGGAACTGATGAACCACATGGCCGAACGACCCGCCGACCGTGAGCGGGTCCTGCAGCTTCGCCGGTCCATCGGAACGTCCCGCTTCATCATGTCGTTCATGCATCAGACCTTCAGCCCGCAGAAACTTGACGAAGGACTCGGAAACCTTGAGGCCCAGGTGCAGTTCCGGCCCGATCTGATTGTTGTGGACGGGATTGACTTCGAGCGGGCGTCCCGGGATCACCTCGAAGCGTTGAAGCGGATCGCGGAGGACCGCCGGGCCGCCATCTGGCTGTCTTGCCGGACTCACCGGCACATTGACAGGGCCAACCACAACGGCATACCCTATCCGTGTGACCAGATCGACGATCTGTTTCAGGCGATTCTTCTGCTGGAACCTGAACCCGAAAACATCCGGATCGCGGTCCTCAAGCACTACGATCGCTACAGGCCCGAAGTCGCCCCGGTGTCGCTGGATCCTCATACCTTTCTGCTGAAGGAGCAAACACGCGGAAAGCGGACGGCTTGAAAGTCCGGACCGCCCGCCCGGAAAGGCCGCCGCGGAGATTTCGACAGGCCTTGGACAGGGTGGGATCGATGGGTCGGCTCCTTCGGGGATCGTCCGGAAAGGAGCATCATGGAAGACGACCTCATCAGTTGCCTCACCCGGCAAGTCAAAGAAGAGGTTCTGGAAAACTACCTGACGGAACGCCGTATCATCGAGATCCAGACGGAGGATCTGGAGGCGAAGGCGGCGGAGGTACGCCGGTTGGCCGACGAAACGGGGCAGCGGATGACGCGGCTGGGCTTCCTCATGCTTCACCCGGACATGCTGGAACGATGCGCCGAGCTGCTGCGGATTCCTTCGCCGTCCTTTTGGCGCGACTGCCTGGAAAAGCAGGCCTTCCGAGGGGTCAGGTTCATCCGGGTGTCGGCCTTCACCAGCAAGGGCAAATTCCGAAAGCTGGTGCTGGAATCCTACCGCCGGCTCTTCGTCTGGATGAACGACTACCGAAAGGCCTACGAAGATCTGGAAATCGAATGCCGGGCGGTCAATCACAACATCAAGAGCTTTCACCAGAACTTCGACCTTTTGACGATCCTCAACTTTCTGAAAAACCTGGACGTTTGCGCGGTGGAGCAGAAACACTTCCTGGGGGAGAATTTCACGCCGGAAGAAATGGCTTCCGTGGAACAGAAACTCCACTTCCAGAAGCAGACCCTCACCCGATTCGGGCTGCCGGAACCCTTGACGCTTCCCCAACCCGCGGCCGTGGAAGCGTCGCTGGGCGCCCTGGCCGGGGACGTTTATCGGCGCCACCAGATCCAGGTGAGGCGCATCGTTCGCTGAACTCCGTTCACCGCCCGAAAACCCGCCGGGCACCGGCTCCAGGATGATGCCTCGATTGGACACCCTATTCAGCCTCTTGGTCGAAAACAGCGGCCGACTGCTTCTCGCCTCCGCCGCGTTCTTCGCGGGCCTGCTCGCGGGCGTGCTGGTCACCGCCGCATTCTGGAAACGGCGGTTTTCCCTGGAAACCGCCGTTTCCAGCGAGGAGCGGCAACGCCTTCAGCGGGAACTCCAGCACACGCAGGAAGCGCTCCTTCACGAAACGGAACGCCGCGCCGCCTGTTCCCAACTGGCGCAACGGGTTCCCGAACTGGAACGGGAACTGGCGGAGGCGCGGGTTTCGAGCGATCGCCTGCAGCAGGAACTGGCGCAATTGAAAGCGGACCATGCGGCGCTGGAAACCCTGTGCGCCAAAGAAAGAGAAAACGCCGAAGAGCGCCTGGCCGCGCTGACGGAAGCCGGCGATACCATGCGGAACGCTTTCCAGGCCATGGCTTCCGACGCACTGCAGGCCAACAACCAGGCCTTTCTGCAGCTGGCCCAGAGCACCCTGGACCGCTATCACCAAAAGGCCGAAAACGACCTGGAATCCCGCCGTCAGGCCGTGGCCGAACTCGTCCGGCCCCTCCAGGAAGCCCTCTCCCGCTACGAAGGGGAACTCAAGGGCATCGAAAAGGAACGCCAGCAGGCCTACGCCCGGCTGTCCCAGCAGCTCCAAAGCCTCAGCGCCGCCCAAGGGCAACTCATCGGGGAAACGGCCAACCTGGTGAAGGCGCTCCGCCGGCCGCAGGTCCGAGGCCGCTGGGGAGAAATGACGCTCCGGCGCGTGGTCGAAGTCGCCGGCCTTTCCACTTACTGCGATTTCACCGAACAGCCCGTCACCGACACCGGTCCCGACCGGCTGCGCCCCGACATGATCGTCTCACTTCCTGGAAACCGGGTGGTGGTGATCGACGCCAAGGCCCCGCTCCAAGCGTACCTGGACGCCCTCGAAGCTTCGTCCGACGGCGACCGGGACGGCCACCTGGCCGCTCATGCCCGCCAGATCCGTTCCCACATGCAGCAGCTGGCCTCCAAGCATTACTGGAACCAGTTCGAACAGACTCCGGAATTCGTGGTGCTGTTCCTTCCCGGCGAATCCTTCTTCAGCGCCGCCCTGGAAAAGGACCCTCGGCTCATCGAAACCGGCGTCCACCAGCGGGTGATTCTGGCGACGCCGACCACGCTGATCGCGCTGCTCCGAGCCATCGCCTACGGATGGCAGCAGCAGGCCTTGACCGAAAACGCCCGGGCTGTCAGCCGGCTCGGAAAGGAACTTCACGACCGGATCGTCCTTCTGGCTTCTCATTTCCAGGACCTGGGAAGGAGTCTTGGTCGAAGCGTCCAGCACTACAACCGGGTACTGGGCGCCCTGGAAAGCCGGGTCCTGGTGAGTGCGCGGAAGTTCAAGGAATTGGGGGTATCCTCCAAAGGTGACATTGTCCGCCCGGAGGCGCTGGAAGGGATCGTTCGCAACCCGAGCTTTCCGGAAGCGGCCGAAGGCGGGGCCGAAAGGAATGAGCCATGACCGAGCGAGGCCCTCAGAACCTGACCCAGTTGGGCCGCCCCACCCCGCTTCCCGAGAACCCGGAAGCGGCGGTGCTCGAAACCATCGAAAACCCGCACCCGGACCGGGATTACGTGGTCCGGCTCACCGCCCCGGAATTCACCACGCTGTGTCCCATCACCGGCCAGCCAGACTTCGCGGTGATTGTCGTCGATTACGTCCCGGGAGCCAAGCTGGTGGAAAGCAAATCGTTCAAGCTGTTCCTTGGGAGCTTCCGTAACCACGGGAGTTTTCACGAGGCCTGCACGGTGACCGTCCACAAGCGACTGGAGGCGGCCCTGGAACCCAAGTACCTCCGCGTGGTGGGATTGTGGCACGCCCGGGGCGGCATCCCCATCGACGTGGCGGTGGAAACGGGTGCCTGCCCCCCCAACTGCGCCCCACTTCCCCTGGGCAAAACGACCTACCGCGGCGGGCGGGAATAGGCCCCGGCCCGCATCGAAGGATCGGGAACAGCGGGACGGACGGCGTCCACGGCGGGTTCAGCTTTCTGCCGCCGTGACCGCCCGGATCTTTTCTTCCAGCCCCCGCAGTTTCTCCGGTTCGAGACCGACGGCCTTCAGCTCGGAACCTTCACGGACCCAGACGGTCACCCGATCCGCCCCTTGTCGTTCGGGATCCTCCCAGAGCAGTTCGCCCAGGGGTTCAGCCCCTTCGAAGAGCGCCAGCCGGCCGTGGACCGGATCGGGTACCGGGGGAGGCGACACCAGCTTCTCGTCGAACTCCAGATCCTGAAGTTCCCAGAACAGGGAACGGATCCGCCAGGAATCGTTCAACTCCTCGAACTCACCGCCCGCCTTCTGCAAGGCCCAGCCGGTTTCACCGCGCGATACCGCCCGCCCCGTCTCTGCCGCCACCGTCCACGCCACTTCGTTCACGCGTTCCGCATCCAAGGCGATGAGGGAACGGTCCTCGAGATCGGCCAGGGAATCGGGGAGCCGATCCAACAGGTCGCCGGAAACGGTAACCACGAAGGGAAGTTCGGAACCAAGGGCCGCCAGGTCGCCTTCGTCCCCTTTCCGGCCCAGGGCGAGCGAGGCTCTGCCGCCGTCGCTCAGGCGCAGGTCCACCTCGACCAGGGGAGGATCAAGCCCGTGCGCCGGCAGGTTGACCGGACCGTCTTCCAGGAAATCCCGAGCCCGAAGCCAGCGGATCTCGTCGAGAACGCGGTCGACCTTGGCCGCCTTGATCACCGGCTCGGGGCGGCCGGGAACTTCCCATGTCCCCCCGGAAGAACGCACCACGGCGACCTCACGCCCATCGGACCAGGAAACCCTGAGTCCCTTCACGTCGCTGTTTTCGAAAGAGAAAAGATCCCGGCGTCTCAGTTCGGAAACGCCCTTGTTGAGGACGCCCCATTGGCCCGACGCCACCAGAAAGACGCGGCGTTCGGCGTCGACCCTGGCGTAGTAACTGTCGCCGGTGGGATTCCTGTCTCCCAGGGAAAGGATCCGCCAGGTTTCACCGTCCTTGAAGCGGAGTCGGAGAGCCGGCGTGGAAAGACCGAAGGGTTCGAGATCTTCCGCGGAAGACGCCACTTCCCGTTCCGCTTCCAGGGATGCCAGGCTGTTGAGCAGCCCCCTCACGGCGGTGTCGTCGGCTTCCGTCGCCACGGGTGCCGCCAGTCGCCACGTCCCCGCCTCCTTTTCAAGGACGACCGTTTCTCCGTCTTTGCGGGCGATTTCGAGGGCCGCCACACGCTCCACTTCAAGGTCGAACACGCGCCTCGCGGATCTCTCCGCCGCTTCCTCCCTTTCTTTGACCACCACCTCGAAGTAGTAATAGTATCCGCCGACAGCCAGCAGGATCAGCAGATAGCCCAGTGTCTGGCGCCACTTCATCGGTGCGACCTCCGTACGCGGTAGACTCCAAGACCCAGCAGGATCACCGACCCGGGGATCAATCCCAGCGATAGGACGAGAATCGTACGAGCCTGGTCCTGGGTGAGCACGAGGGGCTGACTGGTCTTCTTTCCGCCGTCACCCCTGGGTTCAACGGTGATGAGCGTTTCCTCTTCCGCCAGGAAGTTCACCATGTTCAGGAAAAAATCCCCGTTTCCGGAAAGGCCGAAATGGGTGTTACCGATGAAATCCGAATCGCCCAGCACCACCAAATGTCCCTTGACGGGGCGGCTCGCCACCGCTCCGGCACCGCCTTCTCCCTCACCCACAGAAGGTTCCGGCGTTTCGTCCGAGGATTCCGAGGTGTCTTCGCTCGATGCTCGAGCCGGGAATTTCGCCGGATCCAGCTGAGCCAGGACCCCGAGGGGCACCGGCCCCGGAAAATCCTCGCTCTCGTCGAAACTCGCCTCGCCCTGGCGGAGTCGCTCCAGGTCCGTTTCCGCCCAGGCGTTGGGAGAGGTGGAAGCCAGGGTGACCAGGTGGACGCCTTCCGGGGAGGGGTCCGCCACCCGCACCGAGCGGGCTTCCGAATAGAAGGTGGCGACGTTGAAGCCCTGGGTGATGTCGTGAAGTCCGTACTGGGTGACCACCGGCATGAGGTAACTTCCGCCGAAGATCCGGCTCAGTTTGTCGATCACCATATCGTCCTGAAGCTCGATCCCATATTTCCTGAGCCATTCGACCAAGGGACCTTCTTGACCGGGATCCAGGAGAACCAGGAGCCGCCCTCCACCTTCCACGTATCGTTCCAGGCTCTCCACTTCTTCTTGGAAGTAGGGCTTTTCAGGCCCCGCGACCACCACGGCCGCCGCGTCCTCGGGCACCCCTTCCTGCTGCAGCAGGCTCAGGGTCTGTACCGCGTAGTTTTCTCTTTCAAGGGCCGACCGAACGCTCGAATATCCTGCCTGGTTGAAGTCCGCGATGGAATGTTCACCGTGGCCCGCCACGAAGTAGATCTTCTTCTGCTCTTCCCGCATGAGCTTGAACAAGGCGTTGGTGATGGACTGCTCATCGGCCTGCTGAATCGTCTGCCTTCGGTCGTAGCCCTCGAGCACCAGGGTGCCGTACTGGCGTATGTCGTAGCGCCCCGCCTCTCCGGGATTTCGGTCCGGATCGATGAAGGTGTAGCGGATCTTCTTGTTGGCGAAGCGATAGCTTTCCAACAGGTCTTCCACTTCCAGGCGCGCGGGTTCAGCGGTCTGGAAAAACGCCTTGATGGTCACCGGCTGGTCGACGGCCTTCGCGATCTTGCGGCTCTGCTCCGAAAGCGTGTACAAGCCCGCCTCGGTCAGGTCCACGCGCCACGGGTGGCGCTCCGCGATGAGCACCACAAAGACCAGGATTCCCAAGAAAAGCACCGTGGATAGGAAGGTATTGGACCCGTGGGTCCACACGCGCCGCGATCTCATGATGCGTGGCATGGTGATCGGCCTCCATCGCTGATCTGGAAGGAACGTTCCGAAGCCGCCGCCGGCTCATCCCCGCCAGCGGCAGGACTCCACCTGCCTCAGGCTGAGAAAGAGGAACAACAAAATGAAAGCCCCGTAGTAAACCACGTCCCTCGAATCCAGGATCCCCTTGGAAAAGGTATCGAAGTGGCCGGTTATGGCCAGGTATTCCAGGGTGTGGGCCAGCCGGCCCTCCGGGCCCAGGATCATCTTCATCCACCCGATGATCCAGAACATGAGCAGTGAGCCGAACGAGAGCACGGCGGCGACGATCTGGTTTTGGGTCAGCGATGAGGCGAAAACCCCAAGCGACAGGAAGGCGCAACCGAGCAGGACCAGGCCCAGGTAGCCGGAAAAGATGGTCTTCCAGTTCGGTTGCGCCAGCAGTTCCAGGATGGCCATGCAGGGAAGCGTCCCCGCAAGGATCAGGAGAAACGTGGTCACCACCGCACCGTATTTTGCGGCGAGGGCCGCTCGGTCCGTCACGGGCAGCGTGAACAGAAGTTCGAGGGTTCCGGAGCGGCGCTCTTCGGCATAGGTGCGCATGGTGAGGAGAGGAGCCACGAGGAGCAAGACGATGCTGAGGTCCATGAAAACGGGCCGCAACACCATGTCGGTCAGGTTGAGCTGGCTTGCCATGAAAGGATTCTGTGCGGCCTGGAAGCTGTAGTTGTTGTAAAAAGCCATGGCGCTGTAGAAAAAGTAGCCGTTCAGAAGGAGGAAAATGAAAGCCACCACATAAAAGATGGGCGACGCGAAAAGCAGGTAGAGTTCCTTCAGGTAGACGGACCAGAAACCCCTCATGACACGGCCTCCTGTTCAGCTTCCGCGGTTTCTTCGGTAACCAGGTGCATGAAGATGTCTTCCAGGCTCAAATCCACCGACCTCAGCTCCAGCAGGTCCACCCCGCGTTCCACCACGGTGCGGGCGATGACGCCCCGCATGTCCTGGGTTCGGTCGGTTTCGATCATCAGGCCGCCGTCGTTTCCGGGCTGGAGGGTCACCTGCTGCACCCCCGGAAGCCTGGAGAGGACTTCCGCCATCGAAGCTCCATCCCGGGCGACCCGGAGAAATACCTGGGCGGACTTCTGCAACTGGGCCGTGAGGTTGGCGGGGGTGTCGGTGGCCACGATCTGCCCCCGGTTGATGATCATCACCCGCCGGCAGATCTGTGCCACTTCGGGCAGGATGTGGCTGCTCAGCAAAATGGTGTGATCGTCTCGCAGATCGCTGATGAGTCTGCGGATTTCGACGATCTGCGCCGGATCCAGGCCGATGGTGGGCTCATCCAGGATCAGGACCGGCGGGTTGTTGAGAAGAGCCTGGGCCAAGCCCACCCGCTGCCGATAGCCCTTGGAAAGGTGAGCGATGATGCGCCGCTCCACATTCTCCAGGCCGCAGACTCCCATCACCCGCTTCACTTCGGCCGAACGGTGCCGGGCCTCCACTCCCCTGGCCCGGGCCGCGAAGGCAAGGAACCCCCTGACGGTCATCTCACCATATAGAGGAACATTTTCGGGAAGATAGCCGATCATGCGGCGGACTTCCAGGGAATCCTGGAAGCAGTCGCGGCCGCCTACCCTCGCCGCCCCCACGGTGGGCGGCATATAACACGTCAGGATCCGGATCGTCGTGGTCTTTCCCGCACCGTTCGGCCCAAGGAAACCCACAATCTCACCCTTTTCCACCTCGAAGGTGACATTCTGGATGGCCGGCACGGAACCGTAGTATTTGGTGAGTCCTTCCGCTTGAATCATGGGATCACCTCGTTATGGCTTCGGCATTCGGCTCACGGATCGTTTGATCGAAAAGGGGAAGACCGCCCGATCGCCTTCGGCGGCGGCGGATCCTCCGAAGGAACCCCGCGGAGGGTGGGCTTGAGACAGGATGATGGGTATCCAAGTTCCGTAAGCGCCGGGAAGGTGATCCCCGGCCTGCGTCGCGCGTCCATGACAACCACGGCCTCGACGTACAGCAAAGCATCCACCGGGAAGCTCATGCGGGATACAGCCGCGACTCCGATCGCTGCTTGACCGTCTTCGTCCCGACGGAAAAGGAGCACGCCCGGCACAGGTACTCGTGGAGTTCCCCGTCGGGAAGAACGAGCAGGAGTCGGCTCCTCACCGGCATGGCCTGCCGGCATCGAGGGCAATACAGTGCTGTTGCATTGAAGTCTTCGTATTGTCCCGAAGGCTGCCCGTATCGCACCGCCGTGTCCTCCCGATCCGTCACCGCTCCAAAATATCCGGCCGGACCCCCTTCTTGAGGAGAACTTCAGCGAATCCCGCCGGCCGGATTCAGCGGGCCGCCTCTCCCACCGCCCCCGGCTTCTTGCCCCGTCCCTTGCTCCAAGGCCATCGCCTCATCTTGCGGTTCGACTTTTCTTCCTCGATGGCCATGAATTCCAAGAGAAGCTCCCGCTGGCGGTCCGTAACGTCCGCAGGGACGGTGACCTCCACTTCCACGAAAAGATCCCCGCGTCCGTAACCCCGAAGCGACGGCACGCCTTCCCCGGAAAACCGGAGAACCGTGCCCGGCTGGGTGCCCGGCTCGATGGTGATCTTCTTCGTTCCATCAAGGGTGGAAAGGAGGATATCGTCGCCCAGGATGGCCTGGATGAAGGAAACGGAAACCTTGGTGTAAAGATCGTTGCCGTCCCGCTCGAAAGCTTCGTGGGGTTCGACATGCAGACGGACGTAAAGATCGCCCGCCACCCCGCCCCGGAAGCCGCTTTCACCCTCGCCTCGGAGCCGCAGGCGCGTCCCGGTGTCGACGCCCGGAGGAACCTTCACGTGCACACGTTTGCTCCGCTGCACCCGCCCCTGCCCGCCGCAGGTACGACAAGGCGAAGTGATCACCCGGCCCGAACCCCGGCAGCGCGAACACGTAGTGCTGATGCGGAAGAATCCCTGGCTCTGGATGACCTGGCCCCGACCTCGACACAGCGGGCACAGGCTTTCCTGGGTCCCGGGTTCGGAACCCAGCCCGTCGCACCGCTCGCAGGTCTGCAAAGTCTCCACTTCCAGTTCTTTTTCGGTGCCGAAAACGGCTTCTTCAAAGGTCAGCTGAAGATCGTAGAGAAGGTCGCTGCCCGGTCGGGTTGCGCTCCGGGGTCTTTGCGAACCTCCAAGATTGAACGAAAAGAATTCCTGGAAGATATCCCCGAAGGACGAAAAGATGTCCTCGAAACCCTGGAAGCCGGAAAAACCGGCGCCCTGGAGCCCCTCGTGCCCGTATTGGTCGTAGAGGCGCCGTTTCTGAGGATCCCGCAGAACCTCGTAGGCTTCCGCCGCCTCCTTGAACTTCTCCTCCGCTTCCTTGTCCCCGGGATTCCGGTCCGGATGAAACTGAAGCGCCAGCTTGCGGTAGGCCTTCTTGATTTCGTCGTCACCGGCGTTTCGCGAAACGCCGAGTACTTGGTAATAATCTCGCTTATGATTCATGGGAACTCGAACTCAACCTGCGTCCGCCGGGACGGATGTGGTTTGATCGCAAGAAACTCACGGACATCTAGCCAATAAGCATGCTCCGCACCTTTGTCAACGGGACTCGCCCGCGCTCCCCACCGCATCCTCGTCCACTGTGAGCCCAGCCTCGCGGCGGGCGACTTCGGCGTAGACCGTCTTTCCCAAAGCCTCCGCCCGTTCCGCCAGGGACGCCCAGTCGGCGGGATCCGGTTTCAAGTCGGCGGCTCCTGCAACCCGCCGCAGGAGAAAAGCATCTCCGTCCTGCACGGCCACCGTCGCCAACTTTTCGAGCCGTTCGGAAGCCCCGGCCTTTTCGTAAAAGTCCACCGCATCGTAGACCAGCCCCGCCTCTTCGTAGTACCGCCCCCACTCCAGCAGTTCATCGACGGAGACGGCCGACCGGTTCAGCAGATCCCGCTTCTCGAGGCACGACAGTTGGTTTTTCCGCATGGATTGCCGTTCCTTTCCAGGACTCTCCCCAAGGTGCGTCCCTTCAGGATTCCTCGCCTTCCTCAGCCCCCGCTTCGGAGATGTCCGAATCCTCCGCGGGTTCCACCCTCAACTGCGTCGCCGCCTCCAGCATCTCCTGAAGTTCCTTCTGGTCGGCATCGCTCATTCCCGGCGGAGCCAGCTCGGGCCGAGGTTCGACCACCTCGAGTTCCCTGATGTTGTCGACGGACACCCGGGCGGCTGCAATCTCCCGGAGCGCCAGGACGATTTCTTTGTTTTTCGGAGCGTCCACGAGCGGCGTGGCTCCCCGGCGCAGCTGCAACACCCGCCGAACCGCCAGGTGAACCAGGGCGAATCGGTTTTCCACGCGCTTCAGGCAGTCCTCTACGGTGACTCGAGCCATCTTCGGCTTCTCCCTGCTGAAAAGGATGATCGCACCGGCACGAACCCGGTGCGCTTTCCACGGCCCGAGGCCCGTTCCTCGGCCAGGACCTTTTTGGCTATCAATTCGGTTTTCAGTTTGCAAGAAAAAAAGAACCCGGACGCCGTCCGGGTTCCAGAATCCGCAGCACAAACCGATCAATACATGTCTTCCATGCCCGCACCCGGCATGGCCGGGGTCTTTTTCTTTTCGGGTTTTTCAGCCACCATGGCTTCGGTGGTGAGCAGCAGCCCCGCCACGCTGGCCGCATTCTGGAGAGCGAAACGCACCACCTTGGTGGGGTCGATGACGCCCGCAGCGATCAGGTCCTCATAGGCCTCCGTTTCGGCGTTGAAGCCATGGGGGCCTTGGCTTTCCTTGACCTTTTCCACCACCACCGAGCCCTCCTGACCTGCATTGCAGGCGATCTGGCGCAAGGGTTCCTCCAGGGCCTTTCGGACGATCTGCAGCCCGAACCGCTCCTCCCCTTCGACGTCCAAGCCGTCCAGGGCTTTCTGGCAGCGAAGCAGCGCGACCCCGCCGCCCGGAACGATCCCTTCTTCCACGGCGGCACGGGTGGCATTCAAGGCATCTTCCACGCGGGCCTTCTTCTCCTTCATTTCCGTTTCCGTGGCGGCGCCCACGCGGATGACCGCAACGCCGCCCACCAGCTTCGCCAGGCGCTCCTGGAGCTTCTCACGGTCGTAGTCGCTGGTGGTTTCTTCGATCTGGGTCCGGATCTGCTTCACCCGAGCCTCGATGGCCGATTTCGCGCCGACCCCGTCCACGATGGTGGTGTTGTCCTTGTCGATCACGATCCGCTTGGCGGAACCCAGATCGTTCACCGTCACGTTTTCCAGCTTCACGCCCAGGTCTTCGGACACCACTTGGCCGCCGGTCAGGATAGCGATATCCTGAAGCATGGCCTTGCGGCGGTCGCCGAACCCGGGGGCTTTCACGGCGCAGACCTTGAGGGTGCCGCGGAGCTTGTTGACGACCAGGGTGGCGAGCGCCTCGCCTTCCACGTCTTCGGCGATGATCAGGAGCGGCTTGCCCATCTTGGCGATGGCTTCCAGGATGGGAAGGAGGTCCTTCATGCTGCTGATCTTCTTTTCATGGCAAAGGATGTAGGCGTCCTCCAGCACCGCTTCCATCTTTTCGGGATCGGTGACGAAATACGGCGAAATGTAGCCCCGGTCGAACTGCATCCCTTCCACGATATCCAGGGTGGTTTCCATCCCCTTGGCTTCTTCGACCGTGATCACGCCTTCTTTGCCCACCTTGCTCATGGCTTCCGCGATGATGTTTCCGATGGCGGAATCGTTGTTGGCGGAAATGGTCCCCACCTGAGCGATCTCCTTCTGGTCCTTGGTGGGGTTGCTCATGGAACGCAGCGCTTCCACGGCCTTTTCCACAGCCTTTTCGATCCCGCGCTTGAGGGCCATGGGATTGTGCCCCGCGGCCACCAGGCGGGCGCCTTCGTGGGCGATGGCCTGAGCCAGGATGGTGGCGGTGGTGGTCCCGTCGCCGGCCACGTCGCTGGTCTTGCTCGCCACTTCCCTGACCATCTGGGCGCCCATGTTGAGGAACTTGTCTTCCAGCTCGATTTCCTTGGCCACCGTCACGCCGTCCTTGGTTACGGTGGGCCCGCCGAAGCTCTTCTCGATCAAGACATTGCGCCCCTTGGGGCCCAGCGTGACCTTGACCGCATTGGCCAGGATGTCGACCCCCTCAAGGATCTTGCCACGGGCCACGGTGTTGTAGATGATCTGTTTTGCCGCCATGTTCTGTTCCTCCCGATGGAATCCTATTCAAAGATCGCCAGGATGTCGTCTTCACGCATGATGAGAAGCTCTTCGCCTCCCACCTTGACCTCGGTGCCGGCGTACTTGGAAAAGAGAACCCGGTCGTTTTCCTTCACCACCAAGGGCACCACGTCGCCGTTTTCCAAGATCCTGCCCTTACCGGCGGCGATCACCTTCCCCTGCTGAGGTTTCTCCTTGGCGGTATCGGGAATGATGATCCCCCCCACCGTCTTTTCTTCCTCTTCCAGGCGCCTCACAATCACTCGGTCGTGCAACGGACGCAGCTTCATGCCTTCTTCTCCTTTCCAGAATCACCCATGACGGGACCGGCCGCCCGACCATGCGGCGAAACCGGCTCTTTGGGAAACGCAAAAACCCAGCTACCAGTATTAGCACTCCATCACATCGAGTGCTAATACTGGTAGCTGGGCTGTCGGCAAAAGGCAAGTTCAAATTGAGGCGGAAAACGGCTCGATTCGAAGGAAATGGCAAAAGAACGGCGGCCCTCGAAAGCGGTCACTCATCCCGGCGTTCTTTCTTTCCAGCACGCTCTATTTCGCCTTTTCCGCCGCGTAACGCGCCAGTGTGAACAGGAAATCGGCCAGCCGGTTCAGGTACGACGCCGCCTCCGCACGGACTCGAAACCCCCCCTCCTTCAGGGCCGCCGCCCGGCGTTCCGCCCGCCGAACCATGGTCCTCGCCAGATCCAGTGCCGCGCTCACGGGGTTTTCCCCCGCCAGCACGAATTCCCTTGGAAGCGGCACGTCGCGTTGCAGTTCCTCAATCCAGGACTCCAGGCGCACAATCCGCTCCCGCTCCAGGAGCCATTCTTTTCGCGCCTCGGATTCACAGGAGAGCTCGGCCCCCAGCACCAGGAGGTCCGACTGCACGGTCTCGATCATTTCGCGAATCCGTCGCTCGGTACAGAGAGCCTTGGCAAGCCCCAGGGCCGCCCCGGCTTCGTCCAGGGTTCCGTAAGTCTCCGGCCGCAGGCTCGCCTTGGACACTCTTTCACCGCTCAGCAGGCTCGTCTCCCCGCCGTCGCCTTTCTTCGAAAAGGTAAAAATGGTCACCGGCACCACTCCACACGTTCCTCGTCAGTTCATCCACGGGCAGGAAATCGGCGGCCTCCTCCCCGGCATCGCAACCCAATCCGCCCTTGGCTTGTAAAAATCCGGCCGTCTGCTACATTGCCGCCATGAGGCGGCCTGCAGACGGGAACCGGCGGCCCCGCCGCGCTCGGCGCCGGCGTTCGGGCCCGAACGCGCAGAACTTACAGCACAGGGGGAGCATCGGACAATGAAAATCGCCATCATCGGCACGGGCTACGTGGGCCTGGTGAGCGGGACGTGCTTCGCCGAATTCGGCCACCAGGTCACGTGCATCGACAAGGACGAATCCAAGATCGCCCGGCTCCGCGCCGGAGACGTCCCCATTTACGAACCGGGCCTGGCCCCCCTGGTGAAAAAGGGCGTCCACGCGGAGCGGCTCTTTTTCACCACCCAATACACGCCGGCCATTCCCGAAGCCGACGTGGTGTTCATCGCGGTGGGCACCCCCGCCTCACGGCGGGGCGACGGCTACGCCGACCTTTCCTACGTTTACGAAGCCGCCCGGCAACTGGCGCCTCACCTGGAAGGCACCACCGTGGTGGTCAACAAGAGCACCGTCCCGGTGGGCACGGCCCGCCAGGTGGCCCGCATCATCTCGGAGGCGCACCCTCACGCCGATTTCGACGTAGCCAGCAACCCCGAATTCCTCCGGGAAGGTGCCGCCATCCAGGATTTCATGCGCCCCGACCGCGTGGTGATCGGCGTGGCTTCCAAGCGGGCGGAAGACCTGATGCGCGCCATCTACCGGCCGCTCTACCTGATTGAAACCCCCTTCGTGGTCACCAGCATCGAAACGGCGGAACTCATCAAGTACGCCTCCAACGCCTTTCTCGCCACCAAGATCAGCTTCATCAACGAAATGGCCAACCTGTGTGAGGAAATCGGAGCCGACGTCCACGACGTGGCCAAGGGCATGGGCTTGGACGGCCGGATCGGGAAGAAATTCCTCCATCCGGGACCGGGCTACGGCGGGTCCTGCTTCCCCAAGGACACCCACGCGCTTCTTCGGATCGCCCAGGAAAACGGCGTCGCCTGCCGGATCGTGGAAGCGGTGGTGGAAGTGAACGCTGCACAGAAGGCCCGCATGGTCCGAAAGATCCGCAAAGCGCTGGGTGGCGACGAAGGCGGAAAGACCGTCGCCGTCCTCGGGCTCACCTTCAAACCGGAAACGGACGACTTGCGGGAAGCCCCGTCGCTCACCATCATTCCCGCCCTTCTGGAACACGGTGCCAGGGTTCGGGCCCATGACCCCCAGGCCATGGAAGAAGCCGCCCGGTTTCTCCCCGACGTCACCTTCTGCCGGAATGCCTACGAAACCTGCGACGGTGCCGACGCGGTTGTCCTCATGACCGAATGGAACGAGTACCGGGCGCTGGACCTGGAACGCCTGAAGGCACTTTTGAGGGCGCCGGTCTTCGTGGATCTTCGAAACGTCTACGAGCCCCGCGTCATGCAGCGCCACGGGTTCCACTACACCTGCGTCGGCCGCTGCTGGTCCTGATGACGACGGGCGTTCCTCCCGCAATACCCTGGATGGCGCAATCCCCGCACGCGCCTACCTGAGCTTCAGGGTGGCCAGGGCCACCAGGGCCAGGATGCCCGAGATGATCCAGAGGCGGATCACCACCTTGGTTTCGGCGATGCCGCGATGCTGCAGGCTGTGATGGAGGGGCGCCCGATAGAAGATCCGTCTCCCCAGCCAGCGGACGCCGATTTTGTCCTGGATCTGGCTGGAAAGCGCTTCCGCCACGAAAAGCCCACCCAGGATCGGAAAGAGCATTTCCTGCTTGAGCAGCACCGAAACCACCGCCATGGCCCCCCCGATGGCCAGGGAACCGGTGTCGCCCATGAAGATTTGGGCGGGGTAGGCATTGTACCAGAGAAATCCCAGTCCCGCTCCCACGAAGGCGGCTCCGAAAACGGTGAGTTCCCCGGCACCCTTCAGATACGGATAGAACAGGTATCCGGAATAGATGGTGTTGCCTTCCACGTACGCGAAAATGCCCAGAACGCCCATCACGAAAAGAGAAGGGGTGATGGCCAGCCCGTCCAGGCCGTCGGTGAGGTTCACCGCGTTGGAGACGAAAAGGACGAAAACCACGATGAAGGCGGCGTAAAGCAACGGGTGGAGGCTCAGGACAGGGTATTTGTAGAAGGGCACGTAGAGGCCGGCGGCCAGGTCGCGGCTCAGCGGCGCCCACGGACCGACCCAACCCCACGCGAAGGCGCACCCGAACACCGCCTGCAGCAGCAGCTTCGTCCGCTCCGACATTCCCCGGTTGCCGCTTCCCCGACGGATCTTTGAAAAATCATCCCAGAAACCCATGCCGCCGTACCAGAGCATGCCGGCCAGAGCGTAAAGGAGGAAGGGGTTTCTCCAGTTGCCCCAAAGCAGCATGGAACTCAGCACGCCGCCGACGATGAGGATCCCGCCCATGGTGGGTGTCCCGCTCTTGTCGTGAGCCGTCCGGATGCCGGTCTCCCGGAATTGGTCCAGAAAACGCAGGCGGTGCATGGTTCGAATGAACGGGCGACTGAACATGAAAACGAAAACCACGGCCGTCAGCGCCGCCAGAATGGCCCGAAAGGTCAGATAATTGACCAGTCGGCAGAACGAGAAAACGTCGGAGAGTCTGAGGAGGAAATTTCCTAGTTCATAAAGCATGGATGCGCGACCACCTCGATCTCAAGAAGAGCCCAGAGACAGTTCGCGCGGCGCCCGTTGCCCTCTGTCCGCCCCGTCGCAAACCTGCCGGATGGCTCCATAATGCTCCCGAATCGAAAAGCTCGGGCTGAAGTCGGGTGCCGTCAGGATGAACCGATCCACCCGGTCGAGGATTTCCTGCGATGGCGGGATCACCCGCCGCTCCAGAAGCCTTCGGATAGCGATGAGGGCGGCGTCCCGAATCTGCCAGAAGAAGTTTTCGTGCAACTCCAGAAGCGCTTCCAGGGCTCGGCCGTCGGTACCGATCTCACCCACCGCTTTCACCGCTTCCACGGCCACCTCGAAACAAGCGTCGCGAAACCGCTGCAGCAGCGCCTCCAGCCACTGTTCCTTGCCAGCAAGCCGCGTTCCGAAATGGGCGGCGGTGCGACACGCTTCGGCGCGCACTTCGTAATAGGGATCCTCCAGCGCCTGCAGCACCGCTGCTTCCACGGCCGGCCCGAGTTCCCCCATGACCCGGAAGGCGGTGAGGATGTTTCGCCGGATGAAGCCGACCTGTTCGAAGTCGCCTCCCAAAAGCCGCTTCAGAGGCGAAACCGGGGTCCGGTCTCGAAGCATGTGGCAGAGCGCCGGAACCTTTTGCCGGTCGCGGGTGAGGCCGACGAGTTTGACGCCCAGGTTGCGGTCCTGCCAGCTGCCGCGGGTGAGAAGCGCCGCCGCCCGGTGCCGGTAATAGACCAGGTCGTCGGCGTCTCCGACCGCCACCAGGGGATCATAGGACCCCGGGTTCTTTTGGTACTCCTGTTCGAGGAGACGAAGCAGCCGTTGATTGCTGAGAAGCGGCCCGAGACTCGCCGGCTCGGGCCCCAGACCGTTGTCGTAGCTGTGATCCTGGTAAAGCTCGCTCAAGATCCGGGCGTTGGCCTGGCGCCGGAAGAAACCACGACTCTTGTTTCCCATTTCGGCAAGGCGCCCGGGGTCGTCGAGCAGTTCCAGCACGCGCCGTGCGAGCAGCGGGCCCTCGAGCTTCTCCAGGACCTTCCCGCCTTCGACCACCGTGTCTTCGAATAACACCTCCGCCGCTCCGGCCTGCTTCATGGCCCGGGCGTTCATCACTTGGTGGTCCCCCGGGAGGTTCGCCTTGGGGACGAGAAGGGCCGGCTTTCCCAACCTGGAAATCTCGTTCAGGCTCCCCGCACCGCTCCGGCACACGATGAGGTCGCTCACCGCATAGACGTCGCCGATGTTGTGAAAGTAATCCTGGCGGTGATAGAAGGTGTCGAGCAGGCTCTTGTCTCCTTCGGAAAAGAGGGCGTTCAGGCGTTCTTCCGTATCCCGGCGCGGCTGGTAATCTTCCGAACCGCCGAGCCCCATGCCATGAATGATGAACAACCGCTCACGATGCGCCATGAAATCCTTCAGGGCATCCACCAGCGCCCGGTTGATGGTTCGAGCGCCCTGGGACCCGCCGAAGACGAAAATCACCCGCCGGCCTTCCGGAACGGCAAACGGGAGGGCGGCCAGCGCTTCTTCGCGGGATTTCACGGTGATGGCGTGGCGGACGGGATACCCCACCACCACGCCGTTTTCCGGAAAGTGGGCGAGGCTCTGGGGAAAGGTGAGAAGCACCCGATCCGCCCAGCGGCCCAAAACGGCGTTCAGCTGCCCGGGGACGCTGTTCTGTTCATGGATGAAGATGCGGACCGGCGCCAGCCGGAGGCCCCGAAGCATCACCGCCGCCAGGACAATGGGGGCGCTCACGTAGCCGCCGGTGGCGATCACCCAGCGGGGCGCGAAGCCCATGAGGATCCCCAGCGAGCGGACCACGCCCCAAGAAAGTCGAACCACGAAGCCCGCCACAAGCAACGAAGGGCGGAAACCGGGAAATCCCTGGCTGCTCACCAGCTTCAGCGGATATCCGGCCTTCCGGACGATGACCTCCTCCGCCCTTCCAGGCACGCCCACATAGAGGAACCGGGCGTCGGGTTCGCGGCCCTTGATGCCCTCGGCGATGGCCAGCGCGGGGTTCACGTGTCCCCCCGTGCCTCCGCCCGTCAGCAGGATCCTCGGTTCCCGGCGAACGAGCTTCCGCCACCGCAGGGCAAGTCCCGCCAGCAGTCCGCCGACGGCCGCCAGGAGCAACGTCAAAGCGAAAACGCCACTCATGTTGAAACGCCACCCGGCCCGGAGCCGGCCGCCACCGACCCGAACTCCTGCTCCACCCGCCGACGGACGGCCGACCATGGCACGGCGCCTTCCCGGAGGAGGCGGATCCAGGGCGCTTCATCCAGAACGTCCACCAGGGTCGAAGGCCTTTCCGTCGCCGGCCCGGCATCCACCACGCCGTCCACGCGCGAAAGGAGGGCTTTGGAAAGAAGGCACGGATCCGTGCACGGAGGATCGCCCGACAAGTTGGCGCTGGTCGCAACAAGAAGGCCGCCGCATCCGGCCGCAAGCTTCGCAGCCACCGGGTGGGGCGTCACTCTCACCGCGATCTTTCCCGTGCTTCCATGAAGCAACGGCGAAAGGTCCGGACTCGCCGGCAGCAGCAGCGTCAAAGGGCCCGGCCAGAACACGTGCGAGAGCTTTTCGGCCGCCTTCGGCCATCGGCTGACCGCTCGGCGGGCCGCCTGGAGATCCGACGCTACGATCGGAAGCGGCTTGTTCACCGGGCGTCCCTTGATTGCGTAAACGCGCCTCACGGCACCCGCGTCTCCGGGGAACGCTCCCAGGCCGTAAACCGTTTCGGTGGGATAGATCACCACCCCACCGTTCAGAAGTAGTTCGGAAACCACGGTGATCACTTCGGGTGCCGGCCTGCGCGGGTCCACACGCCACACGCTCGGACCGGAGGTGCGGAGTCCTGTCGTCATGACGTCTTCATCGGCCCGGCCGATGTGTTTCAGGGTTCATCGAGAATCGGAGTCCGGATGGCAGCGTCCAGTTTCTGGTTCTTCCGAAGGACCTCTTCGGCCATGGCCGCCTTGTATTCGGAAAACTTGCCGGCCAGCTCCGGATCGCTCAGGGCCAGAATCTGAACGGCAAACAGCGCCGCATTCCGGGCACCCCCTTTTCCCACCGCCATGGTCGCCACGGGGATTCCCGGCGGCATCTGAACGGTTGAAAGCAGGGCGTCCATTCCCTGGAGCGGGGAAGAATCGATGGGAACCCCGATAACCGGAAGGGTGGTTTGCGCCGCCAGAACACCCGCCAGATGCGCCGCCCATCCCGCACCCGCGATGATCACCCGAACGCCCCGGCCGCGGGCGGAAGCCGCATAAGCGGCTGCCCGCTCCGGCGTCCGATGCGCCGAAAGAACGGCCGCTTCGAACGGCACCCCGAATTCCCTCAAAACACCGAAAGCCGCTTCCATGACGGGAAGATCGGAATCGCTTCCCATGAGGATTCCCACCACCGCCGTTCGGCCGGAAACGTCCATCTCAGTCTCTCCTCGAGCGCCCGTGAAGGGGCTCATGCGACCCCGATATCGCTCCGATAGTACATGCCTTCAAACGAAACCTTCTTCATTTCCCGGTAGGCGGCATCCCGCGCTTCCCGGAGCGTCTCCCCAGTGCTCACGATCCCCAGGACCCGGCCGCCGGTGGTGATGAGCAATCCGTTTTCCCCCCAACCGGTCCCGGAATGAAACACAACGCAGGATGGATCCACCGCCTCCAGCCCCTGGACCGGAACACCGATCTTGTAACGATCCGGGTAGCCCTTGTACCAGCCCTTTTTCCCTCGAGTCCGGCCGCTCACGGCGATGAGGCAGAGCCTGTAGCGCGGGTCCCACTCAGGGTCAAGGTCTTTGAGCCGGCCGGTGAGGATCGCTTCCGAGACGTCCACCAGATCGGTCCGCAGTCGCGGAAGGATCACCTGGGCCTCGGGGTCTCCCAGCCGAATGTTGATTTCCAGAACATAGGGCGTGACGCCCCGAGGCTCTTCCATCAGCATGAGCCCCAGGTAGAGGATCCCCCGGTACAGGATGTCGTAACGATCCCGGATGCCTTGGATGAGCGGCGACGCCACCCGATCCATGATGGTCGCCACCAGGGCCTCGTCGAGCCAGGGGTGCGGGGAATAGGATCCCATGCCGCCCGTGTTCTTGCCTTCGTCGTTGTCGCGGGCCCGCTTGTAGTCCTGGGCCGCCACCATGGGGAGCACCGTATACCCGTCGGTGAAGCAGAAGAAGGAAAGCTCGCGGCCGTACAAGCGCTTTTCGATGTCCACCCGGTTTCCCGATTCACCGAAGATCCTCTCTTCCATGATGGCATGAATGGCCTCCTCGGCGTCCTCCACCCCGTCACAGACCAGCGAACCTTTCCCCGCCGCCAGCCCGTCCGCCTTCACCACCACGGGGTATCCCACCGAGCGGACATATTCACGGGCCTTGTCCGGATCCGAGAAAACCGCGAACTCCGGGACGGGAATCCCCAGTTCCTGCAGGAGGATCTTGGTGTCGCACTTGCTCGACTCGAGGCGGCTCGCGCGCTGCGTGGGGCCGATGATGGGGAGGCCGCGGCTTTCAAACAGATCCACGATCCCCGCTGAAAGAGGTTTCTCCGGACCGACGAAGGTCAGATCGATCTTCTCCTTGTTGGCGAAGTCGGCCATCGCTTCGGGGGTTCTCGCATCGACGCATTCCGCCACCTGGGAGATGCCGGCGTTCCCATGCGCCACGTAAACCTTCGTCACCCTGCCGCTTTGAGCGAATTTCCACGCAATGGCGTGATCTCTTCCCCCGCTTCCCACCACAAGCACCTTCATCGATGATCTCTCTCGACTCCGCTCGAAGTTCCCTTCCGTCGCTCCTTGGCCCCCGTCGTCGGCCGTTGGCTACCGGCCCTCGGAGTATCGACCCAGGTAGCGGCAGATGGCTTCATCATAGTTCTGGGTGAGGCAGAACGCCTTGCGTGCCAGCTCCAGGCTCGTTTCCGCCGATATCCGTCCCTCCAGGCGCTGCATTTCCTCCAGCAGTCCCCCATAATCGCCCGGATCCGTCACCACCGCAACGTGACGGAAATTCTTGGCCGCCGCCCGGATGAGGGTCGGCCCCCCGATATCGATGCTTTCAATCGCATCTTCCAAGGTACAATCGGGCCGGGCCACCGTTTCCCTGAAGGCATAGAGATTCACCACCACCATATCGATGGGTTCGATCCCGTGCTGGGCCATGGTGTTGCGGTGTTCCTCGTTGTCCCGGAGCCCCAGGATGCCGCCGTGGATTTTCGGGTGGAGCGTTTTCACCCGCCCGTCCAGCATTTCGGGAAATCCGGTGTAATCGGAGACTTCCGTTATGGCGACCCCGGCTTCCCGGAGAACTCTCGCGGTGCCGCCGGTGGAAAGGATGTGCACCCCCGCTTCCTGGAGACCCCGGCCGAAAACGGCCAGCCCCGACTTGTCCGTGACGCTCATCAACGCCCGACGCACCGCAATCATGGCAGCGCCTCCTCGAAAAGCTGCCCGATTTTCGCCGCTTCGGCGAAAATCGGAACCCGCAACAAGTGGATTCAAAGGGATGCCGGAAGGGAATTCATGCAATGGCTTCCGGCGGCCGGGAAAACGGCGCCCCCTCCTGTCACGCGGCCTTGGCCTGCGCGAAGAGCCGATCGAAGATTTCGTAAGCCGCCCTGACCACCGCCGAATCCCGGGGGAGGGTGCTTGTGGGCTTCCCCTCCATGTCGTATTGAGCCAGCAGGGGATCCGCAGGCAGGACCGCGATGTTTTCTTCGCCGAACGCCTGGAGCACGTCCTTGGGCCAACCGTTGGGGACCGCCTGGACCTGGTTGACCAGCAACACTTTCTGCTTCACCCGCATGGGCAGGCTTTCCACCAGTTCCGAAATTCGGCAGGCCGCCGTGAGGCCCCGCCGGCTGGGATCGGAAACCAGAAGCAGAAGGTCCACGTCCTTTTGGGTCAACCGGCTGAAGTGTTCCATGCCGGCTTCGTTGTCCACAACCAGGTAATCGTAGTTCTCGATGAGCCGGTCCAGCAGGCTGCTCAGCAGGTTGTTGGCGGCGCAGTAGCAACCCGGTCCTTCAGGCCGCCCCATGGCGATAAGATCGAACCCCTCGCCTTCCACCAGGGCCTGCTCCATTTTCATTTCCATGAAAATGTCTTTGGTCATCCCCGTGGGAACGTCCTTTTTCATCATTTCCCTGGCATCGGAGAGGGTCTCGTCCAGGGGCACCCCCAGGACTTCGTTCAGGTTCGCGTTGGAATCGGCATCCACGGCCAGTACCGGCTTCATGCCTTTTTCGATCATGTAGCGCACCAGCAATCCGGCGATCGTCGTCTTTCCCGTACCGCCCTTTCCGCCCAAAGCAACTGCAAAACTCACGGATACTCCTCCTGTGAACAGAACGTTTGACGCGGCATCATCCTATTCCCGGGACACCGACCTGTCAACCGCACCTCCACTTGCGCGCACCCCACAAAAAACGGGCGGAATCCCTATGGCTTCCGCCCGCACGTTTCGCCACCGATGGAAGGGAGGTCAGTTGATGCTGGGCCGCGGCAGCAGACCGGCCGCTTCAACGATCTCCGGCACCCGCTCTTCCCACTCGATGGCCATCAGGTGCACCCCGGCCACACCCGGCATTTCCCGGACTTCCTGGATCTGCTCCACCGCGATCCTGATGCCTTCCTCGGCCTGTTTCTTCTTTTCGACACCCTTGAGCCGCTCGATGTAGTAGTCCGGCACTTCGAGGCCGGGAACGAACTTGGCCATGTAGCGGGCCATTCCGACGGATTTGAGCGGGGTGATGCCGGCCAGGATGTAACATTTTTCCGTGAGCCCTTCTTCGTGGGCCATTTTCATGTAGGTCCGGAATTTGTCCATGTTGTAAATGCACTGGGTCTGAACGAAATCCACCCCCGACTCGATCTTTTTCGCCAACCGCGTGACCCGAAACTCGAAGGGATCGCCGAAAGGATTGGCCGCGGCTCCGATGAAGAACTTGGGCACTCCGTCGCATTCCTGGCCGCTCAACATCCTGCCCTCATCACGGAGCTTCTTCACCATCGCCAGAAGCTGCATGGAATCCAGGTCGAAGACGTTTTTCGACTGGGGGTGGTCACCGAACTTGTTGTGATCGCCGGAAAGGCACAGCACGTTCCGGATGCCCAAGGCGTAGGCGCCGAGCAGATCGCTCTGCATGGCGATCCGGTTGCGGTCCCGGCAGACCATCTGAAGATTCGGTTCCAGGCCCATATCCACCAGGAGCTTGGAGACGGCGACGCTGGACATGCGAACCACCGAAGTCTGGTTGTCGGTCACGTTGATGGAATCCACCTTGTCCCGGAGGAACTCCGCCTTCTTACGGACCACTTCGACGTTCGCCCCCCTGGGAGGACCGAGTTCGCCGGTGAGCGCAAAATGACCGCTGGTCAAGACTTTTTCGAGATTGCTTCCAGCTTTCATAGCTTCAAATCCTCCCTCACGATCTTGCGGGGACCGCCGTCGCGGCTCGTGGACCAATCCTTTACGGGGAAAACCTGGCGCATTTTGTCCAACTGCCCCAGTTCTTTCATGCGGTCGTAAATGAGGTGCCACACGCAGTCGATTTCCGGGCTCACCTCGCACACGCGGTTGGCGGATCCGCCGCACGGACCGTTCATGAGGCTCTTGGAACAACGCGAGATCGGGCACAGGCCGCCGAAATGATGGATGATGCAATTCCCGCAGGACTGGCAGTATTCCGCCCAAACTCCGTGTTCCAAGGACCCGCCGATGAAGGTCGTGTTGAGCGACGGGTAGACCGGGATGACGTAACGCTTGGCAACGTATTGGGGACCCACACTGCAGGCCATGGACACCACCGCCTCGATCCCGTCGCCCTCCAGTATGGGCGCCAGCTGCTCGATGTACTCGGGATCGCACTGCCGTTCCAGGGTGTGTTCCACCACTTCCAGCGGTTTGCCTTCCTTCTTCCTCGCGATCCGCAACGCCGAAGCGAGAATCCCCACCTCCTTCGTCCCGCCCGCACAGCAGACCGTCACGCAACCCTTGCAGCCGACCAGAAGGATCTTCCTGTAATCGGCGACCATGGCAAGGATTTCTTCGATGGGCTTTCGTTCCGCGACAACCATAGGTCCCTTCCTCCCCAGCACGCCTCTCGCATGCACCGCCAAGAAAACTTCGCCTTCACCGTGATGCTTCTCTCCGGCCGGCTCCCCGTGGAGGCTCCGGAGGCATTCCCTCGATCCTCTTCAGCACGCCGCCCGGGCCCATTCCTCGCCGCATGCCGCGCTGCGAACCGGTGACGGTCCCAAGGCCCTGATGCGTTCGGTCATCTCCCGGGCAATGGCCGCAAACCGGGGCCCGTCGGAGGCCGCCACGTTGAACATCTCCACCCGTTCCGGTTCGATCCCGATCTCTTCGAGGATCTTCCTGACCGCCTGGACACGTTTCTTCGCTTTGAGGTTCCCGTTCTGGAAGTGGCATTCCCCTTCCTGGCAACCGGCCACGTAAACGCCGTCGGCGCCGTTTTCAAAAGCCTTCAACAGGTGGATCATGTCCACGCGGCCCGTGCACGGGACATTGACGATACGGATGTTCGCGGGATAAGCGAGTCGCATGGAACCTGCCAGGTCCGCCGCCGTATAGGCTCAGTACATGCAACAGAAAGCCACAATTCGCGGCTCGAATGCATCCATGATCATCTCGTCGGAAGGTTCGCCGGAGCCGGTTCGCGACTCCCGGACTCACACGGCAGGCGGCTGAAGCGCATCAAGGAAAAGCCCACCCGCAAGGCGGGTCTGCTGGAGTCCCGGCACCAGCGGGACAACGAACGGAAAGCCGCAGGCCATAGTGACATGGGACAAATTTCACAGACTGACCATATATCCAATGGGCCTTCCGTTGTCAACCCCGCCGTTGGGTCCCCGAACGCTTCCAGAGGACTGAGATCACCCCGAACCGCGGCCCCGGGTTCACCCCATCCCCGCAGGCCTTCTCCAATCTTCGGCCAGCAGGTAACGACATCTTTCACAAAAGAGGATGGGCAAGCGGTCCAGGTGGTTGACTTTCGGGCTGAAATGCATGAGACACCGGGGATTGTCGCAGTGGACCAGGTTCCGCGTGTGCGCCAGTTCGTGGAGCGCCACCTTGATGAGTCGATCGGTATAGGTTTCGATGGACGCCTTGGACCCGTCTTCGTGGGTGCGCAGCCGGAAGGTGGAAACCACCGCGGCCCGGCCGCCCAGGTGCGCTTCCCCGAAGACATGGGTGAGCACGGGGATGCAAAGGTCGACCGTCGTCACGCCGAGGATCTTCCGGAACGGCGGCCGAACCATCGCGTCCAGGCGGCGCAGCACCGCCGCCGCGTCATACTGCCGGCGGTCGGCAAGAAACGCCTCCTCCGGCAAGGGGCTCGGCTCCAGAATGTCCACTCCCAGGTCGAAGACGGCCTGAACGTTTGCCGCCACCACCCGCACATCCACACCGGTCGCGTCCCCCAAAGGGCACACCGAAACGGCCGGTTCCAGAAAAACGGGCTCCTCCCTACGGTCACCCATCGGTTTCCCGCTCGACGGCGTCCAGGCGATACTTTCGAATCTTGTTGTGAAGGGTCGTCCGGTTGATTTCGAGGATCCGGGCGGCCCGGCTGATATTCCAGCCGCAGGATTTGAGAGTCCGATGGATGTGACGCTTTTCCATTTCCTGGAGCGAGCGGGGTTCTTCAGGGACCGCGGTCGCTCGAAAGAGAAACGCGAAGTCTTCTTTGCGGAGGTAACGGCCCTTGGCCAGGACCACGCTGCGTTCCATGGCGTTTTCCAGCTCCCGGACGTTCCCGGGCCATTCGTAGGACATCAGCCATTCCAGGGCATCCGGCTCGATGCCTTCCACCGGCTTGTTGGTTTCCCGCCGAAACTTTTTGAGGAAGTGGTCGGCGAGCAGGGGCACGTCTTCTTTCCGCTTCCGCAGCGGCGGAATTTCGATGTCGATCACGTTCAGACGAAAGAAAAAATCCTGGCGAAAGTTCCTCTGTTCGATTTCCCGGGCCAAATCCCGGTGCGTCGCGGAAATGAGCCGGAAGTCCACCGGGATGTCCCGGGTGCCCCCCACCCGGTGAAATTTCTTCTCCTCCAGCACCCTGAGGAGGTCAACCTGCATCTTGAGGGGGATTTCCCCGATTTCATCGAGAAACAGCGTTCCCCCCTGGGCGAGTTCCAGCCGTCCTTTCTTGGCTCGCGTCGCACCCGTGAAGGACCCGATCTCGTGGCCGAACAACTCGCTTTCCAGAAGCGTCTCGGTAAAACCCCCGCAGTTGATGGGGATGAACGGCCCGTAGCGCCGGCCGCTCTTGGAATGAATGGCTTTGGCCACCAGTTCTTTGCCCGTCCCGGTCTCTCCGCGCAGGAGTACCGGGGAGTCCACCGCCGCCACTTCTTCGATGAGATCGAAGAGGCGCTGCATGCAGTCGGCCGATCCGATGAGGTCGCCGTAGCGCACCTTCTCGGAAGCCGCCACCTGCTCCCTGAGAAGAAGATTCTCCTCGATGATGCGTCTCTGCTGGAGCAGCTTTTCCACGAGGAGTGTCAACTGTTCCGGTTCAAAGGGTTTCATCAGGTAGTCGTTGGCGCCGCTCTTCATGGCTTCCACGGCGGTTTCCACTGAACCATAGGCCGTGATCATCACCACCATGGTCTGCGGATAGCGGGACCGGATGTGTTTGAGGACTTCAATGCCGCCGAGGTCCGGCATCTTGATGTCCAGAAAGACCAGGTCAAAATCCTTCTGATCGAGAAGGCCGATGGCTTCGCGGCCCCCGGCGGCCGTGTCCACCTGGTAGCCGCCTTTTTTGAGCCAGCCCACCAGCGATTCCCGAACGATCAGTTCGTCGTCGACCACCAGAATCTTAAAACGTCCCACCATGACCGGCCGGCCCTCCTAACCTTCCCCGGATTCAAGAGGAAAGCGCAGAATGAAATTGGATCCTTTGCCCACGTCGCTTTTCACGTAGATGGATCCCCGGTGCTCCTTGATGATCCCGTAGACCACGGAAAGGCCCAGCCCCACGCCCTTATCCTGGCTCTTCGTGCTGAAAAACGGCTCGAAAATCTGTGAAACCTTGTCCTCCGGGATGCCGACCCCGGTATCTTCCACTTCCAGCCGCAGCTGGTTGCGCCCAGCGTCGTGAAAGGTCCGAATGATCAGGCGTCCGCCGTCGGGCATGGCCTCCATGGCGTTGAAGATGAGGTTGATGAGGCACTGCTGGATCTGGGAAGGATCCCCTTTCATCTGTGGGAGGCTTTCTTCCAGCTCCAAGTGAAGCCGGATGTGCTGGAGTTCCATCTTGTGCTTGCTGAGCAGCACCACCTTTCCCACCACGTCGTTGAGGTCGAAAAACACCCATTCGAGCTTCTGCTGCCGGGAAAAGGAAAGAAGATTGCTCACTATGGAACTGCACCGTGCCGATTCGGTATCGATGAGGCCAAGGTAGTAGCGGAACGTTTCCAGGTCTTGCGGGCTGAGGCCGTCTTCCAACTGCCGGCGCATGAGCCGGGCCAGGGCGTGGATTCCCGAAAGCGGATTGTTGATCTCGTGGACCGCGCTCGCCACCAACTTACCCAGCGCGATCATCTTGTCCTCGTGAATGAGGCGGGCCAAGTCGCGCTTGAGGGCCCGGGTCTTCTGCTCCAGCTTCCGCTCCAGCTCATCGGTGATGTCCCGGATGATCTCCAGGACCAGTTCCACGCCGCCTTTCCGGTTCTTCAAGGGCACGGTGATGATTTCACAGTAACGCAACCGGTTGAATCGATCGTAGTGTTCGTGGATGGCGTGGCCCGTGCTTCCGTTTTGGAGGCTTTCCGAAAGCGGGCAGTGACACCCGCCCTCGTCACAGGGCCGCAGCGATCGGTGAGTCACCTGGTGGCAGAATTTCCCAATGATTTCTTCCTTTTCCATGCCCACCCATTCCAGGAGGGCCTCGTTGGCGTCCAGGATCTTCCGGTCCGGCTGGAGGATGAGCACCCGGTCGCGAATGCTGGAAAAGATGCTGTCCGCGATGTTCTCGATGAGCTCCAGCTGCCGTTCCCGAAAGAGATATTCTTCCTGAAAGCGGATGATATCGCCGAAAAGCCGCGATATGGCGGCTTCCAGGACCCGGACGTGAGCGGGATTGTGGCGGATGAAGTCCTGGAGGAGTTCTTCCTTGCCGGTCAGTTCAATGACCAGGTCCAAATCGGGGATCTTGAAAAAGTCCCGATAATCGCGGGTGGTAAAGATACCTTTCTCCCGGGCCAGCCGGATCCCCACCGCCTCGTCGTCCGGGTCCGCCACGGCCACGATTTCCGCCTTGAGGGCGGGAAAACGTCGTGCGTCCAGCATTTCGAGAAACGCCCGACACCTGCGGCCTCCACCGATCACGGCGATCCGCATGGGACCTTTTTCCTTATTCGCGGCGACTTGGTCCTGCATGGATGCCTTTCGATTTCCGACAGGTTGATGAAAATCGGGACAGGGTGTTCGTTATTTCGACAACCCCGGCTCGTTGCGCTGCAACTCGCCTTCCGGGAAAGGCCCGCCGGCGACTGGCCAGGAATTGTGCAGCAGCATCCCCATTTCCCTACCGGCCATCGAGGCGAAACGGGACCCCGTGGGCGCGGTTTCCCGCTGGAAAAGAGCGGCGGCCCACCGGGCCGCACGTTCTTGTCACGTCGATCCCGCCGGCTTGGCACGGGAGTTGCCTCTCCATACGCAGCAAAAGCGTTCCATTCAAAATCCATATCAGAAGGGGAAAGCCATGGAAAGCAAGAAGATGCACCAGAGAACCCGCAGCAAGGTTCGCGCTTTCGCCATCGGCGACGAACTCCCCTGTGTCTGGATGAAAGCCGGCGTCATCAATTTCAAGCTCTGCGACAACGCCTACGACTGCCTCACGTGTTCCTTCGACAAAGCCATGAGCGCGCGGGTGGCGGCTCATCCCGAAAAGCAGGCGAGCTGGCGAGAAGTCATGCGGGAAAAGCCTTACAACCAGAAGGAATGCCGCCACATGCTGTCCGGGAGGGTGGCTTTCCGATTGTGCGGGAACGCCTACAACTGCGACGCTTGCGAATTCGACCAGATGATCGAAGACCGGGAACTGGCCGCGCCGGCCGGTGTTCCGGCCATCCGCAGGGTGAGTGGATTCGCGGTGGCGGACGATTATTACTATCACATCCCCAACACCTGGGCCCGAGTCGAACACGGGGGCTTGATCCGAATAGGTGTTGATGACTTTGCGCTTCGTTTGTTAGGATACGTCACCGAATTTCGTCTTCCCAGGTTGGGAGCCCACTTGGAACAGCATCGGCCGGGATGGTCGCTCCGGCGGGAAGAGAAGCTTGCGAATCTCGTCGCCCCGGTGGAAGGCGTCGTGGTGGCGGTGAACCACCGGGTGCTCGATACCCCCGATGCAGCGAAACGAGCGCCTTATACCGAAGGCTGGCTGCTGGTTGTCGAACCTCGAAATCTCAAGCGGAACGTTCAGGAACTCCTCATCGGCGACAGCGCTCATTCCTGGCTGACGGCTCACGTTCACAAGCTGGAAAGCATGATTTCGGCGGGCGAACCGTTCCCCTTGGCGGCCACGGGTGGTGAAGTGGTGGAGGATATCTACGGGAATGTACGGCATCTTCAGTGGGACACCTTGGTCAAGGAATTCCTGCGGCCGTGATGGGGCGCCGTGTCGGTGGGTTGCGACCGGGTTGATTTCAGAAGGCATCGGGGGCGGGGGGAGTCCCGCCCCCGATTTGTGTTGCGTGAAAGCGAAGCAGGGGAGTGCCTGATGGAACAGACGGCCGTTCCGGCCTTGGAGATGCATTTCGACTTGGCGGAGAAGGTGCGCGACGCCACCGGTATCACCGCATCGGCCTGTTACCAGTGCCGAAAATGCACCAACGGCTGTCCGCTGACCTTCGCCATGGATCACTACCCGGACCGGATCGTTCGGCTTCTGCTGTTGGGCCGGGAAGAGGAGGTGCTCCACAGCGCCACCATCTGGGTCTGTTCATCTTGCGAAACCTGCACCACGCGGTGCCCCAACGACATCGACATCGCCGGCCTGATGGATCATCTCAAGAGCGAGGCCCACCGGCGGGGGATCGTCCGGCCGAAGGAAAACCCCACATACGCCTTTCACAAGGTGTTCCTCGATGACATCGCCCGGCGCGGGCGCGTTTTCGAAAGCGGCCTGCTCAACCGGTACCTGCTGGAAAGCGCCGAATGGAAGGCCAAACTGGAAACGGGCGCCCTCTGGGGGGACCTCCGCCTCGGGTGGGCTCTTTTTCGCAGAGGACGGTTGCCGCTGTTTCCCCACGGGGTGAAGAACAAGCAGGAAATCCGAAGCCTCATCGAGGAAGAACCGGAGGTCGCTGAAGAGGGAGGCGACGAAAATGCTTGAAGGCACCGCCGCCTTCGGCGTTTGGGTCCAACGGCCCCTTGGAACCGCCCTGAAACGTGAGGTCATCCATGCATGAGATCGGCTACTATCCCGGCTGCTCACTGGAAGGAACCGCCCGCGACTACCGGCAATCCATCCAGGACGTCTGCAACGTGCTGGAGATCAGGCTGCGGGAACTGCCGGATTGGAACTGCTGCGGCGCCACCGCCGCTCACAGCCTGGATGAACGGATCGCCGTCAGGCTTGCCGGCCGGAATCTGGTGGTCGCCGAAAGAGAAGGGCTCGATATCGTCGCTCCGTGCGCGCTGTGCTTCAACCGTTTGAAAGTCGCCCAAAAGCGCCTGCTGAACGATGTGGAGCGGAGGTATGGCCTGGCCTTTGAGGGTGCCATCCAGGTGTTTGATTTACTGGATTATCTGAGCCGGCCCGAAATCCGACAAGAGGTGCGCGATCGGTTGGTTCGGCCGCTCCAGGGACTGCGGGCCGTCTGCTACTACGGCTGCATGGTGAACCGGCCGCCGAAGATGACCGATGCACCGGCCTGGGAAAACCCGACCAACATGGACGAACTGTTGGCGGACCTGGGAGCCGAAGTGCTCGATTGGCCGTTCAAGACAGACTGCTGCGGGGCAAGCCATGCCGTGGCCCGCCCGGACCTGGTTTTTGAACTGGTTCGAAAACTCTACGACCGGGCCGCCGCTCAAGGCGCCCACTGCATCGTGGTTTCCTGCCAAATGTGTCAGGCCAACCTGGATCTTTATCAGGAACAGATCGGGCGGCTCGCTGGCACGTCCTACGGACTGCCCGTCTTCTACTTCACGGAACTTCTGGGGATCGCTCTGGGTTGCCGCAAACCGGACCGTTGGCTCCGCCGCCACCTGGTGGACCCGCTGCCGCTTCTGCGGTCGGTGGGCCTGGCCTGAGCGTTCCCCGGGGGAGACCCTTTCGTCACGCCACAGTGAGGATTTCGGAGGCAACATGAGTGCGCATCGAGAGCAGTCCCGTCCTTCCCGGGTGATCGGATCGGTTCTGGTCATCGGCGGCGGCATCGGGGGCATTCAGGCGAGCCTGGATCTGGCCAACAGCGGCTATCAGGTGATCCTGGCGGAAAAAGACATCAGCATCGGGGGCGTCATGGCTCAACTGGACAAGACGTTTCCCACCAACGACTGTTCGACGTGCATGATTTCCCCGAAACTCATCGAAGTGGCGAACCATCCCGACATCCGGATCCTCACCCGCACCAGCGTTCAATCGGTTTCGGGAGAACCGGGCGACTTCAAGATCAGATTGCTTCGGGAACCCCGCTTCGTGGACGAAGACAAGTGCACCGCCTGCGGTGAGTGCCTGAAGGTGTGCCCGGTGGAGGTGCCGGCGGCGTTCAACGAAGGGCTGAATGCGACCAAGGCCATCCACCGGCACTTTCCCCAGGCCATCCCTTCCAGTTTCGCCATCGACAAGCGGGGCGCCGCTCCCTGCAAGGCCGCCTGCCCGGCGGGGATCAGCGTCCAGGGCTACGTGGCGCTCATCGCTGAGGGTCGCTACCGGGAAGCGCTGGACCTCATCCGAAAGGACAACCCCCTGCCGGGGATCTGCGGGCGAGTCTGCCATCACCCCTGTGAATCGGTCTGCAGCCGCGGGCAATACGACGAACCGGTCGCCATCGATTTTCTCAAACGATTCGTGAGCGACCTGGAGCTGCGGGAAGGAACGGGAAAGCCCCCGGAGAGGAAAGAGCCCAAGGGCAAGAAGGTCGCGATCGTCGGTTCCGGCCCCGCGGGCCTCACCGCCGGATACTACTTGGCACGGGAAGGCTACGAGGTGACCCTCTTCGAGGCCATGCCTGAACCCGGCGGATGGCTTCGCTACGGGATACCGGAGTACCGGCTGCCACGTTCCATCCTGCAGGCCGAAATCGACTATATCCGGGCCACCGGCGTTCAGATCGCAACCGGAAGGCGTTTTGGGGTCGACTTTGGGCTCGAGGATCTCCGGAAGGAAGGTTTCGAAGCCTTCTTCCTCGCCATCGGCACCCAAAAAGACCTCACCCTCAACGTTCCCGGAGAAGACCTCTCCCAAGTCTATACCGGCACCAGCTTCCTCCAGAAGGTGAACCTGGGCGAAACGCCCGAACTGGGAAAACGGGTGGCCGTGATCGGCGGCGGGAACTGCGCGGTGGATGTGGCGCGGTCGGCTCTCCGGCTCGGCGCCGAAGAAGTCCATCTACTCTACCGACGGAGCCGGTCCGAGATGCCGGCCAATGTCGAAGAAATCGAAGAGGCCGAACAGGAGGGCGTGAAGATCCACTTTCTTGCGGCTCCCGTAGAAATTGCAAGCGACGGAGCCGGCAACGTGAAGGCGCTCCACGTCATTCGCATGGAACTGGGCGAACCGGACGAAAGCGGCAGGCGCCGGCCCATTCCGGTGGAAGGATCCGAATACACCCTAAACGTCGACAGCGTGATCGCCGCCATCGGCCTGATGACGGATCTGAATGTCTTCGAAGGCCTGCCGCCCGACGAACGCCCCGAACTCAGCCGCTGGGGTACGGTGGTGGTGGACCCGGTGACCTACGAAACGAACCTCCCCGGAGTGTTTTCGGGAGGCGACGTAGCCACAGGACCCGCCACGGTGGTGCAGGCCATCGCCGCGGGAAAGGAGGCGGCCGAGTCCATCGACCGGTACTTCAAGGGAGAAAACCTCAGGACTGGGCGGATGCAGACCCGCCGTACGGCCCCCGTGCCCCGGGTGACGGTTTCCCCGGCACGCCGGGCGCTCATGCCGAGGCTGGAACCGGACGTTCGCCGAACGACCTTCGAAGAGGTGCAGAAGGGCTTTTCTGAGGAAGCGGCCCGCTACGAAGCCCGGCGCTGTCTTCAGTGCGGGGTTTGCAGTGAATGCTACCGGTGCGTGGATGCCTGCCTCGCGGGCGCCATCGACCACTCCATGTCGCCCCGCACCGAAGAACTGGAAGTGGGCGCCGTTCTCTACGCCACGGGTTTTCGACCCTTCGACGCTCGAAAGAAGCCCGAATACGGCTACGGCCGGTATCCCAACGTGATCACCAGCCTTGAGTTCGAGCGGTTTCTGGCGGCCTCCGGGCCCACAGGCGGCCACATCCAGAGACCGGGAGACGGACGGGCCCCGAAGAAGGTGGCCTGGATTCAATGCGTCGGATCGAGGGATGTCACCGTCGGCCAGGATTACTGTTCTTCGGTCTGTTGCATGTACGCCACCAAACAAGCCATCGTGGCCCGGGACCACGAACCGGATCTTCAGCCGACGATTTTTTTCATCGATATCCGCGCCATGGGGAAGGGATTCGAGCGGTATTACGAACGCGCACGGACGCAGCACGGCGTCCGCTACGTTCGGAGCCACATCAGCCGCGTGATCGAAACACCTCAGGGCGGCGACTTGGAAATCCAGTACGTGGACGAAACGGGAGACATCCGCCGCGAAATCTTCGACCTGGTCATCCTCTCGGTGGGCTTGAAACCGACCGAAGACGCCCTCACGACGGCCGCGACGCTGGGGATCGCCACCGACCGTTTCGGGTTCACCGGCTGCGATCCGTTCGATCCGGTCGCCTCGTCACGGCCCGGCGTGTACGCGTGCGGGGTGAGCACCAGCCCCAAGGACATCCCCGAAACCGTGGCTCAGGCCAGCGCCGCGGCGGCTTCCGCCGAACGGCTTCTCGCCCCCGCTCGAAACACGCGCATCACCCGCCCCGCCGCGATCCAGGAGCGGAAGGTGACCGGGGAAATCCCGCGCATCGGGGTCTTCGTCTGCCATTGCGGCATCAACATCGCCGGCGTGGTGAACGTGGAAACGGTGACCGAATACGCGAAAACCCTTCCTAACGTGGTGTACGCGGACCACCTCCTGTTCACCTGCTCGACGGATTCCACCGAACGCATCAAGGAAATCGTCCAGGAACACCACCTCAACCGGGTGGTGGTGGCGTCGTGTTCCCCCAGAACCCATGAACCCCTTTTTCAGGATTGCATCCGCGAAGCCGGCCTGAACAAGTATCTGTTCGAAATGGCCAACATCCGCGACCAGTGCAGCTGGGTCCACGCGGCCGACCCGGACCAGGCCACGGAAAAGGCCAAGGATCTCGTCCGCATGGCCGTCGCCAAGGCCCTGTTTCTGGAACCTCTCTACGAAATCCCGTTCCCCGTCGTCCAGTCGGCCTTGGTGGTGGGCGGAGGCGTGGCCGGAATGACGGTGGCGCTCAACCTGGCCGACCAGGGGTTCCCTACCACCCTGGTGGAAAAGGAAGCGGAACTGGGCGGCCAGGCTCGAAAGGCCATGCGCTTTCTGCCGACGGGGGAAGCGGTTCAACCGTACGTTTCGGAACTGATCGCCTCCATCGAGAGCCACCCGAACATCCAGGTCTTCAAAGGCTCCCAGATCGCCTCGTTTTCAGGCCACACGGGCCGCTTCGAAAGCGTCGTACGAACGGCGGACGGGGTTCGAACCGTGCAGCACGGCGCGCTCGTCGTGGCCACCGGAGGTCAGGAATACCGGCCCAAAGAATACCTCTACGGAGAAGACGAACGGGTTCTCACCCAGCTGGCCTTTCATGAAGCCTTGGCGGACGACGGCGGGAAGCTTGCCGGCGCTCGGGATTTCGTCATGATTCAATGCGTGGGGTCACGGGATGAAGAGCGGCCCTACTGCAGCCGGGTGTGCTGCACGGCGGCGGTGAGCAATGCTCTGAAACTGAAGGAAATCGCCCCCGAGGCCCGCGTCACCATCCTTTACCGCGACATTCGAACCTTCGGAACCCGGGAGATTCTCTATCGGAAAGCGCGGGAGCAGGGCGTTCGCTTCTGCCGGTATGAACCCGAAAGAAAACCTGAGGTGACCAAAGAGGAGGATGGGCTGCGAATCCGTGTCTTCGACCAGAACCTGAGACGGGAAATCGTGCTTCGAGCCGACCGGTTGATCTTGAGCGCAGCGGTGGTGCCGAGGATCTCCAGCCGGGAACTGGCGGAAATCTTCAAACTGAATACCGACGCCGACGGCTTTTTCATGGAAGCCCACGTGAAGCTCCGCCCCCTGGATTTCGCCAACCCGGGAATCTATGTTTGTGGACTGGCGCACGGCCCCAAGTTTCTGGACGAATCCATCGCGCAGGCCGGCGGGGCGGCATCCCGAGCGGCAACCATTCTCAGCCGCGAAGCAATGACCGTGGGCGGCCGCGTGGCGGTGGTGGATCCGTCGCGGTGCGCCGTCTGCCTCACCTGCGTGCGCACCTGCCCCTACCAGGTGCCTTATGTGGTATCGGCCGGGCAATCCATCAAAAAGGCCGCCCATATCGACCCGGCCCTTTGCCAGGGGTGCGGCGCCTGCGTGGCCGAATGTCCCGCAAAGGCCATCCAGCTGCAGCATTTCACCGATCGGCAGCTCATCGAAAAAACCGCGGCCGCCGCCTGCTGAACGTGGAATGCTTTCGGGAAGAGCGGCGGCCTTTGAGGCGTCCCGGCATGTCCCAAGTGCCATCCCGGTTTATTCTTGACGTTGATTCTTTTTTCACATAAAAGAATCTTCGATTGTGGATCGGCAGGGAGGCGCATCGGGACACGCGAGGGACCGGAAGCCTCGGTGCGGGAGCCTTGCCGTTTGCCGCGTGGAAAGGGGATGAGCCATCGTTTCCACCCTGCGGGTCAAACAGGACACAGCTCGACGCCACACTCTCCGGTTCACAACCGGTCGATCCGCTCACCTCGACCCCGCCCTTCGCCTCCGCTCACGGGTACGCTCCGCGCGGCTCCGGGTATCTCTTGGCAGTTTCCATAAGAATGCGCGCTCCGGCGCCGTGGACCGGTTTTTCGGCGGGGAGGGCGGCGGCCTTTCCCGCTTGGGAAAAGTTTCTTGACGTTGCGTGGAAAAGGGTGAACGATCATGGGGGCAGACCACTTTTCTTAACGGTTAACGAGAGTCGAGGGATTTTATGACGGATGCAACGGGAAGCAACGACAGAGGAAATGTCCTGGTCGTCGGGGGTGGTGTGGCTGGCATGAATGCCGCTCTCGATCTGGTCGCCCAGGGATATCACGTGGATCTCGTGGAGAAGCACGCGGAACTGGGCGGTACCGTGCCCAAACTCCACCGCCTCTACCCGCTTTGCAGTTGCTGCAAGGCGGCCAACCGTGTGACCGCCTGCCTCCAGCACCCGCAAATCACGGTCTGGACGGAGACCCAGGTGGCCGACGCAGCGGGCCGGGCGGGCGATTTCACGGTGACCCTTCAGGGCACCGGGGGATCGGAACAGGTGAAAGCCGGAGCCATCATTTTGGCTCTGGGTGTGGAAACCTTCGACCCTACGGCTTACGACACCTACGCCTATTCACAGTTCCAGAACGTGGTGACAAGCATTGAATTGGAATGGCTGCAGAAGCCGGCCGGTCCTTTTCAGGGCGTGGTGAAACGCCCCTCCGACGGTGAAATTCCCAAGCGCGTCGCGTGGCTCCAATGCGTGGGATCCCGCGAAATCAACAAGTGCGACGCCCCCTACTGTTCGTCCGTCTGCTGCATGTACGCCTTGAAGGAAGCCGTGCAGATGAAGGACATGAACCCGGACACGGCGACGTCCATCTTCTTCATGGACATGCGGACCCACGGTAAGGATTACGAACGATACTACAATGCAGCGCAGGAAAAGGGTGTCCGCCTGGTTCGCAGCCGCATCCACAGCATCGAAAAGGCCCCCGGAACGGAGGACCTGGTCTTGGAGTATGTGGATGAAAACGGCCAAAAGCGCGAAGAGGTCTTCGATCTGGTGGTGCTTTCGGTGGGCCTGCGCCCGTCGGCCGAACTGGAAAGCCTGGCCAAGAAACTGGGCGTCGACCTGACCGCCGACCGATATGTGGCCACGGACGAGTTCAAGCCGATGGAAACCAACGTACCGGGTATCCTGGTGTGCGGCGGCGCCGCCGGACCGCGGGACGTCCATCAAAGCGTGGTGGAGGCGGCCGCCGCAGCCGGAAAGGCGGCGGCGCTCCTCAAGAAAGCCGTTCCGGCCGCCGCGACGGCCACTTACCGGGACGTCTCCGCAGAAAAGCCGGCGGTCGGTGTCGTGTTGAGCCTCTGCCCAACCAAGGCCCCGGGCTTCGACAGCCTGGTGGGCGAACTTCTGAAGTTCGCCGAATCGCTGCCCAACGTGGCCTTCGCCCAGCGGCTGGACCTCACCGACGCCGCTTCCTTCATGAAGCTCGCCGGGCTGCTCAAGGACAAGGCGGCCAACCGCCTGATCTACGCCAGCTGCAGCCCCATCATGCACCAGGAACTGGTGGAATGGGCCATGGGCCGGGCCGGTCTGAATCCCACGCTCTATGATTTCCTAGACCTGAGAGCGCTGAGCGGCAACCCGACGGAACTGGACCGGCTGAAGGATCTCCTCCGGACCGCAACCGTCCGGGCGGCCCTCCTCGAACCCCTCAAGTTCACGGAAATTCCTGTCAAGCGGTCCGCCCTGGTGGTGGGCGGAGGACTCGCCGGCATGCAGGCGGCCCTTGCCCTCGCCGAACAGGACGTACCCGTCACTCTGGTTGAGAAGAAGGACCGATTGGGTGGGCACGCTCACAAAGTGAAATCCACCTGGACCGGGGAGTCGGTTCAGGTTTGTCTGAAAGACCTGATTTCGCGCGTGGAATCCACCCCCAACATCCGGGTTCTGACCGGCGCCCAAGTAGTGGACGCCAAGGGATTCGCGGGCAACTACACCTCCAGGATCCGAAGCAACGGCGAAACGCTCGAAGTGGGTCACGGCGCGGTGATTCTCGCCACGGGCGCCCATTCCTTGAAGCCCACCGAATACGCCTACGGTGAACACCCGGAAATCTATCGTTGGTCCGATTTCACCAAAAAGCTCATCGATGATCCCAAGGCTTTTGCCGATGCCGGCTGCGGCGTCTTCATCCAATGCGTGGGGTCGCGGGAGCCCGAGCGGCCTTACTGCAGTCGGCTTTGCTGCACCTTCGCCGTCCGGGCGGCCGTCGACCTGAAAACCCGCAATCCGGACATGGACGTCTATGTCCTTTACCGCGAGGTGCGCACCTTCGGCGAAAGGGAATCTCTCTACAAGGAAGCGCGGGAAAAAGGCGTGTTGTTCGTCCGGTTCGACCTGGATTGCAAACCGTCCGTCCAGGTCACCAACGGTGGACTCCAAGTGACGGTGCTGGACCCGATCCTCGGCCGCGAACTCATTTTGAAACCCGATTTCATCTCGCTCCAGACGGCCATCCTTCCGGAAGCGCCCGATGCCCTGGCAACCATTTACAAGGTGACCGTGAACGAGGACGGCTTCTTCAAAGAAAGCCCGGCCAAGATGCGCCCGGTGGATGGTGAAACGGAAGGCGTCTACTTTGCGGGCCTCGCCCTGGCTCCCAAACCGGTGGAGGAAGCGCTTGCCGAAGGCTGGGCGGCGGCGGGCCGCGCCATGCGGGTGCTCAACCGCGCGAGCGTGCTGGTGGGCGGAGCGGTGGCGGAAGTGAACCCCGACAAATGCGCCGTCTGCCTCACCTGCGTGCGCACCTGCCCCTTCAGTATCCCCTTCATCGACCATTCCCAGGGTGCGGCCTACATCGATCCGGGGTTGTGCCAGGGATGCGGGATGTGCGTGAGCGAATGCCCGGGCAAAGCCATTTCCTTCAGGCGACTCAGCGACGACCAGATCGCCGCCGTGGCCGGCTCGCTCTTCGGAAAACTGGCCAACTAGATTCCGTGAGGCATGTCAGACGCCATAAGGAGTTCATCCATGAGCCAATTTGAACCGCAAATCGTCGCATTCTGCTGCTCGAACTGCGCTTCCGCGGCGGCGCAGGTTTCCGAGAAGATCGGGCTTCATCTTCCCGAAAACGTCCGGATCATCCAATTACCCTGCACCGGCCGTCTCGACAGCCTGCACCTCCTCAAAGTGCTGGAATACGGGGCCGACGGGGTCTATGTGGCCGGATGTCAGCCCGACAGCTGCCAGTTCAAGCACGGGGTCGAGAAAGCGCAGAAAAAAGTGAAACAGGTTCAGGGCATCCTTGCCGACCTGGGCATCGAAACCGAGCGCGTGGCCCTGTACAACATGTCGGCCGGAAAAGGGCAGCTTTTCATCGAGGCGGCCTTGGAGATGGTCGAAAAGATCCGGGCCCTGGGTCCGAGCCCCGTGAAAGGCTGAGCCGGAAACCGTTCCCGAAGCCCTCCTGTCGACAAAAGGGGCGGGGAGTTTGAACTCCCCGCCCCTTTTGCTGCGTTCGATCGGCCCTTCGCCGATAGGGCAACCCCGCCTTTCACAGGCTTCGTTTCTTGCAGGGTCGCCGCCTGGTCAGTCCTTGATGTTGTGGTGAACTTTACACGCGCGGACCGTGTTTTTCATCAACATGGTGATGGTCATGGGGCCCACGCCGCCGGGGACCGGCGTGATGGCACTCGCCACTTCCGCCGCTTCCTCGAAAGCCACGTCGCCCTTGAGGATGCGCTTGCCGTCGGCGGTCTTCCCCACTTCGTTCACCCCCACGTCGATCACCACCGCACCGGGCTTCACCCAGCTTCCTTTCACGTATTCCGTGACGCCCGCGGCCACGATGAGGATGTCGGCCCGCTTGGTGTGGAACTGAACGTCCTTGGTCCGCGTGTGGCAGACGGTCACCGTGGCATTGGCGCCCTTGCCTTTCTGCATGAGCATCACTGCGATGGGCTTTCCGACGATGTTCGACCGGCCCACCACCACCACTTCCGCACCCGAGGTTTCCGTTCCGGAGCGGACCAGGAGTTCCTGGATGCCCGCCGGGGTGCAGGGCAGGTAGTCGGGCTGGCCGATCATGAGTTTGCCCACGTTGAACGGATGAAAGGCGTCTACATCTTTTCCAGGATCGATGGCGTAAAGGACCTTGTTTTCGTCGATATGCTTGGGGAGCGGGAGCTGAACCAGGATGCCGTCGATCTTCGGATCCTTGTTGTACTGATCGATGAGGGCCAGCAGTTTCTCTTCGCTCAGGTCCGCCGGCTGGTTGTCCTGGACGGAATAGAAGCCCAGATCGTGGGCGGCCTTCTGCTTGGCCCGGACGTAGCTCTGGGACGCCGGATTTTCTCCGACCAGGATGGTCACGAGCCCGGGTTCGACCCCGTGCTTTTCCTTCATCTGCTGGACTTCCTGCTGCAATTCGGCCCGGATTTCCTTGGCCACTTCAGCGCCTTTGATCAGTTTGGCGGCCATTGTCTCCCTCCTTTGCGCACACAAAAAAGAATGGCAGGGTCTGTCCCTGCCATTCCTTGGAAGCGATTGCTAGAACAGACCCATCACCTTTCCGGTTTCCACGTCCACGTCGATGCGGCGGAAGGCCGGATTGGAAGAAGTGCCCGGCATGAGGCTGATGGTCCCGGCGCACGGACACAGGAACTTGGCTCCCGAGTAGATGAGCACGTCGCGGATGGGAAGCACCCAACCCTTGGGAACGCCCTTGAGCGTCGGATCGTGGGTGAGGCTCAGGTGGGTCTTGACCATCATGGTGGCGAAATCATCGTACTTGGGATCCGACTCGAGCATCTTGGCCTTGGCCTCGGCTTCCGCCGACCAGGCTACGCCGTCGGCTCCGTAGACTTCCTTCGCGATAAGGGCCACGCGGTCGCGGAGCTTCATTTCCATGGGATACAGGAACTTGAATTCGCTCTTTTCTTCGCAGGCGTCGATGACGGCGTCGGCGAATTCCAGGGCCCCTTCACCGCCCTTGAGCCAATGTTCGGACAGAGCGCAACGGGCACCGGCGGCTTCCGCGGCCTTGCGAACGGCGGCGATTTCGTCCTTGGTGTCCGTGTGGAACGCATTGATGCACACCACGGGGTTCATCCCGGACTTGCGGATGGTGTTGATGTGGTGCACCATGTTCTCGATGCCCTTTTCCACCAGCGCCACGTTTTCCTTGGTGTATTCTTCCGGAAGCGGAAGCCCCGCCACGACCTTGGGCCCGCCGCCGTGCATCTTGAGGGCGCGGATGGTGGTGGTGAGTACCGACACATGAGGCTTCAGGCCGCTGTTCCGGCATTTCACGTTCCAGAATTTTTCGAAGCCGATGTCCGCCGCGAAACCGCTTTCGGTCACGTGGTAATCGAAAAGCTTCAAGCCGACCCGGTCCCCGATGATGGACGACTGACCCACGGCGATGTTCGCGAAGGGACCGGCATGCACCATCACCGGCTGATACTCGGCGCTGCAGCAAAGCGTCGGGTTGATGGTGTTTCGCATGAAGGCGGTCATGGCCCCGGCGACTTCCAGGTCTCCCGTGGTCACGGCCTTTCCACGCTTGTCGAAGGCCACCGTGATGTTGGCCATCCGTTCGCGCAGGTCTTTGAGGTCCCGCACGATGGAAAGAATGGCCATCAGTTCCGAACTCACCGCGATCCCGAACCGCGATTGCATGGTGTAACCGTCAAAGCGGCCGCCAAGCCCGATGACGATGTTCCGGAGAGCCTGGGCGCAGAAGTCGATGATCCAGCCCATTTCCACCCGAGTGGGGTCGACGTCCAGGCGGCGCATCTGGGTGAGGCGCTCCAGCTGTTCGTCCGTGTAGTTCCGCTCGTGCTGCATGCGGGCCGTAAGGGCGACCATGGCCAGGTTGTGGGCGTTCATGATGTCGTTGATGTCGCCGGTGAGGCCCATGGAGAATTCCGTCATGGGAATGAGGAGGGCGTTTCCGCCGCCGGCCGCCGTTCCCTTGATGTTCATGGTGGGGCCGCCGGAAGGCTGCCGGAGACAGCCGCCGACGTTCTTTCCGCGCTTTCCGAGACCTTCGATCAACCCGAGCGACGTGGTGCTCTTGCCTTCCCCAAGCGGCGTAGGGGTGATGGCCGTAACTTCGATGTACTTTCCGTCGGGCTTGTCCTTCAGCCGGTCGATGATCTTCATGAAGTCGAGCTTGCACAGGCGGCCCATGGGAAGGATTTCGTCAGCCTGCAGGCCCAGCTTTTCCTGCCAGTCAAACGGCGAGGGCATGTTTTTTTCGGCTTCTTCGGAAATCTGCCAGTCGGCCATTTTGGTTGGATCGTAAGCCATTTTCTCCTCCTGATTCACGTTAATCGTTTTGGCTTCCTGGAGCGAAAAGCGGCTCCCTACCCTCGTTTCTCTCAAGCAGAGCGGAGTGCATCACCCCTTCTGAAGAGATTCGGCTCAAATATCGTGCGAAAGGTCGGTCATCAATCCGGACAGGCATTGGAGAAAGCGGAAACGATCTGGGTTCGACCACGAGCGCCTTCAAGAAATATTTTTCACATGCACGCGAAACCCTACTTGGGCAAAGCCTTCTTGTCAAGCGGAAAACACTGTTTGTAAGGTAACCTGACAGCAGAAGCAACATTCCAATGATCTCCAGGAAGACCAGCCGGGGGAAGGTTGCAGAACCAGGCGAGACTCGAAAGGGAAACCGTCGAAAGCCTGTCGAAAGGCTTTCGAAACCCGAACCGGACCGTGGAGGACCGGGCAGGTTGCGGCGGCTTTTTCCGAAAGACTGTCGAAGAACTCATCCAATAACATCAACACATTGCCATTTTTTTTGACATTTAGACGGCACCTGATTAAGATGGCGAACCTTGTTGCTGATATAAAGCACAAACTCATATTCAAGCCCCGAAACGGACCGCTTTCGAGGGGCTGGGTGTCCATGCGCGGAGTTCTCCATGAAGTTTCACGTAGACAGGGAACAACTCCTCAAGACCCTCCAGAAAGTCGTCGGCATCACGGACAAGAGAACCACCATGCCGATTCTTTCCCACGTTCTCCTGGAAACCCTCGGCCCGAGCCAGACGGCGGTCTTCGCTACGGATCTCAACCTCAGCCTGAGGACTCACTTCGAAGCCTCCGTCGAAGAGGAAGGAAGAGTGTGTGTGTCGGCGCGCAAGCTGTTCGAGCTGGCACGCGAGGTTTCCGTGGACGAATTGAGCCTGGAACTGCTCGCCAATCAGCGTCTGACCATTCGGGCGGGACGATCCTATTTCGAATTGACGACACTTGCCCCCGAAGATTTCCCCCACATCGCGATTCATGACGATGTCTCGGGCGTACGGGTTTCGGCCCCGGAACTGAGGGCGGCTCTATCCAGAGCATCTTACGCGATCCCGGTGGACGAAGACCCTTTCAGTGTTCCCGGGCTTTACTGGCACGTGTTGGACGGTAAACGGATCCGGATGGTTTCTTCCGATGGACACCGGCTGGCCTACGAAGAGCTGGCCTTGGATTCCGTTGAAGCGCTCGGTGTGGGCGAGGGCGTCACGATCCCTCGAAAGGGCGTACAGGAAATGATCCGCATGTTCGAAAAGGAAGAGTCGGTGAATGTGGTGGTCCACGAGAGTCGCCTCATCGTCGCTTCGGATGCGGTCTTCCTCAGCATTCAACTGCTCGAAGAGGAATTTCCCGACTACGAATTGATCATCCCCGAGGAACGCCCTCACCACCTGAGCGTGCACCGGGAAGGGTTTTTTCTCGCCTTGAAGCGGATGGCCGTCCTCACGGACCAGACCTGGAGGCACGTACGGTTCATCATGCGTGAGGGCGAATTGGAATTGGAATCCGGGAATCCCGAATTGGGAACGGCCAGGGAACGACTGGATGTGCAGTACGAAGGCGACGCATTCACGGTGGCTTTCAATATTCGCTATGTTCTGGACGCCATCCAGGTCCTGGAATCGGACGCGGTTCGCCTGGAGTGGCTGGACGAATTCCACGGCGCCATTTTCTGCGAACCGGACAACCCAGGCCGCTTGGGGCTGGTCATGCCCATGATGGTTTAGCGAGTCTCCCGCCTTTCTCGTTTTAAAGCATCGAAATCACTAGATTAAACTCTTGAACCCCGTTGAGAAATTCATTGAAAGTGGCCCGACAAGGCGCTATACTTAATTGTTTTTGATGCGGGTGGTTCCATGAACCGCCTCCGATGCTTTGCCGCGGAACGGAGGTTTTCACTGCGTTCGGCGGCGTCTTCAGGGGAGGACGTGTACAGGCCCCGTTTGTGAGGAAACCTATGCCGACACTGGAACCAATGGATCAGAAGTTGCCCCAGGGCGACCCCTACACCGCGGAACGGATCACCGTGCTCGAAGGGTTGGCGGCGGTTCGCAAACGGCCTTCCATGTACATCGGAAATGTCTCCGTGGAAGGCCTGCATCACCTGGTCTACGAGGTGGTGGACAACAGTATCGACGAGGCGCTTGCCGGCCATTGCGACAACATCCGTATTCAGATCCACTTGGATGGGAGCGTCACCGTCGAAGACAACGGCCGGGGTATTCCCGTGGATCTCCATGAAAAGGAAAACCTGCCGGCCGTGGAAGTGGTCATGACCAAGCTCCACGCCGGAGGAAAGTTCGACAATTCGGCCTACAAGGTCTCGGGCGGTCTTCACGGGGTCGGCGTCTCCGTGGTGAACGCACTGAGCGAGTACCTGGAGGTGGAAATCCGCCGGGATGGGAAGGTCTATTTCCAGCGCTACGAACGGGGGACGACGCGGACTCCCCTTCAGGTCATCGGCGAAACGACCCGGCGTGGGACGCGGATCACCTTCAAGCCTGATCCCGAAATCTTTTCCGACACCGACCTGAGCTTCGATATTCTGGCTCAGCGCTTTCGGGAGCTGGCGTTTCTGAACAGCGGGGTACGCATCGAGCTTTCCGATGAGCGGATCACGAAGGAAAAAGTCTTTCATTATGACGGCGGCCTTGTTTCCTTTGTGGAATACGTGAACAAGAACAAGGAGCCGCTTCATCCGGAAATCATCACCATCAGTGGAGAACGAAACGACGTCCTCTTTGAAGCCGCCTTGCAGTACAATCGTACCTATGTGGAAAAGATTTTCACCTTCGCCAACAACATCAACACCAAGGAAGGCGGTTCGCACCTGACCGGGTTCAAGGCGGGGCTTACGCGGAGCATCAAGCAATACGCTCAGTCTCATCCGAGCGGGATGGCCAAAAACGATCTGGAACGCATGACCGGGGACGATGTGCGCGAAGGGCTCACGGCGGTGGTGAGTGTCAAGCTTCCGCAACCGCAGTTCGAAGGTCAAACCAAGACCAAGCTGGGAAACAGCGAGGTAAAGGGTCTGGTGGAGAATCTGGTCTACGACAAGCTGAGCGCCTACTTCGAGGAGAATCCGAGGGTGATCCGGGCGGTTCTGGACAAGGTTCTGGAAGCCATGAGGGCCCGGGAGGCGGCTCGCCGCGCGAAGGAACTGACGCGCCGAAAGGGGGTTCTGAGCGACCATTCCCTTCCCGGGAAGCTTGCCGACTGCCAGGAACGGGATCCGGGAAAGAGCGAAATTTTCATCGTGGAGGGCGACTCGGCCGGCGGATCGGCCAAGCAGGGGCGGGACCGGCGTTTCCAGGCGGTGCTGCCGCTTCGAGGGAAGATCCTCAACGTGGAAAAGGCCCGCTTCGACAAGATGCTGGAAAATCAGGAAATCCGAACCATGATTTCCGCTCTTGGCACGGGCATCGGCCAGGACGAATTCAGTCCGGACAAGCTTCGCTATCACAAGATCATCATCATGACCGACGCGGACGTGGACGGTGCGCACATCCGGACGCTGCTGCTCACCTTTTTCTTCCGCATGATGCCCGATCTCATCGAACGCGGTCACCTGTACATCGCTCAACCGCCGCTTTACCGAATTGCGCCCACGGGACGCGGAAAAGAAGAGATTTACCTGCGGGACGAGGAGGAGATGGCGGTATTTCTGGTGCAGCGGGCGGTGGACAAGCACAGGGTGTTTTTGGAGGGCCGGGAGGAACCGATCCCGCCCGAAGAACTGGTTCGGCTCATGAAAGTGTTTTCGCGCTACGAAGACTGGCTGGACCGACAGAGCCTCAAGGGCATCCGGAAGCGGCTTCTGGAAAGGGTCATCGAGATCATCGGCCTGGAAGGGCTTTCCCCCCAGGACCATGCGGGAATGGAGCGGTTGCGGGAGGCGCTGGAAGCGGACGGATACGCGGTATCGGAAGTGGAGCTGGAGGAGGAGGGACGCGGATACGACCTGGAGATCTGGCAGCCCAGCAACGGTCAGGAAAGGGTCCGGCTGGAATACGGCTTTCTCACTTCCGTGGAATTCAAGAAGCTTTTGGAACTCCATGGCCAGCTGGCGGTGCTCCGGCACAAGCCGTATCGAGTGGTGAGCGGCCAAGCCGAACCCCGCCCGGAGCGGGAGGGGGGTGTGGGGGAAGTCCTCGTGGAAGACCCCAGGGCGCTTTTCCATCACCTTCGCGAGCAGGCGGTCAAGGGATTGGCCATACAGCGTTACAAGGGTCTCGGTGAAATGAACCCGGAACAGCTGTGGGAAACCACCATGAACCCGGAGAAGCGACTGCTGCTCCAGGTTCGCATCGAAGATGAATACATGGCCGATGAGCTGTTCACCACGCTCATGGGCGACCGGGTGGAACCGCGCCGGGAATTCATTCAAGTGAACGCCCTGGATTTCCGGGAACTGGATATTTGAGGAAAGCGGCCGGTCTGCAGCCGACGGCCGTTACCGACGGTGCGCAACGCTGACAGCTTTACACCTTTTGATTCTCCGGAGTCTTTGCCCTCATGAGTCAGAGCACCATCAACATCGAGGACGAGATCAAGTTGTCCTACCTCGACTACGCCATGAGCGTCATCATCGGCCGCGCTTTGCCGGATGTGCGTGACGGCCTGAAGCCGGTGCATCGGCGGATCCTGTTCGCCATGCACGAGCTGAAAAACGACCACAACAAGCCTTACAAGAAGTCCGCGCGCGTGGTCGGGGACGTGATCGGTAAGTATCATCCCCACGGGGACGCAGCGGTATACGACGCGCTCGTGCGCATGGCCCAGGACTTCTCCATGCGTTATCCGCTGGTGGACGGTCAGGGAAACTTCGGGTCCGTGGACGGAGATCCGCCGGCGGCCATGCGTTACACCGAGGTGCGCATGGCTCGGTTGGCCCACGAGTTCCTGCAGGACATCGAAAAAGAAACGGTACCGTTCACCGCCAACTACGACAATTCCATGATGGAGCCGGTGGTGCTCCCGACCCGGGCTCCCAATCTGCTGCTCAACGGGGCTTCGGGAATCGCCGTCGGGATGGCCACCAACATCCCGCCTCACAACCTGACCGAACTCTGTCGGGGACTTCAGGCGCTCCTGAAGGATCCCGAGCTCAGTCTGGCGGAACTCATGCGGCACGTCCCCGGGCCGGATTTCCCCACTGGGGGATTCATCTACGGGACGGCGGGAATTCGGGAGGCATACGAGACGGGCCGGGGCATCGTCAAGATGCGGGCCCGTATGGAACTGGAAGAAAAAGGCGGGGGCCGGAAACAGCAGCTCGTCGTCACCGAACTGCCCTACCAGGTGAACAAGGCGAGACTGCTCGAAAAAATAGCGGACCTGGTCAAGGAGAAGCGGATCACGGGCATCCAGGACATTCGCGACGAATCCAGCCGCGAAGGCATGCGGATCGTCCTTTCGCTCAAGGCCGGGGAAAACCCCAAGGTGGTGGAAAATCAGCTGTTCAAGTTCACGTCCCTGGAAATGACCTTCGGCGTGATTCTTCTTGCCGTGGTGGACAACCGCCCCGAACTTCTGGATCTGAAATCCGTGCTCGGCCATTTCCTGGATTTTCGCCGGGATGTTATCGTCAAGCGCACCCAGTACGATCTGGGCCAGGCCGAAAAGCGGGCTCACATTTTGGAAGGGCTCAAAAGGGCTCTGGATCGCCTGGACCTGGTCATCCGGCTGATCCGGGAAGCGCCCAACCCGCCCACCGCCCGGGCGCAACTCGTGGAGCACCTGGAGTTGACCGAGGTGCAGGCTCAGGCCATCCTCGACATGCGACTCCAGCGCCTCACCGGCCTGGAACGGGAGAAGATCCTCGAAGACTATCGGAAGATTCTCCAAGATATCGAACGATTCAAGAAGATTCTCGCTTCGTCCGTCCTGGTCGACGAAATCATCCATGGCGAACTCCAAGAGCTGATCGATCTCTACGGCGACCGGAGGCGGACGGACATCGTTGCAGAAGAACGCGAAGTGAACATCGAGGACCTGATCGACGAAAAGGAAGTGGTGGTCACTATTTCCAGGGCCGGGTACGTGAAGCGGACGCCGCTTGACGTATACCGGAGCCAGCGGCGCGGCGGAAAGGGCCGCACTGGGATGAACATCAGGGAAAAGGATGTGGTCACCACGGTTTTCACCGCATCCACCCACGACCACCTGCTGGTCTTCACGACTCTCGGCCGCGTTTACTGGCTCAAGGTCTACACCATTCCGGAAGTGGCTCCGGCGGCCATGGGCAAAGCCATCGTGAATCTGCTGCCGCTGATGGAAAACGAACGGGTGGCGACCATCCTTCCCGTGAGGAACTTCGACGACGGCCGTTACGTGATCATGGCCACGCGAAGGGGCGTCGTCAAGAAGACGGAGCTTTCCGCGTACAGCAACCCGCGGCCGAGCGGCATCCGCGCTGTGGTGATCGATGAAGGCGACGAAGTGATCTGTGCCCGGATCACCGATGGAAACCAGCACTTGTTTTTCATGAGCAAGGCCGGCAAGTGCATCCGGATCGAAGAAAAGGACGTTCGGCCCACGGGAAGAGTGACCCGGGGCGTTCGGGCCATGGAACTGGCCGGGAGCGAGCTCATCGGCATGGACCTTTTGAGCGACGACTACGCCGTACTCGTGGTGACCGAACGGGGATACGGCAAACGCACACCGGCTGCGGCGTACAAGGTTCAGCGCCGCGGCGGCCAAGGGGTGATCAACATCCGGGTGACGGAAAAGAACGGTGAGGTGGTGGCGTTTCGCCAGGTGAGCGAAGAAGACGAGATTCTCATCATCACCAACAGCGGCCGCCTCATACGAACCGGCGTTTCGGGAATCCGTGAAATGGGCCGTGCCACGCAGGGCGTGAAACTCATGGACCTGGGCGATGCGGAAGAGGTGGTGGACGTGGCGGTGCTGGTCGAGTCCGAAGAAGAAAGAGAGGAAGAAGACCAGTGACGGAGTATTTCGAATCCGTAGGGGTCGTCGGTGCAGGAAGTTGGGGGACGACGCTCGCCCATCTTCTCGGCGACAAGGGATACCGGGTGGACCTGTGGGTCTACGAAAAGGAAGTCTTTGAAGCCATCAGGGACACCCGGGAAAACAGGATCTATCTTCCGGGGTTCGTATTGAGCGGGAATATACGCCCGCATCTGGACATGAAGGCGGTGGCTTCGGAACACCGCCTGGTGGTGATGGTGGTTCCTTCCCACGTCTATCGTCAGGTGGCTCGTCAGGTGCTCCCTCACCTGCGGCCAGACGCCATCCTGGTCACGGCCACCAAGGGCATCGAAAACGAAACGCTCCTCACCATGTCCCAGGTTTGGAACGAACTTTCCGAGGCGACACGGGTCGTGAGCCTGGCGGGGCCTTCCTTCGCCCGGGAGGTCATGAGGAAAGTGCCCACAGCGGTCACGGTCGCTGCGGATGATCTGGATACGGCCAGAGAAGTGCAGCGGGTCTTCCACACCTCCTATTTCCGCGTTTACACGAGTGTGGACAAGATCGGAGTGGAACTGGCCGGGGCCCTCAAGAACGTCATCGCCTTGGCGGCGGGCGCCTGCGACGGACTGGGTTTCGGTCACAACACCCGGGCGGCGCTCATCACGCGAGGGCTTGCGGAAATCACCCGGCTCGGCGTCCGCATGGGAGCGCATCCCCTCACCTTTGCAGGCCTTTCCGGCATCGGGGACTTGCTGCTCACCTGCACGGGCGACCTGAGTCGCAATCGTACCGTGGGCTACAAACTGGGACAGGGCCGGAAGCTCCAGGAAGTACTCGGTGATATGCGCATGGTCGCCGAAGGAGTGAAAACGGCCCGTTCCGTATATCATCTAGCGAAAAAACTCAACGTCGAGATGCCCATTTCCGAGCAGGTGTACCGCGTCCTCTACGAAGGGAAAGACCCCCGCCGTGCGGTCCAGGAACTCATGGAACGGGATCTGAAGCACGAACTGGAAATGCACGACGAAAACGCCCCTATCCTGAACGGGTATGCCCATGGCCGATGACAGCATCCGGGAGATCCGGGAGCGTGTGAAGGAAAAGAAAGAGGACTACCGTCGTTACAACTTCGAACGGCTCCAGGAAGAAGCGTTTGCCACCTTTTTTGACCTGGCCCAGGAATACACCAGCCTGAAGAATCTGTACATGATCTGTGTCGCGGTGCCCGAGGCATTCTTCCAGCTGAAGAGCCGGCTCTATGTCATTCATCCCAGGACGTCGCAGCTGGAAAAGGTGTGCACCACCGAAGAGGGGTTGATCCAGGACAAGGAGGAGCGGCTGAACGTTCCGGTGAAGCTTTCAGAATCCGGTTATGAAACGGATGTGTCGCTGGTTTTCCCCATCCGAGGCAACCGCGCTCTCACCCATTGGCTTCCCTTTCACAGCCAGCACGATGTGCTGGGACTCTTTGAAATCGAGCCCAAGGACAAGGTGGACGCCAAGAATCATTTCTTCCTGGAAAAGTTCACCAATCGGATCGGTTACAACCTGCATCAGAAGCTGCTCATTCAACAGAACATCGAACACATCAAGTTCATCAACCAACTGGTGGCCGATATCGAGCACAACGTCATCTCTCCCAACCTTTACTACAAGCTGTTTCTTCTTCGACTCAGGAAGAACCTTGAAAGCTACCAGGACATCCAGGAGAAGCTCCGCAATCTGATCCTGTTCTACGGCGACCGCAACGAGCCGCACTGCCGGAAACTGTGTGAGCTGTACCACGACCTGTCCACCAACAACGAAAACCTGGAAACGGAATGGAAGGCGTTTTCCAAGCATTACGAACACACGAGCCTTTTTCTCGAAACGCTCCTGAGGCGGGACCATTTTGAAAAAGGTACGTATGTTCTTCGGAAGCAGCCTTGCAACTTCCGTTCTGAAATCATCGAACCGCTTCTGGAACGGTATCGCCCCATCTTCGTCCAGAGAGGCATCACGCTGGATAACCGCCTGGAGGATATCCCCGACGAGGAAGTGACCCTTTTCGTGGACAAGGGCCTGATTTCGCAGGTCTTTGAAAACCTGTTCTCCAACGCCGTCAAATACACTCGAGAAGTGGAAGACTCGGCCGGCCGCCGGGTCAAGCTGGTTTCCTATAACCGGAAGATCCTCAGAGATCACTTCGGAGAAGGCATTCACGGTGTTCAGTTCAACATCTTCTCCACCGGACAGCCATTGCCCGAAAACGAAGCGGAAAAGCTTTTCGACGAAGGCTACCGGGCTTCCAACGTGGGCGACGAGCGCGGGATGGGCCACGGATTGCATTTCGTCCGCAACGTCGTGGAGATTCACGGGGGTCGGGTGGGTTGCGAACCCAAGAAATACGGAAACGTCTTCTACTTCATCTTGCCGCTGAAGGAGGAAGTGTCCGTGGAGCAGCTGGAGTGATTCATTTCGGAAAGCTGCTCGTCGATGAAGGCCGCGATGATGGATTCGTATTCTTTGCCCACAAAGGGCCGGTAAGCGAAAAGTTCCTTCTTGATTTCATCCCAATAACGTGACAAGGCCTCGGGGGTCGGGCATTCGCATATCTTTTCGAGTATGGCGCGCAGGTAGTCATCGCGGACACGCGCCCGATGATGCTCGAAGAATTCTTCCATCACGAATTCATGTTCTTCGGAAAGACTGGTTTCTTCCTTTATTCTGTTCAGTTCCTGCTGAATTTGATCCAATTCTGAAAAATCACTCACCTTTTTCAGCCTATCCTGGATATTGTGCAATATTTGGTCGCTGATCTTCTGCATTTGATCCTGATAGGCCTGTTTCAACTGCTCGGCGTAATCGGAAGTGTCGTAGGGGAGGTTGCGCAGGTTCTTGAGCAGGGACTTGTAACGGGCCTTGAGTTGTTCATGGGTCCGGGCGGCGCGGAGCGGCTCGATGAGCTGTTCGACCTGGAGCATGTCCTGGAAGCCGACGCGCATACCCGGGCCGTGGGGAGTGTGCTGGAAATGGAAACCGACCCACGGTAATGGCGGCGAAGCGGGGATATCGGCCTGTGGGGTTGAGACGGCGGCATGCTGGGCGTCGCGAAGGAGCTCCCGCACGACGTCCTGTTTCTTGCGGATGTTCTGTCCCAAGGGACGGAAACTGATGAGCCCGTTTCGAACGTTCGCACCGTGGGCTCGTTCGAAGGCATCAAAGCTCAACTGCAGCAGTTTGATGCATTCGCCCGCTGCCAGGTACCGGCTCAGGGCATGGAAATCGTAGACCCGGTAGCCCCGGGCGAAGGGATCCAGGCAATCGAAAAAGAGGCACCGGGTTCGGGCGGGCATTTCGGAAACGATTTTCAGCACGGTTGCCGCCTGTTCCAGCTGCTCCTTGAATCGCGACGGGCCGGTGCTTTTCAGCCCCTTTTTGTGGTAGATGAAATTCGGAGGCATGCTCAGGCCGAACATCTGGAGGTCTTGGTAGTCCACCCACTTGAGGTCCAGAAGTCGGAGCAGTCTTTCGAACGCCGCGATCCGCCGGCCCCGCCGGAGGCGTATGTCGTCCCCGGCGCCGCATGGGTTCTCCCCGTGGGGCAGGAAGATCCGGAACATTTCGGGCATGGCCTGGGAGTCGACCACCGCCGCATCGGACTTTTCGCGCAAAGCGTCCTTCAGCCAGCTTTCCCAACTGCCGCGCGACTTCAGAATCTGCAGGGCGACGGCTCGGTACCACAGGAAAAGATCCAGCAGATCCTCGGTCATGAGTCCTTCTTCCACGGCGGCCGTTGCCAGGATGGAATGCAGCACGAAGGCGTCCAGGAGGCGTTCGTCACGGCTTGCCGTCAGGTGTTCCAGCGCCGTGACGGGTTCCTCTCCCTGGACCACGTGGCCGATGGAACCGTGGTACCGGATGAGCTGAAGCGCGGTCTTTCGGATTTCCGGATCCGCCTGGTACTGCTCCAAAATGCCTTCCTTCCGGAGAAGCGCGCTTCCTTGTTCCGCGTGGGTCAACAGATCGGAAAGTTCCGGGTGGGCGGCGGAGTATTTTTCGATCTTACCGATGTCCTGGAACAGCAGGCCCAGGGTGAAGGCCTGATAGAGGGTGGGACGTTGCTGGATGCGTTCCACGAGGTGTTCGAGGATTTCCAGTTGGGGATGCTTGGCTCCGGTATCCTCCTCAGCCAGGGGGCCGAATTCCTGCTTGGCGAGCTGGTAGAACGTGTCCCGGTCCTGGAATCCTTCGCGGTCTTTAGTGATGAGCGCCTGGAATTTTTGAAGGCAGCGCATCACGTAGTTGCCCACCGACTGTTTCTTGCGAGTGGGCCAATTCTCGACCAGATTGCCGAGCGCGTGGAACTCGGGGAGGATGAAACGCAGTACATGAGGGCAGCGGGCTGCGAGCACGCTCACGGTGTCGTAGATTTCCTCGGGAACGAAAATCTGGCCCTGGAAGATCAGCCGGAGCCGGTCTTCCAGGTGTTCGATCCGCTGAAGGACGATGCCGATCTCCGGCCGTTCGGCGGCCACTGCCGAACGGCCGGGGCTTTTTCGATTCAGAAAACTCCGGTAGCTGTCCAGTTCCGAAAAAAGTCTTTCCAGGTCCTGCAGGTGCTTCAAGGAAATGCCTTGCAGCTTGTGCGCCTCGAAGTGCTGCAGGAGGGCTTCGAGCTGAAGTAGGTCCTCGTCCACGTCGACGAAGGTCACGTCCACCGCCTTGGTGTCCGGGTTCAGCATGAGCCGGATGCCGCTTTCGAAGACGAAAGCGGGTTCATTCTTTGAAAGGGTTTCCCGGATGGATTCGATGAACGACGGCCCCAGGTTGGCTTCGGGAATATCGAGGAGGGCCTTCCGGATCTTTTCGATCCTCGGATCGCAACGATCTGCGGAAACCCCCGCGAGGATGGGGTTGAAGTTGACGATGTGTTTGACGGTCGCGTTGACGCCGATCCAAAGGAGCGTGAATCCGGCGCGGGTGCCCAGGCGCGGAAAGAGGTGGCCCGTGCCGTGGAATTCGGTTTCCAGGAACCGGCGGAAGAAGTGAGTCTGCCCGGGGATGGGATCGGCGAGAAAACGCTGCCGGTAATCGGCGGCGGCCCCGGCGAGGTCCAGGGCGTCTTGGACCTTGCTGAGCATTCGCGGCGAGTAATCGCACAGCACTTCCTTCTGGTAGGGGCCCTTGTCCTGGAATTCCTGCCAGTTGTTGAGAAACTCAAACAGGTTGAAAAACTTCATCATTTCCCGGACGGCCTTGTACTGGACACCTCCCAGTTCGCTGATCTGAAGGTCCACCAGTTTTTCCCAGTCGAGTTCCGGCTGGGTGGCCACCTGGATGGCGTCATAATAGAGCCTGAAGACTTCCTGCACCTGGGCCGGCGTGAACTCATCTCCAAGAGACGCCGCGATTTCCGCCAGAGTCATGACCCGGCAGATGCGCAGCAATTCCACAATGTGTCGGTAATCGTCCTCGTCGGCCATGTCGGTCACGGGCTTGAGGCTCTTGGGAGGAATCTTGCCGAAAACGACGCGGCTCATGGTGGTGTGACCCACCACGATGAGCAGCAGCTCCTTGAGCTGAGCCCGGGTGAAGCCGTGAAGCGAAAGCTTTTCCAGGTTTTCCAGCACGGGGGTGGTTTGGCCTTCGATGCGATCCGGGTTCAGAACGGCGGCGGTCGCCCGCAGCTTTCCCACCTGTTTGAGAAGCCGGCAGACGGCGTTGAACCCCTCATGGCGGCTTCGACGCAGCTTGAACGGATTACTGATCCGGTCCTGTTCGATTTGAGAAAGCTTCGGAAACCGGCCGTCCCTGACGTGCCCGAGGTTCTGCAACACATCCACCACATAGCGAAAGGAATTGCGGTAGGCGGCCACCAGGGGCAGGCTGCAGCCCATCATGCCGGAACGCCTCACTTCTTCTTCCAGTTCGCTCGAGCGGACCGCAGGCGTTCGAGGAGTGCCGGAGTAGATGAGCAGGCTTTCCGGGAGTTCGCGGTCCAGGCTCAGGCGTTGATCCCAGTATTCCCGGTAGGGAGCGGGAGTCTTACGGGTGAGCTGAAGCGTTTCGAAGTACGGGGAGAAGGCCTTTTCCCATTGCTTGTCCAGGTTGCGGGCGTAGCCGCCGGGAAGTCGAATGTTGAGGTACGGGAGGGCGTGAAGGTCTTCCAGGGTCAAGCTTTCCGGGCGGCGGTCTTGGAGCAGTTCCCGGAGGTGGGCGTCGAGAGTGGCGTAGCGGTTCAGGTAGTGATAAAGGTCGGAGGGGTGGATTCGGAGGTGCCTGGAGCTGTTTCGATATTTTCTTTTCGTTTTGAAAATGTGGGTGTAAATGAGGAAATTCTTCAGTTCTTCTTCCGTCTTGAACTGGACCCGGTAGTCGGTCTCTTCCCGCGTAAAGGGGCAGTGGGCCATCACGATGAACTTTCCCTCTTGTTCAAGAAGGTCGTACAATTTTCCCGAAAGATAAGTAGCCCACTGGATCAGGCGCTGGAGCCTGGAGGTCTGCTGAACGGGCCGCGGAAGGCCCTGTTCCAGCAGGACTTCGAACAGGTCCTTCGGGAAAATCACGATGTCGAGCGGCGTGCGCCAGAAGCGGATTCGGTCTATGGAATCGAAAAGCAGAATGCGGTGCAGGGAAAGCCGGGCCGTCAGTTCGTGGACAATCAGATCCTGCCGGGGGGCGACCAGGCCGATATCGAGCCGTTCGATCCCGGTTTCCAGCATGTGCTGGAGCACCAGTTCTTCGATTTCGTCGGCCTTGGTCTGGATGTCCTGAAGCGAATGAGCCACCAGATTGATGGGGATGAGGAAATAGCGGCGGCCGCTTTCACTGTAGCGGATGAGAAGTCCGAGCCGCTGGTAGATCCGGTTGATGCGCCGCACGTTGCGGATGATGTCGCCGGTGTCCTTTAGGTTGAGATTCTGCAGGAATTCGAAGTCGGCGCCGGAGAGCTTGTTCTGTTCCACCAGGCCGAGCCCGTAAGCGTTCCCTCCATACCGGCTGAGAAGAAAGTTGGGGTGATCTTCCGCCGCGAAGGTCCCCATGGGAACATCTCGCGCATCGATGCCGTAGCGGCCGTATTCGTCGGGTGAGATGATCCGAAAGAAGGCCTTCTGGGAGTCGGGCGGGCCTTCCGGGGACCTGGTGGCGCCTGCCGGTTTGCTTGATGCAACACTCATGGGATGCCGCCGTTCTGAAAGAGCGGGATCCACGCCCAGAGGCCGCCGGGGATCCCGCCCTCGGTTTTCGATCTTGTTGCCGGTCGGAAACGCGGAGAAAAAACCTTGTTCCTTCCGTTTCGCTCATGATAACCATACCATGCTCAAATTCCAGCCACAAAGGCCAATCTGTGAAAGGGAGTTTCGGGATGGGGCGGGCGTCTGGTTTCTGGCTGGCCATGGCGCGCTTGGGGGGCGTGGGGATGGTTTCCCCGGCGCCGGGGACGGTTGCGACCGCGGTCGTGGGGATCCCGTCCGCGGTGCTCATCTCTTTGCTTTCCGCTCCGTGGGACTACGGCGTGGTGGTCCTGGTTTTTTTTCTGGCCTGCCTTGCGAGTGCCCGGGCGGCGTCGGTGCTGGAAGACGATGATCCCCGCCAGGTGGTGATCGACGAACTGGTGGGCTATCTGGTGACCATGGCGGGGCTTCCGGTTTCCCTGCTTTCCCTGGCGACGGGTTTTGTGGCCTTTCGGCTTTTCGACATCTGGAAACCGTGGCCGATTTCGGTTCTGGACAGGCGTCTGGAGGGAGGTTTGGGAATCGTGGCCGACGACGTGGCGGCGGGTCTTTATGCTCACGTGTGCGTGTGGGGAGTGCTCCAGTGGGTCGGTCGATGACGGGCCCAAGGGTGAGCGCGGCCCGGAGAGGGACCCGTCAGGCGGTTCCGGCTCGACGTGGGAGTGCGCGGGCGGGGACAGTCACCGGGCGGGGTGGCTCATAAGACTTTGCAGCCTCCGGAAGGGTCTGGTAGGCTGTGGGGGTGATCGCACTTCCTTGGCGAGTGACCCATGCCCACCCTGAACATGACCGATAGAACGGGGCCCTGCCGCTTGTTGGCCGCAACGGTTCTTTGCTTCGTCTTGCTTGCACGTGTCGGCGTCCCGTTCGCTTTGACCGGTGAGGAGAAGAACACCATCGACATTTACCGACGGGTGGCTCCTTCGGTGGTGAACATCACGGCCGAGGTGCTGCAGGTCGACTTCTTTTTCCGGCCGGTGCCGACCTCCGGTGCCGGCTCCGGCGTCATCCTGGACGCCGATGGAACCATCGTCACGAATCATCACGTGATCGCCGGCGCTCGCGCTCTGGAGGTCACCCTGAGTGACGGGTCCCGCTGGGAAGCGGAGGTTGTTGGCACGTCGCCGGAAAGCGACCTGGCCGTCATCCGCATTCACGCCGGAGGTCGTACCTTGGCGCCCATCGCTCTGGGGAATTCGGACGAACTGGAGGTGGGCCGAAAGGTTTTCGCCATAGGGAATCCTTTCGGGTTGGGCCAGACCCTGACCGTGGGAACCGTGAGCCAGTTGAACCGGGACCTGCGGAGCGACGGCAGAGTCTTTCGAGGGCTCATCCAGACCGACGCTGCGGTGAACCCCGGCAACTCGGGAGGTGCGCTGGTGGATTCCGCCGGGAAACTGGTGGGCATCAACACGGCCATTTTGAGTCCCACCGGCACCAGCGTAGGGATCGGTTTCGCCATTCCCATAAACCGCGTGAAACGCGTGGTGCCGGGATTGACCCATGCCTGGGGGCGGTGGCTCGGCTGGCTTCTGGCCTTCCTTTTGGTTGCCTGGATGATCCGTCGCATTGTCCGGGCGCCCTGAAGGAAGGATGCCGGCGGGGTCGGCGCGCTGCGGCAGCATCAGCGGAGATCGGTATTCAACCAGGAGTGCCCAATGAATCGCATGTGGAATGTGGCCACGCTTCTTGCGGTCCTCGCGTTTTTCTGTGGTTTCCAAGATACCGCCCGCGCGGTGACCGAAGACGAGCGGAACAACATCGAGCTCTACCAGCGGCTGTCGCCCGGCGTCGTGAACATTACGAGCACGGTTCTGGAAAGGGATTTCTTTTTCAACATTATCCCCCGACAAGGGACGGGCTCCGGATCCATCATCAGTGACAAGGGGTACATCCTCACCAATCACCACGTGATCGAGGATGCCCGGAAGCTGGAGGTGACCCTTGCCAGCGGAGAAAAGTACACGGCGGAATTCATCGGTTCGGATCCGGACACGGATCTGGCCGTGATCAAGATAAACGCTCCCCGGGACGACCTGGTGGTGATCCCCATGGGGGCATCCCGCGACCTAAAGGTGGGCCAGAAAGTGCTCGCCATCGGAAATCCCTTCGGGCTGGGCCAGACGCTCACCACCGGTGTGATCAGTTCCGTGGGGCGGACGCTTCGTTCGCCCGGGGGCGCGCTGGTGGAGGACGTGATCCAGACGGACGCCTCCATCAATCCGGGAAACTCGGGAGGCCCTCTCATCGATTCTTCCGGCCGGATGATCGGCATCAACACGGCCATTTTCAGCCCCACGGGAGCGAGCGTGGGAATCGGGTTCGCCATCCCCGTGGACACCGCCAAACGGGTGGTCAACGACCTCATTGAAAAGGGCTATTACGCCTATCCTTGGATCGGCGCCACCATGATGACGCTGCTTCCGGACTTCGCCGAAGCGCTCAAGCTTCCCGTGAAGCGGGGGGCCATGGTGGTGGAAGTGGTGCCGGGCGGGCCGGCGGACCGGGCGGGCATCCGCGGAGGCACCGCCAGGGCCCAGATCGGCAATCACATCCTGATCGTCGGAGGCGATATCATCGTGGCTATCGAGGGAAAGCCGGTCGAGGATGCGGATTCGCTCATTCGGGAACTGAGAAATCGAAGGCCGGGCGAGCGAGTTGGGTTGGAAGTGGTTCACTGGGACGGAGGCCGCGACCGCGTCACGGTGGTCCTGGGAGAACGGCCCCGCGGCTATCGGTATCGGTGAATCGCGGGAAACGGGAAACGCCACGGGATACGCGTTGAAGCACAAGGAGGGTTCCGCATGGCTTACGAAACGCTGCTGGTGGATAAGAAGGATCGCGTCGGCATCGTATCGCTCAACCGGCCCAACCGGTTCAACACCTTCAGCACGACTCTGGCCTTGGAACTGAACGACGTTTTCAAGCAACTGGACGAAGCCGAAGACGTTTCGGCGGTGGTGGTCAAGGGGGAGGGGAAGGCCTTTTCCACGGGAATCGATATCTCCGAATTTCCAGGGAAAACCCCCAGCGAGTACCATGAATGGATCTGCCTGATGGACCGGATGCACCTCACCATCGCCGCGATGAAGAAGCCGGTGGTGGCCATGGTTCACGGGTACGCGGTGGCGAACGGAGCGGGCCTCATGGCCGCTGCCGATTTCGCCGTCGTCGCCGAAGGTACCAAGATCGGCACCACGGCTGTCAACGTGGGCTTGCTGTGCACGGGCCCCATCATCCCGGTGAGCACCGGCCTCACCAAGAAGCAGGTTCTCGAATTGCTTCTGTGCGGCGAACTGGTCGATGCCCAGGAGGCGTTGCGCCTGGGGCTGGTGAACCGGGTGGTGCCGACGGATAAGCTGGAAGAGGAGACCTGGGCCTTCGTGAAGAACCTGCTTTCCAAGAGCCCTGTCGCGCTGCAGATGGGGAAATCCTTCTATTACAAAATGCGCGACATGTCGTTTCCGGATCGCCTGGCGTACGGCGCGGAACTGTTTGCACGGCTGTGCACCACGGAAGACGCCCGCGAAGGAGTCGACGCCTTCTTGAACAAGCGCAGGCCGGAGTGGAAAGGCCGGTAAGCGCGATCGGAGGAAACCGTGGATCGAGCTCAAGTGGTCCTCACCGGAAGGCGGCCGAGGCCGCTCACCATCGTGATCATGGATGGGATCGGGTATTCGGAGTACGCGGAAGGAAACGCGGTGGCTGAAGGCTTCACGCCGCACCTGGACTGGCTTCTCGAGAACTGCCCTCACACGTTGCTGCGGGCCCATGGCACGGCGGTGGGGCTTCCTTCCGATGCGGACATGGGCAATTCGGAAGTGGGCCACAACGCCATCGGTGCGGGTCGGATCTACTACCAGGGGGCAAGGCTGGTGAACGAAGCCATCGCGTCGGGCCGCCTTTTCGAAGGCGACACGTGGCAGAGGCTGATCGCTCACTGCCGCCGCAACAACGGGTCACTCCACTTCATCGGCCTGTTCTCGGACGGGAACGTCCACAGCCACATCGATCATCTCAAGGCCATGCTCCGGCACGCCACGGAAGTGGAAAGACTTCCCCGCTGCCGCGTGCACATCCTCCTGGACGGAAGGGATGTGGGGGAAACGTCCGCCCTCGATTACGTGATCCCTTTCGAAGATTTCCTCCGGGAACTCAATGCACGGACCGGGTCGGACGTGCGGATCGCCAGCGGCGGCGGGCGGATGAAGATCACCATGGACCGGTACGAGGCCGACTGGAGCATGGTGGCCTTGGGCTGGAAGACACACGTGGCCGGAGAAGGGCGCGCCTTTCCTTCCGCCCGGGAAGCCATCGAGACGTACCGCCGCGAGAACCCCGGGGTGATCGATCAGGATCTGCCCCCTTTCGTGATCGCCGATGCTTCCGGGCCCGTGGGCCCTATAAGGGACGGCGACTCGGTGATTTTTTTCAATTACCGGGGAGATCGGGCCATCGAAATCAGCCGGGCCTTCGAAGAAGATGATTTCGACAAATTCCATCGCGAGCCCCGACCGAAGGTGGCCTACGCCGGCATGATGGAATACGATGGCGATTTGCACATTCCAAAGAGTTACCTGGTGCCGCCCCCGCACATCCGGCAGTCCATGGCGGAACTGCTCTGCGAGCGGGGGATTCGCCAACTCGCCGTCAGTGAAACCCAGAAATTCGGTCACGTGACGTATTTCTGGAACGGCAACCGATCGGGAAAATTCAATCCGGATCTCGAAGAATACATCGAAATTCCATCGGACGCGGTACCCTTCGAACAGCGCCCCTGGATGAAAGCGGCGGAAATCACCGACCGGGTCGTGGAGGAGATCCTTTCAGGCCGTTTCGACCTGGTACGCCTCAACTACCCCAACGGCGATATGGTGGGTCACACCGGGATCTACCAGGCGGCGCACATCGCCGTGGAAGCGGTGGACCTCTGCATCGGCCGCGTCATGAAGGCCGTCGAAAAGGTGGGCGGTGCCCTCATCGTGACGGCCGATCATGGAAACGCCGAAGAAATGTTCGAACGGGACAAGAAGACGGGGAAGGTGAAGCGCCATGCCGACGGGCGGCCCAAGGCCAAGACGGCCCACACGCTGAACCCCGTGTGGTTCATCGTCTACGACCCGGCGGGAAAGGGGACGTTGAGAATCAACGACGGAGTCCCCCATCCCGGGCTCACCAACATCGCCGCCACCTGTTTCCAACTCCTCGGCCTGGAGCCGCCCGAATTCTACGATCCGCCCCTGCTGCTGGTCACCTGAAGCGGGAACGGCCCGGCAAGCGTTGGGCTTTTCATCGGGCGGCGGACCGGCAGGGACTGCCGGTGAATCAGGCGATCCGCTTACGAAGCGTGATATGAACCACTTCGCCGAACGTCCGAAATCGGACGGGCGTTCCCGACACCCCCGCACCGGCGGTCGTGAAACCGACCATGCCGCCGTGATACCAGACCCCTTCGCTGGTGAAACGCGGGGCTCGGCTGTGAGTGAAAACGGGACCGATTTTCGGGAGCTGGATCTGCCCGGCGTGGGTATGGCCGCAGAGATAGAGGCGACAGCCGCGGCGGGCCGCCTTTTTGTAAATTTCCGGGGTGTGGGCCAGCAGAATCATGAACTCGCCCGGCGGAACGGGCGATGTGGCCAGTTCCAGATCGTCGCATTCGAAATAATGCGGATCGTCGACGCCGGCGATCCAGAGCTTCGCCCCCGAACGTTCCACGGCGTGGGCGTCGTTGATGAGGAACCGCACGCCCTGCTTTTCCAGGGGGGCGAGGATTTCCGTGCAGTCGTGATTGCCGAGAACGCTCAGGATGCCGTCGCGGGCGGCGATCCGGGGGATCAGCCGGGCCATCTGGTCGAGCGCCGCGTTGAAGGGGCCGACGTTTTCCATGCGATAGTCGCCTCCTAGCAGGCAAAGGTCCGTCGGGTTTGCGGAGACGATATCACCGAGTCGTTCGGTCAGTCCTTCCAGGCCGTCCAGGTGAAGATCCGAAAGAAAGAGGAGGGTGTAACCGTCGAACTCACCGGGCAGATCCGGAAAATGCAAGATCAGGCGCCGGAGGCGGACGTCACGGGCGTTGCGTTTTCCTCTTTCGTAAGCCCCCACGAGCTGCAGGGCCGACTTGAGTGCGAAATGATAGAGAATAGCGTCTTCGAAATTGATCAGTCGGTGCCAAGGGTTGGAACGGATCTGGCAAGCCCGCAGCTCCCTCAGCCGGACCCGGGAACGCACGCGCCGCGGATAGGCTTCGTGAGGCTTCGAAAGCAGGATGTGCTTGAAGAAAAGGGAGCCCGCCCAAGCCGTGATGCTGAACGCCGCGACGAGCACGGCAACGCCGAAGAACCCGATCGGGTATTCCGCCGAGAAAGCGAAGAACGGAAAGAGACCCTCGAAGACCTGATCCAGGCCGGCCACCGTGGTGCCGCTCGGCCGGTCCAGGCGCCTCTTGATGAAGCTCGAAAGCAGGTCGCCGGCCATGCTGAGGACCGCCGCCGAAAATCCGGTCCAGAGCGTGAAGCCGAGCAGCGGGGCGAGCGCCGTACCCAGCACAACGGCTCCCGCCGTTCCGCGCAGGGTCTTGTGCGGTCCGAACAACGGCCGTCCGTCCAGAAAGTTGCTTCCACCATCCCAAGGCGCATTCCAGCGGTCTTCCAGGAAATGGGACAGCAGAGGGGGTGCGAAATTCACGGCGAGCAGGAAAAAGAGAATCTTCAGTTCAAGCCACAACGGTGGTTGTTCTCCCTGTGAGAGCCGTAACAAGGCGCTGGAAGGTTTCAGGGAATCCTCGGGGCCTTGCCGGAGGTTTCCGGTTTTTCGTCGTTTTTGAGCACGTAAACGGCGGCCGCCGCGTTGTCAAGAGGACTGTGGGCGGGGAGTGGCGGCAAGGAGGAACGATGGTGGCGACTGAAAAGCGGGATCACTTCCCGGGCTGGCTTGTCGAGCGGTTGGCGGCCGAAGACCTCGAAGTCTGGGGTGCAGCCGACCTCGCCGGCCTGGAAACGCCCCGGGACGCAACGGGTATAGGATTTCCCCGGGCCATTTCTTGGGCCGTGCCCATGGACCCGGAGATCATGGCGAGCATTCGAAACGGCCCCAATGCCCTCTACGCCGAAGCCTACGTCCGGGTGAACGCCCGGATCAATGCCTTGGCCTTGGAACTCACCCGCGAAATCATGAATCGGGGTTTTCGTGCTCGGCCCCTCGCAGCGTCCGAACGATCCGATCCCGTTGGGATTCGAGGCGAATTTCCTCATAAAACCGCCGCCACTCGGGCAGGCCTGGGCTGGATCGGAGCCCACTGCCAGTTGGTCACCCGCCGTTTCGGGCCGTGGGTGCGCCTGGGAACCGTCTTCACGGATCTGGCGCTTCCTTGCGGGCCGGCGGTGGAGCGGAGCTTCTGCGGCCGATGCCGACGTTGCGTGGAAGCCTGTCCGGCCGGGGCGCTCAAAGGAACCGCCTGGAAGCCGGGGCTTCCGCGGGAAGAGATCCTGGACGCTGCCGCCTGTGACCGGTGGAAGAAGCAACATTACGCTCATCTCCATCGAGGCCATGTCTGCGGCATCTGCTCCGCGGCCTGCCCCTTCGGGCTCAGGCTTTTCAGGCGTAAGAGGATTCCCGGAAATTGACGGTATCACGGAGCAGGTGGGTTGCGATCGCTCGGGGAGGCGGACCGCGGCGTGGTGTTCCCCGGGATTCGAAGAGGCGGTTTCACGCATCAGGGCGGATGGTCCCATGAGGAAGTTGCTGGTGGTGAAAGTCGGAAGCACCTTCGAGTGGCTGCGCTCGGCGAAGGGTGATTTCGAGGATTGGATCGTGCGCGGCTTGAAGATGAACGGCAGCCGGGTCCATGTCCTGGATGTCCGCAAACATGAAGGCTTTCCGCCCTGGGAGGCCGTTTGCGGCGTCGTGGTCACCGGGTCTCATGCCATGGTGACCGATCATCGCGACTGGAGCGAGCGAACGGCGGCATGGTTGAAGGGCGCCGTGGATCGGAACCTGCCGGTCCTCGGGATCTGTTACGGCCACCAGCTCCTGGCCTACGCCTTGGGGGGAACGGTCGGGGACAATCCCAGGGGAATGGAATTCGGGACCGCGCTTGTGAGCCTGGAACCGGAAGCCGCCGGCGATCCCCTTTTTGCCGGTCTTCCCCGGCGGTTCGGCGCTCATGTCTCCCACGTCCAGTCGGTGCTCCGACTTCCGCCGGGAGCGAGGCGGCTCGCCCGTAGCGCCGGCGAAGCCAACCAGGCTTTTGTGGTGGGAGACCGGGCCTGGGGTGTCCAGTTTCACCCGGAGTTTGATGCGAGGGTGGTTATCGAGTATATCAAGACGTCTCGGGAACCCCTGGAAGCGCAGGGGGTGAACGTGGAGGCCTTGGCGGCGGCCGTCCGCGAAACGCCCCACGCTTTTCAGGTGCTGGAGCGTTTTTCGCGGCTCGTCCCGGACTGCCGAGACGATGCGGCTTGATTTCGAAACATCCCCGGGATTTCTCCGAGAAAAGGCGCTCGCAGGTTCTTTCTTGAAAAATTTATCCCGTTTTCCGCCAGGAGCTCCTGTCATGACCCAGCGAAACTTCATCACGCCTCCCAACTTCATCAAGGCCATCATCGAAGAAGATCTCAAGTCCGGAAAATACGGCGGCCGGGTTCATACGCGGTTTCCTCCGGAACCCAACGGCTATCTTCACATCGGCCATGCCAAGTCCATCTGCCTCAATTTTGGTTTGGCGGCGGAATACGGGGGGCTGTGTAATCTCCGTTTCGACGACACCAATCCCAGCAAGGAAGAAGTGGAGTACGTGGAATCGATCCAGGAGGACGTGCGTTGGCTGGGTTTCGACTGGGGCGATCGGTTGTACTACGCGTCGGATTATTTCGAACGGCTGTATGAACACGCGGTTCGGCTGATCGAGAAAGGCAAGGCTTACGTGGACAGCCTCAGTTCCGAAGAAATCCGCCGATACCGGGGAACGCTGACGGAGCCCGGCCAGGAAAGCCCCTATCGGAACCGGTCCGTGGAAGAAAACCTGGACCTTTTCCGACGCATGCGCCGGGGTGAGTTTCCGGATGGCGCCCACGTGTTGCGCGCCAAGATCGACATGGCTTCCCCGAACCTCAACCTTCGGGACCCCGTGATGTACCGGATCAAACACGAAGACCACCACCGGACCGGCGGCCGGTGGTGCCTTTACCCCATGTACGACTACGCCCACTGTGTTTCGGACTCCATCGAGGGCATCACCCATTCCATCTGCACACTGGAATTCGAAGATCATCGGCCGCTTTACGACTGGTTTCTCGATGAGCTGGAGATCTATCACCCGCAACAGATCGAGTTCGCGCGGCTGAACCTCACCCGCACGGTGATGAGTAAGCGCAAGCTGCTGCGGCTCGTTCAGGAGGGCTTCGTCAACGGTTGGGACGACCCCAGGATGCCGACGCTACGAGGACTCCGGCGCCGGGGGTACACGCCCGAGGCCATCCGCAACTTCTGTGAAAGGATCGGGGTGGCCAAGCGGGACAGCATGGTGGACGTGGCGCTCCTGGAGCATTGCCTGCGCGAAGACCTGAACAAGAGGGCTCCGCGGGCCATGGCGGTCCTTCGGCCCCTCAAGGTGACCCTCGTCGATTATCCGGAAGGCCGGGTGGAAGAACTGGATGCGGTGAACAACCCGGAAGACGCGTCCATGGGTACGCGAAAGGTTCCCTTTTCCCGGGAGCTCTTCATCGAACGGGACGATTTTCGTGAAGATCCTCCCGGAAAGTTCTTCCGGCTGGCTCCCGGCCGCGAGGTGCGTCTCCGCTATGGCTATTACATCACCTGTGTGGACGTGGTGAAGGACGGAACAACGGGGGAAGTGAAGGAAATCCTTTGCACTCATGACCCTGAAACCCGAGGGGGGTGGTCGCCCGACGGGAGAAAGGTCAAAGGAACCATCCACTGGGTTTCGGCGCCTCATGCGGTGGAAGCCGTTGTGCGGCTGTACGATCATCTGTTTTTGAAGGAGAATCCGGCGGACGTGGCCGAAGGGGAAGATTTTGTGAACCATATCAACCCCAGGTCCATGGAAGTGCTGAAAGGATGCCGGGTGGAACCCTCCCTGGCCGACGCCGGACCGGGAGTCACCTACCAATTCGAGCGCCTGGGGTACTTTTGCGCGGATTCGATGGATTCTCGACCGGGGGCACCGGTGTTCAATCGGGCGGTATCGCTTCGGGACACCTGGGCGAAAATGGAAAAGTCCGGTAAAGTTTAAATCTAGGAGCGGGGGAAGCCTGGGACCGCAGGGCAACCGCAGGGGGATCCGTCCGGTAGAGGCTGCCGCGGCGATGGGGTTCCGCTTGTTGGACCCGGGTGAACACAGGGAGGAAAACCATGCCCATTCCAGGGAATCTCCTCACCACCGCCATGGCGGTCATGCCCCATCGCGACGTGGACCGGGCTCTCACCCTGGCCCTGTCCCTCGATATCCCTTTCTGGCCGCAACTCCCCCTTCTGAACTATTACGAAGACATGTACGTTCAAGCGTCCGAACATTTTCCGGGAATCGTCCTCGACGTGGAAAACCGGACGCTCCGGTTTTCCACGGAAAAATTCGCGGCGGAGCTGGAGGAGACGCTCGAGCGTTTCGACGACCCCGCGACTTTCGACATCAGTGAGACCTATTCGGTGGTTTATCACCGCTTCCTCGGCCTGGATCATTCCCGACGGCCGGCCATACGGGGGCAGCTGGAAGGGCCGGTGAGTTTCGGGTTCAACGTGCTCGATGAGAACAAGCGCCCGATCCTTTTCAACGACACAGTGCGCCCTTTCATGCTGGAGTTCATGGCGGGCCGGGTGAACGTTCAGCTGCAGCGGCTCAAGTCCCTGAATCCCAACGCCTTCATGTTTGTGGACGAGCCTGGCCTTCAGTTTGTCTTCAGCGCCATGAGCGGTTACGACGACGTGACCGCAAAGCACGACATGGAATTCTTTTTCTCTCTGATCGAAAGGCCTCGGGGGGTGCACCTCTGCGGGAACCCCGACTGGGATTTTTTGCTCAACCTCGATCTTGACGTCCTCTCCCTCGACATGTACTCTAACGGAAACATTTTCGTTTCCTATGCTTCTTCTATCCGGCGGTTCCTCGAGCGCGACGGCATTCTCATTTGGGGCATGGTTCCAACCAACGTCGAACCGTTCGAAACGGAAGATGCCGTATCCCTGGAAAAACGACTCCTGGCCCTCTGGAATATCCTGCAAAGGGAAGGGATCGACCGGGATCACCTCCTGTCGCGCAGCCTGCTGTCACCCGCGACCTGTTGCCTGGTCAACCCGGACGGTGCGACCACGGTGGAAAAGGCTTTTCGGACGGTGAACGACCTTTCGGAGCGACTCCGCGACCGGTTCAAGCTGACCTGACCGTTCTCCAATACATGGAAGAATAGATGATGGGTGCCGGCCTCCGGGACCGGTGACCGTGGATTGCGTGGATTCAGACTCACAGGGGAAGACCATGAGAAACTGGTTGAAGCCTGTCCTTTACGTCTGCCTGGGTCTCGTCATCGGCTTTCCGCTCTTCAGCCTTTCCTACTACACCATGGTTCGCACATCGACGCCGCAGTTCTGTGCGAGCTGCCATGAAATTCGATTCGCTTACAATACCTGGAAGACGTCCACCCACGTGAACAACGCCCAAGGGTTCGTGGCCGACTGCATGGACTGCCACCTGCCCGCACCGCAGGATACCATGGAATTTTTCTACGCCAAGACCGCTCACGGCATCAAAGACATCGTCGTTCACTTCATGGAAGGAGCGGAAGCCTACGATCACGAAAAAGCGCGGGAAGCCGCCTATGCGAGCATGAAAAACGCCCAATGCCAGAAATGTCATCGAAACCTTCTTTACATTCCAGACAAGCGGGGGGCCATGCTGGCTCACCGTGCCGTCCTATACCCCATGCCGGGTTACGAGAAACGGTGTGTGGACTGCCACCGGGATCTGGTCCATAACCCGCGTGGCCACTATGCCTACAAGCAGTACGAGCGTCCTTATCGCGGTTTGGGGCTGTAGAAGGTTTGCTGCAGGCATGTTTTGAAGAACGAAGAGGAGGGCGGTCCGATGAAAAGGTACCGGGGCTTGTGGATTTTTTGGGGAATCTTGTGGATGGTTGTGCCGGCCGGGCGGATCGCGGCCGCGGAAGAGGCGGCGGTCAATCAGCCCAAGGCGAAGGAGTTTCGGATCGAGCGGAGCATGCCCAAGGAGGCGGTCGCTTGTCTGGACTGCCATCGCCGGGAGAGCCCGGGCATTTTCGCGGACTGGGCTTACAGTCGGCATGCGAGCGCCAACATCACGTGCCTGGATTGCCATCAGGCCGAGGAAGTGGATCCGGATGTGAGCCAGGCCCATTACAAGCAGTACGAACGTTCGGAGGTTCCTTACGGCACCAAGGAATACCGGGTGCCGGTAGCCGGCGTGGTGACCCCGAAGGATTGCTCCCGGTGCCACCCGGACGAGGCGAAGCAGTACGAAAGGAGCAAGCACGCGAACACCGTCGAGATCATCTGGAAAATCGACCCGTGGCTGAACGACGGCATGAACAGTGTGGGAGAACGTATTTCAGGCTGCTATCATTGCCACGGCACGGTGCTGAAGATGAAGGACGGTGCGCTGGATCCCGAAACCTGGCCCAACGTCGGGGTCGGGCGGATCAACTTGGACGGAAGCAAGGGCAGCTGCACCAGCTGTCACACACGCCACCGGTTTTCCGTCATGGAAGCCCGCAAACCGGAAGCCTGCGGTCAATGCCACCTGGGGCCGGACCACCCCCAGATCGAAATCTACATGGAGTCGAAGCACGGTGACATTTATACCGCCTTCGGCGACCAGTACAACTGGAACGCCGCTCCAGGGACCTGGACTCCGGGCGTGGATTTCCGGGGGCCCACCTGCGCCTCGTGCCACATGTCCGGAGCCGGTACCGTACTCACCAGCCACGACGTGACCGAGCGGCTGTCGTGGGAAACACAGGCGCCCCTCACCGTCCGGCCTTCCGATTTCGCGGCCTTTCCGGCCAAGACCAACTGGGAGGTTGAGCGGGAAAAGATGACGACGATCTGCATGCAGTGCCATGGAAAAACCTGGGTGGACGACCACTACTACAAGTTGGATCTTGTGGTCCAGGAATACAACGACGTGTATTTCACCCCCACCAAGAAGGTGCTGGACGAACTCTACCAAAAAGGGCTGTTGGACAAGACGCGCTTCTTCGACGAACGCCTGGAGGTGGAATATTACGAACTCTGGCACCACGAAGGCCGGCGCGCCCGGATGGGCGCCGCCATGATGGCCCCGGACTACGCCTGGTGGCACGGCTTCTATGAGTGCAAGAAGCGCTACAACAATTACATGGAAGAAGCCCGGCATCTCCTGGAAACCGGCCAGAAGGCCTACCGGGCCGAAGATTTCCCCAACGCCACGGGACCCACTACCAAGCCGGCGGAGGTATTCGGAAAATAAGTCACAGTCCGCCAGGATGGCGCTTGATCCAGAAGGTCTCCTGCCCAATGGGGGAGGCCTTTTTTTCTGAGATCTGCGTGTTGGTTTCCCCATGGCACCGGCACTTGCGGAGTCGGAAAGAAGGCCTTAGGAAAAGGACCGTATCGGCATGGAGGTCTGCATGGTGAAAAGACATCGGGGTGACAGAAAGCCGACATTGAAGTCGGCCCAGCGACCGAAAGAGGGAGTGTTGCCCAGGGTCGATGTAAAGAAGCTGGAAGTGGTGGTGAAGGCGGATTCGGTGGGAAGCTGCGAAGCGGTGGTGAAGGCACTGGAGGAAATCGAGGCGCCCCCGGTCGCCGTGCGAGTCATCCACCAGGGTGTGGGTCCAATTTCCAAGTCGGACGTACTCATGGCGGCCACGGGAAGCAAACTCATCCTGGGCTTCGAAGTCGATCAAGCGCCCAAGGTGGAATCCTTTGCCCGGCAGAACGGCGTGACCATCCTCCGGTTCGACGTGATCTATGCCCTGGTCGGGGAGGTGGAGCGGCGAGCCCGCAGCATGGTTCCCCCGCCCACGGCGACGCAAGAAGAGATTCTCGGCAAGGGGAGGATCATCGCTCTTTTCAAGAGCAGCCGGAAAGGGGTGATCATCGGTTGCGAGATCACCGAAGGCACCTTCGCTCAAGGCCGGAAATTCAGAGTGATTTCGGCCATGGGGCCGGTCTATGCCGGAGTCGTTCAATCCATGCAGATGGATCGCCGGCCGATCCGGGAAGCACACGCCGGTGACCAGGTGGGAATCAAAATCCCCGACTGGAATCAGGCCCGGATCGGCGACCTGGTGGAAATTTACCGGTAGGATTGCAGCTAACGGCTGACCCAGAGCGACCCCTCATCCCATTCCTTTAGCAGCCTGGAACTGCACGACCCTGAAAGCCAGCCCTTCCCCCCGGTTCCGCCCCGGCCGACCGCCACCACGGCGCAGTTTTCAGTCTTCGCCTCCGCCAGGATGGCTTCCGAGACATTCCTGGCGACGGCCAGGCGCTTTTCAATGCGCTCCGGCGGTAATCGGTGTTCGAGGAGCATTTGCTCCGCCGCTTCCAGGACTTGGCTTTCGCCGGCGGCACGGTGGAGGGTCACGTGCAGCAGGATGATTCGGTGTTCGGGATCCTCCTTCAGCATGTATCCCACATGATCGGCCATCCGGAGGCTGGGCTCCGATCCGTCCGTGCACAGGAGGACATGGCGGCGGCCGGGGTTGATCTGGCGGCAGATCCAGACGGGAAAGCCGATGGGATGGTCGAGGATCTGGCGGCTCACGCTGCTGGAAAGAAGGTTTTCGAAGAGCGCATAACCTCGGCGCCCCAGGATCACGGCGTCGTAAGACCCTTTTCGGGCTTCCCGGATGATGTCTTTCACCGTGCCCAGGCTTCTTACAATCAGTTTCGTCCTCACCTGCTCCTCGGAGAATCCCCGCGCGCGAAGAATGTCCCGGGCTCCGGAGAGCGCTTGTTCCGCCTGGTTCAGGGTGCTCCTGGAGACCTTGGGGCCCCAGGGGGCGGTTCCTGGAAGTCTTCCCGCATCCGGGCTCGAAGAAGGGGGAGCCACATAAAAAAGGGTCAGGTGGAGGGAGGATTTCATTTCAAAGAAGGTGCTCACGAACCGCGCTCCGTAAAGGCAGCTCGTTTCATCGCTCACTGTCAGCAAAAGGTGCTTTTCCACGATGTTTCCATCCTTCTGCGGTCGCAGCGCCCGGGCGTCGGCTGCCCTTGACGGGTGGCACCCCCCTGGTGAGTCACTCTGTGCCGCGAGGTCCTGCGGTCGCCTTCCCTCTTCCAGGCGATGCACCAGGCGCCCGCCATTGCCCTGCCCCTCGACCGGGTGCGCCGAGCGCTTGCCCAAGAGGCTGGGGAAGCCCTGATGCCGGAAAGAGATTCTCCACAGAGGCCGAAGCGGCTAAAGGATCTGGCTGAGAAACAGCCTGGTGCGGTCGTGGGTGGGATTCGTGAAAAAATGTTCCGGGGTTCCTTCCTCCACGATCCTGCCATGATCCATGAAGATCACCCGATCGGCCACTTCCCGGGCGAAACCCATTTCGTGGGTGACCACGACCATGGTCATGCCTTCCTTGGCCAGCGTCTTCATCACATCGAGCACTTCGCCGATCATTTCGGGGTCGAGGGCGGAGGTGGGTTCGTCGAAAAGCATCACTTTCGGGTCCATGGCGAGAGCCCGTGCGATGGCGACCCGCTGCTGCTGGCCGCCGGAAAGCTGGTCGGGATAGACGTGCGCCTTGTCGGGGATGCCCACTTTCTTCAGGAGTCCCATGGCCTTGTCCACCGCGCCTTGCCTGGTGCGTTTTCGCACGACCTGCTGCGCGAGGGTGACGTTTTCCAGGACCGTCTTATGGGGAAAAAGGTTGAAGGATTGAAAGACCATTCCCACTTCGGCCCGTACCTTGTTGATGTTGGTCTTCGGATCCAGGATATCGATCCCGTCCACGAGGATGTGACCTTCGTCGGCGTGTTCCAGGCGGTTCAGGCAGCGCAGGAGGGTGCTCTTGCCGGATCCCGAGGGCCCGATGATCACCACCACCTCGCCAGCCGTGATGCTGCAGGTGACGTTTTCCAGGGCGTGCACCACGTGGGGAACGTGGAAGGTCTTGGAGACGTTGCGGACATCGATCACGAAACGACGGTCCTCCTTTCCAGGTACTGGACGGCCATGGAAAGCGTGAAGGTGAGCACGAGGTAAAGGATGGCGCATACGAACCAGAGTTCGAAGGGCTGAAGACTCGTGGTCACCACTTCCCTGGTGGCCTTGGTCAGCTCCCGGATGGCGATGATTCCCAACAATGAGGAGTCCTTGATCAAGCTGATGAACTGGCCTGCCAGAGGAGGCAGTATGCGCCGGAGGGCCTGGGGCAGGATGACGTACCGCATGGCCTGCGGATAGCTCATTCCCAGAGAACGCGCCGCTTCCATCTGGCCGCGGTGGATCGACTGGATCCCGGCCCTCACGATTTCCGCCACGTAAGCCCCTGTGAAAAAGGCGAGGGCCGCGATCCCGAACCAGATGGGCGGCAGTTGGCCGATATCGTTTCGGGCCAGGAGAGTGTTCACGACCGTTCCCAAAACAAAGTACCAGATGAAGATCTGCACCAGCAGCGGGGAACCCCGGATCAGTTCCACGTAGGTGATGGCCGACCACTTGAACGCCGGATTGGCGGAGATACGGGCCAGGCCGGCAAAGAGTCCGATCACGACCCCAAGGATGATGGCCAGCACGCTCACCTTGAGCGTGAGCCAGAGCCCCTGGAGAAGAATCCCCACTTTCCACTTTTCGTAGGATCCCAGCACGTCGCCGGGATAAATGAAGTCCCCCCGGGTGACCCGGAGTCCCGAAAGTGGGACCCGATGGGTTTCGGTTTCGCCGTCGCCCGCCACGGTGACCATGGCCGTGCCGCCTTCTTCGGTGACGGAAGACACTTCGCCTTCGATCTGGGCCCGAATCTCTATGGTGTCCTGGTAGTAAAAGTACTGCGGAATCCGGTACCAGCGCCAGACGTAGTCCACCTTTCGGGTGGTGTAGTAAAGGAGCGCCATCATGCCGAAAACGAGGGCAAAGAAGACGGTTCCCCAAAAGACGGTGTAGGCCCTTCCTGCGTTCTTGTTCAGAAACGTTGGCATGGTGATGGAAACGACCTTCTTTCCATGGGCTGCGGCGGGTCAAGGCGCGGCATGAAAGAAGTCCCCCCGGAACCGCGGCGGTTTGCGAATCACGGGTCCCCGGTTTGGCGGCCGGAAACCTTCAGGCGGGGGCCCGGCGAGGCCTCCCGCCGTTTCGTCGAGTGGCCGATGAGAGTCCATCGCGGCAGGGAACAGGTGCGGCCGTGGTCTACTGGGCCACGTCCTGGATCCAGTCGGTTCCCCTGATCCACTTGTCGTAGATACGGTCGTAGCGCCCGTCGTTTTTAACCTGGCGCAGGAAGTTGTTCAGCCAGTTCAGGAAATCCGGGTCCCCCTTGTTGATGGCCCATGCCAGCGGTTCAAACGTGAAGGGTTCGTCCAGGAAAATGACCTTGCCCTTCCCCTGCTGTGCCATGAAGACCACGTTGAAGGGAAGATCGTAGACGAAGGCATCGGCCTTGCCGTTCACCACTTCCAGCGCGGCCTCCGTTTCCGTTTCGAACGACTTGTAGGTACACTTGGGGATGAGCCGCTTGACGGCTTGCTCGCCGGTGGTGCCCAGTTTGGAGGTCACGGTGTACTTGGGGTCGTTCAGATCCTTGTAGGACGTGACGGTGCCTTCGTGCTTCCTGTTGAGGAGGATGGTCTGGCCCACGATGATGTAGGGGTCGGCGAAGTTCACCTTCAAATTCCGTTCCTGGGTGACCGTCATGCCGCTCATGATGATGTCGAATTTACCCGTGACCAGCGACGGGATGATTCCGTCCCAAGCCGTGTTCACCGGGACGAATTTGACCCCCATGGCCTTGGCCATTTCCTTGGCCATGTCGATGTCGAAGCCCACGAAATTGCCCTTGGTGTCGGTCATTTCAAAGGGCATGTAACCGGCCTCGAATCCCACCCGCAGTTCGCCGCGCTTAAGGATTTCTTCCAGCGTCGATTTCTTGGCCAGCTCAATGTCCGCCGCCGAGACGGCGCCGGCCAGAACGAAGACCGCGGCAGTCAGGAACACAAGAGCCTGCATCACCTTCTTCATCAGCATCCTCCTTGTCGGTGTGATCAAGTAAACTGCTCGTCGCCCCCAAGCCCTCTCCAGGGTGGGGAAAATTCCCGGCGGCTGGGTCAGTAAGACTTGCCTTCGTCCAAAAGTTCCCGTATCACCATGCGCACGTTGCACGCGGTGCATTTGGGGATTTCTTCCTTGGGCATGTAGATGATCTGCGTCCGGTGACATTTCGGGCAGATCACTTCAACCGCCTGAACTTTGCCCCTCATGGTCCGCACCTCCTGCGAGCTTGACAAACTTATCACAACTGTCTGATTCTACAAAGCGTTTTTGAATGGCACCGGCCAATGTCCCTCCTTGCCGGTCAACCCGAGGGTGTGACTTCCGATGCTGTTTCTGCGAAACCACAAGAGGCAACTGGGTGCGGACACGCTTCTGCTGCTCACCGCATTCTTTTGGGGCGTTACGTTCGCCGTCGTGAAAGAAGCGATCCGGCACGTGGACCCCTTCGTGTTCCTGACCCAGCGATTCGCACTGGCGTGTGCGCTTCTGGCCCCCTGTTGCTGGCTGCGGCGCCGGGCCTACAGTCGAGCGGCGCTGACCCAGGGCGTGATCCTGGGGGTCTTCCTCTTCGGAGCTTTTGCACTCCAAACCGTCGGGCTCCAATATACCACCGCATCCAACGCCGGCTTTCTCACGGGATTGAACGTGGTGCTGGTTCCGCTGCTCGGGGCCGTGCTGCACAAGGATTCCGTTTCTTTGAACGCCCGGGTGGGAGTCGTGCTGGCGGCGGCGGGGCTCTTCCTCCTTTCGACCGACGGCAGCTGGATGCTCAGGCGTGGGGATGTCCTGGTGGTCTTGTGTGCGGTGTGCATCGCGTTTCAAATCCTCTGCACGGGGCGATACGCCAAAACCTGCGACGTGGCGTGGCTCACCACCATACAACTGGCAACGGTGGGCGTGCTGAGTCTTTTCTGCGCCGCTTGTCGGGGGGAGAGCCCTCTTTTCTGGGAGCCGCGGATCCTGACCGCGGTCGTCGTCTGTGCCGTGTTCGCCACCGTGTTCGCTTTTCTGGTCCAAACGTCCATGCAGCGGTTCACTTCCCCGACCCACACGGCTCTCATCTTCTGCATGGAACCGGTCTTCGGGGCGGTCTATGCCCGATGGGCTTTGAACGAAATGCTGGGTTCGTGGGGCCTCCTGGGGGCGGGGTTGATCTTTCTCGGAATGGTGATATCGGAACTCCCTGCGCCCGCGTTTCGGTTTGTGGTTCCGCAGGTCGTCCGGTTCCGAGGGCGGGGGGTCAGGAGTGTCAAAAGATGACGTGGTGGTGGGCGAGCCTGCAGGCTTTCATGATTTCGAGGAGCTGCTCGACGGTCGCAATGCCGTTGCTGGTGACCTGGATTTGAAAAATCTGGGCCGCAAAGAATGCGTCCGCCAGGGCATGGTGGCGGTAGTGTTCCTTCAGTTTGTAACGATCTATCAACGCCTCGAGGGTCAGTTCTTCGGAGCACCGGCTCCGGCATTGCTTCCCGCCGATCCATCGTTCCAGCTGGGCCACATCCACCAGGTTCCGGGCGAGTCTTCTGCCGCATTTCTTGAAATACTTTTTCAGGAACGCGTGGTCGATGGCCAGGCCGTGGCCCACCAGGATGCCGTCGAGCTTGATCCAAAGCGTCTCGGCCACCGCCTCGAACCGCGGCGATCGATCCAGCTCGGCTTCGCCGATGCCGTGGTACTTCATCCCGTGGATCCGGTACCGCTCGGGCTTGAAAGTCGTGTAGAAGGCTTCCCCGACGCAGATGCGCATCCGGCGGATGGGAATCGCCGCGAAGGCTATGATTTCGTCCCTCTTGATGTCCAGGCCCGTCGTCTCGATGTCGACCGCCACGAACGTCGCCTCTTGAACCTGCATCAGAGTCCTCTTTCCACGCCGTAACGGCTCTTGAGCATCCGCTGGAACGACGAGACGATCTTGAGCGATTCCTTGAGTACCAGGAGGTCCATCTTGTCCAGCTCTTGGACCCCGATGAGGTTGTCGTCGGGGATGCGGGCATCGGCGGTGCGCGCCTGGTGCCTGAGGCGAAGATCCTGGAGGAACGCATAGGCTTCCAGGAGGTTTGCGGAGGTGTCCTCGCCCAGGGCCTTCATCTGCCGAAGCGCATCGATTCGTTCCCTGGTGTTGGTGATGTGAAGAAGGCGCTTGTCCAGAGCGAGTACCCGCACCCCGTTGGCGATGGGATAGATGCCGAACTTCTTCAGGTTGATCCCGCGATCCAGATGCTTGATGCCGAAGATCCCGATGGGCGGTTCCATGAGCGTGGCGTCGTAGGCGAGGAATCGTATGGCCTGATTGGTGACGGCGTCATAGACGTGCCGGAGCAGCTCCTGGCAGATGGAAGCGTCTCCGAAGACGGATCGGATGTCCAGAAAGACGGTAAGATAACGCAGGTGGTCGGGAGTCGGCTCAAGAAACCAGCCGCTGAAATAGTCTTTCCAATCCGCGAGGCTTCGAAACCATTTTGCGTTGGATGCCATGTAATTGGCGGGGCACTTGGGTATGCCCACCTGATCGAGCATTTCGTTGATGCTCGCGGCCAGCTCCAGGGGCGGGGCTTCCATACGGTAGGCCAGGGCGTTGTCCTGGTCGGCGGCGATCACCTGCTCGCGGCGGCCGGAACTGCCCATGTGAAGCCAGGCGAAGTCCCGTCCGCCCGTGGATTCAAGGGCGTACTCGATGACCTTGATGACCACCATGTCGTAGACGGAGGTGAGCATTCGGGAAAGCTGATAAAAATGAAAGCCCTTCAGGGCCATGCCGGCGACGGCCATCTTGATGGCGGTGAAGGCCGCCCGAAGGGCCTCCAGGTCTCCAGCTTTGATGACTTTGCGGTAGAGAGCGAGGATGGACGACGAGGGTTCCAGTTGTGAAAGGATATCCTTGCTGGTGACCACCCCGAACATGCGGCCGTCCTGGACCACCACCAGGTGGTCGATGCCCGTGTTGAGAAGAGTGGTGTAGGCTTCGATGAGTGGAGCCGTACGGTTCAGGCTGATCACGGGAGAGGACATGAACCGCTGGACCGGGGCCGACTTGTCGCCGTGAAGAAAAGCGCGACGCAGATCCTTGGTGGTGAGGATCCCGACGGGACGGTCGTCTTCCGAAATCACCACCACCGAACCCACCTTCTGTCGGTCCATCAGCCAAACGGCGTCTTCCACGGTAGCACCGGGAGTGCAGGTGACCGGCTTTCGAGCGATGAGCGTCCCCACCTCCACCGTGAACGTGGACTCCTCTGTTCCATCTTCTTCCCGGGCGAGTCGCGAGAAGAACCGAAACCGCCTTTCGATGAAAGACGTGAAAAAGGAGGCGAAAACCGCGTCGTTCTGGTAGATCTGGGCGAACGCTTCCCGGGAAAAGAGGTAACAGACGGAGTCTTCGATGGCCTTGGCGGCATAGAAAGAGGGGGAACCGGAAATCGCCGACAGAAGCCCGAAGATCTCGCCCTTGGAGACATAGTCGATAGGGTCGCCGTTGTCGTAAAGGCCCACCAGTCCCGAGAACACGAGGAAGACGTGCTCGGGCACTTCCCCTTTCGGGTAAATGACCGAGTCCTTGCGATACATGGCCACGTCCAGGCCGGAAATCAGCACGGAAAGCCGGTTGTCGGTGAGAAACGAAAAGGGCTTGATCTTTCGGAGGAACTCCTTGGGGGGGATCATCGCTTCAGCCCTTCCGTTTGTCCAGAAGCACCGCGATACGCCGACGTTGCTCGCCATCGAACAGGAGGGGGGGCTCCCGTTCGGAGGCGCTCCGGGATTCCCAGCGATCCAGAAGGGCGGCCAGGAAAGTCGCGATCCGGTCTTCGCTCCCCGGCGGCGGAGAAACCTCCGTCAAGGCGGGTCCGCAGGGGGCCGGGGCTTCCTGCCGAGCGTTTTCAAGCGGCGGCGCTTCCTCCACCGGTTCCGCCCCCCTTTCCGTGGGGGCCAGTTTCTGGAAAAGATCCCGCATTTCCGCCGCGACTTCGCGCCATCCCCAGGCTTCGTAGATCTCTGCCAGCGCCTTGAAGACTTCGGCGTTTCGCCCCAATTCCTCACGGGCCTTCTCCAGTTCTTCCAGGGCTTCGTCGGTTTTTCCGAGGCGCCAGAGTGAGAGGCCGAGGAGGGCTCGGGCGCGAAGATGAAGCGGGTGCAGGACCAGTCCTCTGCGGCAGACCTCGACGGCTTCTTCCCATTGGTGGAGCATGTGAAGGCGCTCGGCGAGTTCCACGAACAGGACCGATGTCGGATCCCGATCCAGCACTTGGCGGTACCAGTTCAGGTCGGGGATACAAGTGGGCTGATCGCCTGACATGGCTTCGGTTCTCCCTTTTCCGGTGCCCGCAATGAAAAAGGCCACGGGCGTGGCCTTCGGAGAAGGAGGCCGAAGCCTCCTTCCGTCATCGGCGGATTCGGTGCCCGCCTCGCCGTGGAGCCGGGGCCTTTCCGATCAAACGATTCCTTTTTCTTTGAGCTCTTCCAGAGCCTTGGGACCGATGCCCAGTTTCCTGGCGTAAACGTATTCATTGTCGCCTCCCACCGGCCGGCACATCCACTTCACCCGCGGCGGTGACGCGCTCATCTTCCATGCGTGGTTGGCGATGGTCATCTCTCCGTAATGGGGATCGTCGATGGTTTCCAGGCACTGACGCACCCACCAGTTTTCGGCCTTCATGGTGTCCATGGGCGACGAAATCCGTCCCGGCACCACGATACCCTGGCCGATATTCTTATTATAGTCCATGACGGCATCGAAAATCTCATCGTAGGTGTGAGCCAGCGTCCACTTTTCGATCTCTTTGTACATGACCTTCATGTTTTCCAGGTTCAGCCGTTCGAAGATGGTTGGGAACTGTTGCTGGAGGTCCGGGCGATTGATGATCGTGCACAGCGCCTTCCAGTTCGGATCGGCGAAACCGGACAGAAACGCGTAACCGTCTTTGCACTGAAAATAGGTGTAGGGAAAGACGCCCACGTCATAGTTGCCGGCGCGGGGTACCGTTTCCTTGAAACCGTGGTAGTAGGTGATGCCGTAGTTGATGCATCGCCCGTAAGCTTCCGCCGGGGATACATCGATGAACTGGCCTTTCCCGGTGCTGTGGCGGTAGTGGAGCGCCGCCATGATGGCCACCGCCGCCCAGGCGCCTCCCGCATACCATCCCATCCAGTTGCCCTGCTTGGTGGGGACTTCGGACGGTTTGGGATTGTCCGGGTCCTCGGGGCGCTCCCCGCTCACCGACACGATCCCCGAATAGGCCTGATCCACCACGTCCACGTCGGCTTTGCCGCAGGCCGCCTTCGGGCCGAATTGACCGTAGGTGTAAAGTGCGCAATAGATCAGCCCCGGGTTCTCCCGGCTGAGCTGCCGGTAGCCGATGCCCATCGCGTCCATCTCGCCCGGCAGGAATGTCTCCACCAGCACGTCCGCCCGCTTGGCGAGCTTCCGAAACAGTTCCCGGCCTTCTTCGGTTTCCAGGTTCAAGGTGATGTGGAGCTTGTTGCGGCCTTCGTTCAGGTAGCCCAGTCCGGTGCCCATGTGCTGGTAGCCCCAGGGGGAAAAGGTACGAGCCGGATCCCCGCCGGGCGGTTCCACTCGGACCACTTCGGCCCCCAGTTCCCCGAGGGTTGAGGTGGCGAAACATCCTGAAATGTTCGCGTAACTGCAGTCAAGCACCGTGATATGGTCCAACGCCTCGGGCTTCAGCCTGGCTTCCTTGGGATCATCGAGTTCCCGGATCCAGTCGCCCCAGCTCTTTTCTTTCTCGTGATGCGACATGAAACGTCCTCCTTGTGATGATGACGTGAGGTCCTGAGAGCGCTTGATCGGCCGATCAGCTGAGAATGACGCCCTTCTTTCCATCCCAGGTTTCCGGGGGCTTGCGTCCCGGCGGCTGTTCCACCCACTTTCCGATGATGTTCTTTTCCTTCAAGTACTTGATTCGCTTGGTCTTCAGCCCCAAGAAGCGCTTGAGGACGTACTCGTTGTCGAAGCCCACCGGCTTGCCGGCCCACTTGATCCTGCCCGGAGTCTCGGAAAGTTTCGGCGCGATGCCCTCTTCGTAGAAGTCTCCGTAGATGGGATCGTCCACCCTGTAGGTGAAATTGCGGCGGATGAGGTGTTCGTCGTGGTAGTGATCCTTGCCGTTGGATACCTTGTGGGCGCCGAAGCCGAACTTCCCGGCCAGCTGGTCGATTTCCTCGTAGGATTTGCCCGCCGCCCAGGAACGGATCGTGTCGAGGAGCGTGGTGGCGTTTTCTTCCTTGAGGCGTGCCAGGTGGGTGGCGTAGCGTTCGTCGCGGGCCAGTTCCGGTTTACCCATGGCTTCGCACAGTCCCTGGAACTGCTTGTCGGTTGCGGCTCCAATGGCCACCATTTCGTCCTTGCACGGAAAAATGTCCGCCGGGCAGATGCTCACGTCCCGGTTTCCGTAGCGCTCCCGTTCCTTGCCCGTATAGTGCTGGTAAAGCCACGTCCAGTCCATGGCCCGCATCAGGTTTTCGGCCTGAGAGTATTCGATGAACTGCCCTTCCCCGGTCTTGTCCCGGTGGGCCAGAGCCGCAAGCACCCCCGCCGCGCCCACCAGGCCTCCGTAGTAATCCGCCAGCCAAATGCCCGCCTTCATGGGCAGTTTGTCGGGGAAGCCGCTGATCCAGGCCATGCCCGATTCCGACTGGGCGATGGCGTCGTAGGACGGCCGTTCCAGGTAGGGGCCCCATTGGCCGAAGCCGTTCAAGGCGATGTAAATGACGCCGGGATTGACCTCCCGAAGCTGCCGATAACCGATGCCCCACTTGTCCATGGTGCCAGCCCGAAGGTTTTCGACCACTACGTCCGCCCGTTTGACCATCTCCCGGAACAGTTCGGCGCCTTCCTCTTCACGGACGTCGATGGCCAGATGGTACTTGTTCCTGGCCTCCTTCAGCCAGCCCATGGCCGCTCCGTTGAAGAACCTGGCGAAGGGCGTGAGCGAGCGCATGGTGTCGCCCATGCCGGGCAGTTCCACCTTGAACACGGTGGCCCCCAGTTCGGAAAGATAGCTCGGAAGCGACGGTCCCAGAATCAGCGTGCAGAGTTCCACGATCTTGACGTCTGCCAGTGCCTCGGGCTTTTCGAAAGTCTTGGATGGATCCAGGAGGCTTTCCGCCCACTTGAAATACTCTTCTCTCGCCATGTACGACTCCTCGTTCGATTCAATGGTTTTTGTCGTCGCCACCATGAAGGCCAGGCCGCAGCGCGCCTCGAAATCCAGGTCCAACGGAGCCTGTGTCCGTCTTTCCGAGCCCCTGCGGCCGGGATCCTTTCGCTCCGGGAGCCCGCCGACCGGTTCCTGCCGGATCACTCCACCTGCACCCGTTGGAACTCCTCCGGAACCTGGAAAATCCCGGGATCGACGACCTCCAAGGCATCCCTGAGCACGATGGTTTCCTCCCTGAGCCGCCTGGCCACCGTCTTGGAATGGTCACTTTCCGATTCCAGCACGTATTCGGCATCCACGGTCAGTTCCGTTCTGACGGGAAACCCGCCGGCGGAGCTCAACGGGTCGCGGATGGGATCCAGGGGCCCTCGCCAGTAACGAAGGAGAAACGCCAGGTTACCCAATCGTTCGCTTTCGAGCCCCATGCGTTCGGCCAATTTTCGACGGAACTCCCGGCAGATCCCGTACCCGGGAACCTCTTCGCTGAGCCACACCGTCTGCCGGATCCAGGTGATGCTGGAGGCCGCCTTCTTCTTGTCGAAGGTCTCGAGCCTCAAGGTGGCCGTCACCCGGCGGCAATCGTAGCCCCCCTGCCGCTCCGTGTTCTCGTCTACCACGACCTCAAGGCGAGGTTCCCTAGAAACGTAGCGGCTGTCGATGATTTCCTGGGCCTCCGGGAGCGTCTCGAACCTATCCCGGACCCATCCCACATCGGACAGCCGATGGAGGGGATAGATGAAACGCTTGTTGGTTTCCCAGTTCACTTCATGGACCTGGTCCCTGGCGAGCAGCACGAAGGTGGTTTTCCGGTTGGTCTTCACACCGCCGAACAGACGCTTCATCCAGGAACTCGTATAACGGGTCTTCATATCGATCCGCATGGAATCGTCCGTGTAAGCGATGTGGAGCACCGCCGCCTTTTCGCCCATCAGCAGCTCGCGGGTCTGGATGTCCTGAACGTAAAGCACTTCGCCGGATGCCGGAGTCCAGACCCCGGCTCCCATTGCGACGTTCAGGACGGCGAAAAGAAGCAGCCGCACCTTCGACAAGGATCGGGTTCGAAAGGGCATGTCAGCGCACCATGAATTTCCGATGAAGGTGAGTCCCGAGAAACATGGTGACCAACGGCACACCCAGCCCGTAAAAGGAACCCCACAGGATGCTTCCGCTGGGATCGAACCCGTACGGCTTGGTGAAATATAGAAGAAGATTAATGCCTACTCCTGCGTAAAAATAAACCAGATACCACTTGCGCCTGCTCCGTTCCCATCTTTCGAGTCTTGATTCTCTTTCCTGCCCGGAGGACATGGTCACTCCTTTTCGCGGTGCTGCATCGAAGAACATCCGGGGGACGGCCGTCCCCCGGATGCCGGAGGTCTAATACTGCTGGGGCCGCAGGTCGTAGGAGTACTTCTGTATCGTCTCATCACTGTTGGGCTTGGTCAGGAGGCTCAACACGATGAAGAAGACGAATCCGACGAATACCCAGTAGAACTGGTGCGGAGTGACGATGCCGCCCTTCTTGCTCAGGAAGAACCAGTGAGCGCTGCCCAGAACCGAGTTGGCGTACAGCCAGGAATAGGTGGAAAGCACCGTCATCACGATGATGTTCACCACCGCCGCCGTCGTGTTGGCCCGGTGCCACCAGATGCCGAGAATCAGCGGAGGCCCGACGGAGCACAGGATGACGATGAAGGCGGCTCCCGAAATATCCAGCACCAGCGCCGGCGGCTTGAAGGCCACCAGCGTACAGATCACGATGACGATGGTGGTCATGAGCCGGGTCACCTGGACCGGCTTCTCTTCGGGCCAGTTGCTGCCGAAGACCTTACCCAGTAGGTCGCGGCCCATGAGAACGTTCAACACCATGGTCCAGCCGGCGGCGGTGGACATGGCGATGGCCAGACCGCCGGCGCAAATGACCGCCATGAGGAAGGGGTTCTTCAGCGATTCCATGGCTGCGATCATGGAATAGTCCGTCACGGCCGCACCGCCGACCGCGTAAGTCGCCTTCATGTGCTTGAGAAGGCTCACCGCGTCGGTCACGCCTTCCACTTTCATGAAAGGATGCAGGGTTTCGATGAGCGTCCGGGCGGCCGTTCCAATGATGATGAGACCTACGTACATGGAACCGCCGAAGAAGACGGCCCAGAAAACGCTGCGGCGCGCGGACTTGATGTCCTGCGCCGTGAAGAAGCGCACCACGGTGTACGGCATGGCCGCGAATCCGAAGTGCCAGGTGAAGTAAAAACCAACAATGCCGGTCCACATGCCCATGAGGGCGTGGGAGGCCTTTTCATTGGCATAGGGAGGATTGAAGAAATTGGGCGTTGTGCTCAGCACGGCTTCGGTCATGCCGTTCAAGCCGCCGAAATGGGCGATCACGAAGATGGCGCCGATTACGGCGGCGACCGCCATGGTGACTCCCTGAAACGCCGCGGACCAAGTGGTGGCCACCATGCCGCCCCAGTAAACGTAAATGAAGACGACCAGTGCGGCCAGCACCACCGAAACGTTGAAATTGAGCTTCAAGATGGCGAGCATGAAAAGAGCGGTGCCCACGATGGATAGCGTCACGTAAGCGAATCCCGCGATGAGGGTCGGGATTCCGGCGACCAGGCGCAGCCATTTGCTTTCGTAGCGGTCTGCGTAGTAATCCGTGAACGAACTGGGCGCATACTTTCTGAGCGGCGCAGCGGTCAGCAGCGTGGCGATGGGCATCCCGCCGATGATGCCGACCAAGGCCCACCAGAACGGATATCCCAGAAGAAAGATGAATGCCGGCAGCCCGAGGAAACTCGCCGGGCTGAGATACGTGGATGCCAAGGCGGCCCCGTTGACGAAAGGTCCGACTTTGCGGCCGGCCACGTAATAGTCCGCCGCATTCAGGGCGGCTTTCCGAGAGTACCAGCCGATAGCGATCATGATGGCGAAATAGATGACGGCTCCAAGAATAACGAGTGGATTGGCCCCCATAAAACCCCCTCCTGGCTATTGGGATTGCTTCCTGGCTTCCCTGGCTTCTTCGCCCCGGTAAAAGACGACGGCGACGATCAGGTTGATGATCCACAGCCCTATGATCCAATTGTACAAATAGCAGAATGGAATCCCGAGGAACTTCTTGAGCGGAAATCCGGGAATGGTGAATTCCAGTGCCATGAAAAAGAAAAACCAACCGTAAAGGATCGCCATCCCCACCCAGAATACCTTCGGCAACCTTTCAAACATATGAAGCCTCCCTACTCAAATCCCTTTGCCATGTGACTGCCTCCCCCGCCTGGATCTGGAATCAAGCTTCGACCGTCAACGCTGCATCACCTCCTTTCTTCATCAAGCCGCGGGAACAGTTGACTCGGAGGATCGGGCGAAAAAGCCCCGGCCGGGAAATGTTCCGCGCGATCCGGAGCAACACCGCGGGCCGCCCGTCGCTCACGCCCGCGGCGAGGGGCGCATTGGAGCCCCATCGCTTCCATGCAAGCGGACGAACAGCCGCCACGGCATGAATCACGACCCACGATCCCACGGGTTTCTCTTTCCGACCGCCGGAGGGTTGATTGGTGATGAGGGGTGTTCCGAAGCCCTCGCGAGGCGCCGCCTCGAAAGGCCCTTCCGTGGTGGATTCGGGCGGCCCGCCCCAGAATGTGGGTGCGAAAGACGGGCGCCGCCGCGGACTGCAATGAAATAAAGATCGGGCATTTCGAAAACTCGCATCGTGTGAACGGGATCGTCAGCTTTCGCGAGGCGTTCGTATTCCAGTTCCTGTCGGCGCGTCAAGGGTCGTGACACATCAAAGCGAAGTCCGAAAGATTCCAATCAAGCCGTTTTCCGAGTGCGTTCGAACCCTCGGGGTGGCCGGTATGCCCTTACCGGGAAGGCCATCGGGAACGTCATGGATGCCGCAGCGCAAAACCCATGATTTCACAGCAACAGCGGTGTGTGCGGTCGAGCCGAATCGATGGGAAAAATGAGCGGTGAACGGGAGCGTGAGGCGAGCGAAAGGGCATGTGCGCAGTATTCACGCCCTAACTACAATAGGACGCAGAAGGGGGTCAAGCGAAAAAAAATTTGTTTGACAATACATAACCCTCCCATCTAAGTTTGACAGGGTCCGTGAGTTTTATTCTTCATCATGCCGGCAAACATCATGGTCTCGCCCCCCGTTTGAAACAGGAGCATCGGAAGCGCGCTCTCGAAGTCGTCGATGTCGAGTTCCAGTGGCGATCAGGCATGCGAAGTCCGGTTTCCAGCGAATCGATGGGGGAATGCATCGCGAAGCCGCAAGCCGCGGGACCGTCCTTTCAGAGGTGCCTTGCAGCCGGAAATCCCGCCCACAGGAAGCTGCCTGAAAGAATCGAAGTGCGCTCTTTTCGGGCGCTTTAGCCCACCGCCGTACCGGGGACGCGGTAGCCGAGGGGGGTATGGCTTTGTGTTTCGGAGCCCGATCCTGTATAAGCGGAAGAGGATCGCGGGTGGATGATCCATGGCCGACCAATGGGAAAATGAGCCAAGGAGGAAAACCGTATGGGCGCGCGCACGTTTTCTGAATCGCAACTGGAGCGGATCGAGGCCGAATACGAGGATTGGCTGGGGACGTACGAGAAAGCCCTGCAGAAGCTTCCCGAGCGCTTGGAACGGTTTTCGACCGTTTCGGACATGGAGGTGAAGCCGCTCTACACCCCGCTCGATATCAAGGACAAGGACTACCTGGAGGATATCGGGTTTCCTGGCTGCTATCCGTTCACCCGGGGGGTGCAGCCGAGCATGTACCGAGCGAGGCTGTGGACCATGCGGATGTTCGCGGGGCTCGGCACGGCCGAGGACACCAACAAGCGCTTTCATTACCTGATCGAACATGGAGAGACGGGCCTCAGCACGGCCTTCGATTTCCCGACGCTCATGGGCTACGATACCGGTTCGCCGCTGGCCCTGGGTGAATGCGGCAAGTGCGGGGTGGCCATCGACACCATCGACGACATGCAACGGCTGTTCGCCAATATCAACCTGGAAGAAGTGACCACGTCCATGACCATCAACCCGCCCGCTTCCGTGATCTGGGCCATGTACATCGCCAACGCCGAAAATGAAGGCTTCGACCGGCGAAAACTGGGCGGAACCATCCAGAACGACTGCCTCAAGGAATTCATCGCTCAGAAAACGTTCATGCTGCCACCGGAACCGAGCCTTCGGCTGGTGGTGGATACAGTGGAATTCGGAACGCGGGAAGTGCCGCGATGGAACACCATCAGTATCAGTGGGTATCACATCCGGGAGGCCGGGGCCACGGCGGTCCAGGAACTGGCGTTCACCATTTACGACGGCATCACCTATGTGGAGGAGTGTCTCAAGCGCGGCATGAAGGTGGATGAATTCGCGGGCCGCCTGTCTTTCTTCTGGAACTCGCACATCGATTTCTTTGAAGAAATCGCCAAGATGCGAGCTGCCCGCCGCATGTGGGCCCGGATCATGAAAGAGCGCTTCAAGGCTCAGAATCCGCGGTCCATGATGCTTCGCTTTCATACGCAGACCGCCGGCTGTTCCCTCACCGCCCAGGAGCCTTACAACAACGTCATCCGGACCACCACGGAAGCCCTGGCGGCCATCCTCGGCGGCACCCAGTCGCTGCACACCAACTCTCTGGATGAAGTCTACATGATCCCCAGCGAACACGCCGTAAAGATCGCCCTCAGGACCCAGCAGATCCTCGCCGACGAGACCGGTGTCGCCCATGTGATCGATCCGTTGGCGGGGTCCTACTTCGTGGAAGCCTTGACCGACAAGATGGAAGAAGAAGCCAACGCCTATATCCGCAAACTGGATGAGATGGGCGGCATGGTGGCGGCCATCGAAAAGGACTACCCGCAAATGGAAATCGCCGACGCGGCCTATGCCTTCCAGCAGCAGGTCGAACGGGGCGACAAGATCATTTTGGGTGTCAACAAGTACCCCAGCGAAAGGCCGGACCTGGAGTTCGTATTGAAGATCGATGACGAACTGGAACACCGGCAGGTCGAACGCACCCGGGTGTTCAAGGAGGGACGGGACAAGGGGAAGCTGCAGCAGGCGATGGACGAACTGCGGCGGCGCTGCGAAGGGCCGCCCTGCTGGGAAAACAACGTCATGCCCGCGCTCATCGATGCGGTGCGGGTGGGGGCGACGGAGCAGGAATGCTGCGACCTTTTCCGTGAAGTCTTCGGTATCTACACGGATCCCGGAACCTTTTGACACGGGACCGTCTTCCGCGGACGCCCCCCGGGGGCCTTTCACGCACGGACAGGAGGGAGTGTTTCCATGGGCGAGGATCGGAAACTCAGGATACTCATCGCAAAGCCAGGGCTGGACGGACACGACCGCGGGGCGCGGGTCATCGCCCGCGCCTTCCGTGACGCGGGTTTCGAAGTCATCTACACGGGGTGCCACCAGTCGCCGGAGCAGATCGTCAATACCGCCATCCAGGAAGATGTCGACCTCATCGGACTGAGCATTCTTTCCGGTGCCCACACCTACTCGTTTCCCCGCGTCATGGAATTGCTCAAGGAAAACGACGCGCAAGACATCTCGGTCATCGGCGGCGGCATCTTTCCGCTGGAGGACATTCCAAAGCTGAAGTCAGTGGGAATCAAGGAGATCTTCGAACCGGGAGCCAAGCTGGCGGACATCGTGAACTGGGTTCGAAGCAACATAAAACCCAGGAAGGCGGTTGCCGCCTGAGGGCAGGATCATGAGCATTGTGGATCAGATACTGGCCGGCGATGTGCGGGCCACCGCGCGCCTGCTGCGCGACATCGACGATCAACTCCCGTCGGCGCGAACTCTTTTGAAGGACCTCTACCCCCATACCGGAAAAGCCTATATCGTGGGGTTCACGGGTTCACCCGGCGTGGGCAAGAGCACGCTGGTGGATCAACTCGCCATGCGCTATCGCAAAGACGACCTCACGGTGGGAATTTTGGCCATCGATCCCACGAGCCCCTTCACCGGGGGAGCCATCCTGGGGGACCGCATTCGGATGCAGCGCCACTTCCTGGACAGCGGCGTCTTCATCCGAAGCCTGGCCACCCGCGGCCACTTCGGGGGACTCACCAAGTCCACCAACGACATGATCACCGTGCTGGACGCCATGGGAAAGGACATCATCCTGGTGGAGACGGTGGGTGTGGGCCAGGACGAAGTGGAAATCGCTCAGTGCGCCCACACCACTGTGCTGGTGACCGTTCCGGGGATGGGCGACGAGGTTCAGGCCATCAAGGCGGGCATCATGGAGATCGGCAACATCTTCGTGGTGAACAAGGCCGACCGCGAAGGGGCCCGAAAAACCATCCGGGAACTGCGAAATCTCATCGAACTGGGCTTGCGCCACCGGGACGAGCCTGCATGGGAACCCCCGATCGTTCAAACCGAAGCCCTCAAGGGCCGTGGCATCGAGGAACTCTACCAGGCCATCCATCAACACCGCCGGTTCCTCGAAACCAACGACCGGGGCCAGTGGGACGCAGCGGTCAAGAAACGCGCTCGCTCCCAGCTCGTGGAAACGCTCCGGGACGAAGCCATCAAGGCATTGCTGCAAAGGATGGCCGATCGCGGCGTGTCCTTGGACGAACTGGTCGACCAGGTGGCTCACAAGGAAGCCGACCCGTATTCCATCGTCCACGACGTCCTGTCCCGGGAATTCCGCTGAACGCGCTTTTCCATTCCGCCCGGCCCTCTCCCGGTCAGCGCCGGCTCCGCCCCTTTCGAAGGAGCAGTTCTTCGTAGGCGCGAGTCGTTCGAATGAAAGCCTCATGGTCGCCACCCCTGTCGGGGTGGTGGGCCATGGCCTGTCGCTTGAAGCACCGCGCCAAATCCCGAACGGTCATCGTTTCGAATGCCTCGCGTGAAATACCCAGAACCCGGCACGCGTCCGCAACCGGCATGGCGACGGACGGACGGGGCGGCTGATAGAAGCCCCGGCTTCCGATGAACCCGCGGATGGTATCGTTCCAAAGGGTTTCCGCCGTGAAGGTGTTGTCGAAGTAGAGAATGACATAGCGGACCAGGTACGGGTGGAGCCGTCCGCCGGACCGGCGGGGCAGGCCCTTGAGGTAGCCTGGGTCGGCATTGAGGTGGCAGATTTCTTCCAGGAAATAGTCGTCCACCTTTTCGGGGTCCAGGGCCGCGGGCTGGTTCTTGAGGAGATGCTGCGGGAAATAGGACTGCAGGTGAAGCGCGGTGAAGAGGTAGGGCCTCACCTCGTGAGGACGCAGCTGAGCCTCCATGCTTTCGAAGACATGTTCGATTTCGTCCCGGCTTTTTTCCAGCAAAACGTTCAGAAACTTCCAGGGGCGGTCGTCCAGTTTTCCAATGTCCACCCGTCCGCACCGCAGATAATGCAGGCGGCGCTTGTCGAAAGCATGAAGACCCTTCTGGTGTTCCAGCAGTTCTTCCTTGGAACAGCCCGCCCATCGGCTGGGTGCCGGTCCGGCCCGGAACATGGTGACGATGCGGCGGATGTGCGGATCCAGAAAGGGCAGGAAAACCTCTTCCAGGTCGTCCGTTTCCCATTGAACGCCCTTCGCTTCCAGGGCCTCTTCCAGTTCCGGTTTGAAATAGAAGCCGTTTCCCCCTGGATAGACGATGTATTCTTCAGGGTCGCCTCCCAGATCCATCAGGTCGCGATGCTTCCAGCAGCCGCCGCCCCAGAAGGACTCCCGAAGAACGTAATGCCATCCGTCCTGGAATCTCACCCTTCGAAGATACACCGTCGACTCCTCAACCACGAGCATCCGAGAAAATCCCCTCAGGTCTCTTCGGCGAAGGAGGCCGGGGGAATTTCAAGATCGGGGATGATGGACACGCCTTCCCTTCCGTCGTTTAACTCTATCGCTGCGCCGTTTCAAGGGAACCTGCCCGGGTCGTCCGTGGCCGGTTTTCTGATGTTCGAGCTGCGGGCGTCCCCTTCCATGCGGCGCATCGTAGTCTCACACAGCGCGCAGGTCCCAACAACGTATGGTCACCCGGCGGAGGTTGTGGTACAAGGCGAGGCGCAACGGTGATCCGTCCCAAAGGAGCGGTCTTTCATGCTGTGGATTCTTGCGTCGCTGCTGGCGGGCGTACTGCTTGGCCTCTGGCCGCACACCCCCGGGCTCGTCTTTCGACTCTCGCGCGTGCTCACCGCTTTGGGCCTGATTTTCCTTCTGTTTTTCATGGGAGCCAGCCTGGGAAGCCACCCTTCCATCGTGAGCCAGCTTCAGTGGATCGGCCTGAAGGCCTTTCTTCTGGCCCTTTTTTCCGTGATCGGGAGCATCGGCGTGGTCTTCTGCGTTGAAAGGGCGCTGCTGCCGCCGGCTTCGCCCGAAGACGGTGAGGGCCGCTGATGCTCGGGATCATCTTCGGTTCGGTTCTTGCCGGGCTGGCGGCGGGCTTTTTCGCTTGGCTGCCGGACGTCCTGATGCCCCACCTGGATGCGCTCATCACCTACGGCGTCTGCGTGGTGGTGTTTGCGGTCGGAGTCGACATAGGGCGGAACCGGGCGGCGTGGCTCAAGCTGAAAAGTCTGGGAGTGCGTGCCCTGCTGCTCCCCGGCGGCGTGATTGTCGGGACACTTGCCGGTGCGGCCCTGGTGCCGGTCTTTCTTTCCATCGGCATCCGCGAAGCCCTGGCCGTAGGAGCCGGTTTCGGGTGGTACTCGCTTTCAGGCGTCATGCTCACCAAGCTTCACAGCCCTCAACTGGGGGCCGTGGCTTTTCTGAGCAACGTCTTCCGGGAACTGCTCACCGTAGTCCTGGTGCCCATACTGGCGCGTCACTGCGGCCCGTTCACGGTGATCGCTCCAGGGGGAGCCACCACCATGGACACGACGCTTCCCCTGATCGACCGCTTCACGGGCCCCCACGGGGCGCTGCTGGCCTTCATCAACGGTCTGATCCTTTCGTCTCTGGTTCCCGTCCTGGTGCCGCTCTTCGCCGGTTAACGTCCTCCGGCGCCGTCGAGCCAGAAGATCAAGGCGCGCCGGATTTCCTCCATCTGTTCCGGATCGGTCACCTTTTCTCCCTCGTGGGTCTTGATGTAGAAAATGTCGGCCACTTGATCCACTTTGGTGGTGATCTTGGCCACGAAGATCCTCACCTGAAGGTCCATCAGGGTCCGCGTGATGGTGTAGAGCAGGCCCGGACGGTCCGTCGTGTAGACTTCGAGGATGGTGTAAGAGCGAGCCGACTCGTTGTCGATGAGCACCTGGCTTGGAGTGGACGGCACGCTCCGGGCCGCGGCGCCTCGCGTGGCCGCGTGCGCGGCGATACGGTAGTCGAGGGCCAGGCGGCCCTGGAGGAGGCGTTTCATGTCGTCGCGAAGGGCCTTCCAGTCGCAGGTGATTCCGGCGCCTTCCCGCATGCGGCAACGGAAGATGAGGAGCACCACGCCGTTTTTCTTGGTGAAGACCTGGGCGCCGCGGATATCCAGGTCGTGGAGCGTGAAGATGCCGGCCGTGCGGGCGAGCAGCCCAGGCATCTCGGGGCTCATCAGCGTGATTTCGGCGTTGCCGTCGGAGGTTTGCACTTCCCAGGCCAGGGCTTCGGCCGAACGATTCAGCTCCAGTTCCATGCGCAGGTGCCGGGCGATGGCTTCCGGCGGCATGGAAAGCAGATACCGGGGGGCCAGCTGGGAAAAGTGGTCTTCGAGTTCTTCCGGCGTCACAATATCCTGGACCTCCCGTTGGACCTGAGCCTTGATGCGCTGAAGCCGCTCGGCGATGCTCTGGTCGCTCGGCTCGCCCTTTTCCAGTATGTACAGGATGCGATCGTAGAGTTCTCGCACGGGTGTTTCCCGCCATTTTTCTTCCGCCTTGGGGCCCGTGGCGTTCATATCGGCGAAACTCAGCAGCAGAAGGAGCTGCAGCCGTTCGGGATCGCCGATCAGCAGGGCGCACTGGGTGAGCATCTCCTGGTCCGCGAGATCGCGCATGGCGGCGGTGTCCATCAGCAGGAGATGTTGGGCCACCAAGAACTGAACCATGTCGGACCACTCGGGTTCCAGCCCCAGGCGGCGAGCGATGGAGGGGATCATCTCACCGCCGTGCAGGGCGTGGTTCTTTCCGGCGCTCTTGCCCACGTCGTGGAGCAGCGCGGCCAGGTACAGCCAGGTGGGATCGCTCACGCTTCGTGCCATCTCGGTCAACTCGGGTTCCGAATCCTCGTAGTCGCCTTGGCGCAGCCCTTTGACCACCGAAAGGGTTCTCAGATGGTGTTCGTGCACGGGATAGATGTGAAACGCATCGTGCTGAACCAATCCGTGTACCGAGGCCGATTCCGGGATGATCCCTTGAAGCAGGCCGTAATTGTAAAATCGGCGGATCACCGGCAGTTCCGGCGAATCGCGCCGCAGGAGTTCCAGGAATTCGTCGCGGGCTTTGGGGTCACCGGCGGCGGTCTCCACCAGGTTGCTGTGGTGACGGATCCACTGGCGGGTGGAACTGGCAAAGCCGATCCCGTGTTCGGCGGCTGCGACAAAAAGATGCACAACGGCACCCGCCGAAGCCGGATAGCTCGACGGGTGGACCACGATCTTTCCGGATTGCACCTCCAGCCCTTCTTCCAGCGGAAAGGACGGTTTCTCTTCGCCGCCTTCGATCGCAAAGCGCCCGCTGTCCTGAAGCCTTTCGCAGAACTCAGCGGAAACCCCATGCACGTCATGGAAATGCTGGTAGACGTCTTTCATGAAGGTTTCCACAGGAAGGAAACCGGATCGGGCGGGGTAGCCGAGCTTCTCCGCAAGCCGCTCCTGGTCGTGGAAGCGCAGCACCCCGGATCCGTTGGCCGCCACCGACTGGAGCAGACTCAGGAGGCGGAGGTAGAGTTTTTCCGCCTGTTGGAGCCGGTCCACCTCGGGGCGCGTGAGGAAGCCCTGGAAAATGGCGTCTTCAAAGCATCGGATGTCCAGAACGATCCGGCAGAGCGCCCGGATGGAGGTGATGTCTTCGAGGCCTCCGGGGTTCTTGAGCAGGTTGGGCTCCAGCCAGTTTTCCGGATGCTTGAGGAGGGCACGGCGTTCTTTGAGTGATACGTGGAGGTGGTCGATCAGGGCGCCCCGATGTTCTTCCGCGAAAGCGTCGAGGGCATCGTCGAGCGACTCCAGGAGGTCCCGGTTTCCCGAAATGTAGCGGGCCTCCAGCAGATCGAAGAAGAAGGTGAGTTCGGCGGGGGCCCGTTCGAGAATGTCCCGCACCGTGGCTTCCCGGAAGCGCACCTTCCAGCCGGCTTCTTCAAGCGGACGGGCGATCTCGTCCTTCCAGTTCTCATGGCCGGCAAGAGTCTCCGTTCGAAGGAGGAGCAATTCGACGGGATCGTCAGGACCCACAAGGCCGCGGGCGAAGGAATCCAGGGCCACCACGGCCCCACCCGCCCGGAATTTTTCCGAATCCGGCGCCATGCGGTTGACAAGGCGGTTGTGGAGCGAGATCACCGCGATTTCCAGAAGGCTGGTGTGGCGGCGGAGCATTTCGTCACCGGCGCTCTGAAGAACCTGTTCCCGCTGTCTTTTCAACGATTCGACAATGTTCTGCATGGTGCTTCCCCGGTTGAACGTTCCTGGATCATCTTCGGCTGAAACGGATCTATCGGCGTATCTTGCTCATGGACTGAATCGATGTCAAAAGAAAGTTCAAGAACTTTCAACGTGGAAGTGAAGCGGAGCGGATCGTTTTTCCCGGGGGGAGCCGTTTCAGGCACAACGTGGGTATCGGGGACCCGGTGAAAAGGGCTCGCTTCTATGACGAGCGGGGGCGGACAAGATCGTGCTTTCCGCCATCACGGCTTCCAGCGATCGGCGCGACTCATGACCCGGTCAGGCGCCGTTCGATTCGTTGGAGGGCCTGCTGCAGTCCCTGGAAATGTTTTTTCATGGCCTGGAGAACCATGAGCGTGTCGGAACTCTGGAGCGGCAGGCGGGAAAGGAGCTGGTCGTAGAAGAGAGCGTCGAGGCGGGCCAGGTAATAATGTTCCAAGCGGGAAAGGAGCCCTTGTGCCAGGTACAGGGCGATGACGAGGACGAGGGTCTGGCCGAAGGGAAGGAGGCAGACGGCGATCAGCGCGGTGATCTCCGCAAGCTCCTCCCTGCCTTCGAAAATCGGTTGAAGTCTCAGATAAAGGAGCCAGATGCCCTGGCCCAGGGCCAGGAAGGGAAGCACTCTCGCCATCCACCGGAAGCTTTCCCAGGAGCCAGAAATCTGATGCCAGTCCACCGTTTCAACCCGGTGTTCTCTGTGCGTCAGTTCCTCGGCTGAAACCGACTCCTGGTGGCCTGAAAAAAGGACGATCAGGCGCTTGTGGGGGATGGACAGAAGGCGCAGCGGCGATCTGGAGGCGCGATGGAAGAGCTGCTGCGCCGGGATGAGTTTTTCAGGGCTTTCCAGGATCCATTCCGGGTTGGTTTTCGAATGCTTGGGGAGCGATCGCAACGCCTGTTCCAGGAGGCGCCCTATGGATGCCTTTCCGGCAAACTGAATCAGCAGCCAGAGGGCGCGGCAGAGCAGGAAGAACAACAGCGCGCCCACCAGAAAGACGATGACCTCACCCAGGATCCCCTGAGACAGCCAATCGCGCCGGGTCCAGAAGTCCATGGTGCGGTAGGTTCCCGCTCCCGCAGCCGGCCCGCCGGGTCCGGGCATGAGCCGATTCCGAATGATGTAACCGCCTCCGAGCGAAACCAGCAGAAAAAGAAACCACCACAAGCGTTGGGACGTTTCGTAGCGCCTCAGGGTGTAGGTCATGGGCAAACCCCGCTGAGTACTTGTGGAGCCTTCCCCGAAAAAGGAAGGATTTCCAGACCATTGCGGGTCCGGAAATCCCATGGTCGCTGCGTGCTCGAAGAACGTCCTGCGGCGTACGGGAACCCCCTTTCCGCTCTCCGGGGGGTCCTTCCGGGTTCTCTTCGCCCGCGGGGTGACCGCGGATTGCGGAAAGGCCTGTTGGGGCCCTGGCCCGCCCGTCCGGCGAGGTCCGCCGGGAGCCGGGCCGGGAAGTTCGGTGGAATGCCCGCAATCCTGCTTTAGACGCGCCCGGTCATGCTCTTGGGAATCCTCCCGGTGCGCACACATTCCGACCGCAGGCGGCGGCCCACGATCTTTTCGTTCCATCGGCCGATATCCAGGACCTTGTCCACATCCACCCCGGTGTCGATCCCCATTTCGTCCATCATGACCACCATGTCTTCGGTGCAGACGAGCCCAGTGATGGTGGGGTCGGCGTAATAGTATTTGCCCGTGCCCGCCACGGGAACCCCGTCCACGAAGTTGGCCGGCTGGCCGCCGATGCCGCCCAAGGTGCTTTCATAGTGGGTGATACCGGCGTGGAGGGCGGCCAAGACATTAGCAAGCCCCCACCCTCTTGTCACGTGGAAATGCGCCACGTGCTTGGTGGTGTCCGGGATGGCGTCGAGAATCATGGAAAAATAATCGTAGACACGGTTCGGGGGAGCCGATCCGTCGTGGTCGGCGTGCTCGATGTCGTCGGCCCCGATGTCGAGCCACCGCTGGGTGAATTCCACGGCCTTCTTGAGTTCCGTCGGGCCCTCGATGGGGCATCCCCAGATGGTGCTCACCGTGCCGCACACCTTGAGTCCCGCATCATGAGCGATGGGGATGTATTTTTCGCACATCTTCCAGTATTCCGCCAGCGAGATTCCCGAGTTGGTGCGGTGGTGGGATTCGCTGGTGGATACCATGAAAAGGATCCGATCCGGCCCGTAGCCGTTTTTCTTGGCTTCGATGGCGCGTTCCACCGCCTTTTCGCGGATGGTGATGGTGGTGATTTCCACGTCTTTCAACATCTGCCCCACCCGCTTGCTGTTGTAGAGGCCTTTCATGACCTCGTCGGCGTCTTTGAACTGGGGCATGCCCCTGGGGTTTCCGAAGTTGGTCACTTCGATGCGCTTGAAGCCCGCCAGGATCAGCTGTTCCGCCACCCATATCTTGGCTTCCGTGGGAATGTACTTCTCTTCATGCTGGTAGCCGTCTCGAACCGTGATGTCCCCGAGGACCACTTTCTTGGGAAAATTGAGCGCTGCCATTGATTTCCTCCTTGCATGGGTCGAGCCCGTTTGTTTTCGTTTCCACAGCCGCTGAGACAATCACTCAGAATCTCAGGTTTCCGAAAGCGGGATCTCCGATGGGCTTGAGGCAACTCACTTCGAGGGCCATGGCAAGCCAGTCCCGGATTTCGCGGAACTTCAGGACCCGGTCGTTGAGGAGTCGCGCTCCGCAGAAAAACGGGTGGGCTTCACCGTCGTATTTGTCGACCATTTGCTGCCGGAAGGCCTGTTTCTCGCCCTCGCTCATGGGTTTCCCGCTGATTTCGCGCTTTCTTTCCTCGATGGAAAGCAGCACTTCCGCGGCCGAACGGCCGCTCATGACCGATGTCCGGGCCCTCATGGTGGAAAACAGGAAATGGGGCCGGTACGCTCGGCCGCACATGCCGTAGTTGGCCGCTCCGTTGTCGGGGCCGATCACCAGCTGAACCCGGGGCACTTGTGCGCAGGAGACGGCCCGAACCATGTCCGCGCCGTACTTTCCGATGCCCATGTGCTCCGATTCGGATCCCACCATGTAGCCGGGGGAACTCTGCACGAAAAGCAGGGGGATCTTTTCCTGGGAGCATCTCACGATCCATTCCGTGGCCTTCCGGGCCGCCTCCACGAAAATGATCCCCAGGCCGTTGGAGGCGATCACGCCAACGGGGATGCCCTTGATGCGCATCTTGACCGTCACGATGTTGTCGCCGCGGCCCGGCGCATAGCCCTTCTTGTATTCGATCAGGTGACTGTCGTCGGCGACGGCCTCAAGGACCGCCCTGACGTTGATCCCCTGGTGGATCTTGGCGGGGAGCTCTTCATAGATGGCTTCCGGCGGTACCAGGGGAGGAGTCTCCGCATAGCGGTGAAGGTGCAACTTCTGGGGCGGCTCCAGGGAAAGGACTTCCCGCACCTTTTCCACCGCTTCGTCCTGAGACTTGCAGAAATGATCGGCGCCGCCCGAAATCTGGGTGTGAACGCGGGCTCCGCCCAGGTCTTCCGCCGAAATCACCTCCCCCGTAGCCGCTTTCACGAGCGGCGGTCCGCCCAGGAACGAATAGGCCATCTTGTCGATCATGACCGCCTGGCAGGCCATGAAGACGATATAGGCGCCTCCGGCCGTGTTGCCGCCGGTGCTCAACGTGATCTGCTTCAGCCCTTGGGCGGACATGCGGGCCATGTTGTAGAACATGGAGCCGAAATGGCCGTCATCGGGGAAGACATCCGCCTGCATGGGAAGAAAGGCCCCACCGGAGTCGGCGATGTAGACACAGTTCAGGCCGCAGCGTTCGGCGATGGCCTGGGCCCGCATGTGCTTTTTCAACGTGATGGGAAAGTAAGTGCCCGCCTTTACCCGGCTGTCGTTGGCAAGAACCATGGTCCAGTTGCCGTGGATCTTTCCGATGCCGGTGACCACCCCGCCGCAGGGCACGTCGTCCACACCCGGATAATGCACACCGAACCCCGCCAGCCGGCTCAGTTCAAAGAACTCGGTCCCGGGATCGATCAGCTTTTCGATGAGCTGACGCACCGGCTGCTTGCCCTGTTTGGCCAGGCGCTTCACCGCTTCTTCTCCACCCGGCCACATGGCCTGGTAGATCCTTTCGTCGAGTTTCAGTTCCTCGTTTTCCCAAAACGCCCGGTTTTCCATCCTTGCGTCAGCCATATGCTCATCCTCTCAGGCGAATGGTGTCCGTGGATTTCCGTTTTCATCCTGGTGCATCCTTCGCCGAAATCACTTGCCTCTGTAAACGGGTTTGCGCTTTTCGCGAAACGCCGCCAGCCCTTCCAGCCTGTCTTCCGTCGGGATGGTTATCCAGTAGGCGTTGGATTCGATGGCGAGCCCCGTATGCAGGTCCGTTTCGATCCCATGGTTGATCGCGTATTTGGCCTGCTGGATGGCGATGGGGCCCGTTTCGCAGATCATGGCCGCCATGGCCCGGCATTCATCCAGAAGAGATTCCGGGGGACAGACCTTGTTCACGAGTCCGATGGCCAGCGCTTCTTCCGCGTCCACGCGGCGGCCGGTAAAGATCAGTTCCTTGGCTTTCCCCCGCCCCACCAGCCTCGGAAGCCGCTGGGTACCGCCCGCCCCCGGAATGATGGCGAGGCGTGTTTCGGTGAGGCCCATGGTTGCCGACGATGCGGCCAAGCGGAGGTCGCACGCGAGCGCCAGTTCCGTCCCGCCCCCCCAGGGGAAGCCGTTCACCGCGGCAATGACGGGCTTCGGAAGTTCTTCGATGGACGTGAACAGGTTTCGGATGGTGAGAATGAACTCCTTCACCTGAACCTCGCTCAGCGTCGCCCGTTCCTTGAGGTCCGCTCCTGCGCAGAAGGCCTTTCCGCCGGCGCCGGTGATGATCAGCACGCGTATCTGCGGGTCGAACCGCAGGAACTCGATCCGATCCCTGAGCCCGCGAAGCATGGCGAAGTTGAACGAATTCATGGCTTCCGGGCGGTTCAGGGTGAGCACGGCCACTTGATCTTGACGTTCTTCCAGGACGACCGGTTGTTCGGACATTGGATATCCCCCCTCCCTTGCCCAGCGGGTGTGCCGCATTCAAGCGCCGGGCGGAATCTCTGCACCGACGGTGCCGGCGCGATCCGCCCCGGCCCCTTCAGCCTCTGCTCGGAAACAGGTCAGCGCTGAGCGCGCCGCTCGAAGTGCTCGGCCAAGAGTTCCCGCGCAATGATAAGGCGCCGGATCTCGCTGGTTCCGGCCCCGATTTCATACAGCTTGGCGTCCCTCCACAGCTTCTGGACCGGAAATTCCAGGCTGTAGCCGTAACCGCCGTGGATTTGGATCGCCTGGTTGCAGACCCAGGTGGCGTTTTCCGCAGCGAAGAGGACGGCCGCCGCCGCCTGCTTGGTGAGTTCGGTTCCTTTGCCGCCCCGAGGCGACCGTTGAGCCAGTTCCGCCGCTCGATAGACGAGAAGCCGCGACGCTTCCGTGCGGGCATACATGTCGGCCAGCTTCTGTTGAATCATCTGGAACCTGCCGATGGGTTGGCCGAACTGCTCGCGTTCCGAAGCGTACCGGAGGGAATATTCCAGGGCCTGTTCGGCCATTCCCACCGAACCGCCGGCCAGAACGATGCGTTCGATGTCGAGACCGCTCGTCATCACGTGGACGCCCATGTTTTCCTGACCCACCAGGTTTTCGGCCGGAACCTCGCAGTCCTCAAAGGACAGTTCACCCGTGGGGGAACCGCGCATGCCGCATTTCTTGATTTTCCGCGAAACCGAAAACCCGGGAAAGTCCTTCTCAACGATGAACGCACTGATGCCTTTCGGTCCTTTTTCCGGATCCGTCTTGGCGTACACCAGAAGCACGTCCGCAATCGGACCGTTGGTGATCCACATCTTGGTGCCGTTCAGGATGTACTTGTCGCCCTTCTTTTCCGCTCGAGTCCGAAGGCTCATGGCATCGGAGCCGGCGTTGGGTTCCGTGAGTCCCAGTGCCCCGATCTTTTCGCCGTTGATCATGGGCGGCAGGTACTTTTCCTTGAGCGCTTCATTGGCGTTCTTGTGGATGTTGTGCATGCACAGGTTGGAGTGAGCGGCGTAGGTCATGGCGAGACCCGGACAGATGCGGCTCATTTCCTCCACCGCCAGCACCTGCATCAGCACGTCGCCGCCCAGCCCCCCGTATCTCTCGTCGATCGTGATCCCCAGAATGCCGATCTCCGCACATTTCTTGAAAAAATCCGGAGGAAACCAATCCTCTTCGTCGATCTTCTCCTGGATCGGAGCCAATTCGTTCACGGCCCACTTGTAGACCGTTTCCTTCATCATGCGCTGTTCTTCACTGAATTGGAAATCCATGGCGTCCCCCCTTGTCTTGAGAACCTCAACGGTCAACCGGCCATCGCAGTGTCAGTGTGGTGTCTCCGGGCAGAGCGACGGTCCAAAAAAAATCCACACCCGGCGACAAACGAGCCCGAAGGTGTGGCTTGCATGCAGTGGTGGTACGGTATGCGACGATCAGTAGCAGCCTTCATGATAGGAGCGCATCCAGAACGGGAGACGGAGCTCTTGTAGGGAACGTCCCGCATCAAGGGGAGATGCGAACTCTCAGCGTCGATTCAGCGCGTGAACGGGAGGAAAAGCCGCATGAACGGGAACCGGTATCATCGAACGATGAACGGGAAGTTTTGTAATGGATTATCCAAAGTTTGTCAACAGCGAACCTTTCGGGAAAGACGCCCGGATCTGTTTTTCTCAAATCCCGCCGCCACCCAGTCGTCCAGAACCACCCGGTGGAAAGCGCCGTATCGGGGCGAAATCCGGCGCAGGACGCCCGGCCACCGGGATTTGAGGAAACCGCTGACCACCAGGCGATCGAACCGTTTCCAGTCTTCCCGTTCCAGCACTTCCACCAGGCTGGGCCATTCCAGGTTCATGACGAGAAGGTCAGATCTCTTGGGGCAGACCGCCAGGCCGGAGGCGACGGAGACATGGACCCGACCTTCCAGGCCGTTTCGGCGGACGTTTTCACGGGCTTCAACGGCGGCGACGGGGTTGCAGTCCAGAGCCAAGACCGAAGAAACCCCCAGAAGGCCGCAGGCCAGAGCCAGGATGCCCGTTCCCGTGCCCAGGTCCACCGCGTGAGCCACGCGTCTGCGGTGGCACAGGGTCGCCAGGACTACGAGGCAGCCCTGAGTGGTGGGATGGAGCCCGGAACCGAAAGCCACGCCGCTCGCCAGCCGAATGGTGGAACGTCCGGTTCGACCCCCGAAGGTGCCTTCGCCGAAAAGCACTTCGAAAGGGCCTATGGGAAGACTGTGTTCGCTGAGCTTTTGCCAGTCGCGGTAATACAGGCGATACGTGGAGCGGAAGGTCATCCCCGATTCGCGGCGGAGCCATCGCTGGAGCTCGTCCGGGGCGTCCCGCTTGAAAAACAGGTAAAAGTAGGGGGGTTCGGCCCAAAGGCCCAGGAAGGCCGAGTGGCGGGGTTCCGTGTCCGGAAGGCGGTCGCCCCGGCATTCGTAGACCACCAGCCGCTGTTGTTCCTTCGGGTCCCGGGCATGGGAAAACGGTTTGGGCATGGAGGTCGCCTTCCTTCGAGACCTTTTGACATTTCGGCGGGGATGGTCCATTGTGAAAAAAAACGCCAGTCATCACCCGATGTCGCACCCAGGGGTCGGAGGTTTTATGCGATGAAAATCATTCAGAAACCTGTGGGGGTGATGGAAGTCTTCTGCTACCTGGTTCTGGACGAAGCCACCGGAGACGGCATCCTCATCGATCCCGCAGGAGACGAGGGCGAAATCCTGAAGCTCGTCAACGAAAACAGCGTGAAGCTGCGCTACATCGTGAACACCCACGGTCATGCGGATCATACCTGCGGCAACGCCAAATTGAAAGCCGCAACCGGCGCCGCGCTCGTCATGCACGCACTGGACGACGCCTTTTTCCGCCGGAAGGAAAACCAGCAGTGGGCTCGAAGCATGGGATTCGAGGCGTCGCCTCCCGCGGACGTGCGCGTGCAAGACGGCGACCGCCTCACGTTCGGGAACCTCACCATGGAATTTATCCACACGCCGGGCCACACGCCGGGCGCGTGCTGCGTGCTGATCGACGGGAACCTTTTCACCGGCGATACGGTATTCGTGGGAGCGGTCGGACGCACGGACCTTCCCGGAGCTTCTCTCGATCAGTTGCTGGAGTCGCTCCGGAAGATCATCCGCCTCCCGGCGGAAACGGTGATCTGGCCCGGGCACGACTACGGCGATCGCCCGCGTTCCACGGTGGGTCGGGAGTTGGAAACCAATCCCTACATTACCGATTTTCTTCTTGATGAGGCGTGACAGGAGAAAGGGCGGATGGATGCTATCAAGGGTCTGGCCTTCGACTCGCCGCTCGGGTGGATTCTCACCGCGGCCTCTCCCCGTGGGCTGCGCCTTTTTCACTTCGCGGGAGCGGTTGAGCCTTCCGACCAGGCGGTCGCGGACCTTCTTCAGAGGGAACGAATCGATGGGCCGTTCGAACGCGAGCGCTCGGGATCTTCCCTGCTCAGCGAACTCCGTGAAGCCGTGCTCCGGTATTTCGAGGGCTCCGGAGTTCACCCCCACTGCCCTTTGGATTTGGGTGGGGGAACCCTTTTCCAGCAGAGTGTCTGGCGGGCGCTCTGCGAGATTCCTTTCGGGGAAGTCCGGACCTACCGGCAAATCGGAGAGGTCATCGGGCGGCCTCAGGGGGCGCGGGCCGTGGGGCAGGCGTGCGGCAGAAATCCCATTGCCCTGGTGGTTCCTTGCCACCGGGTCGTGGCCGCAGACGGAAAGCTTGGAGGCTACAGCGGGGGACTCCACATCAAGCGATACCTTCTGGACCTGGAAAGAAGAGGTGCCGGTGTGACGCCGTCACCGCGCCGTTGATTCAGGAGCGGACCGCGCGTCGCCCTCGTCGTTCCGGCGGACCGCCGCAGGGGCTTGACAGGCTCAAGACCGGAGCGTATGAGGCACAGAAATCCTTTGGCGAGCCGAAACAATGGAGGATCAGCGTTGAAAGAAAGAGAAATCAAGCGCAAGGATCAAATCGAGAAACCCAAAGGAAAGCTTGGCGTTTTGATCCCGGGTATCGGCGGTGCCGTTTCCACGACCTTCATCGCCGGGGTCGAAGCCGTTCGCCGGGGAATTGCCGAACCCATCGGATCGCTCACTCAACTCGGCACCATCCGGCTCGGAAAGCGCTTCGAACACCGGGTTCCCAAGATCAAGGAATTCGTCCCGCTGGCTGATTTGCAGGACATGGTTTTCGCCGGCTGGGATCTCTACGATGCCAACCTCTATGAGGCCGCACTTTACGCCAGGGTCCTCAACCGCGAACATTTGGATCCCATCAAGGATTTTTTGAGCGGCATCAAACCCATGCCCGCCGTGTTCGACCGCCGATTCGTGCGCAACCTGGACGGGACCTACGTGAAACCCGGAGCCGATCTGCGGGATCACGTGGAGTCCCTGAAAGAAGACATCTCGCGCTTCAAGGCGGAAAACGCCGTCGACCGTTGCGTGATGATCTGGTGCGGCAGTACGGAAGTGTTTCTGAGGTCCGAAGAACCTCACCGGTCTCTGGAAGCCCTGCAAAAGGCCGTCGACGCCAACGATTCGCGCATCGCGCCGAGCATGCTATATGCGCTTGCGGCCCTCGAAAGCGGTATTCCTTACGTCAACGGCGCCCCAAACCTCACCGTGGACATCGGGGCCATGTTGGAGCTGGCCGGGCAAAATCAGGTCCCCATCGCCGGCAAAGACTTCAAGACGGGCCAAACCCTCATGAAAACCATCCTGGCCCCGGGGCTCAAGGCCCGCATGCTCGGCCTCGAAGGATGGTATTCCACCAACATCCTCGGAAACCGGGACGGACTGGTCCTCGACGACAAAGACTCCTTCAAGACCAAGGAAGAAAGCAAGCTCTCGGTGCTCGAATACATTCTCCAGCCCCAGTTCTACCCCACGCTCTACAAGAACTATTACCACAAGGTCACCATCAACTATTATCCGCCTCGCGGCGACAACAAGGAAGGCTGGGATTGTATCGATATCTTCGGCTGGCTCGGCTACCCGATGCAGATCAAGGTGGATTTCCAGTGCCGGGACAGCATCCTCGCCGCTCCGCTGGTCCTGGACCTGGTGCTGTTCATGGATCTTGCCCAGCGGGTCGGGATGACCGGCATTCAAGAATGGCTTTCGTTCTATTTCAAGAGTCCGATGCACAAGGAAGGCCTGTATCCCGAGCACGATCTGTTCATCCAGCTCATGAAGCTCAAAAACACCCTGCGCTACCTCATGGGCGAAGAACAGATCACCCATTTCGGCCTCGACTACTACATGAACGACCGCGAGGCATGACGCCACAATCAGGTGGTCAACAACCTGGGAGCGCGGGCGTCCCGCCCGCAACTCGTAGGCTCCATGCGTTCACTGCGGGCGAGACGCCCGCGCTCCCAAGGCCGGACTCCTCGTGGCCGCTACCTTGGCTTGATGCCTATGGGGCAAGGGGTTTGTTCATCGCGGCCAAGGCCGCTCCTACAGAAACTAAGGAACCTCAGGGCCTAATTTTCGTGAGCTTGTTTTGGACAAGCTCTCACTCGGTTTTCGGAAGTCCTCTGGAACCGATACAGATCCCATAGGGAACCCTTTATCGCGATCATCATGAAGAGGCACCAACATCGATTTGTCGAAGAATATGAAGACTTGGTGGCGTTCGGCTACTCTAGGGAAGTGGACGAAAAGTCGCTCATGGTCTACCTGCAGAAATTTTCGGACGACCGCCACCTGAAGACCATCGTCCCGCGCATGAGCGACGAGGAAATCCAGCAGGTCTTCGAACTGCTCTCAGAACTCATGCGCCGCCACCTTTCCGACAACGAATACCACGAGCACTTCCTGAAAGACGACGATCATCGGTCCCAATGATGCCGGGGTCCAACGTTCGTCACCCATCCCTTAGCGGCCCGAAGCAGGCGGTGGTTTTCTTCCGGCAGTCGCACGGCTACGCGGAAGTCGCGGGTTCCCAGCCCTTCGAAGGAAGCGCAGTCACGGATGAGTAGCCTGTGGTGGTGGAGCAGAGCGGCCTGAAGAGCCGAAGCCTCCGGTAGGCGTTCGTCCATGCGTACCAGAAGGTAGTTGGCTTGACCTTCGAAAGCCTTTAGGCCGGGGACGGCGTCCAGCGCGGCTTTGAGGCGCGTTCTTTCCCGGTTCACCAGTTCCAGGGTCCGCCGCCGGTAAGCGTCCTGTTGGAGGCAGTAGCAGGCGGCGGCCTGGGCCAGCGTGTTCACGGACCAGGGGGGAAGCCGGCCGCGGAGGCGGGCCGTGGTTTCGGGAGCCGCGAGAACGTAGCCGATCCGCAGTCCCGGAATCCCGTAAAACTTGGTCATGGACCGTATGAGGACCAGCCGCGGATGATCGGCCAGTGCCCGCTTGAGCGACTCGCTCTCGCAGAAGTCCACGAAAACCTCGTCCACAATGAGGTAGTAACCGTGGTTTTTCGATTTTTCCAGGAGCCATTTCCGCACGTCCGGGGAAAGCAAGGTTCCTGCGGGGCTTCCCGGATGCGTGACGAGCACGGCGTCCGGCGGTTGTCCGGAAAGAGCTCCTTCCAGTTCGGACACCGAAGGCTGGAAACCGTTTTCGGCCCGTGTGTGTGATTTTCGCAGCGGCACGCCTTGAGACGCGAAGGCTCTGGCGTATTCGGAAAAGGTGGGCAAAACGATGGCGGCGCTTCGGATGCCGAGAGCCGAAGGCAGCCAGGTGATCAGCTCCGTGGAACCGTTTCCTACGGCGACCTGATCTTCGGGGAGATCATGGAAACGGGCCAGTGCCTCGATCAGTTGCCGATTGTGGATGTCGGGGTAGTGTTGCAGGCGGGCGAAATTTTCTTGAAGAACCCGCTCGAGACCATCCGGCGGCCCGAGAGGATTGATGCTCGCGCTGAAGTCGAGGATGTCTTCCGGACGGCAGCCCAGCTCCCGGGCCACCGCATAAACGTTTCCCCCGTGCATTGGATGCATGGACGCCTCTTTTCCCGTCTTCGAAAGCCGCACTTCATTTTCTCAACCCAAAGGCCCCGCAGCGCTCCGCCGTTACTCCATGCCTCACGCTCGGGCCCCGCCGCCCGCCACCCCCCGCCCCGGTCGTGACCGCCGTGGACCACCAACGGGCTTTTCACCAAGGAGCGGCCCACGCGATCCGGTAGGCGGCGGCCAGGGTGAAGGCGATGGCGGAGACCGCGAGGGCCAGCCGGGTGGTTTCCTTGATGATCCCTGCTTCCAGCGGTTGGACCGGATCCCCCAGGGTGGGCTTTTCGATCCGTTCGCCGAAATAGACGCTTGGGCCTCCCAGCTGGACTCCGAGGATCCCCGCTGCCGCCGCTTCCGGGTACCCGGCGTTGGGGCTCGCCGATTTCCGGGCGTCGCGGCGCAGGACGCTCCATCCCCGCCTCCAATTGAGGCCCAAAATCCGGGCGGCGCCCAGCATGAAAAGCGCTGTGAGCCTCGCCGGGATGAAGTTGGCCGCGTCGTCGCATCGGGCGGCGACCCAGCCGAAATGCCGGTAGCGGTCGTTCTTGTAGCCCACCATGGAATCCATGGTGTTCACGGCCTTGTAGACCATGGCGGCAATGGGACCGCCGAGGGCCAGATAGAAGAGCGGGGCCACCACGCCGTCGGACAGGTTTTCGGAGACGGTTTCCACCAGTGCTCGGCGGATTTCCATTTCGTCCAAGTCCCGGGTGTTTCGACTCACCAGGAACGAAAGCCTTTGCCGGGCCGTTTCCAAATCCCCCAGGTCCAAAGCCTGGGCGACCCGGGCGGATTCCCGGGTCAGGCTTTTCGTGGCGAGGGTCGTGTAGGCGCACCAGATGGTCGCGCCGGCGCCCAGGGCCGGGTGGATCTGGTGACAGATGCTGAGAAACAAGGCCGTCGCCATGAGGACCGCCGAGACCACCACCAGAAAGAAGATGCCCCCGGCTGTGCGCTGACGTCCGGCCGGAGCCCCCGTTTCATAGAAGATCGATTCGACCCAGAGAATCAGTCTTCCCATCCAGCGAACGGGATGGGGCCATCGCGGCGGATCGCCAAGGATCAGGTCCAGCAGGTAGGCGGCGGCAAGGTGCCATGGAAGAAACGGCATGGTCCCCCTTTTCATGAAGGCTGCAGCGCCGTAAGCACGGGTCATCGGATGCCCGCCAGCCGGTAGATCCTTTCCACGTCGCAGTGACGGCGCACGTGTTCGGCCAGACGGTCGAACTGCTCTTCCTTCCAGGTTGCGTAAGTCAATGGCCTGCCTTCGGCGTCCGACCGGTGGCGGCCGGACCGTGAAAGGATGCGGCCGATGAATTCTCTTCGGAACGCGTCGTTGTCGAAAATGCCGTGGAGGTAAGTGCCCCAGGCGCGGCCGTCGGGCGTGGCCAGTCCGTCCAGCGCCTCGTCTTCCGGGACCGGCTCCCGGTTTCGTTCGATGATCCGAAACAGCGGACGGGTGCCGTCCCCGAGGCTCCGACTCCGGCCCATGTGAATTTCATAGCCGAGAAGCGTCCGGGCGCCGGTGCCGATCGGGTTTCCGGGTTCGGCGCGAACCTTGACCTGCGTGGTGATCTTTTCCGGAAACATTTCCGTCACCATGGGCAGAAGCCCCAGCCCTCGGACTTCTTGGATCCGGCTTTCGACGCCGTGAGGGTCCCGGACGCTTGCTCCCAACATCTGAAAGCCGCCGCACACCCCCACCACGACGCCGCCGGCCTTGTGAAAGGCCACCAGCGCATCGGCCACGCCGTTTCGGTGCAGATGAGCCAGGTCTTCCAGCGTGTTCTTGCTTCCGGGAAGGATCACCGCGTCCATGGTGAAGACGTCCGCCGGGCGATCGAAGTAGACCAGGTCCACGGCCGGTTCCTGTTCGAAGCAGTCGAAATCGGTGTAGTTGGAGACATAGGGCAGCCGCAACACGCCGATCCGAACCGCGGCGTCTCCTCCCCGCGCTGGCTTCCGTTTCATGCGGCGGGTCAAAGCGACACTGTCTTCTTCGGCGATGGCGATGTGGTCGAAGTAAGGGACGACGCCCAGCACCGGTTTCCCGCTTCGAGCTTCGAGGATGGCCACGCCGCTTTCAAAAAGTTCCGGATCGCCGCGAAGCTTGTTCACCATGAACCCGATCAACCGGTCTCGCTCCGATGCTTCAAGGAGCATGAGGCTTCCGAGAAGGGACGCGAAAATGCCGCCGCGGTCGATGTCTCCCACCAGGATGCAGGGCGCATCGGCCATCTCGGCCATGGCCATGTTGACGAGGTCGTGTTCCTTGAGGTTCAGTTCCGCGGCGCTTCCAGCCCCTTCCAGGACGATCACGTCGTAGCGGGCGGAGAGTCTTTCGAAGGCTTCCCGTACCACGGGCACCAGCGTCCGCTTGACCCGGTAATAGTCTTTGGCCGTGAAGTTTCCAACCGCCTTTCCCAGGACGATCACTTGGGATCCCACCTGGGACGTGGGTTTGAGAAGTATCGGGTTCATGTCCACATGGGGTTCGATTCCGGCCGCTTCAGCCTGCACCACCTGGGCTCGGCCCATTTCGCCGCCCTCCGGCGTGATGAAGGAATTGAGGGCCATGTTTTGAGCCTTGAACGGCGCCACCCGGAACCCGTCCTGGCGGAGAATGCGGCAGAAGGCCGCGGCCAGGACGCTCTTTCCCACGTCCGAGCCGGTGCCGAGAAACATGAGGGTTTTCGCGTTCCTTCGTTTCATTGGATACCGACCCGATACTTTTCCGCCTGTCGCACCAGGTGCCGGGGCGCTTCGGGGGCGCTCCCCCAGTGAAGATGTACGTAGCTCGCAAGACACGAGCCCGCAAGGTACCCTTCCCGGCGCTCCGGCGCAAGCTTCCTCGTCTGAAGCCGATAGGCGCAGGCGATCCCTCTCGCACAGGGATCCGCCGGGTCTCCGGACGAGGGCGCCTCCGTTTCGCCTTCGACCACGATTTCAGAATAGTGGAATTCGTGGCCTCGAAGCACCCTTCCCGGCGGCCCCAGGCAGCAGGCCCGAACCAGTTCTACTTCCACGTAGCCCAAAGCTTTCCGGCGTTCGAGCATCCGCGTTCCAAAAGGCAGGATTCCCGCCATGGGAAAGCGTTTTCCGGAGCCCGTTTCGATGAAGCGACCGAGGGTCATGAGGCCGCCGCATTCGGCGTAGACGGGCATGCCGCGGCGGTGCGCGCTGCGGACGTCTTCCAGGAAGGCGCGGTTGCGGCTGATGGCTTCCGCGTGAAGTTCCGGGTAGCCGCCGCCCAAGATCAGCGCCGCGGCACGCTTCGGGAGCGTTTCCCCGGCAAGGGGCGAAAAAGAAAGGATCTCGGCCCCCGCTTCTTCCAGCATGTCGAGGTTGTCCGGGTAATAGAAGCAAAAGGCCGCATCTCGTGCCACCGCGATGGGTACGGATGCCCTTGGGAAAGGCGCCGGTTCGGGAAGCGGCGCATCCCGTTCCGTTTCCCCATTGGGGAGCGCCGCGGCCTGAAGCAATCCGCCCACGTCCACCGCGTTCTCGATCCATCGAGCGAGTGCCTCTTTTCCCGCATCGTTCAAGGTGGTTTCTTCCGCGGTCACCAGTCCCAGGTGACGCTCGGCGAGTGCCAGTTCCGTTTTGCGAGGGAGTCCCCCAAGGACCGGAAGGTCCGGAAGGTTGGCGGCCATGGCCTCTTCGAGGTACGCCAGGTGCCCGGGACCCCCGATCCGGTTGAAGATGACGCCGGCCCAGCGGAGAGCCGGATCGAAGCGCGTGAAGCCTTGGACCAGAGCCGCCACGCTTCGGGCCATGCTTCGAGCGTCCACCACCAGGACCAGCGGCAGGTTGAGCCACTTGGCCATTTCGGCGGTGCTCCCCGCTTCGCTCACCCCGTCGTGGCCGTCGTAGACCCCCATAACGCCTTCCACCACTGCGGCATCCGCCTCGATCATGGACTTCCGAAAGCGCTGTTCGTTGTAGGTTCGGGAAAGCATCCAGCCGTCGAGGTTACGCGAGGGGCGGCCGGTGATCAGCGCATGCAGACCCGGATCGATGAAATCGGGGCCGATCTTGAACGGCTGCACGCAGTGGCCCCGCCGTGTGAGCGCGGCCATGAGTCCGAGGGTGACCGTGGTCTTGCCGCATCCGCTGTGGGTTCCGCAAACGACGAAAGCCGATTTCGATCGGCGGGGCACCGGACCGCTTCCGGGAGGGGACTTCGGTTGCATGGCGAGGCCTTCAGTCTGCTTCGGTTAGTTCAACCCATCGTCGAAGATACGTGAAATAGATTCCAGCGCGGACCGAATCGGGGGAGATGCCCTGCCGTTTCGCAACCAATTCGCGGTAGGCGAAAATCTGCGCCCGGTGACGGCGGCTTTCAAGCTCTAGAAAACCGTCCGCACCCGTTCCTGAAGCAGGTCGTGTCGTCTTGAAATCCACCACCCACCAAGTGGCGCCGTCTGTGGCCGCCAGGTCCACGGTCCCGGCGTACAGAACCCCCGGACGATGCAGTGCTTCGAGGGGCCATTCGATCCGCCGCTGTCTTTCGGGAAAAGCGTAAAGGCTTTGGAGCCACGGATCTTCGAGACACGCCCGGACTTCTTCGAGGGCTGCGGAGGCCACTTCCTCCACCGAATCGGCCTCGATGACCCCGAACCCTCTGATGTAGGCCGCCACCGCCTCCGGGTCGGGGAGCCGCCTGCCGGTACCCGCCGTTTCCAGGAGTCGATGCACGAGGGTCCCCCAAAGATTGGGATCGCCCGGGACCGGTGCGGCTTCATGGGCGGCCGGCTGCGCGTTGTCCTGATCGTCTTTCGCCAGGCTGGAAGGTTGGATCACCCGCAATTCCGGCCGCTCGCGTTCGAACTCGGCCGAGGGCGCAAGGACGTGGGCCTTCATCGCCGCGGCTTGCGGTACCGAGGTCACCTCGGGAACCGGTTCCAGGGCGACGAGGAAGCCATCGCCCCCGCCGGTCCAGCTGCTTTCGAGGGCATCCGGCGGCTCCGTATCGGTTTTATCCGAGATAGAGATCTCTTCCAGTTGGAGCGTCTCATGGAGTCGATAATGTTCGTCCAGCCAGTTGAGCGGGGATTCCGGAGGCACCCGGGTGCCGCTCTGTCCGCCGAGGACCCCACTCAGAAAGAGGTTCTCCCGGGCGCGGGTCGCCGCGACGTAAAAAAGCCGCTTGGCTTCGGCCCGCCGCCGGTCCAGCTGAAGTCCATGCAGGCGCTCGTAGATGGGGTCCCGGTCGCCGTGCAGGCGATCCGGGCGGATGGCCAGCAGGTGCCGGTCCCGGTCTTCGCCTTCCGCATCCGGTCCTTCGTGGCGCTGGGTTCGGGAGGGGATCCTTGCCAGCAGGTAGGGCGGCTTGTTCCGACGTTCCTGGAAGACGGGATCCCAGTCCAGGTAGGGCAGAAACACGGTATCGAACTCCAGGCCCTTGGCCCGGTGCACGGTCATCATGAAGACCGTGGCGTGCGCCGATTGCGGGTCCAAAGGTTCAAAGGTCTCGGAAAGGGTGTTTTCGGCTCGAAACAAGGTGCGGACCGGGTCCCCCGTTTCCGAATCTCCGAGGACGGCGAGAAGCCGGCGGCACGATTCCAGCCCCCGCGGTCCCCAGGTTGAAGCGGTGGCCCGGGCGCCCCCCAGGGCGATCCAGGCCGAGTCCACCACTTCCGCGAGCGGGCGCCGCCCGATGGCACGTCGGGCTTCCGCCAGCCTGTCCCAAAATGCTTGAAGGATGCCTCCAGCAGCCGCCTGGGTTCGGATTTTTTCCACCCAGGCTTCGGGTTCTCTGCGGGAAAGGGCGACGAAATCGGACAGCGACAGGTTCAGCCATGGGCTGCGAAGGAGGGCCGCCCATGCCAGATCGTCGTGGGGAAGCACCAGGGCGCGGGCCAGCTGCCACAGGTAATTCACCTCGGGCCGTTCCATGAGCCCGAAGCCTTCCGCCACCTGGACCTGGACACCGCGCTGGTGGAGGGCTTCGAGATATACCGCCAGGTGGGTTCGAGCGAAAAGGAGGAGGCCCACCGTGTGATCCGGCCCTTTTGCTTCACGGAGCTTCCGGACCTGGGAACCCATCCAGGACGCTTCACGCCTTCGAGCGGCCTCCGGATCGGGAAAGCGGGCGAAAAGCGCCAGCCGGACCGGTTCCCCGCCAGGCGGCTCGTTCGTCCGGTGCGGCGCGGGCGCTGCCGCCACAAACGGCACTTCGTCCGCTTCGGGGCGCGGCTTCGCCATGACGGTGCGGCCGAACAGATGGTTGCACCACTCGATGAGCCGGCGGGTGGAGCGGAAGTTGGTCCGAAGGGTCAAGTTTTCCAAGGGGAGGCGGCGGAACCGGTCCAGAGGAAGCCCGTTTTTGGCCTCAAGGAACAGGCGGACCTCGGCCTTCCGGAAGCCGTAGATGCTCTGCTTCGGATCTCCCACCATGAAAAGGGTTCGGCTGCCGTCCTGGGGCCATTCGGCGCAGAGCCCCTGGAGCAGGCGCCATTGGTTGAAGCTGGTGTCCTGGAATTCGTCCACCAGGATGTGATGGATCTGGTGGTCCAGAAGAAGCTGCAGGTCCGACGGGGAAGCCGCTTCGAAAAGGCGAAGCGTTGCGGTTTCCAGCGCCGAAAAATCGACGACCCGCTGCCGCCGGCATTGATCGTCGTAGGCCTTCAGGACGGCATGGAAGACCAGGAGAAGATCGCGCAGGCTTTCCACGTCGACCGGGGTTCTACCATGGGGGGGCAGTTCCCGGATGCGGTGAAGGGCTTCGGCCACGCCCGGCGGTAGTCCCCCGATCCACGCGGCGGCTTCGGATTTGGAAAACCCCCGAGGAAATCCCGTCGCAGGCCCGAAGCGTTGCCGAGGGGTTCCTTGCTTGGTGAGAAAGGTCTCGGCGATGGTATGCCACCCGGGGAGTTCTTCCCAGTCCGCGCCGGGAGGCGCCTCGGGAAGAGTGTCGAGAACCGGCGCCCTGGAGGCGGCCAGGACCTCCCGGAGTCGATGCCACGCAAGACCCAGGGAACACGCCAGAAATTCACGTTCCAAATCGGCCAGCTCCGCTTCAACCAGGACCCGGGTTCGGCGCAGCACCATCCGGCGGATCTCGTTCGGGTCCCCAAGGGCCGCCAGGTCGGCGACGAATTCACGCCGGGCCATGAGGGTTTCGATCTCGCGAACCAGCAGCGGCCATTGGTTGTTGAGAAACAACAGCCGGTTTTCCAAGGCCTGTCGCTGGGGGTCCTCAGGGTTCCGTTCCAGCAGGTCGAGGAGGGTGCGGTCGATGGTTTCCGCGAGCCACTGGCGCTGCTCATTTTCGTCGAGAAGGCGGGAACCCGGCGGCAGGTCGGCTTCCAAGGGAGCCTGAGTCACCAGGTGGTAGCAGAAAGCATGGAAGGTCTGGATGCGAAGCACGCCGGCTGAAAAGAGAATCTCCCGGCGGTCTCGGTGTCTCGCCAACGCCTTTTCAGCCAAGATGTACAGTTCCAGTTCGTGATCGTTCTTGGGCCGCTCACCCTTTTGGGCCATTCGCAGAAAACCGAGGATCCGTTCCTGCATCTCGGCCGCGGCCTTGTTGGTAAAGGTGAGGGCCAGGATGTTCTGCGGGTGGTCCACCCGGGCCAGAAGATTCAAGTACCGACCGGTGAGGATCGAGGTTTTCCCAGAGCCGGCCGGGGCTTCCAGGTGGAAGCTTTCATGAGGGCTTAAGGCGCGTCGGCGCTCCGAGGCATCCTCAAGCTGCGGTTCCGGCACGGAGGACCCCCTCAATCCGACCATCGTCTTGATTCCCTTGCTCCGGTCATCGCCCCAACCTGTTCCGTACCCTCTCCTCCATGGCCCGAACCTGTTCGGAACGAGGCGCCAGTTCCCTCGCCTTCTGAACACACGGCCATGCTTCCTCGGGTTGGTCCGCTTCCAGGAAAGCTTCGGCCATGAGTCTCCAGGCTTCCTCGGGCCGCTCTTCGTGGAGACTCTGAAAAAGCGTCATCAGGGCGATCTTCACGATGTCGGCACCCCTTTCGAGAACCGGTTCTCCGTGCCCGGGAAACAGGTGCCGCACCGGAAGCCCCAGAAGCCGTTTGAGGCTCCGAATCTTGTCTTCCATGCGGCCGCCGCACACCTCGTCGGGTTTGGAAAGGATCGCCCCGAAACGCGCCTTGTGAGACAGCACCGCATCGCCGCTGTAGAGAGACTTCGAGCGTTCATCAAAGAAACAGAGGTCTCCCGCCGTATGGCCGGGAGTGTGCAGAACACGAAGCGGGGGGTCCGTTTCCGTCCAGTCGCCGTCGCCCAGTGTCTTGAGTTTTCCGGCGCCCTCCAGTGCATCGAAAAATTCGGGAAACGGAGGCCTGAGAAGCCTCAAGTATTCCCGGGTGAAGGGATGCACGTACACGTCCGGATTCGCCGCCTGAAAGATTTCGGCCAGGCCTCCCACGTGATCGAAATGGGCGTGGGTCAGAAAGATGCGCTGGAGACGGTCCGTTGACCCCAAGTCGCTCAAGGCGTCCACCAACCCGTACATGTTGCCGGTGTCGATGAGGGTCCGGCCTTCTTCAAGTACGTAGGCCCCGGAACAGGCCCCGGAGTCTTCCACCCAATACCTCCCGGAAAGAAGCGGATCCGCTCCGGAAAAGGCTCTCATAAGGCGTTGTCCTTGCATCTGAACGTTTTCGAGAATTCATGGATCTTTCAAGCATTCCAGGCGCTTCCAACGCCCTCCATCTTAAGGGGACGACCGCCGGAAAGTCAATAAAGGCCCAAGTCTGCTCCGGGTTGAACGCGAAGGAAAGGAGTTGCGCTGATTTTTGAGGCCGTCAAATATCGCTTTTTCGGGCGTGGATGGAGTCATGTCACAATATCCAAGCAAAACGGAGAGTTGAGGCATCTTGACAGGGTTATGGGCTATGCTTAGGTTTGGGTCGGGCAAAACCTTGAAGATGAATAAAATCAGCAAGAAAGGAGGTTTCGCTTATGGCACTGTTTCGATGGTCCGATCGTCCCGATGTTTTCCGCCCGTTCGAAGAACTGGAAAGAGAGATGACTCGTCTGCAAAACGAGATGAATCGTCTGTTTGGGGGCGTCGCTGGTTCGAGGCCGTTCGTGGGGCGCGTCGGCGTATTTCCCGCGCTCAACGTCAGTGAAGATGCCGACAACATTTTCGTGCGGGCGGAATTGCCGGGTGTGAGCCCCAACGAAATCGACATCATGGTGGAAGGGGATACGCTGACCCTTCGGGGGGAGCGGAAGCTGCCGGAAGCCGAAACGCAGGTGAGCTATCACCGCCGCGAGCGGGACGCTGGGCGTTTCAGCAGGAGTCTCACCCTGCCGACGCGAATCGACGCGGACAAGGTGGAAGCGTCCTTCAAAAACGGGGTTCTCACCGTAAGGCTTCCCAAGGCGGCGGAAGCACGTCCCAAGCAGATCGCCGTCAAGGTGGCCGAATAACGAGTCTTCCTGAAGTGTAGGAACCGAGGGGGTGACAACCATGGCAGAGAAGGATATGCAGGTTCGTGACAAGCAGGAGTTGCAGACCCAGGCCGAAAGCACGCGTTCCGTTCCGGTGTATGTGCCCGCGGTCGACATTTATGAAACGGAAGAGAGCCTGGTGGTGTTGGCCGACATGCCGGGTGTCGCGCCGGACAACGTGGACATCGATCTCAAGGACGACCTCTTGACGATTCGGGGAACCGTTTCGCCGGAAGGCCAGGCGGAACGCATGCTTCTTCGCGAATACGGTGTGGGGGATTATTATCGCCAGTTCACGATCGGCCGGATCATCGATCAGTCCAAAATTGAAGCGGTCATGAAAGACGGCGTGCTGAAACTGACACTTCCCAAAGTCGACGCGGCGAAACCCCGGAAAATCACGGTCAAGACCGAATAGGGCGGGAGCTGGCGCCGTTGACGCTTCAGTCTTCACCCGAGAAAAGGCCGGAGGTTTGGCGTGTCCGGCCTTTTCTTATTCCGTGACGGCGAGCAGTTCCACACCGGCCATGTGCAGTTCGAACAGAATGCCTTCCAGTTCTTCGGGGCTGGCCGCCAGCCGGCTCTTGTCCTGCACGACGACACGCTTGACGCGCTCCCTTTCGATGTCAAGCAGGAGGTCGCCGCGCTTGTGGTAGAACGCAACGGGTTCCCAGGGATCCGATGCCCCGGCTCTTTCCTTGATGAACTGGAGGCACGCTGCTTTCTGCTCGGCCAGCGCACGTTCGTAGGATCCTTGATCTTCCGGAAGAAGTTCGTTCCGGCGCACCATGAGGTAAACCGCGGTCACCTTTTCATCCATGTCCGTCCTCCTGACGTTTCCGTGGTCATGTGAATGGAATCCGGCCGGGCCTGTCCGCCGAATCGTCTCGGCGCTCGTTTCCCCGGGCGGCCGAAACCAGCGCACTATAGCCAACGGCCCCGAGATTGGCAACGCCGCGCAAACGGAAAGCGCCTCAATGGCTGCGGGGGAAGAAAAGCGATTCCTTTTAGAGCTTGATCCGCTCAGGGGCGCTCGTTATTTAAGAGCAAATGAGATCATGTTTCTTGGGCTGCCGAGATTCAGGCGTAAAGCTGTGAGGCTGCCTGGTTTGAGGCGGCCCCGTAGATGTGAGGGACACGCTCATGTCGAAACCGACGACGTTTGAACAGGGGCCCATCCGCCCCCCCAGCGAATCGCGAAGCCTGCTCCTTCGGTTCACCCGAAACTGTCCGTGGAACCGTTGCAGTTTCTGTCCCGTTTACAAGACAAGGGCGTTCAGCCGACGCCCGCTCGCTGAAATCAAAAAAGACATCGACGCCGTCCGGGCTGTTCTGGACGACCTTTCCGGACTTTCCTGGAGCATGGGTTTTGCCGGTGAGTTGAACGCCGCGGTCTTGAGGCGCGTTTTCAGTGACCCGGCCTACGACGCCTGTTACCGGCACGTGGCATCCTGGCGCATCTGCGGCGACGGGACGGTCTTTTTGCAGGACGCCAACAACCTCATCATGCGGGCGAAAGACCTGGCCGAGGCGCTGCGTTACCTGAAACAACACGTGCCCGGGATCACGAGAATAACCACGTACGCTCGAAGCAGCACCCTCGCCCGAAAAACCATCGAAGAACTTCGAGACATCCACGATGCCGGGTTGGATCGAATTCACGTGGGGCTGGAAAGCGGTTCGGACCGGGTGTTGACTTTCGTTCAGAAAGGCGTCACGGCCGCAGAACATATCGAGGGCGGCCGAAAGGTGATCGATGCCGGCATGACGCTTTCGGAATACGTGATGCCCGGTTTGGGCGGTCGAGCGTGGAGCCGCGAACATGCGCTGGAAACCGCGAGGGTGCTCAACGCCGTCGATCCTCATTTCATCCGGTTGCGAAGCCTTCGGATCCCGCCGCACACCCCGCTCTACGACAAGGTGCGAAACGGGACGTTCGTTCCTCTGAGCGACGATGAGACGGTGGCCGAAATCCGGCTCCTCATGGAACACCTCGAGGGCATCCGCAGCACCCTCACCTCCGATCACATCATGAACCTCCTGGAGAACGTGGAAGGGACTTTCCCGGATGACAAGCCCAAAATGCTCGCCGTGATCGACGAATACTTGCAGCTTCCCGAAGACGAACGGTTGCTGTTTCGCCTGGGCCGCCGGGGAGCGGCGGTGAAAACCGTGGACGATCTGAAGGAGCCTCACCTTCGGGCCCGCTTGGAACGAGCCCGCCGCGAACTGGAAGCGGAAACCGGGAAAGACCTGGAATCGCTCATCACGGAATTGGGCGACCAGTACATCTGAAGCGGACTGCACCAGATGCGTGTTGAGGCCCACCAAACGGATGGGGCCGGCTTCGAGGAGGCCTTCCCATCCTGGCCCGTCGTGCACGTGGGTTCCAGTGGGGAGCGCACCCAGGCCCGGCCGCGTGATGGTTTTGATCCGCCTTCGGAATGATGCCCGTTTCGAGCATCGGGCCCTCCCTTCCTCCAGCTGGGGTTCCGCGTCTCCCGCGCCGCGAGGACGCCTCATGTGGTGAGCGTGCCGAGCGCGCCGCCCGTGCAGCTCCCTCTTGACCCGTACGCCATCTTTGGCAAGAATCTTGGCGGAAGGCAAAAGCCTCCTTAATCCGGCGACCAACCGGTGCCCCTTGCCGACGATCCTTCCATGTGCGCAACCTCTTCCGCCGACGATTCGTGCCCTCTACGATCTCCGGCCCCGTCGATGAACGCATCGGCTTTTGCGACTTCCGAACAGAGTGTCCGAGGCGAAGCCTGCGGTTGCGAGGCGCAGAAACCAAGGACAGGAGGGCTGCCATGATCTTTCAGGAAGTGGACCTTTTGAAGCGCATTCCATCCCACGTGATCGACGAGATCGCAGCGTTCGCCGAAGAACTGGACGTGCCGGGCGGCCATGACTTCTTCTGCGCGGGCGAAGAAGCGGATCAGCTCTACATTCTGGAAGAAGGCGGGGTGGAGATCGTCATTCCGGGCGATACGGACGTGCTGTTTGCGGTCACGGAGCCGGGTTCCGTCTTCGGATGGTCGGCTCTGGTGGATCCCCGACAGTACACGGCTTCCGCCCGGAGTACCGAACCTTCAAAGGTGCTTCGCATTGACGGCGATCGATTGCTCCGTCTTTTCGAAAAGCACCCGGCGGAGGGTCTCACGGTTATGCGCCGCCTGGCCGGCGTGATCGCGGGCCGGTTGATGCGAAGCTATCAGCAGTTGAAGGAAAAATAAAGGTTCCGGCGGACCGGGAATCTCTTCGAACCGGAAAGACACGCTCAAGTGAAGGCTCGGTTCAAGGTTCGTCGGCCAAAGCGTTGGGCTCGCTGGCCCTTTCACTGACCGGAAGACGGATCAGCCGGTCGCATTTTTCCATGAGAAAAGCGATGCCACGGCGTTCGCGCTCAGTCAGGGGTCCCTCGCCCAGGGTCGTTCCCCAGTAGGCGTTCACCACGGCCGTTGGAACAGAGCGGACCCAGTCAAGAAACATTAGGGGATTGCCGTCGTGGAGGTAGAGCGATGCGTCGTTGACGAAAATCGCTTCCGGTTTTCGAGCAAGGGCACTTTCGAAGAGCTGGCGGGCTGTTTTCGCGTTTTGTTGGGCCAAATCCATGGCTTCTTCGGAGGAACGGGCCCTCAGCCGGGGCGGGTGGATCCGTCCGTGGAAAACCACGACCGAAGAAGCTGGGGGTGCGAGGAGGCGTCCGCCGATTCCGGAAACGCGCTTTCCCTTGGAAAGATCGGCATCGCTCATGTCCGGGGCCAAATCCACCACCGCAAGGCGATCCGTGCGGCCCGACTCGACAAAAAGGCGCAGGATGTGGCGGGTGAGCCGCGTTTTTCCGGAATTCACATCCCCTACGACAAGGGTGAACCGGTTGAGGAAGTCATCCACCGCCAAGGCTCCGATGGGAGAATGGGCTTCTTGCGGCGTCGGGTTTTCGCTCACGTGTGAAATCTTTCCCACCAGACGATCCCTGCGAAGGCGGCGAACCCCGAGAGGATAAGCAGACTGTCCCAAGTGGAAAAACGCAGCTGCTTGCGGCTGGTTCGGACGGGGCTTCCGAACCCCCGCGATTCCATGGCCATGGCCAGTTGCTCCGCAAGCAGGAAGCATTGCAACAGAAGAGGGACGATCAGCGCCAGGAGATTGGCGGCGTTTCGGAGCCGGAAGCTCAGATCGACGCCCCGGGCGGTCTGAGCGTCCATGATGCGGCGCATGTTCCGGCCCATGAGAGGCACGTAACGGAGTCCGGTGGTCAAAATAAAGGAAAACGTGTACGGGACGTGGAGCTTTCGAAGCGCCGCGTCCCATTCTTGGGGCTTGACGGCTTGAAAGCACAGAAAAGAGACCGAAAACAGGTTGAAGATTCGAAGTGCCAGGAAGATCGCTTCAGTGGTGCCGTAGAAAAAGACTCCGAGGAGCATCACCAGGGCGGCCATGGGGCCGATCAGCCGGAGCGACCGCAGCCAAGCGCTGGTCTGCCTGGTGAAGACGGCGGCCGCCAGGATCGCGACGCTCTCGACCAGAAGCGTTTCCTGGCGTCGGGTGAGCAGCACCGCCGCGACGGCCAGAATTCCCAGAAGAAGGCGGGTTCGAGGGTCAGAGCGCCGCAAGGGAGTCTCCTTTCCGCAGGTATCCGGCGAGGGATGGGCCGCAAGGGTCCTCCCAAGCTCGGAGACGCCTCGACCCCAAGGCTCCGGTTTCCGCCAGCCGCGGGTCTTTCAAGACCGAGGCGGGGTTGCCGTCGGCAAGGACTCGTCCTTCGTGGAGAACGATCCAACGGTCCGCCACGGCGCGGGCGAAATCCAGGTCGTGGGTCACCACCAGGGTCGTGAGACCGAAGGTTTCCAGCTGCCCCAGGAGTCTCGCCATGGCCTTGCGGAAGCGGCCGTCCTGCCCCACAGTGGGTTCGTCGAGAACGAGAAGTCTCGGGCGGACGGCGAGGATGGAAGCGAGGGCCAGCCGTTTCTTCTGGCCTTCACTCAACCGGGCGGGCGGGCGATCCAGGAATGCCCCCAGCTCAAACAACTCGACCAGCGTTTCCATCCACCGATCGATGCCTTCCCGGTCGAACATCTTGGCGTTTCGCTTCATGAGCGCCAGGGGACCGGCGTGCAGTTCCTCCCGAACGCTTGTTTTGAAAAACTGGTCGTTGGGATTCTGAAAGGAAACGCCGACCCGCGAGGCCAGCCGGGCGGGTGTTTCGCGGGCGATGTCCCTGCCGTTGAAGATCACTCGCCCCTCGGTCGGCCGAAGCAGGCCGTTGAGGTGTTTGATCAGCGTGGTCTTTCCCGAACCGTTTCGGCCGATGAGAGCCACCGTTTCGCCGGGTTGGAGCGATAAGGAAACCGCGTCCAGCACGCGATGACCGCCGAGGTGCGCCGTGAGGTTTTCGACGGCGACGAGAGGCGTTCCGCCGGACGATCCACCGCGGCGCGGCCGTTCGGGGTAGCAGGGGATGAGATCCAGCTCCGCGAGCCGCCCCGCGGCGGATTCGGGGCTCCCGTCAAAGGTCAAGACTCCGCCTTCCAACACGAGGCACCGGCCGGCTTCCGAAAGAAAGTCCTCGAGCTGCTGTTCGGCGATGATGACGGCGGTTCCCTGTCCGCGGATTTTTCTTAGAGCGGTGGCGATCCGGGTGGCGCCGTTCCAGTCTAGGTGCGCGAAAGGCTCATCAAGAAAAAGCAGGCCGGGTTTCAAGACGAGCATGGAAGCCAAAGCGACGAGCCGTTTTTCCCCTCCGGAAAGGGTTTCGGGGGATCGGTCCAGGAGGGATTCCAGTTCCAGCTCGGCCGCTGTCTGGCGGATCCGGGTTTCGATGTCGGCTGGCGGCAGTCCCAGGTTTTCGAGTCCGAAGGCCAGTTCGTCGTCCACGCGGCCGTTGAAGAACTGGGCGTCCGCGTTCTGAAGTACCAGCCCTACCCGGGAAAACAGCTGTGCCGCCCGGGATTCCCGCGTATCCGTCCCGTCTACGCAAATGCGGCCTTGGAGGGTGCCGCCGAAAAAATGAGGAATCAGGCCGTTGGCCAGGTAACCTGCTGTGGATTTCCCGGATCCGCTGGCGCCGCAAAGAAGAACCGACTCTCCTTCGAGGACCTCCAGGTCCAGACCCTTCAGGATCCAGTCCCCCACCGGGTATCGATAATGAACGCCCTCGTAACGGATCACGGCTGCCAGATGCCTCCCTTCCTCAGGAGGTGAAGGGCCGCGATGCCCAGAATCGTCCCCGCAAGGGTGCTCAGGCTGAAGGCGATCATGAGGGTCGGCAGCGCCATGGTCTTTCCCATGAACACCGGGGCGACGATCCAGACACTCGCGAGGGAGCCCAAGAGCCCGGTCCCGATGATTTCGCCGAGACCGGCCGCGTAGATGTTTCGGGTCAGGCGCCAGGCGATGCCGGCCAGGAGCGCTCCGATCATGCCCCCGGGGAAGGCGAGAAGCGTCCCCAGCCCCAGAAGATTACGAATGACGGCCGCGGCCGTGGCGATCATCACCGCATAGGCCGGTCCCAACATGACCGCCCCCAAAACGTTCACCATGTGTTGCGCCGGAAAACACTTGGAAATGCCCACCGGGATGGCAAGCGGCGACAGCGCCACCGCCATGGCCACCAAAACGGCGGCAAGGGCCGCATCGCGGGATTGCATCAGGCTTTCTCCTTTCTGCTTCGAAGCGTGTGCGCAACAGACGCTCTTCCGTTTCCCGTGCAGTCGAAAAAAAACCGCTTTCCAGCAGGAAAGCGGCGTTCGGCACCACGGGGGATCGGGACTTCCCCCTTTCGACCGTCGCCGTCACTTCCCTTCGCTGGCATTATCCAGATCAGGTGATGAGGGTTGCCGAAGTCGCACTCCGGCTCTCAGCAGGCCACCCCTAGTGACGGTACTTCCGATCCATTGACAGCAAAATCAGTTTAACCCCCGTCTCGGCGTTTGTACACTGAAAGTATGAACGCCTTCGGGGGCGCACCGCGCAGCGATCCCCTTCCAGCGAACCCGCCCGTGGCGGGCTGCAATCGGGGAACGGCGCTCTTGACGAATCCTTCAGGCGATGGCGGGAAGGCCTTCACCCTCCCGGTGCATGAAGAATCGCCGCCGCAAGAGGGCGCCGGTGAACCGGAGGGTTGGTTCACGCGGGCCGGACCAGCTCGACGGGAAAGCCTTCGTAGACCTCCACGGCCTTCTTGAACCCTTCGGGGACGGGAACCGGCCGCCGGGTCTTTCGGTCCACGGCCACGGCCACAATCCGCCCCGATGCCACGAAGGCATCGGTTTCTGCGTTGAAGATGGTGAAGCGGAAGGTGAAGCTTGTTCTTCCCACCGAATCCAGGCGGGCGTGGACGTGCAGCAGGTCGTCGAAGGTCGAACTTCCCTTGAACGTGCACTGGGTGTCCACGTAGAAAAAGTCGATCCCCGCATCGAGAAATTTCTTATAGCCGTACTCGACGACTTTGAGATAATCGGTGAGCGCCTGATCGAAGTAAGTGAGGTAATTGGCAAAAAAAACGTGGCCCTGCATGTCGGTGTCGGCGTAGCGTACCCGGATGGGCGTGCGGAACTTGAAACGTTCGGTCATGGCGTTTTCCTCCCTTTCGATCCTGAGTGGGACGAACGGTCGTCGAGGTTGATTGGAACGGAAAAGCCGGTTCCAGGCATCCCGGCGGGCTCCACCGGAAGGGCGGCCCTTCGGCTTCGTTTCGTGTTCCTTCAGAGACTACCTTTTGGGGGGTCTTCCTCGCAACGCTGATCTGATCCCGATTGCCGGAGGCGGGGTTCGCCGACGGACGAAGGCGGCGGATGGCGGGCCCACTTGGCCGGTCCACCGGCGGCGCGGCCATGTCCCGGTTGACACCACGGGGCGCTGTGGGTATTGTCGCCTCATCATTTTACGTGTTTGAACGCAGGGTTGTGAGAGGTGACCGCCGATTCGAAATCAGGGAGGGACGCGTGATGGGAGCCATGAAAGGGGTCTTGACGGGGCTGATGGTGCTTGGCATGGCCGTGACGGCCGGTGCCGAGGACAAAGTGATTCAGATCGGTATCAGCCAGATCGTGGAGCATCCAGCGCTGGACGCCGCCCGGCAGGGTTTTATGGACGCTTTGAAGGACCACGGCTACGTGCAAGGAAAGAACGTCGCCTACGACATTCAGATCGCCCAGGGGAACATGGCTACCGCCAACAGCATCGCCAAGTCGCTGGTGGGAAAACAGGTCGACCTCATCCACGCCATCGCGACGCCCACGTCCCAGGCTTGCGTAAATGCCACGAAGACCATCCCCATCGTGATCTCTTCCGTGACGGACCCGGTGGGGGCCGGCCTGGTGCAAAGCCTGGAACGACCGGGCGGCAATGTGACGGGAACCACCGACCGGAGCCCCGTGGACCGGCAGCTCGACCTGGCCGTGGAGATCGTTCCGAACCTCAAGCGGCTGGGATTCATTTACAATTCGGGCGAAGACAATTCGGTGTCCTCGCTCAACGAACTGAAGGCGGAAGCGGGCAAACGGGGCATCCAGGTGGTGGAGGCGACGGTCACCAATTCCAGCGGTGTCTTTCAGGCGGCCAAGAGTCTCGTCGGTCGGGTGGACGCTGTGCACATACCCACCGACAACACGGTGGTCTCGGCTTTCGAATCGGTGGTCAAGGTCTGTGAAGACAATAAGATTCCGCTGCTTGCGGCGGACATCGATTCCGTGCCTCGCGGAGCCATAGCGGCGCTCGCCATCGACTACTACCGCCTGGGACGTCAAAGTGGCGAGATGGCGGTGCGTATCCTCGAGGGTGCCGACCCCGCCGCCATGCCCGTGGAGACCCTGAAGGACCTGAAGCTCTACGTGAATGAGGGTGCTGCGGAAAAGATGGGCGTCGATCTCCCTCAAGCGGTTGTGGAACGTGCCGATAAAGTCTTCTGAGCCTCATCTGCCACGGTGACGTTGACTCATGTCCTTTTACGCGCTTGTCGGGGCCTGTGAACAGGGGTTCGTCTACGGACTCATGGTTCTCGGCGTCTACCTCACCTTTCGGGTACTGGATTTTCCGGATCTCACCGTGGACGGATCACTCCCCCTGGGGGCCGCGGTTTCCGGAGCCCTGATCGTCCACGGGTACGATCCCTTTTTCAGCCTAGTTGCGGCCATGCTGGCGGGGGCGCTGGCCGGGGGGGTGACGGCGCTTCTTGCCACCAAGCTTCGGATCATGAGCCTCCTGGCCAGCATCATCACCATGACGGCGCTTTATTCCATCAACATCCGGATCATGGGCCGGCCCAACTTGACCCTTCTCAACAGGCCGACCATCTTTGAAAGCCTGAGCGTTACGGGGCTCCCGCAGTACCTCCTGGTGCCGCTGGTCTTCCTGGTGATCACCTTTTCCTTCAAAGTTCTCCTGGACCTTTTTCTTCACACCCAGCTCGGGATGGCGCTTCGGGCCACCGGCGACAATCCCCAGATGATCCGAGCTCAAGGGGTCAATACGGACACCATGATTTTCTTGGGGGTGGCGCTTTCAAACGCTCTGGTGGCCCTGGCCGGCGCGCTGGTCGCCCAGAGCCAGGGGTTTGCCGATGTGGGCATGGGGATCGGAACCATCGTGGCGGGGCTGGCTTCGGTGATCCTGGGTGAAAGCCTCCTGGGGAGGGCGTCCGTGCTTCGGCACACCTTCAGCGTGATCGCAGGTTCGGTGGTCTATCGTCTGGCCATCGCCGTGGCGCTCTCCTACCAGGTGGGTTTCCTGCGCCTCACGCCCAGCGACCTGAACTTCATCACCGCGGTCCTGGTGGTGATCTGCCTCACTGTGCCTCTGATGCGCCGGCGCCTCCGGCGGGGATGCGGGTGAAGCGCGTTCGTCTTGCCCCGGAGATCGCTCTGGACGCCGCGCGGGTTGGAAACCGGGTATCGTATTCGGGAATGTCGCCTTGCTGGAAATCGAAAATCTCACAAAAACATTCAATCCCGGAAGCATCAACGAAGTGACGGCCCTGAGGGGACTAAGCCTTTTTGTCGACAAGGGTGACTTCGTGACGGTCATCGGGAGCAACGGCGCCGGAAAATCGACGCTGCTCAATCTCATCGCCGGCACCGAACTGCCGGACACCGGTGCCATCCAGCTTGGTGGGCAGAAAATCACTCAGTGGCCCGAGCACCGGCGCGCGGCCTACATCGGCCGGGTGTTTCAGAATCCGCTTTCGGGGACCTGCGCGTCCATGACCATCGAAGAGAACTTCGCCCTGGCCGGAAGGCGCGGCCTCGGCGTCGGGTTGCGCCGCGGGGTGACGCCGGGAGACCGCCGGTTTTTCCGGGAAAAACTCCGTACTCTCGGCCTCGGCCTGGAATACCGATTGAAAGACAAAGTGGGATTGCTTTCCGGCGGGCAGCGCCAGTCGCTCACGCTTCTCATGGCCACCCTTCGCCGACCCCGACTGCTGCTCCTGGACGAGCACACGGCGGCCCTCGACCCGAGAACGGGCGAGCAGGTGCTGAGCCTCACCCGGGATCTCATCCGCGACTTGGAACTGACGGCCATCATGGTCACTCACAACATGAAGCATGCCATCGAGCTGGGAAACCGGATCGTCATGATGCACGAAGGGAGGATCCTTTTCGATGTGGCCGGTGAACGCAAGAGCCGGCTCACGGTCCAGGATCTGCTCGACGAATTCTCCAAACTCAGAGGAGCGGAGGTGACCAGCGACAAGATGCTCCTCATTTGATCCGGAAATCGCCGGGGTTGGGTTGTTTCCGGCGATCGGCAGGACGAGAGGCCCACCATGGGGAAAAAGATCGGTTTCGTGTCCACCCGGTTTGCGGGAACCGACGGGGTGTCCCTGGAATCGGCCAAGTGGGCGCAGCTGCTCTGGGATCATGAACACGTCTCGTACTGGTTCGGGGGGGTACTCGATCGGCACCCCGACATCAGCATGCTGGTTCCGGAGGCGTTTTTCGATCACGAAGAGAACCGCTGGATCAACGAGCGGGTCTTCGGCGTGAAACATCGCACGCCGTACATCACCGGAAGAATTCATGCCCTGCGCGACTACCTGAAGATCAAGCTGTACGAATTCGTCGAACGGTTCCAGATCGACATCCTGATCCCTCAAAACGCCGTCACCATCCCCCTGCATGTGCCTTTCGGGCTGGCCGTCACCGAAATGGTTGCGGAATCGGGCATCCCCACCATCGCCCACCACCATGATTTCTATTGGGAGCGGTCCCGGTTTTCCGTGAATGCCGTCCAGGATTACCTCCAGATGGCGTTTCCTCCCAAGTTGCCCAACATCCAACACGTGGTGATCAATACGCTGGCCCAGGAAGCTCTGGCACTGCGGACGGGCATCTCTTCCATCGTCATTCCCAACGTTGTCGATTTCGAACACGAGCCCCAGCTCGACTGGGAATTCACCCGAACCTTCCGATCCGAAATCGGGGTTTCCGAAGACGACATCCTGATCCTCCAGCCCACCCGGGTGGTGCGGCGAAAGGGCATCGAACATGCCGTAGAACTGGTGCACGAGCTGAACGATCCGAAGATCAAGCTGGTGATCAGCCATGAAGCCGGCGATGAAGGCTACGAATACCTGAACTGGATCCGAAATTATGCCGCCGACCACCACGTGGATCTGAAGCTGATCGCGCACCATGTCGGCGACAGGCGTTCCGTGGATGAAAACGGCCAGAAGAAATATTCGCTCTGGGACATCTACCCCCTTTGCGATTTCGTGACCTACCCCAGCGTCTACGAAGGATTCGGCAACGCCTTCCTGGAGGCGATTTATTTCAAAAAGCCTCTCCTGGTGAACCGCTACGATGTTTTCGTTCGGGACATCGAACCCCAGGGATTCGACTTGATCGTCATGGATGGTTACCTATCGGAGCGGGTGGTGAACCAGGTTCGGGAGGTCCTGAATTCCCGGGAACGACGCGAAAGCATGGTGACCCACAATTACCAGGTGGCGGCGCGGCATTACTCCTATGCGGTGCTTCGAAAGCGCCTCGGTTTCCTCATTTCCAATTTCTTCGGCATCGAAATTTAGAAGTGAAGGATCCTGGAGCCTGGTGCTTTCGGATGCGGCCGGCATGGGTTCACCCCAGGGTGGTCGCACACCAAACGGCGGCGTTTTTCCGATCATAAGGAAGGAATGGAGGCGAACCGATGGCGATCATCATCATGGCCGGTGGATCCGGGACACGCTTCTGGCCGCTCAGCCGTGCGGCCCGTCCCAAGCAATTCTTGAGGATCGTCGGTGACCGGCCCATGGTTCGGGCGACCTATGAACGGGTGAAGGGACTGGCGCCCGACCGGGAAATACTGCTGGTGGTGGGAAAGGAGCACGAGGCCGAGACCCGGAGGATTTTTTCGGACACCGAGGTTCACGTGCTGGTGGAGCCTTTCGGCAGAAACACCGCTCCCTGTGTGGGTCTCGCGGCCAGGGTGGCCGAATCCATGGGATGCGGGGGAAAGCCGCTGATCGTCCTTCCGGCTGACCATTACATCGCCAGGCCGGAAGCATTCCTCTGCGCCCTCAGGAACGCCATGGAAGTGGTTCGGGAAGGCGGCATCGCTACACTGGGTATTCTTCCTACGCGTCCGGAAACAGGGTACGGCTACATCGAACAGGCGGATGCCGGGCCGCGCCAGGGCGTGTACTGCGTGAGACGGTTCGTGGAAAAACCGAAGCTGGCGGTGGCGGTGGAATTCTTTCAGAGCGGACGGCATTATTGGAACGCTGGCATCTTCGTGGCAGCCGCCGGCACCCTGCTTCGGGAATTCGCACGGCACATGCCCTCTTTCCACCGGGGTTTGGAAGTCTTACCCGCTTCGCCGGGCAGCCCGGAATTCGCGTCGGCGCTCGAACAGCTTTACCAGGAAACCGAGAATATTTCGTTTGATTGTGCCGTCATGGAAAAGACCTCGGAGCCCGTCTATGTCGTGCCCTGCGACTGCGGTTGGAGCGATGTGGGGTCGTGGTACAGTCTCTACGAGGTTCGAAAGGAAGAGGATGGCGATCTTCGGGAGAACGTCGCAGAGGGAGACGTCTTCCAGCATGCATGCGAGGGGTCGCTCATCCTGGCTGGAGGGAAACGGTTCGTGGCCGCCCTGGGACTCAGCCGGATCCTGGTGGTGGACACCGACGACGCGCTCCTTGTGGCCGATTTGGAATACAGCCAGGAGGTGAAAAAGGTATCCGAGTACCTGGCGCAGGGCGGACGGACCGAACTCCTGTGACGACCGACTTTCGTTTCTGCCCTTATTGCGGGCGGCCTGTGGAAGGGCTGCCGGTGGGCGGTCGACGGCGCGCTCACTGCCGAGCCTGCCGGAAGACCTTCTTCAGGAACCCGACCGTTGGGGTTGCCGTCATCGTCTTCGAAGAAAATCGTCTGCTCCTGGTGCGCCGGACCGGGTCCCGCGAAGGGCTCTGGTGCATTCCCTGCGGCCACGTCGAATGGGACGAGGACGTGCGCCAGGCGGCGCGGCGGGAACTCCTGGAAGAAACAGGCCTGGAGGTTTTCGTGGGGCCGGTTTTCGCCGTCCATTCCAACTTCCACGATCCCCAACAACACACGGTGGGAATCTGGTTCTGGGGAAAGCGGCTCGCGGGAACACTCCGACCGGGTACCGACGCCGACCGGGCCGGCTTTTATTCTCTCAGTGCCCTCCCCGGGCCTCTGGCGTTTGACACCGACGCGCGCGTCTGCCGAAAGATGGAGGCGTGGAGCCGGTCGGGCGTTCTTGAAAAATGGCTGGAATGCTGCACGTTGGATGAAGTCGAGCCTTGAGGGTCCAGGTCCATGCCTGGATGCGTCCGAAATCATGCCAGGTTGCCTTGAACGACCAAGCGGGTCGAGGGTGCTCATCGGCTCCTTCGCGGAAACTGAGCGAGCTGGCTCCGGCCCCATGTGGAGGGGATGGGCTCGAGAAAATCCGGTCCTTTCCGAGGCGGTTTTCAGAAAAACCGGTGGTGAATGCTTGACAGATGTACGGTATTGGTTTAGTGTGCCGTCGGTGCTGGCAGCCCTAGCGGCTGCGTTGAAAGTGTCCGAATCTTGTGGAGTCAGAAAATCAGAGCCATGGACGACCCGAGCAGTAGTCGAGACAGTCGAAACAGACCGGGCCGAGTTGATCGGGGAACTTGCGGGAAGTATGCCTTTCCGCATGACGACTAGCGGATGGAATCTCCCCTGAGGCGTCAACCCCGGGCAAGGCTCGGGGTTTTTTAATGCCAAGGAAAGGGGGTGATTCCATTGAAGATGGTGGTCATTCGCGCCAGGAACCGCCAGGAAGCCCGGAAGAAGGTTCTTGACTTCTGGCTGAGCCACCGGGAGCAGCTTCCCGGCAACATCAGGGATTTCCTCAGAAGGTGCAGCACGGACGCTACCGGCCGCGTCATCATGTACAAGGAGTGAATGATGGACTCATCCGAAACCGGGCCCATAGGCCGGTGGATGAAGGGCTGAATCCGAAAGGACTTCAGCCCTTTTTTTGTCTTTCAGAGAGCTGCGGCTGTTTGGACCGGGACCGCCGGGGTCTGCGGCGGTGCGTTTTGCGTTTGACCTGCGGATCGATCCTTGCTAGACATTTCACGCGCAACGTGTTCTCGAAACCGGCCGGAATGCCGGCGGGCAGCCATAAGGCAGGAGGCGCTTCATGTTTGGTGAAATCGAATTCGTCTGTGCCGCGATCAAGCGCAGTGTCGCCAGCATGTTACCCTGGGATATTCCGTGGTACGATCCGAGCCACGCGGTCTTTTTCGCAGCGCTTTACGGTGCGCTGACCGTGATCGGCCTGGGGCTTGCCGGTGCGGTGGTGATGACTTTGAAGCGACTGAAAGAAGGCGAAAACGAGCACCATTGAGCGGCGTGGGTTTGACCGGGCGACAGCCGTCACCGGTTCGAGCCCGGGTGCACCCGGCGTCGGCTTCCCAAAAAACGGGGCCTTCAGGATCCGCCGCCTCACCCCTTGGGAGAGGTGAACCTGCGCCGTGAAACGGGCGACCTGAGGACCGTTGGGGCACGGTGAAACGCCCGGGAGATCCGGGATGTGTTCCGGTATCGTGTGTGGCGGCGGTCTCATCGCCAATCCTTCCTGAAAGACCTTCCCTGTCCCAGCCATATGGACGAAACGTTGCATCCATAGTATCATCGGTTTTCATCGGAATTCTCTACATCATTCGTTCGCAGTACATCCCACCGGATTTTCGCTCGCCCCAAAGGAAGGGCCCGTTAGCGGTTCAAGGAGGATGTGATGGATCCAAGATCGTTTCGCGAATACGATATCCGTGGTCTGGTGGACAAGGAGATTCAGGACGGCGACGTGATCGCCTTGGGTAAGACCTTCGGAACCTATATGGCGCGCCAAGGGAAAAGCCGCATCGTGGTGGGACGGGACTGCCGACTCAGTTCGAAACGATACCGGGACCTGCTCCTTGAAGGCCTTCTGGCCACGGGCATGGACGTTGTGGACCTGGGCGTCTGTCCGACGCCGCTCCTTTATTTCTCGCTTCGCCATCTGGGCCGAGAAGGCGGGGTCATGATCACCGCCAGCCACAACCCGCCGGAGTACAATGGCTTCAAGATCTGCAACGGCTATGACACCATCTCCGGGTCAGAAATCCAGAAGCTTCGGGAAATGATGGAAGCCGGCGATTTCGTGTCCGGTTCCGGAACGTCGTCGAACGTTGACATCGTGACCCCTTACGTGGAGTTCATCCTGTCGAACATCAAGATCCCGAGGAAGCTCCGAGTGGGCGTGGATGCGGGAAATTCCGTGGGAGGCCCCGTGGCTCTGCCGCTTCTCCGAAGACTGGGGCTGGAAGTCCATCCGCTTTATTGCGACATGGACGGCACTTTCCCCAACCACGAACCCGATCCCACCGTTGTCGAGAACCTGAAGGATTTGATCGCCCTAGTGAAAGACAGGCGGCTGGACGTGGGAATCGCCTACGACGGCGATTGCGATCGGCTGGGGGTGGTGGACCATCAGGGTGAGATCGTTTACGGCGACAAGCTCATGATCGTCTTCGCCCGTGAAATTCTCTCTAGGAAACCCGGGGCGACCTTCATTTCCGAAGTGAAATGCTCCAAGACCCTCTACGACGACATAGAAAAAAACGGCGGCCGTGCCATCATGTGGCGGACGGGGCACTCGCTCATCAAGGCCAAAATGAAGGAAGTGCAGGCGGAGCTGGCCGGCGAAATGAGCGGGCACATGTTTTTCAAAGACCGGTATTTCGGTTTCGACGACGGGATTTACGCTTCGTGCCGGTTGCTGGAGATCCTCGCGACCACCGGGAAGCGTATTCCGGAGCTGCTGGAAGGGGTGCCGCACACCGTCACTACGCCTGAAATCCGGGTCCCATGCCCGGACGACGAAAAGTTTGATGTCGTGGAGCGGGCCGCTGCGCTCTTCAGGGCGCAACAGCTGGAGGTGATCGACGTGGATGGTGCAAGGATCGTGTTCCCCGACGGCTGGGGGTTGGTGCGGGCTTCCAACACCCAACCCGTGCTGGTGCTGCGCTACGAAGCGGAGACCGAGGAACGGCTTCAGGAAATCCGAAGGCTGGTGGAAAGAACCATCGAAAAAGCCAAGGCGGGCGATCGGCGGTGAGCGAGTCCTCTCCGGCGGCCCATTGCCTTCGGCCAGATACAACTGTGCGAAAAAACGCGGAGGGGTTTCAGATCCGCCTCCGGGGATCGAGGGTCGCGGGTGATGATCGATGCCTCGTTCCCTCGGTCCTCCTCCGCTAGGCTTTTACGATCTTCTCGCGGCCGTCTTGAACGCCTTTCGTCGCGTTCCGGGTGTCGATGACGAGGCGCGCGTGCCGAACGATCCATGAATAATCGTACGCCGAGTGGTCGGTCAGAATCATTACGGCGTCCATTTTTCCCAAGATTTCTTCGGTGAGCGGGACCGACTCCTGTGCGAACGCATGCTTTCGCCCGGGCTTGAGGCGTGGGATGTGCGGGTCGTTGTAATGGACGCGGGCACCCCGATCTAGGAGAAGCTGCATGATCGCATAGGACGGGGACTCGCGGTCGTCGTCGATGTCCTTTTTGTAGGCGACGCCCAGAACCAGGATTTCGGAACCTTTCAGACACTTTTGCCGCTCGTTCAGCGCTTCGATCACCCGGTCCAGCACGTAGTACGGCATGGAAACGTTCACTTCTCCCGCCAGTTGAATGAACCGAGTGGGAAAATCGTATTCTCGGGCCTTCCAGGAGAGGTAAAAGGGATCGATGGGGATGCAGTGGCCTCCCAGGCCGGGGCCGGGGAAAAATGGAGTGAACCCGAAAGGCTTGGTGGATGCCGCTTCAATGACCTCCCAGATGTCGATCCCCATCCGGAGGGCCAGCACTTTCAGTTCGTTGACCAGCGCGATGTTCACGCTCCGGTAGATATTCTCCAGCAGCTTGGTGAGTTCGGCGACGCGCGTGGAGGATACCGGAATCACTTGGGTGATGGCGTGTTCGTAGAGCGCTTGGGCCCGTTCGAGGCAGGCCGGGGTGACGCCGCCCACCACTTTCGGGATGTTGCCGGTGTGGTAGTTCCGGTTCCCCGGGTCTTCGCGTTCAGGGGAAAAGGCCAGGAAGAAATCCCGGCCTACTTCGAGCCCGGTTTTCTGTAGCCTCGGGAGCATCAATTCTTCGGTGGTTCCAGGATAGGTGGTGCTTTCCAGCACCACCAGCTGGCCGGGCCGGAGGTTTTCGGCGATGGTTTCCGTGGTCTTGACAATGTACTGGAGGTCCGGTTCCATCTTATCCGTGAGGGGTGTGGGCACACAGATCACGATGCAATCCGCTTCCCGTACCCGCCTGAAATCCAGGGTTACGTCCAGCTGTTTGCGGGAAAGGAATTGCTGGATTGGCTCGATGGGGATGTGTTTGATATATTTTTCGCCGTGGAGGAGCGCATTGATCTTGCGGCTGTCCACATCGAAGCCGATGAGAGGGAATCCGGCGTCGCCGAAACGCAGCAGCAGAGGGAGCCCCACGTAGCCGAGTCCGATGACTCCTACCGTGGCTGTCTTATTCTGGATTTCAGCAAGCAGATCGCCCATGGGCTCGATGGCCTCCTTTACTCGCCTGGATGTTGGGCAGTCGGGCCGGCCGCCCCGTGGCACGAATCCCGCCGGCCCCGGCGGTTGCGCTCTGCGCGGAGAATGACACGTCGCCTATTCTGCCAGCATGGGTCATGGAGAGCAATGACAAATCAGGACATCCGTAAGTGCACGTGCGTGGTAACGGGCGTCGCTGGTTTCGTGGGAAGCCACCTCGCGGAACGGCTTCTCTCCATGGGATGCCTCGTGGTAGGTATCGACGATTTTTCTTCCGGGCATGAAAAGAACCTGGCTGGATTTCGCGACCACCCCGCCTTTCGCTTTCACGAAGCCTGCATCACGCGGCCCCGGCTCCTGCACCGGGTTCTCCCGGACCGGACGGCGCCCAGGGTCCTCTTCCATCTAGCGGCCATCGTGAGCGTGCCCTATTCGATGGAGCATCCGGAAGAGACGTTCCGGGTCAACCATGCTGGGACCCTTTCCCTCCTGGATCAAGCGGTTTCGCTCCGGTTCGAAAGGGTCGTGTTCGCCGGTTCCGCGGCGGAATACGGCGACGATGAGCGGTTGCCCCTGCGCGAGGAATACAGTGGTGACGAAACGCGGCACCTGAGCCCTTACGGGCGTTCGAAGTATCTGGCTTCCAAGGCCGTGGCGGGATGCAACGGCGTGACGACGGGCGTGGCGCTCCGCTGCTTCAACATCTACGGACCGAGGCAGGACCCGAACAGCCCCTACAGCGGAGTCATTTCCCGTTTTGTCGAAAAAGCCGTCGCCGGAAAGCCGCTGACCGTTTTTGGAGACGGCGGGCAGACCCGTGATTTTGTCTACGTGGACGATGTGGTACAGGCCTACCTGGCGGCTTCCGGCCTGTCCGGTGCCGCGGGTCGGAGCTGCGGCGGCATCTTCAACGTCGGCTCCGGAACGCGAACCCCGATCAGAGAACTGGCTTCGGTGGTCTTGCGCCTGACGGGGATGAAAGAGAACGTGGTCTACGGTCCGGAGCGTCCGGGGGACATCCGGCACAGCGTGGCGTCCACCGCGGCGATGAAGAAGGCGACCGGCTGGGAGGCTGCCGTACCCCTTGAACAGGGACTTCGGATAACCCTGGAATGGATGCACGGCGAAAGGCCGGCAATTCCCGAGCAAAGAAAGGAGGTCCCACCTTGAAACGGAAACTTTATTTTGGACTCTTGCTCCTGGCCTTGGCCGCCGCGGCCCTCATGTGCAAGCCGGCGGGCGATTCGGGCGAGGTCACCGGCAGGCGGGCCGTCGCGGCCTATGCCTCGAAGAACTTCGATCGGCTCCTCGGCATGCCGGGTTTCAGCGACACCCTCCTGAAGAACCATTTCGCCCTGTACGCGGGTTATGTGGCGAACACCAACGCGATTCTCGAAAAGCTTCAAGAGGGGACCGCGTCCGTTGATGGCGGTTCCGCGGTATATGCTGAGTTGAGACGCCGGCTCGGGTTCGAATTCAATGGGATGAAGCTCCACGAACTCTACTTTGAAAACCTTGGCGGAAGCGGTTCGCCTCCCGCGGCAGGCGGACTCCATGAAGCCATCCTTGCGAATTTCGGCGGTTTCGACAGATGGAAACAGGATTTCATCACCACGGGAGCTATGCGGGGGGTGGGATGGGTCGTACTGTACGAAGATTCTTCGACGGGACGGCTGATGAACGTGTGGATCAACGAACACGAAACCAATCACCTGGCGGGTTGCCGGCCGCTTATGGTCATGGACGTGTTCGAGCACGCCTACATGACCGACTATGGCCTGGACCGCAGGGCGTACATGGACGCCTTTTTCAGCAACTTGGATTGGACCGTGGTGGGGCAGCGGTTCGAAGGCGGAGCGGGTATTTCGGGGAAAGCACCGGGGGCGCAGGAGGTCGGGCCGGCGGCGGCCTCGGACCGTCCTGCGGCTGCAGAGAGTGAAAATCACGAAAGGCCGTGATGAAGGCGCCTCGGGTGCACGCCTTCAGAAAAGGGATGAGGGGCGGCCCGCGGGCCTCCATCCTCATCCTGCCTCATGGTCTCATCAGCCGAGAATGGCCTTGAGGTCTTCTTCCGGCGTGGAAATGGGCTTGATGTCGTAATTCTGGACCAGTAGGTTCAGAACGTTCGGCGTCAGGAACGCCGGAAGCGACGGTCCCAGCCGAATGTGCCGGATTCCCAGGTGGAGAAGGGTGAGCAGAATGGCCACGGCTTTCTGTTCGTACCACGAAAGCACCATGGAAAGCGGCAGGTCGTTCACTTCCACGTTGAAGGCCTTGGCCAGCGCCACGGCCACCTGGATGGCTGAATAGGCGTCGTTGCACTGACCTACGTCCATGAGTCGCGGAAGATCGCCGATGGTTCCCAGATCCTTGTCGAAGAAGCGGAACTTGCCGCACGCGAGAGTCAGCACCACGCAGTCCTTCGGCACCTGCTCCACGAACTGGGTGTAGTAGTTCCGGCCCGGCTTGGCCCCGTCGCAGCCGGCCACCAAGAAGAAGTGTCGAAGGTCCTTGTTCTTCACCGCCTCGATGACCTTGTCCGCCACGCTCAAGATCGTGTTCCTGCCGAAGCCCACCATGACGGACTTGCCGTTGGAGTCTTCGGCAAAGCCGGGCAGATCCAAGGCCTTCTGAATCACGGGCGAGAAATCCCGGTTTCCGATGTGTCGGACCCCCGGCCATGCCACGAGTCCACTGGTGAAAATGTTGTCCTTGTAGACGTCCTGAGGTTTCTGGATGCAGTTGGTGGTCATGAGGATGGCCCCGGGAAACTGGGCGAATTCCTTCTGTTGATTCTGCCAGGCGGTTCCGTAGTGTCCGTAGAAGTGTTCGTATTTCTTGAGTTCTGGGTAGCCGTGGCACGGGAGCATTTCGCCATGGGTATAGACGGTGATGCCTTTGCCCTGGGTCTGCTTGAGCAGTTCTTCCAGGTCCCGCAGGTCGTGCCCGGAAACGACGATGGCTTTCCCCTTTTTGTGGCCCAAAGGCACCGGGGTGGGCACCGGATGTCCGTAGGTCCCGGTGTTGGCCGCATCGAGGAGCTCCATGGTCCGCAGATTGACACCGCCGCACTTGAGCACCAGCCCCACCCAGTCGTTCAAAGAAAGATCGCGCCGGAGGGTCGCCGCCAGCCCTTCGTGGATGAAATCATAGACCGCATCGTCTTCCTGTCCTAGGATCTGGGCATGGTCGGCGTAGGCGGCGATGCCCCGTATGCCGAAGATGAGGGTGTGCTGAAGTGAGCGGATATCGGGGTCCAGGACTTCCTTGTCCGCGAGGAAGCCGACCTGTTCGGCCTGGGAGAGCATCCCGTCCGTGGTGGCTTCAGGCTGGAACACTGCCGGGCCTTCGCTGAAATCCACTCGGCCACCCCCCGCCTTCACCTTGGTCTTGAGTTGTTCCCGGAGTTCCACGCCGCGGCGAATGAGCGCCACCAGGCGTTCAGGGTCGAAGTTCACGTTGGTGAGCGTGGAAAAGAGCGCTTCGCAGGTGAAGACGTTGACGTCGCGGTCGCGGACACCCACCTTCTGTCCTTCGACGGCCACCTGGCTCAGCCCTTTCACGGTGTGAAGGAGGAGGTCCTGGAGTGCCGCCACGTCGGGCTGTTTTCCGCAAACACCGATCTTCGTGCAGCCCTCGCCCTTCGCCGTCTGTTCACACTGGTAGCAAAACATGGTCTGTTCTCCTTTTCGCTGCGGGTTCAAGAAAGCGGAGGCTTCGAAAAGCTCTAAAGATTCCCTGCCTCTTGACGGTCAGACTAAACCACGCTCCCCAGTCCCTCCTTGACTTAGGTCAAGAACGGAAAATCAAACGAATGCGCAGAGATTGAACGCGTTGAGCGGACGGCGGAAAACGGGATCAATTCCCGCGGTCGGCCGCGAGATCGTCGATGATCTGAATCAGTCTTCTTTCGTTGGCCACGGCGGTGAAGGCAAAAAGAATGACGACGGCCAGGAGGATCAGGCACATGAGAAACAGCCAGGGCGTCATTGCCGCCATCAGCATCAGCGTGGGGGTCTCCAGCGTGTCCGCTTCGAGTCGGGAAACTACCATCGATGGATTGACGAGAAGGGGATTGGTCACGAAAAGCCAGGCGATGAGACCGAGCACAGCGATCAGCATGGCTGAACCGATCCAGGGCCAAGTTCGGACGAATCTTCGGCGTTTTCGGACAAAGTCCGAGTCGGGATGCGAGGTTGTCATCTCGGATCACCTGCACCGTCCACCAAAAGACCGCCCCTACGGAGACTCGACCAGGCACAGGCACGCCTTCTTCGCCCCGTGGAGGACCTTGTTGGCGGTGCTCCCCATAAGAAACGGTTTTCGTTCGCGAAAGCTTCGCTTTCCCATCACGATGATCTCATAACCCCCGGCCTCCGCCTCCTGCAAGAGGTCTCTTGCGGGGCCCTGTTTCACGGGCGCGATCCGCGTCGTGACGTTCGCGTCCGGGACGCCACGGCCCAGTATGGCATGACGGGCTTCGTCCATGAACTGCTCCACGCCTCTCAGGTGCTCCCTTTCCCAGTCCTTTCGGTGCCTCATCCGTTCAACGATTTCCGCGTCGTTGAGGATGTGACCATCGTCCCACAGTGCGGGCGGCACGGGCGGCAGAATGTGCAGGATCGTGTAATGCAGGTCCGGAAGCGGCGCGATCCATTCGCTGGTGTAATAGATGAGCGCCCGGCATTCCGGCGTCGCCTCGACGGCGATGAGCACCCTGGCGGAGTCGCGGACGGTCGGGTCCAGGATCCAGACGTTGCGGTTGACCCCGTACTGGGCCACTCGGCTGGAGACGCTCCCCAGCAGCACGCCCTCGGTGGGGCTGAGCCCTCGGCGCCCGACGGCTATGGAGTCATAAGGTGCTGCATCGGAAATCTTCAGGATGTCCTGGCCGGGGTCGAAGCTGTCGAAGACGGCCTGCTCCTCGATCCGTTCTTCGGGAACGCCTTCGCGGGTCAACCGCTGGCGGCATTGATCGAAGACATGCCGGGCCATCTTGGTTTGGGTCTTCTCCGCCAGGCTGGCCGCCGTCTCCGCCTCCCACAATTCTCCGGGATAAAGTGAGGCGCCTTCCTGGACGCAATGGACCAGCACGAAGCTCAGGTCGGGATGTTCCTTGAATCGACGGGCGAAGCCGCCGAGAGCGTCCAGGCACTTCCGAGAACCGTCCACCGCCACGAGAAGCTTTCTGTTCATGTTTATCCCTCCTTTTCTCCTTGGGCCGGGTGCTCCTGCACGGGGATTCCGGAGCCGGGTGCAGCGTCACGGGATCGCCTTACAATCCGGAGGGACCTGCAGGAAGAGGGAGCACGGAACGGAAAAAGCGCGTGCTGGGACGGAAAACGACCTCTATCGCGCGGGGCAATGGTTGTCTGCAGCGGAAAGCTACCCCAACGTGCAAGAGAAATCAAAAAGATACTAACACTTCCGCTGCGGTGTGGCATCCCCCTTGAAAAACGCATCGATTTCTTCCAGTCGCCGAATCGGCCGGATGGGGGCGAGGCTCTGGAAAAAGATGCGACCGTACGGTTTGGCATGCAACCGAACGTCAAAAATCACCACCAGGCCGCGGTCCGTTTGGGAACGGATCAGTCGTCCGACGCCTTGCTTGAGGTGGATTACGGCTCGAGGGATCTGGTACGAAGTGAACCCGCTGGCCCCTTGCTGTTCCAGGCGCCGGATTCGAGCCGCCGTGATCGGGTCGTCGGGGACTTCGAAAGGCAGTTTGTCGATGAGGACACAGCTCAAGGCTTCACCCGGCACGTCGATGCCTTCCCAGAACGAATAGGTGGCGAACAATACCGACTCGACCGATTCTTTGAACCGACCCAGCAAGGCCCGTTTCGGCTGCTGGCCTTGGACCAGGACGGGATAGCGAAGCGTCTCCCGGAGCATTTCATAGACGCGGTGCATGTTTCTGAAACTCGTGAAAAGAAAGAGTGCCCGCCCCCCTGTTTTTTCAAGGATGAGGCGGGAATGGTCGGCGCATGCCCGGCAGAAGCCGGGCTCCTGGGGTGCCGGAAACGACCTGGGGACATAAAGGATCGTATTGGAAGCATAATCGAACGGTGAAGGAAGGAGGTGTTCCCGGCTTTCCGGGGGAAGCCCAAGCCGTTCCCGGACGAAGCGAAAGGAGGGGCGTCGGCCGTCCGGTGTGGAGAGGGTCGCCGAAGTGAGAACCACCGAGGGCGTTCGCTGAAAGAGGCTGTCGCGAAAAATGGGGCCGATGTCGAGAGGAGTGGCGTGGAGGATGAAATCGGGCCGGGACGGGGCCGTTTCATACCAGTACACGAGGGACGCGTCCTCTTGGGAGGCAAGCCCGTGCAAGGCATGGATCAGTTCTCCCAGCCGGCCGTGGCAGGACTCCACCACGCTGGAAGCTTGGCGCTCCACTGAAGCAAGAGCCTGCAGGTGCTCCAGCGCCTGACTCAGATCGGCGACCTTCCCTTCGAAGTCAGGTCCCAGCCGGTCCTTGTCCAGCGGAAGGCGCCTGGAACCTTCCCTTCCCCCGCCTCCCAGCACCTGGTGGAGTTCTTTCTGGATCACTGCGATGTGGGCCCCAGCGGCGCGAACGGTTTCCACGGGCTGCTTGAGCCCCGAGGCGGCAAAAGCCTTCTCCAGGTCCTTGCAGATGTCGCCGGCGGCGAAGCTCGAATACTCCAGACCAAAATATGTTCCAGCGATATCCTCCAGCTGGTGGGCTTCGTCGAAGACGACCGCATCGTGTTCAGGGAGCACTTCGCCGAAGCCCCGGTTTTTCAGTACGAGGTCGGCGAAATAGAGATGGTGGTTCACGACCAGCAGATGCGCTCGGGACGCCTCCACGCGCAATCGTGCCAGGAAGCAGCGGCCGAAGTCATCGCAGGCCTGTCCCAGGCACCCCTCGCTTCCTGCGGCGATGTCGTTCCAGATCCTCGTGTCATCGGGAAGCCATTCCATTTCAGTCCGGTCGCCGGTACGGGTGGTGCGCGACCACTGCTGGAGGGACCGGAAAAGCTTCGCTTCTTCAGGGTTCCAAAACGACGGCTGGTACGCGAATTCTCGGAGCCGGCGGACGCAGAGGTAATTTCTGCGGCCCTTCACGCAGACGGCATGAAGGTCCGGAAAGAAGAGCCTTTTGAGGAGAGGGATGTCGCGATCGAAAACCTGGTCCTGAAGGGTCTTGGTGGCCGTGGAAATCAATACCTTGGCACCGCTCAAAATCGACGGGATCAGGTAGGCCCACGTTTTCCCCGTGCCCGTCCCAGCTTCCACGATGAGCGGGACGCCTTCCGCGATGCAGCGGCCCACCGAACGAGCCATTTCCCTTTGCACCGGCCGGAACTCGAAGGCGGGGATCTTTTCGGCCAGGAGGCCGTTCCTGGAAAAGAAGTCGTCGATGGTTTTCATGATCCATCAGAACGGCAGACGATCCATGCGCCCGGCGCCATCCGGGGGGCAGGTGGCCACCGCTCGGCTTGCGCACTTGCTGGGCCGGCCAAAGCCTCAAGGGTTCAAAAAAGGTCCGATTTGAAAAAAGAAGCGGAGGAAGACGCGGCCTTCCCGGGGGGATCTTCCGCCGTTCTCGCCGGGAGACTCGCTTCCGAAAACGCCATGAACACCGTGTCTTCCGAACCGTCCCGAACCGGCTGCCCCGTACGCGGATTCACCTTTGCGAACACGATCCCCTGAGGGACGGGAAAGGTCTGGACCGGCTTGTCCCTGAGCCACTCCTGCATGAAGTACAGCCAGATGGGGCACGCGGCCCGCCCCCCGGTTTCCTTTTTCCCCAGGGCGAGACGGTGGTCGTCGTTACCGACCCAAGCCCCCGCAAGCACCGACGGCGTGTAGCCGATGAACCAAGCGTCTTTCAGATCGTTGGTCGTGCCGGTCTTGCCTGCGGCGGGACGCCCCAAAGCTCCGGCCGCCCTGCCCGTCCCTTCCCGGATGACGGCCTGCAGCATGTTGGTGATGAGGTACGCCGTCTGCGGCGAAATGACCGCTTCCTGCCGGGGGTGATTTTCTTCGATCAGGTTGCCCTTGCGGCCGTAGATGCGTTCCACCAGGTAGAGTTCCGAACGTACCCCCGTATTGGCGAAGGGCGAATAGGCGGTCACCAGCTCCCAAAGGGACACCCCGGAGGCACCCAGCGCCAGGGAGAGGGTGGGGGTGAGCGGTGAATGGATGCCGAGACGATGCGCGTAATCGACCACATAAGGAACGCCGACAGCGCTGAGGAGCTTGATGGTGACCACGTTGCGGGAGTGGACCAGGGCGTTGCGCAGGAGGATCGGTCCCCAGAAGGTCCGGTCGTAATTGGCGGGTTTCCAGAGTCCCTGAAGGCTGGGGTCTTCCTGAAGGATGGGTGAATCGATGAGGACGGAAGCCGGGGTGAAGCCGCGGTCGAGAGCGGCCGCGTAGATGATGGGCTTGAAGGCGGAGCCGGGCTGCCGAATGGCCTGCATCGCTCGATTGAACTGACTTTCCGCAAAATCTTTGCCCCCGACCATGCAAAGCACTCTCCCACTGGAGGGATCGACGGCCAGGAACGCGGCTTCGGCCTGAGGGTCCTGTTCCAGGGAGAGTCTCCACCCATGGTCTTCGTCAGCGGCCTCGAAGCGGACCTTGATCAGATCGCCGGCTTCGAACGGCGGATTCCGGCGCGCCCAGTAACCCGAAGCCCAGGAAGCCTCCTCCAGTTGAACTGAATATTCGGATGCCGCATATCGAATCTTGACGGTCTTGGCCCCGTGGTCATAGGCGGTGACCAGGGCTTCGACGATGGAACCGGATTCCGGTGGTCCGTTGGCAGCCTGTGCTTGCAGGAAGTCAGCCCAGCCCGCGCGCTCGATCTTGCCGTGAGGCCCCCGATATCCTTGGCGTTTGTCCAATTCCCGCAGGCCGCGAAGGACCGCGGCTTCCGCCAGGCGCTGAGCCGCCGGTTCCAGTGTCGTGTGAATTTCGAGACCTTCTTCGTAGAGCGTCTTCCGGCCGTAGGAGGCCTCCACCTGTCTTCGCACCTCTTCCGTGAACGCATTCATCTGCTGCAAAGTCCAGCGCTGAGGTGAAGCGAAGCGAAGTGGGACCTTTTCGGCTTCCCGGGCGGCCTCATGAGAAATAAAGCCGATTTCGGCCATGCGGGAAAGGACGTAGCGCTGCCGCTCCAGTGCGCTTTCCATGTTCCTGAAAGGTGAAAACCGGCTGGGTGCCTTGGGGAGACCTGCAAGGAGCGCCGCTTCGGAAAGCGTGAGTTCCGATGCTCTCTTTCCGAAATAGGTGCGGGCCGCGGCTTCCACGCCGTAGGCGCCGGAACCGAAATAGATCTGGTTCAAATAAAGGTGGAGGATCTGGTCCTTGGTCAGGGAGCGATCGATCCGGTAAGCCAGGATGGCTTCCTTGATCTTTCGGGTGAAGGTTCGTTCGGGGGATAGGAGAAGCGTCTTCACCACCTGCTGTGTGATGGTGCTGCCCCCCTGGACAATCTCTCCGGCCTTCACATTCTTCATGGCCGCGCGGAAAATGCCCCCGATGTCCACGCCTTGATGCTCGTAAAACCTGGCGTCCTCGGCCGCCAGGAAGGCCTGGATGAGGTGGCCTGGGATCTCCTCCAGTGGCACCACGTAACGGCGTTCCCTGTAGAATTCGCCGATCAACGTGCCGTCTGAAGCGTACATGCGGGAAACGACGGGCGGTCGATAGGCTTTGAGCGATTCGATGCTGGGCAGGGAACGGTCCAGTTCCACGTAAGCGGCCACAGCCAGAAGCCCGGCCGCCGTCGCAACCACCAGCAGGGTCGCGGCGACGGCGAGCAGCAGGCCGTGCCGCGACCGTCGAAAGGACGGGGTATGCGAAGAGTCGTCGAAGGGTGATCGGGTCATGGGTGCCGGGGATCCTCACAGGAGTCATCATCCGGGCGGCAAAATCCGGGGCCGAAAATTGCTCCGGTCGGTCCGGTGCTTTTCTTTATAAGCGCTTCGCTGTGTTTTTGTGAAGTACCAATGGAGCCCCTGGTCGTGGGACCGGGATCGCGAAGGAGGACCCGCCGGCAAGGACGTCGAGCAGGCTTCCGGTGGCTATGCGGTCTCACGGTGGCGCTGCCGGGCCGCCAGCGCGTTGGTGATTCGATCGATTACGATCGCAAGGAAAACGATGCTCAATCCGGCTTCAAAACCGCGGCCCACCTCGATGCGATTGATGGCGAGCAGGACTTCGAGCCCCAGGCCGCGGGCGCCGATCATGGACGAGATCACCACCATGGAAAGGGCCATCATGGTGGTCTGGTTGATCCCCACCATGATGGACGGTTTGGCCAGAGGAATCTGCACATTGAACAGCACCTGCCACCGGTTGGCGCCGAAGGCTTCCGCCGCCTCGATAATGCTCTTCGGCACCTGGCGGATCCCAACGTTGGTAAGCCTGATGACCGGCGGCATGGCGTACACGATGGTGGCGAAGACGGCCGGGACCTTGCCCAGTCCGAAAAGCATGAGGGCTGGGATGAGATAGACGAAGGAAGGCATGGTTTGCATGGCGTCCAGAACGGGCCGCACCGTAGACTCCACCCAGTCGCTCCAGGCCATGACAATCCCGGCCGGTATGCCCACCATGAGGGAAATGACGACCGCGGAAACCACGATGGCGATGGTCATCATGGCGAGATTCCAATAGCCGAAGGATCCAATAAGGATAAACAGCAGAGCCATGGCCGGCCCCGCCCACCACCGCCTTATGGCCCACCAGGCCGCAAGCCAGACAGCCGCTACGGTCACCGGCCAGGGAAGCCAGAGGAAAAAAGCTTCGATCACAAGCAAGATCTTGAGAAGGACGTCGCCGAAGGCATCGAAAAAGGCCCCCCAGTGGGTGAGCACCCAATCCATCAGGGCGTCGATCCAGTCGGAGAGAGGGATTCGAAAAAACCCCGGAAATTCAGTCCACATTCAAAGACTCCCGTTCCTGGATCATGCTGTCCAGGATGGTCCGATTGTCGATTTCACCCAGAAAACGGCCTTGTTCGTTGAGCACCGCGATGGGGTATGGGCTGGAGGAAGCTAGTGTGAACAACTCCTCCACCAGCATCTCCGGTTTGCAGGTGGGAACGTCGGTGATGAGAGCGTCCCTGATGGAAGGTTTTCCGCTATCGATGACCTGTCGAAGCGCCTCCCGGGTGACCAGCCCCAGAAGCCTCCGATTCCTGGTGAGGACGAACGCGTGCTGGCTGCGGTTGGCCTGGAGCATGTGGCGGGCGGTCTTCGGACCTTCCCACTCGTAGAGCAGCACGCGCGGTTCTTCCATGATGCGCTGGGCGGTGAGCACCTTGGCCGGAGACGCGTCTTGCACGAAATCCCGCACATAGTCGTCCGCCGGGTTGGTGATGATGTCCTCAGGGGTCCCCAGCTGTATGACTTCGCCGTTGCGCATGATGGCGATGCGAGAACCCAGCTTGAGGGCCTCGTGGAGGTCGTGGGTCACGAAGATGATGGTCTTCTGGAGTTGGTCCTGGAGTTCAACCAGCTCATCCTGCATTTGGCGGCGGATCAGCGGGTCCAGTCCGCTGAAGGGTTCGTCCATGAGAAGCAGTTCAGGGTCCGTGGCCAAGGCGCGGGCCAGCCCGACGCGCTGCTGCATCCCGCCGCTCAGGGACCCCGGATGGTAGTCTTCCCAGCCTTCGAGTCCCACCGTCTTCAGGGCTTCCCTGGCCCGGGCGTAGCGTTCTTCCCTGGACGCACCCCGGACTTTGAGACCGTAGGCGGCATTGTCCAGAACAGTATAATGCGGGAGGAGCCCGAAGTGCTGGAAGACCATGCTGGTGGTGTGGCGGCGCAAATCACGGAGCTTGGCCTGATCGTACCGGCAAATGTCTTCGCCGTGGATGAAAACGCTGCCGGCCGACGGTTCGATCAGCCGCAGCACGCAGCGAATGAGGGTGGACTTTCCGCTGCCCGAAAGGCCCATGATCACGAAAAATTCGCCCCGCCTGACCTCCAGGTTCACGTCCCGTAGCCCGAGCACGCAGCCCGTTTCCTTGAGGATCCGTTCCTTGGGAGCGTCCCTGAGGTCAGGGTTGTTGAGGACCTTTTCAGGATTCGGTCCGAAAATCTTCCAGACGCCCTCCACCTTCATGGCGAGGGCGTCGCTGTGATCACGTGAAACCGATTCTTCCAAAGGTTCCAAACCTCCTCATCCCCGCGCGATCGGGCGCAGCACCTTGAAATCGTGTCGGAAGGCCGGCTCCGGGCAGTCCCAACAGGCGCGGCGCGCGCGGGCTGGCAGAACGGGTCGCCAATCAGGAGCACAGAGGGATCGTGGAAGACCTACTTCTCCGCGGCTGCTTCCACCTTGGCGGCCACATCCTCGGGCAGCCAGTCCATCCATAGGTCTTTGTAATTTTTCAGAAACCAGACGGCGGCCTCTTCCGTGGAAGCCTTGTTCTCCTGCATATAAGCAAGGATCTTGTTGTTGAGATCCGTCGTGGTTTCATACTTCTTCAGGAAATCCACGATCTGCGGGTTCTCTTTCGCAAAGTCGGAATTCACCACGATATTTACCTGGACGGAAGGAAACGCACAGGCTTTGGTGGTTTTCCAGACCTGCGGATCGTAGGCGGGCTCTTCCAAAGGCGTCATATCCAGTTTGCCGAGCACCCACGTGGGAGCCCAATAATAGCCGAACCAGGGTTCTCCCTTACGGTAGGCCGCTTCCATGGATCCCGCGAGAGCGGCATCCGAACCCGGAAGAAAGATGTTGTAGGTTTCGTCCAAACCGTAGGCCTTGAATTTCTGTTCGTTGAGTTCCGTGACTTTCCAGCCCGGGATGGAACTGTAGAAGCGTCCCTTGGAAGGATCTTCGGGATCTTTGAAAAGCTCCCAATACTTGGGCATGTCGAGCACGGATTTCAGGCCGGGAGCCATCGGTTTGATGCCCCGTTCCGCGTCGCCCTCGATCACATACGTGGGGACCAGCCAACCCTGCCAACTGTCGGAGAAATTGCTCCCCAGGTCGATCAGGGCCCCGGACGAAATTCCCTTGTCGTAGGCTTCCTGTACGTTTTCGACCCATACTTCCATGTTGACATCCGCATCTCCCCGCATGAGCCCGGCCATGCCGGGGATTGTCTCGCTGGCGATGTAATCGGGATCATAGCCGTAGCCGTGCTTGGCGACGAACCCGACGATTCGGTTATGAACCTGGATGCTGTCCCAGCTGTTGTCGAGGAACCGGATAGTCTTGGCGGACGAGACTCCGGGACCCGCGGCAACGCAGAGGCTCATGAGCGCAAGAATGGTGAAGCAAAGAAGGCCGGTTCGCAAACTGGACTTGTCTTTCATGGGGCTTCCTCCTTGGCGGCGTGAATTTCGCAATCAAAACGGAAACGAGGACCGGGCGGCGGAGCGGAAGTCATGCCCGCCGCGAAGAAAAGACCTCACAGATGGCACAACATAGCGGCATGGATGAAACGTTTCAACCGAAAAAATAGGAAACGACATCGTGCGTAAGAATTATCATGCGAGTAGAAATCACCGGCGGCGGCCTTGCCGACAGGAGGGATTCCCATGTGAGAAGAAACGGTTCCTGCATCCCCGAGAGCCGGGGGCGGAGCGGCTTGGGCTCCCGGATCAGAAGAGATCCCGGTCAAGTGACCGGTACTGAATGGCTTCGAGCACATGATGAGGCCGGATGTCCTCGGAATCTTCGAGATCCGCAATGGTTCGGGAGACCTTCAGGATGCGGTGGTAGGCGCGGGCGCTGAAGCCGAGCCGCCGGATGGCGTCTTCGAGAATATGGAGCCCCTGCTCGTCCAGGCGGCAATGGCGGTGGATTTGCTTGGGGGCCATGGCCGCGTTGCTGAAAGTTTTTTCAGTCGAGAGGCGGGCCAGCTGGCGTTGCCGAGCGTTCACAACCCGCCGGCGGATGGCTTCCGAAGACTCGCCGGCGGAGGAGCCTTTGAGATCTTCGTAACGGACGGCGGGGACCTCGACATGGAGGTCGATGCGGTCCAGGATGGGGCCGGAGATACGACTTCGGTACCGATGGATGTGATGCTCGGAACACCGGCAGGCGTGATTGGCGTCTCCGGCATAGCCGCAAGGGCAAGGATTCATGGCGGCGACCAGCATGAAGGAGGCGGGATAGGTGAGGGTCATGTTGGCCCTGGCGATGGAAACCCTTCCGTCCTCCAGAGGTTGCCTCAGCAGGTCCAGGATGTTTCTGCGAAATTCGGGAAATTCGTCGAGAAAGAGTACTCCGTTGTGGGCGAGGCTGACTTCCCCGGGCCGCGGGATATGACCTCCGCCGATGAGCCCGGCATCGGAGATGGTGTGGTGAGGGTTTCGGAAAGGCCGGCGCGTGACCAGCGGATGGCCTTTCAGCAGTCCAGCCACACTGTAGATCTTGGACGTCTGCAGCGCCTCGTCGAAACTCAACGGGGGAAGAATGGAGGGAAGCCGCTGGGAAAGCATGGTCTTGCCGGAACCGGGCGGTCCGATGAGCAGGAGGTTGTGGGCGCCCGCTGCGGCCACTTCCAAGGCTCTCTTGGCGTGTTCCTGGCCTTTTACATCGAGCAAATCGGGGCCGTCGGGATCGGGGGCGTCGAGGAGGCGGCCGGCGGCGAAGGGTTCGGGTTCCAGTTCCAGCCTTCCCGCCAGCAGTTCGACCAACTGAGAGAGGTGCTGGATGCCGTAGACGTTGAGATCTTGGACGATGGCGGCTTCCTGGACATTTTCCGAAGGAACGTAGAAAGCCGACCGACCCTGGCGTTGGGCTTCGACGGCCATGGGGAGGGTCCCCACGATGCCCCTCACCTGTCCGTCCAGCGAGAGTTCCCCTACGAGCAGGGCATCCTGCAACGCTCCGGCGTCGATGAGGCCGGTGGCTGCCAGAATGGCCGCAGCGATAGGAAGATCGAAGCCGGAACCCTCCTTTTTCATGTGAGCGGGGGCAAGGTTCACCGTCACCCGATCCATGGGAAAAGGGTAGCCGCTGTTTTGAAGTGCCGCCTTGATGCGGTCCCGGCTTTCCCGGACGATGCTGTCAGGCAACCCGACGGTGGCGAAGGACGGTAGGCCGGTCGAGATGTCTACCTCGACTTCCACCAGGAAGGCGTCTATGCCGAGGACTCCGAGTGTGTAGGTTTTGGCGACCATGTCGGGCGGTCCCATCGTGAACGGGGAGGCGTCTCAGAAGGCTTGCCAATGCCGGGCGTTCTTTTTAGAATCGACCATTCTCGCGGCGGAATGAAGTGATTTTTCTACCGCCGCCCGAGGGGCGAAGGGCGCCCCCTCGACCCTACAAGCCACGGAACGATGACCGCCCGCGGGGCCGGACCAGGGCGTAGCGGCATGACGGACTGTCTGTACAAAATTCTCGGCGTTTCCATCGAAGCGAGTCAACAAGAAATCAAGGCGGCGTTTCGACGTCTGGCCATGCGCTGGCATCCGGACCTGAACCCGCAGCGGCCTGACGCCAGGGAAAGGTTTCAATGCATTCGCGAGGCCTATGAGCGGCTGGCGGATCCTGTCAGACGGCGTGAGTACGATGAAAGAAGGGGCCACGGCACGAGGCGCGGGCACGCCCGCAATGGAGGCGGAAACGGTGCGGGCTGGAGTGAAGGGTCTTCCGGCTTTCCCGATGAGTTCTTCGAAAGCTATTTCGGGTTTCCTCGGCGACGGCCGGCCCCCTGCCGCAGTGTGGACTTACGGTTTGATCTTCAGGTGTCGAGCGGAGACGGCCGTGAAGGTCCCGAGACCATCTGTTATGAGAGGGTGGTGTTTTGCCGGGTGTGTGCGGGCGCCGGACGCAAGGCGCTCGGCGAATGCGTTGCCTGCGGAGGACGAGGGCTAGTGACCGAACGGCGTTCGGTCAGCGTTTGGATCCCGTCCGAGGGAGTGCATGGGATGCGGCTTCGGGTTCCCGGTGCCGGCGATCACCCGTCACCTTCCGTTCCCGCCGGAGACCTCGTGCTTCTCCTGCAGGAAGTGGATGTTTGAAGGCCTTATGCCAATGACAACGAGAAAACAACTGACCCATATCGACGATGAAGGCCGGCTCCGAATGGTTGACGTTTCGGAAAAGGACAGCACCGAACGGATAGCCCGGGCCCGGGCTCGGATGCGTCTTTCCGAGGCGACGCTGGCCGCCGTCCTCGACGGCAAAGTCCCCAAGGGGAATGTGTTCGAAGCGGCCCGCCTTGCGGGAATCATGGGCGCGAAGCGGACCTGGGAGTTGATCCCGCTGTGCCATCCGATCCGGTTGACCGCCGTCGCCATAGACTTCCATGTCGACCGAAACGGCGGGATGATCCTCATCGAGGCCGAGGTCAAGACATGCGACAGGACAGGTGTGGAGATGGAGGCGCTCATGGCCGCCACTCAGGCCGCCCTCACCATCTACGACATGTGCAAGGCCATGGATCGAGAGATGTGCATCGGCGATATCGAACTGACGTTCAAATCCGGAGGCCGAAGCGGCACCTACAGTCGCGCTTAGTGTGCGTTTTGACTTTACTTCCTGGGGTGAGTGTGCTAGCGAAATGCCCTTCAGGCCGATCGAGCGAAGGAGAGGATCATGGACCAGGAAACGCTGACCTATTTCAAGGAAGTCCTGGAAGGGAGGCTCGCGGAGCTTCTTTCGGAGGCGGAGAAGACGGTGACGGGCATGACGGACATGGAAGACAACTTTCCGGATCCCACTGACCGGGCTTCTTTGGAATCGGACCGAAACTTCATGCTTCGAATCCGGGACCGCGAACGCAAATTGATTATCAAAATCCGTGAGGCGCTCCAGCGGATCGAGGATGGCAGTTTCGGGATCTGCGAAGCGTGCGGGGATGATATCAGCATCGAGCGGTTGAAGGCGAGGCCGGTGACCACGCTGTGCATCGACTGCAAGAGAAGGCAGGAGGCGGTGGAAAGGGCTCGGGAAGCGTGAGCCATACGCGCCGCATGCAGCGAAATTCAGTCGAAAGTGAGCACCTGGGTGATGTCTCCCACCCAAATCACCGTTTCCTTTCCGTCGTCGCAGAGGATCCTGAGCGCTCCCTGAGGCGTGAATCCCTGGGCCACTCCGCGCAGGACTTCTCCAGAACAGTCGACTTCGACCCGCCTTCCCAGTACGGCCGAAAAACCTTCCAGTTCTTCCAGTAGTTCGATGAACCGTCCTGAAAAATAGCGATCCCATTCGTTTTCGAGCGAATGGAGGATCACGGCGAACAGTTGCTTCCTATCGACCGGGCCTCCGAGTTCCAGGGCGATGGAAGTGGCCGGGTAGCGGGTCTGACTCGGAAGATCCGCTGCGGTTTCGTTCACATTGATGCCAATCCCCGTCACCAGGAAACGCACCCGGTCCGGGTCGCACTGCATTTCCGTGAGGATCCCCACGGCTTTTTTCCCATGGATGAGCACATCGTTGGGCCACTTGATGGCGGCGTCCAGGCCGTAGAGGCTGCGAAGGGTCTTGGCCACCGCCGCCGCGGCGACCAGGGTGGTTTGAGGGGCCGCTTGAGGAGGGAGGTCGGGGCGCAGCACGGCGGAGAAGGTGAGCCCTTTTCCCTCCGCTGAAAACCATGGCCGGTGGCGGCGCCCGCGGCCCGCGGTCTGGGTTTCGGCGGCGACCACCGTGCCATGGGGAGCGCCGCGGGCGGCCATTTGAAGGGCCAGGTCGTTGGTGGAGGCGGCGGTCGTCTGGTGGTGGTAAGTCCTCGCGAGCCACGAAGTCTGAAGAAGGGGCAGCATTTCTTCAGGGATGAGGGCTTCCGGCACGCGAATGAGGCGGTAGCCGTGCCGAGGATGGGCGTCGATTTGGTATCCGAGGCGGCGGAGCGCCTGCACGGCCTTCCAAACGGCCGTCCGGCTGACGCCCGTGCGGGAAGCCAATTCGGGTCCGGGGATGAAAGCCTGGGGTGCGTGCTTGAAGAGTTCCAGGACTCGGGCGGGTGTTTGGGTGGAGGACGTCATGCTGGTGCACCTTTCCTGTACCGGGGGCCGTGAAAGGCGATCAGACGGGTGAAAGGGCGGCGGCAAGGGTGTAGAGCGCGGTTTCCGCCACTTCGTTGGACGCGCCGAGCACATCACCGGTGACTCCGCCGAGGGTGCGAGTCGCAAGCCTTCGGAAGAAAAGCACGATAAGGAGGGTGGCGGCGAAATGCGCGATGGCCGTGAACCCCAGGAGAATAAAGGCCGCCGGGGCGGCGACGAAGCCGGCGACCGTGAGTTCCTTTCGGGACAAGTGTTCGATGAAGGGTCTTCCCAGCCCCCCGGATGCACGGGCGTAAGGGATGCGGAAGGCCACCATGGCCATGGCGTAGCGGGAAAGAGCTGGTATGGCGACGAAGGGGGCCAGTTGGGATGCATCCAGGAGGGACTTGAAAGCGGCAGCCTTTGCAGCCAGGCAGAGCATGAGGGCGAGGGCGCCGAAGGTGCCGATACGGCTGTCCTTCATGATGTCCAGGCGAGTGGGACGATCGAAGGCTCCGCCCAAGGCGTCTGCGAGATCGGCCAGACCGTCGAGATGAAGGCCGCGGGTGAGAGCGACGGAGACGATGAGAAGCCAGACGGTGGTCACGGCCGACGGCAGGAAGGGGCTCAGCAGGGCCGCGGTGAGCGCGGCGGCGAGTCCGAGCAGGAGGCCGACGGTCGGAAAGTGAGCGAAGGATCGGGCGAGGTCCTGTTCGGCAAAGGGGGGGTTCCTTCGGCCGGGAAGGTGAAGCACGGTGAGAAAAGACAGGGCCAGGGAGATTCGGTGCCACATAGGGGTCATCGGGAGGCGCCCGGGGTGCCGGATTCGGGTGGCGGAACCTCTGGGGCGGTGAAAGGCCCGCGGGGTCCTTTGAGGGCCAGCGGGATGCCGGCAACCAGATACGACACGCTCCTGCAGGCCGCGGCGACCCTCTGATTGGTTCTCCCCGCCAGGTCACGGAAGACGCGGGCCGTGGCGTTTTCTGGAACGATGCCGGTGCCCACTTCGTTGGAAACCAGAACGAGGGGAAAGGGAAGGGAGGGGATCAGCTCGCAGAGCCGATCGACGTGGCGAAGGGCTTCCGTTTCCCCGCAGTTGAGGAGGAGGTTGCTGATCCAGAGCGTGAGACAGTCCACCAGCACGGGGTGGGCTGCGGGGCACTGCCGGCGAAGGGTCTGGAGAAGTTCCAGGGGGCATTCGATGGTGACCCATAGATCGCCACGACGGCTTCGGTGTTCTGCGACACGATCCGCCATTTCACGGTCGCGGATTTCGGCTGTGGCCACATAGACGTAAGGCGGGGGAAAGGCGGCGATCAGGCCTTCCGCGTAGAGGCTCTTGCCGCTGCGTGCGCCGCCCAGGACCAGGTGCGGGCCGTCGAAGGGAAGGAGACGGGTCATGATGGAGGGGCCTCCAGGCCCAGGCTGCGGGGCAGGTGCTCATAAACCAGTTGGTCCACCAAGTGTGGGAGCGGTTCCCGCGCTGCTCCGACCACCAGGACGGGTTCTTGGGTGAGCGGGATCAGGAGCTTGAAGGCGGGGGAAGACCCGAGGGCTTCCACCATGCGCGGCGTGATTTCGCCCATCATGGCGTATGGCAGCAGAATGGCTATGGGACCGATCACCAGGTCGACGCGTCCGGCGCAATGAGCGATGGCGTGTTCGCCGGTCGCACCTCGGTTGGCTCGAGCCTTCATCATCTGGGCCGTGGCCACGGCATTGGTTCCAAGGGCCCACACTTCCAGTGATTCCCCGTAAATCTCCTTGATCTTGCGAATCACGGCACTGCCGATGCCGCCGCCTTGGCCGTCGATGACAGCGATGCGCTTCACGGGGGGCCTCCGTCGGGGAGTGCGTCCGGGGGGATGCCGATTTTCTCCAGAAAGCTCCGGAAACGTTCGGTTGACGGGAAGGAGAGCGTACAGGTGGTCCGGCTGCCCCTTTTGCGGAAGCGAACGCGCGCGCCGAGGGTGCTCTCGAGAGCCGTCTCAATCGGCGAGCGGGCGGATGACGGACGTTCGAGCTTTTCGGGCGATGTGTTTTCCCGGAGGACGAGGGCTTCGGTACGGCGGACGGAAAGGCTCCGCCGGACGACCGCGTCACGTACCGGGCGGAGACGCGTCGCGTCCTTCAGGCCCAAAAGGGCTCGGGCATGCCCCATGGTGAGGATCCCGTTGAGAAGGTCTTCCTGGATGAAGTCGGGGAGTTGCATGAGCCGGAGGAGGTTGGCCACGGTGGCACGGGCTTTGCTCACCTTGCGAGCGATTTCGTCCTGGGTGAGGCCGAACTCCTCCTGGAGTCTCTTATAGGCGGCGGCCTCTTCGATGCAGTTGAGGTCGCGGCGCTGGATGTTTTCGATGAGGGCAAGCTCGAGGATTTCGGCAGGCGTGGTGTCACGAAGGAGTACGGGGATTTCCCGAAGACCCGCCGCCTGCGCCGCCTGCCATCGGCGTTCGCCGGCGATGATGCGGTAGCGGTCGGAATCGGGGTCGCGGGCGACGAGGATGGGTTGGATGACTCCGCTTTGCGCGATGGAGGCCGCCAGTTCCTCGAAGGCGTCGTCGCGGACCTTCTGCCGGGGCTGGTAAGGATTCGGGACCAGTTGATCCAGGGGGCAGTAGAAGACCTGGACGTCGGCGCCCTTGAGCCAGTCGCTGGAAGCCAGAAGGTCCTGGAGTCCTCGGCCCAGGCCGCGCTTCTTGTCAGACATGGCCGTCTCCTCGAGATAGAAGTTCTTCGGCGAGTTGAAGGTACGCCTGGGTTCCGGGGCAGGCGCGGTCGTAGGTGATGACGGGTTGACCGTGACTCGGCGCTTCGCTGAGGCGCACGTTGCGGGGAATAACGGTTTGAAAAACGCGGGAGCCCAGGTGTTGGCGGATTTCGTTGGCCACCTGGTGGGACAGGTTGTTGCGACGGTCGAACATGGTGAGAAGGATTCCCGCGATGCGCAGAGGCGGATTCCAGCGTAGCTTGATCTTTCGGATGGTTTCGAGAAGCAGGCTCAAACCTTCCATGGCGAAGTATTCGCATTGGAGGGGAATGAGGACCGCGTTGGCCGTGGTGAGCATGTTGACGGTGAGCAGGCCGAGCGACGGTGGACAGTCGAGGATCACCCAGGTGTACGTGGAAAGGAGACCCTGGAGCTGCTGGAAGAGTCGGGTTTCGGGCTGGGAGGCGGAAAGGAGTTCCCATTCCGCCGCCGCCAGTTGAGCATTGGCGGGAAGAACCCAGAGGGGCAGAGCGGTGCGGGGCTGGTGAACAGGCGGGACGCCCCCCTGCATGAGAAACTGGTAGAGTGTGGGCGCCGGGGGCTTGAGGCGCACCCCCATTCCGCTTGAGGCGTTCCCCTGGGGGTCGCCGTCGACGAGGAGAACGGGCTGGCCTTGATGCGCCAGTGAGGCGGCGAGGTTGATGGCGGTCGTGGTCTTCCCGACGCCCCCTTTCTGATTGGCTATGGCAAGAATGGTCGGCATGGATTCTCTGGGTGACGGCTGTCACCCGGTAAGGGGCGCCGATGTTCCACGTGGAACATCGGC
>FWPV01000283.1_pt1 | contig 171773 bp, 189 predicted proteins | sample 2228371 | NCBI WGS metagenome assembly FWPV01 (sample SAMEA103939776, study PRJEB20133) | metagenome
TGCTGCGCTCGGCCAGGGCCGCCAGGGCCGGGGCGGCTTCGGTGGGCAGGCGCCAGACCTGCAGGCGGTCCAGGCGGGTGAGCTTGGTCTCGATGCCGCGCCACCACACGTCGGCGGCGCTGGAGAAGGCGTAAACCACCACCGCGTCGGCCTGGCTGCAGGCCTTGGCCAGCGGCTTGTCTTCGGGCTGGCCCACCTCGATCCACACGCGCTTGCGCCCGGTGAAGTCGGTGAGGTGGGCGTCGGGGTCGTTCGGGTCGGAGAGGCCGGCACCGAAGGCCAGGGTGCCGTCGCCGCCGCAGGTGTCTTGCAGCTCATGGGCCTGCAAGGCCAGGGCCACCAGGCGCACCATCATGCGCTCGTCGGTCTCGCTGGGGTGGCGGGCCAGGGTGAGGGCGTGGTCGGCGTAGTAGCCGTGGTCGATGTCGGCGATCTGCAGGTTCGCCTTGAAGATGGTGGACTTGAGGGCCATGGGGTTCGGCGCGGGGCGAAAAAAAACGGGCTCTGTTGCCAGAGCCCGTTTTCAGGTTTGGTGGCGATAGGTGGACTTGAACCACCGACATCAGCATTATGAATGCTGCGCTCTAACCAACTGAGCTATATCGCCGTGAAGCGCGCATTATACACACGTTTTTGGCGTGTGTTCAATCACTGGTGCTTGAAGACCGGTTTGCGCTTTTCCATGAAGGCGGCCATGCCTTCCTTCTGGTCGTCGGTGGCGAACAGGGCGTGGAACAGGCGGCGCTCGAACATCACGCCGTCGGCCAGCGTGCCTTCGAAGGCGCGGTTGACGGCTTCCTTGGCGGCCATCACCGAGGGCAGCGAGAACTCGCAGATGGTGAGCGCGGCGCCCAGGGCCTCGTCCATGAGCTTGTCCAGCGGCACCACGCGGCTGACCAGGCCCGAGCGCTCGGCTTCGGTGGCGTCCATCATGCGGCCGGTGAGGGCCATGTCCATGGCCTTGGCCTTGCCCACGGCGCGCGGCAGGCGCTGCGTGCCACCGGCGCCGGGGATCACGCCCAGCTTGATCTCGGGCTGGCCGAACTTGGCGTTGTCGGCGGCGATGATGAAGTCGCACATCATGGCCAGCTCGCAGCCGCCACCCAGGGCGAAGCCCGACACGGCGGCGATCACCGGCTTGCGGATGGTGCGGATGGTTTCCCAGTTGCGGGTGATGTATTCGCGGTTGTACACATCGGCGAAGGTGTACTTGGCCATGGCGCCGATGTCGGCGCCCGCGGCGAAGGCCTTTTCGCTGCCGGTGATGATGACGCAGCCGATGCCGGCGTCGGCGTCAAAGGCCTTGAGGGCGGCGCCCAGCTCGTCCATCAGGGCGTCGTTCAGCGCGTTCAGGGCCTTGGGGCGGTTCAGGGTGATGACGCCCACACGGCCTTCGGTGCGGACGATGATGTTCTCGGGGGTGGCGGTCATGCGGTCTCCTCGCGGGGGGGGGTGAAATGACACGGTTTGTCGTGACTCCGCGACTATAGGGCCTGCGCCTGGGGCCACCTGTCTGCTGTTGGACGCCGGCTGTGCGCCAACGCGGGCAAACCCATGGCCACGGTGGCGCGTCGCGGTTCTAGAGTGGCGCCCCAAAGGTGGTCCATGGACAAGCACACGGTCTTCGCGAAAACGGACGCCGGGCGAGAGGCGCTGGCCCAGCGCGCGCCCGGCCTGCTGCCGCGCCTGCGCACGCTGCTCATCATGGTGGATGGGCAGCGGCCGGCGGCGGCCTTTGATGCGGCCAGCGGTGGCGCGGAGGGGGCGGCCCTGCCGCTGCTGGAGCAGTTGCTGGCGCAGGGCTGGGTGCGGGCCCTGGAACCCGCGCGCCAGCCCGATGCCCCGCCGCAGCCCGTGCCTGCGTCTGCGTCTGCACCTGGCGCTTCCGAAGCGTTGGCGGCGTGGCCGCTGCCGGATGCCCGGCGCCGCGTGGCGCGCTTCATCAATGACCAGCTCGGCCCCATGGGCGAGGCCATGGCCCTGAAGGTGGAGGCTTGCCGGCAAGAGGCCGACCTGCGCGCGCTGGTGCCGCGCATCCGCGAGGCCTTGCTCAACTACCGCAACAGCGCCACCGTGGCGCGCTTTGACGCCGACATCGCGCCTCACCTGCCCACGGCCTGAGGCAGCGGGCAGGCAGCTGCGTCAGTCGCTGCCTTTGAGCCAGGGCGAAAGGCGGTTGGCGTCGCCCACCGCCAGGCGAAGCGCCTTGCCTTGCGGTGGCCATTCCAGCGGGCAGCGCAGCAGGCGCCGGTCGCGCGAGACCAGGGCGGTGAGGCGTGGGCGCTCGCCGCGCAGCCAGGCCACCTCGTCGAGCTTGTGGATGCGCCAGGCCTCGGCCGGCTCACCCCGGCGCGGCGCGGGCAGCTCAATGCCCAGCCACTCGTCGCCCGCGGCCAGGCCGGCGGCCTCGCCGGCGCCGCCGCGCAGCACGGCCTTGATGGTCACGCCGCTGGTGCCTTCGCTCACCCGCAGGCCCAGGTGCTGGGCCAGGGGCGCGGCTTCGTGGGTGGATTTCACGCCCATGGCCTGCAGCAGCTTTTCGGCCGGCAGGTCTTGCGTGCCGTGCACCCAGGCGTCGAGTTCGGTGTCGAAGTCGCGCCGGCCCACGCGCTTGAGGGCACGGCGCACGTCGGCCTCGCGCATGGGACCGCCCTGGCAGCGCTGCCACAGGGCGCGCATCACGTCGTCCAGGCTGCCGTGGCCTTCGCCGCGCAGCGTGAGGTCCAGGCAGAGGGCGATGAGCGAGCCCTTGGTGTAGTAGCTCACCGTGGCGTTGGGCGTGTTCTCGCCCACGCGGTAGTACTTCACCCAGGCATCAAAGCTGGCCTGCGCGGCGCTCTGCAGGTGGCGCCCCGGCGTCTGCAGCACCTGGTTGAGGTTCTTGGTGAGCAGTTGCAGGTAGGTGGCGTCGTCGATCAGGCCGGCGCGGCGCAGGAAGAGGTCGTCGTAGTAGCTGGTGAAGCCCTCGAAGAACCAGAGCAGCTCGGTGTAGTTTTCCTGGTCGTAGTCGTAGCGCGCGAATTCGTGCGGGCGCAGGCGCTTGACGTTCCAGGTGTGGAAGTACTCGTGGCTGATGAGGCCCAGCAGCGTGGTGTAGCCGTCGGTGGCCTTGAGGGCCGCGGGTTTGTCGCCAGCCGGCAGGCGCCGGGGCAGGTCACTGCGCTGGCAGATCAGGGCGGTGCTGTTGCGGTGTTCGAGCCCGCCGTAGCCGTCACCGCTGGCGTGCAGCATGAACACGTAGCGGTCAAAGGGGGCCGGGCCGTCGCCGTGCCAGAAGGCGATCTGGGTTTCGCAGATGCGCCGCGTGTCTTCCAGCAGGCGCTCGCCATCAAGCCAGGCGCCAGCGCCGCTCACCACGAAGCGGTGTTCGATGCCGTGGGCGTTGAAGCTGCCGCTCCAGAAGCGGCCCATTTCCACCGGGCAGTCCACCAGCTCGTCGTAGTCGGCGGCCAGGTAGCGGCCGAAGCCGGTCTCGTCCACCTCGGTGGCGCGCAGGCCGGTGGCCACTTGCCAGCCCTCGGGGGCCTGGCCGCGCTCGATCACGAGTTCGTGCGGGCGGTCTTCCTGCCCGATCACGCGCAGGCAGGTGCTGGTGCCGTTGAAGAAGCCGCGCGTGCTGTCCAGAAAGGCGGTGCGCACCGAGGCGTCAAAGGCGTACACCTCGTGCCGCACTTCCAGCGGCACACCGGGTTCGCAGTCGGCCTGCCAGCGGTGCTTGTCGAGCTGGCGCAGGCGCACGGGTTGGCCGTTTTGCGTGGCGCGCAGGCCCTGCAGGTGCTGCGAGAACTCGCGCACCAGGTAGCTGCCCGGAATCCACACCGGCAAGGCCAGGCGCTGGCGGGCCTGGGGTTGTTCGATGTGCAGCGTGACGGCCAGCAGGTGCGAGGCGGCGTTGTGCACGCCCACGGTGTAGCGCACGGCGGCGGTCTCAGTGCGGTGGGGGCGAGGGGCGCGGGCCATCAGATGGCCCCCGCGCCGATGAAGCAGCTCAGCGCGGCCACGGCCGAGAGCCGAAAGCGCAGTGCCAGCCAGGGCTTGATGCCCAGCGCCGGGTAGACCTTGCGGTCCACCAGGTAGCAGACCACCAGCACCAGGCCCAGCCAGGCCAGACCGGCGTGGGGCGGCATGAGCACGCCGGGCCAGGCCAGCAGCGAAGGAGCCATGCCCCACGCGACCTGGGCGTTGGTGACGGCCTGGCCCTGGGCCAGGCGGCTCCAGATGGCGCCCCAGTGGATGCCCCCCAGGAACGAGGCGATCAGCGCGGCGTAGGCCGCCATCGCGATGGCCACCCAGGCCTGCAATTCGGGCCCCACCAGCCACAACAGCAGCGTCAGCCCCACAAAGGGAATGAGCCCGGCGTGGCCGAAGCGCTGGATCCAGGGGTGGGCGAGGGGGTCGGAGATCGGGCCGGGTGGGGGGCTGGCGGTCATGGTCAGTTGGTGGCGGCTTGCTTGAGCATGGCTTCCACGCGGTCGGCGCCAATGGCGCCCGGCACGCGGGTGCCATCGGCGAAGAACACGGTGGGGGTGCCGGTGATGCGGGTCTTGCGGCCGAACTCGACGTTGCGCTGCAGGGCCGAGGTGTCGCAGTTGGCGGCGGTGGGGGTGACGCTGTCGATCATCCAGTCGAGAAAGGCCTGCCCACGGTCTTTGGCGCACCAGATGTGGCGCGACTTTTCCACCGAGTCCTGGCCCAGGATGGGGTAGAGGAACACATAGACGGTGACGTCGTCGATCTTGGCCAGGTCGCGCTCAAAGCGCTTGCAGTAACCGCAGTTGGGGTCTTCGAACACTGCCAGCTTGCGCGTGCCTTTGCCGCGCACGATGGTGAAGGCGTCTTTCAGGGGCAGGTCTTTGAAGGCCACGGCGTTGAGCTTGTTCACGCGCTCTTCGGTCAGGTCCACGCGTTTTTGCGTGTCGATGATCGAGCCCTGGATCAGGAAGTCGCCCTTGGCGTCGGTGTAGAACACCTCGCTCTGGTTCACGCGCACTTCATACAGGCCCTTGATGGGCGCCGGGCGCACCTCGTCAATCTTGGGCAGGCTGGGCAGGCGCTCGGCCAGGTTTTTGCGGATGGTGGCTTCCTGGGCTTGCGCGCCAAAGCTCAGTGCGGCGAGCGCGGCGATCAGGAAGTGGGCGATGCGTTTCATGCGGTGGCAATCCAAAAGGGGCAAGGGGCCGGGCCGGCGAAGGCCAAGGCGGCGGGTCGGGTCAAAGGGCCGGGCCCATGGCCTGTCGGGCCAGCCAGCGCTTGAGCGGGCCGCTGCGGTCAAAGGCGCTGAGGCCCCAGTTGCGCAGCGCCTGCACCCGGGCGTCGGCGTGGTCGAACAGGCCAAACAGGCCTTCGGTGAGCCAAGCCATCGCCTGCACGTCGGCCTGCCGCGCGCGCTCGTAGCGGCGCAGCAGCTTGGGGTCGCCCAGCTCGCGCCAGTACTCGCGGCCGTGCAGCACCCGCGCCAGCTCGGCCGCGTCGGCCAGGCCCAGGTTCAGGCCTTGGCCGGCCAGCGGGTGCATGGCGTGGGCGGCGTCGCCGGCCAGGGCCACGCTGCCACTGGGGGTGTGTGCGATCCAGTGGCGCGCACGGGAACTCTCCAGCGGCCAGGCCTGGGCCGGGCTTTGCATCTGCAACTGGCCCAGCACGCCGTGGCTGCGATCGGTGACGGCATCGGCCAGGGCTTGCGGCGGGCCGGCCAGCCAGGCGTCGGCTTGCTCACCAGGGACTGACCACACCAGGGCCACCGAGTTCCCCAGCGCACCGCCCAGCGGCAGCAGGGCCATGATCTGCCCTTGCACGAACCACTGGCGGGCCACGCCGCCATGCGGCTGCTCGGCCTGCAGGCGCGCGGCCACGGCCTTGTGCCCGTAGGGCTTCACGTCGAATTCGATGCCCAGGGCCTGGCGGGTGCGGCTGTGCTTGCCTTCGCAGACCACGGTGAGCGCGGCCGGGGGGGCGTCGTCCAGCCAGTCAATGCCGGCCTGAAAGCCCACGGCCTCGCGCAGGCGGGCCTCCAGGGCGGGCACGTCCACGATCCAGGTGAGCGAGGGCACGCCCACCACGCCGGCGTCAAAGCGCAGTTCGCCACCCTGGTCGCCCCACACCTGCATGGCGTGCACCGGGGTGACGGTGGGGGGGCTGGCGCTGTCATCGGGCCAGGCGCGCACCGATTCGAGCACCTGGCGCGCCGCGGCGTTCAGGGCGTAGGCGCGCACGTCGGGGGTGTCGGTGGTGGCGGCGCGGGGGCCCACCAGGGCCACCCGCAGGCGGTCACGGGCCAGCAGCAGGGCCAGGGTCAGCCCCACCACGCCAGTGCCTCGGATCGCGACGTCGTAGCGCCGGGGGGTGCCGGCTCGGGGGGCGGGTGATGTCATGGGCGGATTTTAGGAGCAGGGCACAATTCCCGGCTTTGCCCCCACGCCTCGCCCCGCCATGACCGCTGACAGCCCCTCCGACCTGAACGGTACCTTGGACGCCATTTGGGTGTACCCAATCAAATCGTGTGCTGGCCTTTCGCTGCGCGAGGCCGAGCTGACCGACACCGGCCTGGCCTACGACCGGGCCTGGATGGTGGTGGACAGCCAGGGCGAGTTCGTGAGCCAGCGCGAGCTGCCGCGCATGGCGCTGATTCAGCCCTCGTTCAAGCTGGGGCAACTGGTGCTGCGCGCCCCGGGCATGCTCAGCCTGCACCTGGCGCTGGACGCGGCCGAGGGCCCGGCCCGGGTGCGCGTGTGGGACGACGAGGTGGACGCCTTTGACATGGGCGACACCGCCGCCCAGTGGTTCAGCGATTTTCTGGGGGCCGACGCGCCCGCGCACCTCAAGGCCCTGCGCCTGATTCGCTTCGACCCCGAGGCCCGGCGCCGCTGCGACCCGCGCTGGACGGGCGACGACGCGGGCTTTGCCCAGTTTGCCGATGGCTTCAGCCTGCTGGTGGCCAGCCAGGCCTCGCTGGACGAACTCAACGCCCGGCTGGTGGGCGCCGGCCAGGCGGCGGTGGACATGCGCCGCTTCCGGCCCAACCTGGTGATCGGCGGCTGGGCCGCGCACGACGAAGACCGCTGCGGCCCCGTCACCCTGGGCGAGGGCGAGGCCAGCGCCGAGATCGTGCCGGTGAAGCCTTGCTCGCGCTGCCCCATTCCCGACATTGACCCCGACACCGCCACGCCCGGCCACGCCGTGGGCGATGCGCTGCGCACCTACCGGCAAGACGCCCGCGTGGGCGGCGCCATCACCTTTGGCATGAACGCCATCGTGCGCCGTGGCGACGGCGTGGTGCTGCGCGTGGGCCAGCCGGTGCGCGCCGATCTGCGCTTTGACTGAGCGGTTGCGCTCAGCAGGTCAGGCAGACCGTCTTCGAGCCTGACCAGTTGCTCAGGGGCCCGCTGAGGTCCATGCCACGGCGGATGGCGGTCATCTCGGCCACGATGCTCATCGCGATCTCTGGCGGCGTGAGCGCGCCCAGGTTCAGGCCCACCGGGCCGTGCAGCTTGGCCGCCTCAGCCTCGCTCACGTCGAATGCCTGTAGGCGCTGGCGGCGTTTGGCGTTGTTCTGCAGCGAGCCCAGCGCGCCCACGTAGAACGCCGGCGTGCGCAGTGCCTCCATCAGCGCCAGGTCGTCCAGCTTTGGGTCGTGCGTCACGGCCACCACCGCGCTGTGCTCGTCCAGCCGCATGGCCAGCACCAGGTCGTCGGGCATGGTGGTGGACAGCGTCACGCCCTCCATCCGCTCCCAGCCTTCGTGGTACTCGGTGCGCGGCTCGCACACCGTCACCTGGTAGTCGAGCATCACCGCCATGCTGGCGAGGTAACGCGAGAGCTGGCCGCCGCCGATGATGAGCAGGCGCAGGCGCGGGCCGTGCACGGTGGTGAGGGTCTGGCCGTCGAATTGCACGCGGTCGCCCGCGTCGGTGGACGCGAGGCTGGCCACGCCGGTGGCCATGTCCAGCCGGCGCATCACGCGCTGGTGGCCTTCGATGGTGGCCAGCAGCTCGCGCAGTTGCGAGGCGGGCGACAGGGGCTCCAGCACCAGTTGCACCGTGCCGCCGCAGGGCAGGCCGAAGCGTCGGGCTTCCTCGGCGGTTTCGCCGTAGGTGGTGGTCTCGGGCTTTCTCAGCGCCAGCTCGCCGCGCGCCACGCGGCCGATCAGGTCGTCTTCGATGCAGCCGCCCGAGACCGAGCCGGCCACCTGGCCGTCGTCGCGGATGACCATGAGCGAGCCCGGCGGGCGCGGGGCCGAGCCCCAGGTGCGCACCACCGTGCCCATGACCACGCGCTGGCCGCGCGATTGCCAGTCAAGGGCGGTGCGAATCACATCAATATCGAGGCTGTTCATGGGGTGTCACTTCCGTGTTGAGGCGCCTTGAAGGGCGCAGCAGATCGGCCAGGGCCAGCATCGCGACGACGGCCCAGGCCGCCTGCAGGGCCGCCGGGCCTTGGGTGGGCGAGAGCCAGCCGACGGCCAGCAGCAAGACCGGGCCGAGGCCGGCGGGCACCTGGGCGCGGGCCTGATGGCCCGGCTGCGTGCCGTGCGCGCCCCAGGCCCAGGCCAGCACCAGCAGCACCATGCCCGCCAGGCGCCACCCGGTGGCGTCTGGCCAGGCCATGAGCAGCGCGCCCATGGCCAGCAGGGCGGTGGGGGTCCACGGCGCCGCCGAGGCGGACCAGCGGCCCAGTCGCCGCAGCGGCGCCAGCAGCAGCGGCACGCCCAGCATCAGGCCGCCGTGCAAGGCCACCGCTTGCGCCTGCGTCCAGCCCGGGCCCAGGCACCACTGGCTGGCCAGCCACAGGCTGCCCATCATCAGGCCCATGGACAGGCCGGGCAGCGAGGGCGCGTTGTTGCCGGTGCCCCGGGCGAGAGACGCGCTCCAGAGGCCCCAGAGCGCCGCGGCGAGCAGCAGCAGCGCCAGCGCGGCAGGGCCGTTTGGCAGCAGGGGCAGCGCCGCCAGCAGCCCGGCGGCGCAGGCCAGCGGCCAGACCGAGCTGCCGTGCGTGAAAGGCGCGGCACCGCTGCAGCGCAGCGCCCACCACAGCACCACCGGCAGCACGCCGCTGGCGAAGGACCAGCCCAGGCGATGGCCCAGCCAGCCCAGCAGCAGCCAGGCGGCCAGCGCATCGGCCTGGCGCAGCGCGGGGGGGCGCTTCAATTCAGACATGGCTGTAGCCGTGCAACTGGTCGCTGCCGGTGGCCGCGTGCACGCTGGCGTTGAAAGAGACGATGACCCGGTCGTTCTCGCCGTCGTAAGGCATGGCCTGGTGCGGCAGCCAGGACGGGAACACGATGAGCTGCCCCGGCAGCGGCGCCACGTCGATGTGCGCCGACTGCAGGTAGGCGTTGCCGAAGTCCATGTGCGCGCCACCCAGGTGGTTGAAGTGCGGGCCGTAAAAGCGCGTCACGCCGTTGGTGGCGCCCAGCAGCGGGTGGGCCTGGCGCGGCGCGTCGTCGTCCACCTGCAGGCAGTACACGCCCGACCAGGAGCAGTTGCCGTGGGTGTGCACGTCGTGGTGGCTGCCGCGGTTGGCGATCTGGAACCAGATGCCGCGCAGCGCGATCTGCAGGCCTGGCGTGGCCTCGGGCCAGGCGCCCTGGTTGGCCAGGGCCACGGTCTGGCGCAGGCCATCGACGATGAAGCGCAGCAGCGCGTCCCACTCGGGCAGGCGCACGCGCTGCAGCAGGTCGTCGCGGCTGGCGTAGAAGGCGGCGGCCGGGTCGGCGTTGTCGTCGCCCGCGCGCAGGGCACGGAACACGCGCACCAGCAGCGGGTTGATGTCCGCCGCCTGCGCGAAGCGGTGCACGCCCAGCGGCGTGGACCAGAGCGGCAGCAAGGGATCGGGCGCCATGGGGTGCGGTGACGGCTCAGGCTTCGGTCAGCAGGTCGGCCGGCCAGCGCAGGCGGTGGCCTGTGCGGGCGGCCAGGGCTTCGATGTCTTCGGGGCTGTCCACGTCGGTGCGGTAGCGCGTGTTGGTGGTGGCCCAGGGGTGCACGGCCTGCGGGTTGGCGGCCTGCCACTGCTTGCAGCCCACGCGGGCCTCGCCGGCCAGGATCTGCTCGCGCACGCTCTGGCTGAACATCACCGGGTTGCCGGGCAGGCCGTCCACCGTGGGCTGCACCACCTCGGCACCGGCGGGCCGTTTTTTGTAGGCGCCGATCAGGTCGTTGATGTCTTGCGAGTTGATCAGCGGCTGGTCGGCCAGGGCGACCAGCACGCTGTCGATCTTGCCGGCCAGTGCCTGCAGGCCCAGCCGCAGCGACGACACCTGGCCGGCGTCCGGGTCGGGGTTGCGCACCAGCGTGACGGGGAAGTCGCGCACCACCGGTTCGATGCGGTCGGCGTAATGGCCCAGCACCACCACCAGTTCGTCCACGCCCGCGCCAGAGAGCGCGATGAGCTGGCGCCGAATCAGCGGCACGCCGCCCAGCTCCAGCAGGCACTTGGGGCGGTGGCCCATGCGCGTGCCCGCGCCCGCCGCCAGCAGCACCGCGCCCACCACCACGCGGCTGTAGAGGCCGCCACCGCCTTTGAGAATGCAGCCCACGTCAGTTGCCTCCGCAGCACGACTTGGTGGCCGCTGCCGGCGGGGCCGCTTCGACGGCCGGCTCTGCCGTGGCCGCCTTGGCCGCACCGCCACCGCAGCAACTGCCCATTTCCATGGGCGGCAGGTCGAGTGTGAACTTGGGCGCCGGCTTTTCCGCCACCGGGGTGGCGGCCTGCACTGAGCGGCCGCGCCGCGCCGCGACCACGGTGGCCAGCACCGCCAGCGCGATCTCTTCTGGCGTTTGCGCGCCAATCGGTTCACCCGCGGGGGCCACGATGGCCGCCACCCGCGCCGGGTCTTCGCCCGCGCTCACCAGGCTCTCGCGCAGCACACCGGCCTTGCGTTCGCTGGCCACGAACCACAGCGTCTGCGGCTGCAGCGCCAGCGCGGCGCGCAGCGCCTGCAGGTCGCGCCGGCCCTGCGTGGCCACCACCACCAGGCCACCGGCCGGCAGGGCCTGCGCCACTGCCTCGCTGCGGTCGCTGTCGATCACGCGCGCCGCATCGGGAAAGTGGCTGGCCTGCGCGCCCTCGGCCACCAGCACCGCCTGCAGGCCGATGCGCGGGGCCAGCCCGGTCAGCGCACGCGCCACCGGCGAGTCACCAAACACCACCAGCTTCGGCGCGGGCAGCACCGGGTCGATGAACAGCTCCAGTGTGCCGCCCGAGTGGCAGGCCATGCCGAACTCCAGCACGTCGCCCAGCGTGCGCTCGGCGGTTTCGTCGGTGGGCGCGATGCGGATGCTCTGCGGCTGGCCGCTGGCCAGGGCCTGGCGCACGGTCTTGACCACCGCCGGTTGCGCGCAGCCGCCGCCGATCCAGCCGTGGATCTGGCCGTCGGCGGTGACCAGGGCCTTGTCGCCGGCCTTGGCCGAGGTGGGGGCCTGTGCGCGCAGCACGGTGACCAGTGCGAAGGCCCGCTCTTCGGCTTGCAGCCGGGCGGCGTCGGCGATCCATTGGTGGTGGTTCATCGTTGTCTCCTTCAGTGAAGCAGGGGCCTGGCCGCGACCAGATCGGCCAGACTGGCCAGGGGCACGAAACGGTGGATGTGTTCGCGCGCGCCCTGAACGGCAGTGGCTGCGGGCACGCCGCGAGTGGGGTGGAACCAGGTGATGCGCGCGCCCCGGCCGCGCAGCGCCCGCAGGGCCTCGGCCAGTTGCTCGGGCGCGTCGGTGTCGAAGCCGTCGGACATGACCCACACGCGCGCGCCGCGCCGCAGTTGGGCGCGGGCGTGCACGCGGGCAAAGTCTTGCAGGCTGGCGGCGATGCGGGTGCCGGCGCCGAAGCCGGCGGTGACCGCGTTGATCTTTTCTTGCACCGTGGCGCTGTCGCGCTGCATCAGCGGCGTGACCTCGGCCAGCCGGGTGTGGAACACGAACACGCGCGCCTGCGCCTCCAGGGCAAAGGCCCGCGCCACGCGCAGGAACAGCGCGGCGTGCGCTTCCATTGAGCGGCTCACGTCGGCCAGGATGAACAGGCGCGGCGGCTCTTCGCGGCGCACCCGCCAGGCCGGGGCCAGCGGCTCGCCGCCCCAGGCCACGCTGCGGCGCAGGGTCTGGCGCAGGTCCAGCCGCTGGCCACGGTGCACGCCGCGCCAGCGCCGCGTGGGCAGCGGGCGCAGTTGCGCGGTGACCTGGCGCGCCAGGCGCTGCAGCGTGCCCAGCTCTTGCGGCAGCCACATCTGGCCGTCGCGCTGGTGCAGGGCCTCCAGTTGCGGGGCGCTGCGGCTGGCGCCGCCCATGGCGCGCGGGCTGCCGGCCTCGCTTTCGCCAGCGCCCGCCTGGGGCGCATCGGCGGCCGTTTGTGGGGCGGACTTGGCGGGCGTGGGCGCTTGTGTCGCGGCGTCCATTTGCTCGCGCAGTTGCTGCACCGACTGGCGCAGGTCGCGCGACGGGCGCGTCTGCCCGCTCACGCGCACCGTGCCGCGCAGGCGCTCGGGGTGCCAGTAGCGGTCAAACAGCTCGGGCCAGAGCCGCCACTCGCGCGCGCTGTGGCAGGCAATGGCGCGCCAGGCCGCGTTCAGGCGCGCGCCGTTCAGTGCGCCCAGCGCCAGCGCCGCCTGCAGCATGGCCTGCTGTTCGGCCACGCCCACCTTCAGCCCGTGCTCGCGCAGCAGGGCCGCGAAGCCGGCCAGGCTTTCGCTGGGGGCGAGCGCGGGCGTGTGGTTCATGTGGCGGCGGCGTTGGCCGGTGCCTTTTCGGCCACGCCTACGGTGCGCCGGCCCTCAATCAGTTGCCGTGCGCGGTCGGTGCCCATCGCGAAGCGGTCTTCGCGTGTCTTGAGCAGGCAGCCCAGCGTGGTCAGCAGCACCGCCATGTCCCCGGGCAGCGTGTGGTGGTGCAGGCGGTGCAGGGCGTTGACCCAGTCCAGCGTCTCGGCGATGCCGGGGACTTTGCTCAGGTCTTCGCCGCGCAGGCGCTGCACGAACTGCACCGCCTCTTCCACCAGCCGGGTGTCGGCCTCGGGCAGGGCGGTCTTGACGATGGCGATCTCGCGCGCCAGCGTCGGGTAGTCGAGGTGGTGGTACAGGCAGCGGCGGCGCAGCGCGTCGGAGAGTTCGCGCGTGCCGTTGCTGGTGAGGATGACGCGCGGGATGTGGCGCGCGCGCAGCGTGCCGATCTCGGGCACGGTGATCTGGTACTCGGCCAGCACCTCCAGCAAAAAGGCCTCGAAGGCCTCGTCGGCGCGGTCGATCTCGTCGATCAGCAGCACGCAGGGGCCGTCCTGGCTGATGGCCTTGAGCAGCGGCCGCTCCAGCAGGAACTCGCGGCTGAAAACGTCGGATTCCTTCACCGTGCCGGGTTGGCCATCGTGCAGGCGAATCGCCATCAACTGGCGGCCATAGTTCCACTCGTAGGCTGCCTGCGCCAGGTCCAGCCCCTCGAAACACTGCAGCCGCACCAGCGTCGCCCCCTGGGCCTGCGCCAGCGCGGTGGCCAGCGCCGTCTTGCCCACCCCCGCGTCGCCTTCCAGCAGCAAAGGCCGCTGCAGCTCACCGGCCAGCCACACGGTGGTGGCCAGGTCGGCATCGGCGAGGTAACCCACCCGCTGCAACGATTCGCGCAGCTGGCGGTCGGTGGTGGCAGGGGCGCTCATGTTCAGGCTTTCTTGCCAAAGAGGCCCAGCCACCAGTTCTTGATCAGCGCCCACACAATGGCCAGGCCGTTGATCTCTTGCGCCACCGGGGGCGCGGTGCGCGGCGCCGCTTCCACCGGGCCACCGAAAGCCACCGCCGCGTCCTGCGCGATGGCTTGCGAGGCCGGTGCCGGCAGGGCCAGCGCGGCCTGGCGGAAGTTCTCCACGAACTGCGCCAGGATCATGTCGGACACCTGCACCATCATGCGGCCGCCGAACTGGGCGAACTTGCCGTTGACGATGACGGCCGCGTCGCCATGCAGCACGCTGGCCGCCGGGTTGGCGGGGTCGGCCTCAATGGTGGCGCTCAGGTCCATGGAGGCGGACGAGCCGCCTTTGTCCGCGCCCTTGCCGCGCAGCACCATCTTGCGCGCGGCTTCGTCCTTCTCCAGCACGTCCACCTGGCCGCCGAACTGGGCCACGGCCGGGCCGACCTTCACCTTGACCCCGCCTTTGTAAGACGTGTCAGAGAGTTGCTCGGTCAGCTCGGCGCCGGGCATGCAGCCGGCCACGGCCTTGAGGTCGCCCAGGATGGCCCAGGCCCGCGCCGGGTCCACGTCCAGAGGGTAGCGTTTGTCGAGTTTGACTTCCATCTTGATTGCCCGATCAGAGGTTCTGGCCAGTGGCCTTGAGTTGCTTCCAGACGCGGAAGGCGTTGTGCGGCATGTCCATGTGGGTCACGCCGAGGTGGGCGAAGGCATCGACCACGGCCGAGGTGAAGGTGGGAATCGAGCCCACGTGCGGCGACTCGGCCACGCCCTTGGCGCCGATGGGGTGGTGCGGGCTGGGCGTCACCGTGTGGTCCGTCTCCCACTTCGGCGTTTCCACGGCCGTGGGCAGGAAGTAGTCCATCAGGGTGTTGCCCATCAGGTTGCCTTGCGCGTCGAACGGCATCTGCTGGCCCATGGCGACCGCGAAGCCCTCGGTCAGGCCGCCGTGGATCTGGCCCTCGATGATCATGGGGTTGATGCGGGTGCCGCAGTCGTCCAGGGCGTAGAAGCGGCGGATCTTGGTCTCGCCGGTGGCGCGGTCAATGTCGACCACGCAGAGGTAGATGCCGAAGGGGAAGGTGAAGTTCGGCGGGTCGTAATAGTGCACCGCTTCCAGGCCCGGTTCCATGCCGGCGGGCGGCTGGTGGTAGGCCTGCCAGGCCACGTCGGCCATGGTCTTGAACTTGCTGTCGTCGCCCTTGACCTTGAAGCGGTCCACTTCCCAGTCGAGGTCGTTCTCGTTCACCTCCAGCATGTGGGCCGCGATCTTGCGCGCCTTCGCGTGAATCTTGCGCGCGGCCAGCGCGATGGCCGCACCGGCCACCGGCGTGGAGCGCGAACCGTAGGTGCCCAGGCCGTAGGGCGCGGTGGACGTGTCGCCTTCTTCCACCTGGATCACCTCCGACGGAATGCCCAGCTCGGTGGCGATGATCTGCGCGTAGGTGGTCTGGTGGCCCTGGCCCTGGGTGATGGTGCCCATGCGGGCGATGGCGCTGCCCGTGGGGTGGATGCGGATCTCGCACGAATCAAACATGCCCACGCCCAGGATGTCGCACATCTTGCTGGGGCCGGCGCCCACCACCTCGGTGAAGGTCACCAGGCCAATGCCCATCAGCGTGGGGCTGTTCGGGTCGGCGCGCTTGGCCGCCTGCTCGGCGCGCAGGGCGGGGTAGTCCACCGCGTCCAGCACCTTCTTCAGGGCCGTGTGGTAGTCGCCGCTGTCGTACTCGAAACCGAAGGCGCTGGTGTAGGGGAACTGTTCTTTCTTGATGAAGTTCTTGGCGCGAATCTCGGCCTTGTCCATGCCCAGCTTTTGCGCCAGCACGTCCACCATGCGCTCGACCAGGTACACCGCTTCGGTCACGCGGAAGCTGCAGCGGTAGGCCACGCCACCCGGTGCCTTGTTGGTGTACACGCCCTTGACCGAGCAGTGCGCGGCCGGGATGTCGTAACTGCCCGAGACGATGTGGAACATGCCGGCCGGGAACTTGGTCGGGTCAGCGCAGGCGTCAAAGGCGCCGTGGTCGGCCACCACGTTCACGCGCAGCGCGGTGATCTTGCCGTCCGGCGTGGCGGCGAGTTCGCCGTCCATGTGGTAGTCCCGCGCAAAGGCGGTGGTGGAGATGTTTTCCACCCGGTCTTCCACCCACTTCACCGGGCGGCCCAGCACGATGGACGCCACGATGGCGCACACATAGCCGGGGTACACGCCCACCTTGTTGCCGAAGCCACCGCCGATGTCGGGGCTGACGATGCGCACCTTGGACTCAGGAATGCCCGAGAGCAGCGACACCACCGTGCGCACCACGTGCGGCGCCTGGCTGGTGATGTAGGTGGTCAGGTCGCCGCGCACCGGGTCAAAGCTGGCCACGCAGCCGCAGGTCTCCAGCGGGCAGGGGTGCACGCGCGGGTAGTACATGTGCTGGCTCACCGTCACCGGCGCGTTGGCAAACGCGGCGTCGGCCGCGGCCTTGTCGCCGGCGTCCCAGGTGAAGATGTGGTTGTGGTGCTCGCGCGGGCCGTGGGCGCCGCTGGTCTTGCCGGCCAGGTCTTCGCGGATCACCGGCGCATCAGGCTGCAGCGCGGCGTACGGGTCGACCACCACCGGCAGCTCTTCGTATTCCACCTCCACGGCCTCCACCGCGTCGGCGGCGATGTAGCGGTCGTCGGCGATGACGATGGCCACCTCCTGCATCTGGAAGTGCACCTTCTCGTCGGCCAGCACGGCGGCCACGTCGCCGGCCAGGGTGGGCATCCAGTGCAGCTTCAAAGGCTTCAGGTCGTCGGCCGTCAGCACGGCGTGCACGCCTGGAATGGCCAGCGCGGCTTCCTTGTGAATCTTCTTGATGCGGGCATGGGCCAGCGGGCTGCGCACGATGTCCATGTGCAGCATGCCGGGCATCTTGATGTCGTCAACGTAGTTGCCCTTGCCCTGGATGAATCGGGCGTCTTCCTTGCGCAGGCGCGAGACGCCCATGCCAGCCAGGGCGATTTCACGGGCTTCGGCGGTTTGTACCGGTGCGTTCATGTGGTGTTCTCCGTGGGGGGCTCAGGCCGTGGCGGTTTCTTGCAGCTTCTTGGCGGCGTGCTGCACCGCCTTGACGATGTTCTGGTAGCCGGTGCAGCGGCAAAGGTTGCCGCTCATGCCCATGCGAATCTCTTCTTCGCTGGGGTTGGGGTTTTCGTGCAGGAAGCGGTAGGCGCGCATCAACATGCCGGGCGTGCAGAAGCCGCACTGCAGGCCGTGCTCTTTGTAGAAGCCTTCCTGCACCGCGTGCAGCACGCCCTTGTTGGCCAGGCCTTCAACGGTGAGCACCTCCGAGCCGTCGCACTGCACGGCCAGGTGGGTGCAGCTCTTGACCGAGCGGCCGTCGATGTCCACCGTGCAAGCGCCGCAGTGGCTGGTCTCGCAGCCGATGTGGGCGCCGGTGAGGTTGAGTTCTTCGCGCAGAAAGTGGATCAGCAGGGTGCGCGGCTCGACCGCTTTTTCTTCGCTCTTGCCGTTGACGCTGACGGAGATGAGTTTCTTGGCCATGGGGGTGTCTCCTCGGGTTTATGCGCAACGGGCCCAGGCCTTGGCCAGGGCGCGCTTGACCATTTCGCCGGCCATGGCGGTCTTGTATTCGGCGTCGCCGCGCAAGTCTTCGGCCGGGTCGCAGATGGCGGTGGCCGCATCGGCGGCGGCCTGCACCGTGGCGGGCGTGAAGGCCTGGCCCAGCAGGGCGGCCTCGGCGGCTTCGGCGCGCAGCGCGGTGGGCGCCACGTTGGTCAGCGCGATGCGCACATGGCTGACGGTGTTGCCGCTCTTGCGCATCACCACCGCACAACCGGCGGTGGCCCAGTCACCGGTCTTGCGCTTGAGTTTTTCGTAGGCCCAGCCGGTGCCCTGCGCGAAGGCCGGGGCGTGAATCTCGACCATCACCTCGTTCTCTTCCAGCAGCGTCATGTAGGTGCCCAGGAAGAAGCCGTCGGCCGCCACGGTGCGCCGGCCATTCGGGCCTTCGAGCACGAACGAGGCCTCGATCGCGATGGACAGGGCAGGGTGGTCGTTGCCCGGGTCGCCGTGGGCGATGTCGCCACCGATGGTGCCGCGGTTGCGCACCTGCGGGTCGGCGATCAGTTTCGCCGCCTCGGCCAGCAGCGGCAGCTTGGTCTGCACGATGGGCGAGGTGATCAGGTCGTTTTCCACCGTCATCGCACCGATCACCACCTGGCCGCCTGCTTCGCGGATGCCGCGCAGCTCGGGGATGCGGTTGATGTCGATCAGGTGGGCCGGCTGCGCGAAGCGCAGCTTCATCATGGGCAGCAGGCTGTGGCCACCGGCCAGCAGCTTGGCATCGGACCCGAGCTGGCCCAGCAGGGCCACGGCCTCGCCGACCGACTTGGGCGCGTGGTACTCGAAACGCGGTGGAATCATCGTGGTGTCTCCTCGTCTTCTGGGTGGGCGCTTGACTTCTGTCAATGCACACCCAGTCTGGTGGAGACCCGCTTTCCCACTCCATCGCCGGGTTTTGAACTCAGGAGTTCACAAAACGACCGGTTTTTCGCATGAATTGCACTTGTGGCTGCACGAACTGCTCAGATCAGGCGCGCGCGGCATGGCAATACGGGTATGTCCTAGCGGCCCCAACAAGCCGCCAGAAGGCGCCAAAAGGCCCCCAAAGGCCCCCAAAGGCCCTGGTTCAGTGTTTGGCCAGCAGGCCCAGGGCCTCGCGCAGCCGCGCCACCTCGCCGCGCGCCACCGGAATCGGCTCGCGGTGCTTGCCCTTGAGCACGATCAGCGTCTTGCTGCCTTCGCGGCCCAGTTCGGCCACCGCCTGCAGGTTCACGATGAAGCAGCGGTGCACGCGCAGGAACTGCGCCGGGTCGAGCCGGGCCTCCAGGTCACCAATGCTCAGGTTGCAGAAATGAAAGCCGTCGCGCGTGAGCACGCGGGTGTAATGCGCCTGCGATTCCAGGCTCAGCACGTCGGCGGTGTCCACGAAGGCCACCCTGTGGTTGGCCGTCGTGGGAATGCGGTTCAGGCGCAGGTTGGCGGGCGCCGGCAGATCGGCCGTTGCCGGGGTGGCTTCCTGGCTCACCACCTGGGTCACGTCGTAGAACACCAGCACGAAACCCGTGGTCACGCCCAGGTGGTCGCCCAGCCGGGTCACCTTGATCAGCAGCACCTGCTCCGGGATGTTGATGATCATGGTCATGGGCGTGGAACTCGCCACGGGGCAGCCCGAGGCCTGGTCCAGCAGGAAATTCACCTTGGGCTTGGAGCGCTCGGGGTGGAACGAAGTGACCAGCTTGTCGAAGGGCTGCTTTTCGCCCACCGGCAGCACCTTGCGGGCGAAATCGTTCATCGCCACGACGTTGCGCGCGGCGTCGAGGTGAATCACGCCCACCTCGAATTTTTCGAACAGGTACAGGGGCGAGGTGCCGGTGGCCTGGACTTCCATCTGTGTTGTCTCCGAACGCGTCTGGGATCTGCCAGAGCCGACCAGCCTAACGCAATCGGGGCCATCGCATACACTTTCGGGTTGATTTTTCGAGGTATTCCATGAGTCTCAAATGCGGCATCGTCGGCTTGCCCAACGTCGGCAAGTCCACCCTTTTCAACGCCCTGACCAAGGCCGGCATCGCCGCCGAGAACTACCCCTTCTGCACCATCGAGCCCAACACCGGCGTGGTGGAAGTGCCCGATCCGCGCCTGGCGCAACTGGCCGAGATCGTCAAGCCCGAGCGCATCGTGCCGGCCATCGTGGAGTTCGTGGACATCGCCGGCCTGGTGGCCGGTGCGTCCAAGGGCGAAGGCCTGGGCAACCAGTTCCTGGCCCACATCCGCGAGACCGACGCCATCGTCAACGTGGTGCGCTGCTTTGAAGACCCCAACGTGATCCACGTGGCCAACAAGGTGGACCCGATCGCCGACATCGAGGTCATCCAGACCGAGCTCTGCCTGGCCGACATGGCCACCGTGGAAAAGAGCCTGCAGCGCTACACCAAGGCCGCCAAGAGCGGCAACGACAAAGAGGCCGCCGCCCTGGTGCAGGTGCTCACCAAGGTGCAGGCCGTGCTCAACGAAGGCAAGCCCGTGCGCACGCTGACCCTGGGCGAGCAAGAGCAAGCCCTGCTCAAGCCGCTGTGCCTCATCACCGCCAAGCCCGCCATGTTCGTGGGCAACGTGAGCGAAGACGGCTTCGAGAACAACCCCTTCCTCGACCGCCTCACCGAATACGCCACCGCGCAGAACGCCCCCGTGGTGGCCATCTGCGCCAAGATCGAGGCCGAGCTGGCCGAGATGGGCGACGAAGACCGCCTGGAATTCCTCAAGGAACTGGGCCAGGACGAACCCGGCCTGAACCGCCTCATCCGCGCCGGCTACAAGCTGCTGGGCCTGCAGACCTACTTCACCGCGGGCGTGAAGGAAGTGCGCGCCTGGACCATCCACATCGGCGACACCGCGCCCAAGGCGGCCGGCGTGATCCACGGCGATTTCGAGCGCGGCTTCATCCGCGCCCAGACCATCGGCTTCGACGACTTCATCGCCTACAAGGGCGAGCAGGGCGCCAAAGACGCCGGCAAGATGCGTGCCGAAGGCAAGGAATACGTCGTCAAGGACGGCGACGTGATGAACTTCTTGTTCAACGTCTAAGCCGAGCAAGCCATTTCATGTGATGGCGCCTGCTTGCAGGTGCATCACTGAAATAAGCGCAAAGCCCCGTATCGACGGGGCTTTTCCATTTATGGGTTGTTCTCGTTGGATTGAGCCCAAGCCAGAGGCCTGAGCTCAAGGGAAAGTGTTTTGGCGACAGGGTCTCAGCGCTCTATTCACCGGCTTTCATCGCCTGTGGTCGATAGAAGCCCTTGATTCATGGGGCTGCTGCTGACGTATCGCCCAGTTTCTATTGCCCAGCTATCGACGATAGGGGGCTGGTTGTCCGATAGGCTGTTCATGCCACCGCCCAGTACCGCCGCCAGCGCTTGTCGCCCTCAAAGCGGACTTCCCCGCGCTGGATCAATTCCTCTAACGCCCGCTTGACTTGCTTGGGATGGATTTCGCTGCCGACGCGCTGGTGGATGTCGCTGATGGCGGACTTGGGGTAGCGCTGCAGGTCTTCCAAGACCAGCGCGACCAAGCGGTGCGGCTCGATGCGCTTGAGGGTGGTCTCGCCAGTGAACTGGAGGCTGTGCAGCAGGCCTGGATCCACAAAGTAGCGCGTCGCCTGGGTGCGCCCCGCGCTTTGCACCAACTGCCAGTCCAGAAGGCGCTTGAGCCAGGGTTGCAGTGCTTCAACCGATGGCAGTTCAAGGGTGCTGGTCAGTTCGCGGGCGGTCAGGGCGTCGTGTTGCGCCAATAGGCCCAACGCGATCCTTTCGCGCTGCGTGAGCTGATAGGTCTGATCCGCCTTGGCAATGAAGTCGATGACCTCGGGCTTGAGGATGCGGCGCCGCACCGTCACCTGCACGCGGTCGTGCGTCTCGATCAACTCGGGCGCCGGGCGACCTTGCGAGAGCAATACCTCGAAGATCTTGTCAAAACCACTGCCTTCCCGTTCCATCAGTTTCAAGTCATGGAACAAGCGGGCCAAGTGCTCATTGCGGCGAACCGTGGTGTGCAAGACGTTCTGCGGCGAGACGCCCAGCGGCAGGGGGCCAGGGTTGACCACTTCCAGCCGGTCTGGGTGCAGGTTCAAGAAGATGTCACCGCGCTGGGTGTAGGGTCGATGGACCAAGGCGTTGACCAACAGTTCGCGCACCACGATTTCATCGAAAGCGGGCACGTTCTGACGGTACAGGCCATCGGGCAGCTCGTAGCGCTCGCGGAAGTCGGGCACCTCTTGCCAGACCGCTTCGATCAATTCCATCGGGCTTTGCGTGTGGTCGTCCCACACCAGCTTGTTGACCTTTTGCCCGTGCTCGTCGTACTTGATGAACTGGATGACCGGTGCCGTGGTCAGTTGGGCGCGTTGGTGCTGGCGGCCGAGACTGAGCACGCCCAGGTTGGTGAGGTCCGGCCCTTGCGCGAGCTGATAGTGATCGAGCAGTTCGTCGTCAGACTTCTCCTTGACGGAAGGCTTGACGCGATCCGATGCGCGCAAGGCTGCAAGCAGTCTGTCGCGTTGGGCGACATCCATCTCAGCACGTGGAACATGCAAGGTGGTTTGTGTTTCCCACGGCAACGCGGAGCGCTCGCTGGCCAGGCGCATCACGTCGTCGCCTGTCACGGGCTTGCTTTGATCGGCTACGCGAAGGAAGTAGCGGCCGTCCGTGGTGGAGGCAACTGCCATGGCGCGCGGAATGCGCAATTCGAGGTACTGGCCGCCATTGGGGGCGGTGGTGATATCTGGCAGCACCGTCACGTTGACCGTGCGCTCTGCGAGCTTGCGACGCAACGTGTCAGGCAAGTCTGCGGGCACACGCTGATCGGCAGGGGGATCGCTCTGGCCATCTTCTAATCCCAGCAGCAGACGGCCACCCGTTGCATTGGCAAAGGCAATGCAATCCTTGGCGATTTCGTTCCAGTTCGCCGTCTCGCCAGTCACGGCACGCAAGGACTTTTGGTCCAGGAGTTGTCCTTCTAGGCTCACGAGCTGCCTTCCCCTGCTGCATTCATTTTTGTTCGCGCCTTTCGTCCGACTCGTCATCGGCACCACCTGTGCGCACCCAGTCATCCACCTCGGACAACTGAAACTTCCAAAGCCGTCCGACGCGATGCGCGGGCAGTCCTTTGTGCTCCCTCCAGCGATAGACGGTGTCCTTGGCGACGCCCAGATGTTGGGCGACGTTTTCGGCAGTCACCCAAGGTTCAATGGTCATGTCAATGGTGCCCAGCCTTCGTTGATGAAAGTCGTTGAGGATCGTTTTGAGTCTAGCAGCCAGGGGTTGAGTAACAGCCGCTGGTGAGCCGGTTGAACGACTCAGCCCACAGGGCTTGGGCCTGCCTTGGCGACGCGTGCTCGCGCGTGCCGCACGTGAGGAGCGGGATCACAGTCGGGCCAGCGATCTGCCCACCGTTACAGCGGCCCTTCGCAGGTGATAGGGTCTATCCCCACCCCCCTCAAGGGTTGCAGCGCCCGCACTCCGCGGGCGCTGCCGTTTGGCGGTCGTGTCTTTCCACGGTGTGCCGGTGCCCGCAGCGGCCGCAGGCCCAGACCTCGGCGCGGTGTTTGGCGGTGGGCGCGCCGCAGGCCGCGCAGGGCAGGCCGGGCAGGCGCTCGCTCACCCAGTAGCCCGGCGCTTCGCAGGCGGGGCAGGGCGAGCGCAGGCGCTGCAACAGGTCGCGCGCGGCCTCTTCGATGCGGGCCATTCGCGCGGGGCTGGCGAAGGCGCGGCGGTCGGGTTCCACAAACACCTGGTGGTTGCTGGCCTGGGCCAGGCAGTGCCCGAAGCGCTCGCGCAGGGTGTCCCAGTCGGCGATGCCTTTGGCCACGCCGGGGTGCTCGGGGCCTTCGGGGCGCAGCACCAGTTGTTGCGCGGGAAAGCCCTGGCGCTGGGCAAAGGCCTCCACCTCGCTCCATTGGCGGGTTTGCAGGTGGCCGCCGCTGTCGGCGCCCTGGGCGGTGCCCACCACCTCGATGCCCAGGGTGTCGTCGATCCACACCAGCAGCTCCACGTTCCAGGGGAAGAAGCCGGTGAAGGGGTCGGGGCCGAAGCTGCCTTCGCTGGCCAGGCCAATCGGCAGGCCTGAAAGTTCCATGCCCTGGCGGGCCTTGCGCCGGGCGGCGTCGAGCTGGCTGCCGGGCCGCGGTGTTTCCCCTGTGAAGGTGCCCAGTTGGTCGGTGTCAAAGCCGGTGACGAGCTCGATGGCGCAGCCCCAGCCGGGCTCCAGCACGGGCGCGAGCACTCGCTCTTTGCCGTGCTGGGTGAGCAGGGCCACGCGGGGCGGTGTGCTGCCTGGGTTCGCCGGCATCAGGCGGCCTCCACGGGCAGCCACTGGCCCTGCGCGTAGCGGGCGAAGCCGTCGGCCTCGAAGCGCCAGAGGTGCAGCCAGCCGTTGTCCAGCAACTGGCGCACCACGGCGTGGCGCGCGATCACCGATGCGATGGCTTCGCGCGGCGCGTCGATCACCACCGTCAGCCGCAGGGGTTCGTGCACCCATTGCTCGCCGTCGTGCAGCGACTGTTTCGACAAGCCGATGCGCAGGTCTCCGCCGTTGCCCTCGAACACGCCCAGGGTGCCGCCCACCACGTTGTGCAGCACCTTGTTGCCGCTGCCCAGGCGCTCGGGGTCGCAGGTGGAGGCGTGGTACTGCCAGTTGATCCAGTGCGTCACCAGCATGGGCGCGGTCATCAGCAGTTCCAGCACGCTGCCGTCGCTGTCCTGGGTGGCGTCGTAGTCGTGCAGGAAGCTGCGGCCGTCCAGCACCGCGCCCTGGCTGCGCGCGCGCGGCGCGATCACGAAGGCGGCGTTGCCGGCCAGGCCCCATTCCGGGCGGGTTTGCGCGCCGTCGTTGGCGCGGCGGCGCAGTTGCTGCAGCAGCTCGCCGTGCGGCAGGCGGGGGTCTAGCTGCAGGCTGGGCGCGCGCAGGCGGCGCACCTGGTCGCCGGCCTGTGCCAGCACCACCTGCAGGCGCTCCCAGCGCTGGCTGGCGTCGGGGGGCAGCAGGTCCAGGTCAAAGCCTTCGATTTCGTCGGTGGTGGTGTTGTGCAGCGCGGCCACGAAGGTGGTGCTGGCGGGGATGTCAATGCCCTGCGCGGCCAGGCCTTGGCGCACCTCGGCCTCGTTGAGCAGGTGGGCCAGGGTGCGGGCGTTCACCTCGCCGGTCTGGCCGCAGCAGGCGCCGCAGTCCAGCGCGGCGGCGTGCGCGTTGTTGGCCGACTGGCTGCCGTGGCCCACCAGCAGCACCAGCGGGGCGAGGTGCCGGTCCAGCCCCATGGCGTGCAGCACGCGGGCGGCCATCGCCACCTTGGCCGGCAGGTCCATGCCCACCAGCCGGGGCCGGCAGATGGGGCGGTAGCGCGCGGGCAGGCCGGCCAGGTCGTCGCGGGCGCGGTCGTTGGCGGACGGCTTCAACCACTGGCCGAGCTTGCCCAGGTAGCCCAGGCCCGCGGCCTCCACGAACGAGAAAGCCGCGCCCGGCCAGCGGCCCACCGCGCTCCATTGGTCCGACAGGGCCAGGCGGGTCTGGCGGGCCTGGCTGGCGGCCTTCTGCAGCGCGGCGGCGGCCTCAGACCGGGCAGCCTCGGACGGCACCAGCGCGTCGCTCACCTCAATGGCGGGCGGCAGCAGGCCGGGCAATTGCGGCCGGCGCGCGGCGGTGGCCAGCGGGGTGTAAGCCACCGGCAGGCCGAAGAAGCCGGCAAAGCCGATGGTCTGCACGGCGGGCCAGGCCGCTTCGATGGCGCGGCGCAGGGGTTCGCTGCGCACGTCGATGCAGAAGGCGGCCTGCACCTCGATGTCGCCAGGCCCACTGGCCGGGCCGCTGGCCGCCAGCAGCCGCTGGGCCAGTTCGCGCTGGTAGCCCTGTTCCAGCGCGAGCTGCCACACCTCGTCCACCAGCAGCGCCTGTTCGGCCTGGGCCAGCACCTCGGCCGCCTCGCCCCAGGCGCGCTGCAACGAGGCAAAGGCCTGCCGCGCGGCGAGGTCGTCCTTGCATTCCAGCAACAGCGCGCCCCAGGCCAGGCGAATGGCCAGCAGCTCGCGCAGGTGCGGGTCTTGCCGGCCCTCTTGCTTGGCCTGCCAGCCCAGGTAGGCGCACCACGAGGCCCAGCCGTTCACCGTGAGCAGCACCGATTCCAGGTAGTCGGCCCACACGGCCGGCGGCAGGCCCAGGCGCTGCATCACCCAGTGCTCGGCGTCTTGCGCGGTGGCGGGCAGGGCGCCGATGGCGCGGCCAATGTGGGGCAGGCCCATCAGCAGGCCGATGCCGTGGTCGTGCTGCAGCGTGTCGCGCCAGAAGGCGTACAGGCCTTGCGTCCGGTTGGGCTGCCACTGGGCCAGGTGGTCGTCGAAGTAGGCGGCGCAGGTCTGGCTCACCTGGTGGGTGATGGCCTGCCGCCATGAGAGCCGGGTGTGGCGCTGCGGGTCGTTGTCGAGCACATCAATCAGCAGCGGCAGCGGCTGCACCGGCGCGGCCAGGGCCAGCGCGCGCACGCACACCTCGGGCGTGAGGCCGGCGGCCTGCGCGGCGGGCAACTGGCCCAGGGCCTGGGCCAGGTCGGCGAGGCGGATGCGGCCCTCAGTCCAGGCGCGCTGTTGCCGCTCGCGCGGGGGGAACACCTGAATGCCGCCCAGCACCGCCATGCGGGCGGCCACGCGCCGCACCGGCAGGCCGATGCGCGACCAGTGCGGGTTGACGGCGATGGCACGGTCCAGCGGCCAGGCCGGCGCGATGGCCTGGCAGGCTTGCTGGCAGGCGCGCTCGATCTGGGTGCTCAGCGCGTCGGCGCTGGCGGGCGTGGTGGCGAGTGGGCTCATGGGGAACATCTCCAGGCGAGGGGGCGCTCAGGCGGCGGGCATGGGGTGGTGAATGGCCTTGGCGGTGGGCTGGGCTTCGGGCGTCCAGCGCGTGGGCCACAGCCGCAAGGTCAGGCGGGTGTAGGCCTCGTCCACGTAGAAGCCGGCGTAGCTCCAGCGGCGCCAGTTCGTCAGCACCTGGGGCGCGCGCTGCAGCAGCGCCAGGCCCAGGTAGAGCGCCGCCATGCCGGCCAGGGCGATCAGGCCCAGGGTGGTGTGCGGGGCGTCTTGCAGGCCAAGCGGCAGCGCGTGGGCCAGCCAGGCGGCGGCGGTCAGGCCCAGGGTGGCCAGCAGGCCCCAGGCCAGTTGCGCGGCGCGCTGCGCACGGGGGGCGGGGGCGGCGGGCAGCCACAGCAGTGGCGCCCAGGCCAGGCCCAGCACCGCGCTCCACCACCAGGGCCAGGGCGCCTGGCCCGAGAGCTGCAGGGCGCCCAGCACCAGGCCCACCGTGAACACCGGGGCCAGCGCCAGGCTGGTGGCGCTGGCGGGCGTAGCGGCGTGCAGGGCCTGCAGCCGGGTGTCGCGCACCACGCTGGAGGCAGCCAGGAAAGCGTGCGCCTTGTACAGCGAGTGGCCGATCAGGTGCAGGGCCGCCAGGGTGTACAGGCCCAGGGCGCATTCGAGCAGCAGAAAGCCCATCTGCGCCACGGTGGACCAGGCCAGCCGCACCTTGATGCTGATGCGCGTGAGCATCACCATGCCCGCCAGCACGGCCGTGACCAGGCCAAAGGCCAGCAGCACCGCGCGCGCCGGCATGGCCTGCTCCAGCAGCGGGGCGAAGCGAATCAGCACAAAGCCGCCCAGGTTCACCACGCCCGCGTGCAGCAGGGCCGACACCGGCGTGGGCGCTTCCATCACCTGAATCAGCCAGCCGTGCACCGGCAGCAAGGCGGTGCGCAGCACCACCGCCAGCACCAGCCCCAGGGCACTGAGTTGCAGGCCCAGCGACAGGCCCTCGCGCCCGATGTGCGCCCACAGGGCCGAGAGCGAACCGCTGCCCACTTCGTGCCAGGCCAGGGCGGCCGCGCCGATCAGCAGCGCGTCGGCCACGCGGTCGGCCAGGCGCTTCTTGTGCGCGGCCAGCCGGGCGAAGGGGCGGTCGGGGTAGAAGCACAGCAGGTGCTGCAGGGCCGCGCCCACCAGGGCCCAGGCGGCGATCAGCACCACCCAGTGGTCGGCCAGCAGCAGCAGGTGCACGGCGGCCAGCACCGCCGCCAGGGCCACCACGTAGCGCCGTTGATTGGCCTCGCCCTGCAGGTAACGGGCGGAAAACACGGCAATCACCGTGCCCAGCAACTGCACCAGCGCCGCCATGGCCAGGCCGATGGACGACACCTGCAGCACCCCAGGCCAGGGCGAACCGCCCGCGCCCGCCCACAGGGCCAGGCCCGTCATCGCCAAGGCCAGCGCGCACAGTACCTGGAAGGCGCGCCAGAGCGTCGGCATCGCCAGCCCGCGCCACAGCGCCAGCAGCGCCGCCAGGCCCATCCACACCACGGGCGCCAGCGCGCCAAACGTCCAAACCACTTGGGTAGCACCCATCACAAACCCCAAAAAATCGATGGACGGGATGATGCTGAGCGGTTTATGTTCTGTAAATTACATTGATCAGAACCAAAAGATATTGAAAACAGAACAATGCGCCTGGACCAACTGAACTTTCACCACCTGTTCTATTTCTGGCGGGTGGCCAAGCTCGGCCACCTCACCCGGGCCGCCGAAGAGCTGCACACCTCGCAGTCGGCGGTGTCGGCCCAGATCCGCCAGCTCGAAGACCGCCTGGGCGAGGCCCTGTTTGCCCGCGAGGGCCGGCGCCTGCTGCTCACCGACACCGGGCAACTGGTGCTGGCCTACGCCGAGAACATCTTTGGCCTGGGGCAAGAGATGCTGGGGCGCCTGCAGGGCCGCACGGCGGGCATCACGCGGCTACGCGTGGGCAGCGTGGCCACCTTGTCGCGCAACTACCAGGAAAACTGGATTCGCCCCCTGCTCTCCGACCCCTCGGTGGTGCTCACGCTGGAATCGGGCCTGCTCGAAGGCCTGATCGCCCGCTTGGTGCAGCACCAGTTGGACGTGGTGCTGGCCAACGAAACCGTGCCCACCGACCCCGACCGCCCGCTGCACTGCCGCTTCTTGGGCAGCCAGCCCATTTCGCTGGTGGGGCCGGCCACCCGCTGGGCCGGCACCACGCTGCGCTTGCCCGACGACCTGGACGGGCTGGACATCGTGCTGCCGGGGCCCCGGCACGCCCTGCGCACCCAGTTCGACGCCCTGTGCACCTCGGCCGGCGTGAGCCCGCGCCTGCGCGCCGAGGTGGACGACATGGCCATGCTGCGCCTGATCGCCCGCGACAGCGGCTGGCTGACCGTGTTGCCCGAGGTGGTGGTGCAAGACGAGCTGCGGGCCGGGGTGCTGGTGAAGGTGGGGCACTCCAACGCGCTGCAAGAGCGCTTCTACGCCATCACCACGCCGCACCGCCACCGAATCGAGCTGCTGGAGAACTTGATGGCGACTTCTCCTGACGAGGCCTGAGCCCATTCGCCGATCTCGGTGCACACTTCGCCCCTTTGCTTTGCTGCCCACCCGCCATGTCCGACCCCCGCCCCCTTGATGCCGCCGAACCGCTTCGCTTGTCCAAGCGCCTGGCCGCGCAGTTGCCCTGCTCACGTCAGGAGGCCGAGCTGTACATCCTGGGCGGCTGGGTGAGCGTGGACGGCGTGGTGGAAGAGCAGCCCCAGGCCCGCGTGCGGCCCGAGCAGGTGGTGGCCCTGGCGGCAGGGGCGCGGGCCGAGCCCATCGCACCGGTCACCCTGCTGTGGCACAAGCCAGCCGGGCAGGCGGTGGGCGCTTGGGCGCCCGAGGCCAGCCAGCGCTGGGCGGGTGACCGCTCAGGCCAGCGCCTGCTGCAGGTGCACACGCGCCAGCTCGTGCCGGTGCTGGCGCCCGCGGTGAAGGCCAGTGGCCTGGTGGTGTTCACCCAGAGCCCGGGGGTGGCCCGCAAGCTCAATGACCGCCAGCACCCGCTGGAGCAGGAGTGGCTGCTGGACGTGCGCGAGACGCCGGCCGACCGCGACGCGCTGCTGCGCGAACTGACCCGCCCACCGGCCGACCGGGCCATGCCCTGGCCGACCTTTCGCGCCAGTTGGCAGAGCGACCGGCGCCTGCGCGTGGTGGTCAAAGGCGAAGCCTCGGGGCTGCTGGACGAGCTGTGCCGGCGCCTGGGGGCTGCGTTCAGCGGCTTGCGCCGCCAGCGCCTGGGCCGCGTCGGGCTGGATGGCTTGCCCGAAGGGCAGTGGCGTTACGCCGGCATGGGCGAGCGCTTCTGAACCAGCGCCGCCCACAGGCTCAGGCCCAGCGAGCCCAGCATCAGCACCAGGCTCACCTGGTAGAGCTTGAGCAGGTGGCCTTGTGCGATGAGCACACCGCCCAGCGCCGCGCCCAGGGCTTGGCCCCCGTAGATGGCCGAGGTGTTCAGCGCCACCGAGGCCGGCGCCAGCGCCGGCGCCATGTGCACCAGGCGGGCCTGCTGGGCCGAGTTGCACGAGAAGCAGCCCAGCGCCCAGGGCACCAGCACCAGCGCCTGCATCCACACGTTTTGCATGCCCAGCGGCCACAAGGCCAGGCTGAGCACCATGCCACTGAGGGCGATGGCCGCGGCGCGGTCCGGGCCCAGGCGATCGATGTGGCGCGTCATGACCACATTGCCCAGCAGACCGAAGGCGCCGAACCACAGGAACATCAGCGACAGCGCCTCGTTGGACAGGCCCAGCACGCGCACGAAGTAGGGCGCGAAGTAGGCGAACAGCGTGAACTGCCCAAACGACATGAGCAGGGTCACGCCCACCACCATCATCAGCGGTGGCGAGCCCAGGGCGCGCCGCCAGTCATGGCCCGACAGCGAAGCCGGCCGCACGCCGTTGGGCATGGCGCGCCAGATCCAGGCGCTGACCCCAATGCCCACCACCCCCACCAGGGCCAGCACCGTGCGCCAGCCGAACAGCCCGCCCAGCCACGCCGACAGCGGCATGCCCATCACCGAGGCCACCGACCAGCCCAGGAACACGAAGGTGATGGCCCGCCCGCGCTGGTCTGGCTTCACCAGCAGGCCCACGCAGGCGGCGGCCTGGGGCGTGAAGATGGCCGGCGAAATCATGGTGATCACGCGCAGGGGCAGCAGGCTGGGGTAGTTGGGGGCCAGGGCGCACACGATGTGCATCACCCCGTACCACAGCAGCGAAATCGCCAGCAGGCGGCGCCGGTCCCAGCCGGCCACCACGCCCGCCAGCAGCGGCGCGCCCAAGCCCATGAGCACCGCGCCGGCCGTGAGCAACTGGCCGGCCTGCGGAATGCTGACGTTGAGCGAGGCGCTGATGTCGTTGAGCGTGCCGGCCACGGCCATCACGCCGGTGCCGATCACGAAGTTGCCCACCATCAGCGCCCAGAGGGCGGGCGGCAGGCGGGCGCTGGAGGGGGAAGTCATGCGGGCAAGTGTCCGGGAAACGCCCACAAAAGACCTGCTGTCATGGTGACATAGCGCGCGAACTTGCCAATGGCCATGTAGGCCACGCAAGGCCAGAAGGGGAACTTGAGCCAGCCCGCCACGGCGCACAGCGGGTCGCCCACGCCGGGCAGCCAGCTCAGCAGGCAGGCCTTGGGGCCGAAGCGCTCCAGCCAGCGCAGGGCGCGCAGTTCGGTGGCGTTGCCGCGCGCGCGGTCGATTGCCTTGTGCGCGCCCAGGCCCATGAGCCAGCTCACCGCCCCGCCCAGGGTGTTGCCCGCCGTGGCCACCAGAATGGCCGGCCAGAACAGCTCGGGGTTGAGCTTGATCAGCGCGAACACGGCCGGCTCAGACCCCATGGGCAGCAGCGTGGCCGACACAAAGGCCACCACGAACACCGTGCTCAGGCCGACCTCGGGCAAAGCCAGCCAATGTGTCAGGGTGAGGAACCAGTCGGGCATGGGGTGGGGCAAGAGAGGGGGCGTCCAGCGTCGGTTCGTCGGCATCCCGCCTGCTGAAAAAACAGGCAGATACAATGCGCAACCTTCGCGCCGGGCATCCACTGCCCAGCCGGCGCCAACCCACCCAGCCGAATTCTCCCACCGCCATGCAGCTCGGGGCCTTTACCCTGCCCAATGCCCTTTTCGTCGCGCCCATGGCTGGCGTGACGGACCGGCCATTCCGCAAGCTCTGCAAGCGCCTGGGCGCGGGCTACGCGGTGAGCGAGATGGTGACCAGCCGGCCCGATCTGCAAGACAGCCTGAAAACTTCGCGCCGCGCCAACCACGAGGGCGAGGCCGCCCCGATCTCGGTGCAGATCGCCGGCACCGACGCCGAGATGATGGCCGACGCCGCGCGCTACAACATCGACCGCGGCGCGCAGATCATCGACATCAACATGGGCTGCCCGGCCAAGAAGGTGTGCAACAAGTGGGCCGGCTCGGCCCTTATGCAAGACGAGGCGCTGGCCATCGGCATCGTCGAGGCGGTGGTAGCGGCCTGTGCCCCGCACGGCGTGCCGGTGACGCTGAAGATGCGCACGGGCTGGTGCCAGTCGGTGCGCAATGCGCCTACGTTGGCCCTGGCGGCCGAATCGGCTGGCGTGCAGATGCTCACCGTGCACGGCCGCACTCGCGAGCAAGGCTACAAAGGCCAGGCCGAGCACGACACCGTGGCCCACATCAAGAGCCGCCTGCGCATTCCGGTGGTGGCCAATGGCGACATCGACAGCCCCGAGCGCGCCGCCGAGGTGCTGCGCCACACCGGGGCCGACGCCATCATGATCGGCCGCGCCGCCCAGGGCCGGCCCTGGATCTTCCGCGAGATCGCCCACTACCTCGCCACCGGCGAGCACCTGCCCCCGCCCGACCTGGCCGAGGTGAAGGTGTGGCTGCTCGACCACCTGCACGACCACTACGACCTGTACGGCGAGTACACCGGCGTGCGCAGCGCCCGCAAGCACCTGGGCTGGTACGCCCGCTCGTTGCCGGTGAACCCCACCGATGCCGCCGCCTTCCGCGAGCGCATCAACGCCACCACCACCATCGACGAACAACTGCGCGTGGTGTCCGACAGCCTGGACGCCTGGCGCGACTGCCCCGCCCCCCATCCCTGGAAATTGGCCGCATGAACCAGAACAACCTGCACGACTGTGTCCGCGCCAGCATGGAGAGTTTCTTCCGCGACCTCGACGGCACCGAACCCGCCAACCTGCACGACATGCTGGTGAAGGCGGTGGAGCGGCCCTTGCTGGAAGTGGTGATGGAGCAGGCCCAGCACAACCAGTCGCGCGCCGCGATCTGGCTGGGCCTGAACCGTAACACCCTGCGCAAGAAATTGCTCGAGCACAAGCTCATCGACTGATTCTTCAACCTCACCTCACCGCCCCTATGCGAGCACTCATCTCCGTCTCCGACAAGACCGGCATCGTCGAATTCGCCCAGGCCCTGCACGGTCTTGGCGTCAAGCTCATCTCCACGGGCGGTACCGCCAAGCTGCTGGCCGACCAGGGCCTGCCGGTCACCGAGGTGGCCGAGGTCACTGGCTTCCCCGAAATGCTCGACGGCCGCGTCAAGACCCTGCACCCCAAGGTGCACGGCGGCCTGCTGGCCCGCCGCGACCTGCCCGAGCACATGGCCGCGCTGAACGAGCACGGCATCGACACCATCGACCTGCTCATCGTCAACCTCTACCCCTTCGAGGCCACCGTGGCCAAGCCCGGCTGCACCCTGGCCGACGCCATCGAGAACATCGACATCGGTGGCCCGGCCATGGTGCGCAGCGCCGCCAAGAACTGGAAGGACGTGGGCGTCATCACCTCGGCCGACCAGTACGCCGCCGTGCTGGCCGAACTGAAGGCCGATGGCAAGCTGTCCGATAAGCTGCGTTTTGCCCTGTCGGTGGCCGCGTTCAACCGCATCAGCCAGTACGACGGCGCCATCAGCAACTACCTCTCCAGCGTGAGCTTCGAGGCCGAGAAGCTGAGCGAGGCCTACGTGCCCGAGCGCGCCCAGTTCCCCGGCCAGTTCAACGAGCAGTACGTGAAGGTGCAAGACCTGCGCTACGGCGAGAACAGCCACCAGCAGGCCGCCTGGTACCGTGACCTGCAGCCCGCCGAGGGTTCGCTGGCCACCGGCGTGCAGTTGCAGGGCAAAGAGCTGAGCTACAACAACATCGCCGACGCCGACGCCGCCTGGGAATGCGTCAAGAGCTTCGAGGCCCCGGCCTGCGTGATCGTCAAGCACGCCAACCCCTGTGGCGTGGCCGTGGGCGCCAACCCCTTCGAGGCCTACAGCAAGGCCTTCCAGACCGACCCCACCAGCGCCTTCGGCGGCATCATCGCCTTCAACCGCCCGGTGGACAAAGCCGCCGCCGAGGCCGTGAGCAAGCAGTTCGTCGAGGTGCTGATGGCCCCCGACTTCAGCGCCGAGGCGCTGGACGTGTTCAAGGCCAAGGTGAACGTGCGCCTGATGAAGATCGCCCTGCCGGCCAATTACGGCAGCGTGCGCAACGCGCTGGAAACCAAGCGCGTGGGCTCGGGCCTGCTGCTGCAAAGCGCCGACAACCACGAGCTGCAACTGGCCGAGCTGAAGGTGGTCACGGTGAAGCAGCCCACCCCCGAAGAGCTGAACGACCTGCTGTTCGCCTGGAAGGTGGCCAAGTTCGTCAAGAGCAACGCCATCGTCTTCTGCAAGAACGGCATGACCATGGGCGTGGGCGCTGGCCAGATGAGCCGCCTCGACTCGGCCCGCATCGCCAGCATCAAGGCCGAGGCCGCCAAGCTGAGCCTGCAGAACACCGTCGTGGCCAGCGACGCCTTCTTCCCCTTCCGCGACGGTCTGGACGTGGTGGTGGACGCGGGTGCCACCTGCGTGGCCCAGCCCGGCGGCTCGATGCGCGACCAGGAAGTGATCGACGCTGCCAATGAGCGCGGCGTGGCGATGGTGTTCACCGGCGTGCGCCACTTCCGACACTGATTGGCCCACCCCCGCGCCGCACCTGCGGTGCGTCACCCCCTCAAGGGGGCGTCACCTGCGGCCCGGCAAAGCCGGTTCCGCGGTGACACTGGGTGCAGGCAGCTCGCGCCACCGCATCGCCCACCTTGTGCGATGTCCGTGAGCGAAACCCCAGGCACCAAATAGAAACGGCCGGAGAGAACCCCGGCCGTTCGAATCCAGCGAGAGGCCGATCAGGCCAGTTGCTTGAACACCTCGCGCGCCGCCGCCACGGTGGTGGCGATGTCCTCATCGGTGTGGGCCGCGCTCACGAAGCCGGCCTCATACAGCGCGGGCGCGATGTAGATGCCCCGGTCCAGCAGGCCGTGGAACAGGGTGTTGAACTTCGTGCCGTCGGTCTTCATCACGGTGGCGTAGTTCTGCGGCAATTCCGGCATCAGGAAGAAGCCGAACATGCCGCCTTCGCTGTCGGTGCTGAAGGGCACGCCTTCGGCCGTGGCGGCGGCTGTCAGGCCGTCCACCAGTGAGCGGGTCTTGGCCGACAAGGCCTCGAAGAAGCCGGGCTTCTGAATTTCTTTCAGCGTGGCCAGGCCGCAGGCCGTGGCCACCGGGTTGCCGCTGAGCGTGCCGGCCTGGTACACCGGGCCCAGGGGCGCGAGCTGCTCCATCACCGCGCGCTTGCCACCAAAGGCCGCCAGCGGCATGCCGCCGCCGATCACCTTGCCCATCACCGTCATGTCGGGCTCGAAGCCCGGGATCAGCCGGGCGTACACGCCCTGCGCGCTGCCCAGCCCCACGCGGAAGCCGGTCATCACCTCGTCGAACACGAACAGCGCGCCGTGCTGCGTGCACAGCTCGCGAATGCGCTTCACGAAGGGCACGCTGGCGCGCACGAAGTTCATGTTGCCGGCGATGGGCTCGATCATCACGCAGGCAATGTCAGCGCCGTGCTCGGCAAAAGCGGCCTCGATTTGCTCGACGTTGTTGTACTCAAGCACCAGGGTGTGCTGCACCACTTCGGGCGGCACGCCCGCGCTGGTGGGGTTGCCAAAGGTGGCCAGCCCAGAGCCGGCCTTCACCAGCAGCGAATCGGCGTGGCCGTGGTAGCAGCCCTCGAACTTGATGATGGTCTTGCGGCCGGTGGCGCCGCGCGCCAGCCGGATGGCGCTCATGCCCGCCTCGGTGCCCGAGCTCACCAGGCGCACCATCTCCAGGCTGGGCACCAGGTCGATGATGGCCTGCGCCAGCTCCACCTCGCGCTCGGTGGGGGCACCGAACGAGAAGCCATCCAGCAGGGCCTTCTGCACTGCCTCGACCACGGCGGGGTGTCCGTGGCCCAGGATCATGGGGCCCCAGGAGCCGATGTAATCGATGTAGCGCTGGCCGTTGGCGTCCCAGAAATAGGCGCCCTGGGCACGCTGCACGAAGCGAGGGGTGCCGCCCACCGCGCGGAACGCGCGCACGGGCGAGTTCACGCCGCCGGGAATCACGGTCTTGGCGCGGTCGAACAGAAGCTGGTTGCGATCGGTCATGGAAAGAGTGGGGGAGAGATCAATGCCGGGTGGTGTCCAGCGGGAAATGGTCGGAATCGAGCGTGCTGTCGGGGCTGTCGCCTGCGTCTTCAGCGGCCGCGTCGTCGGCTTCGTCGTGGGCCCAGAACAGGCGGTCGGGCACGGCATGGCCCATGCCGGGCTGAAAGCCCGCGTCCAGGCACTGGTCCAGGTAGGTGAGCGCCTCGGCGCAAGCACCCTGCAGATCAATGCCCGAGGCCAGCAGGGCGCACAGCGCGGCCGAGAGCGTGTCGCCCGCGCCGCTGAAGGTGGCCTCGAAGCGCTCATAGCGGGCGGTGGCCAGCACCGTCTCAGGCGATGCCAGGTGGCTTTCGATGAACTGGTCGGCCGCGTTGAAGCCGGTGACCAGGGTGTAGGGCACGCCGTGCTGGGCGGCGGCTTGCGCCACCTCGCGCGCCAGCGGCGGGCGGTCTGCCTCCCAGTCGGGCAGCAACCAGCGGCACAGGGTGCTGTGGTTGCCCACCAGCACCGTGGTCTGGGGCAGCACCAGGTCGGCAAAGGCGTCGAGGTAGGTCTCGATGTCCACCTCGTTCCACCACGACAGGTCGGGCATGTAGGCGATGACCGGCACCTCGGCGTAATCGGAGGTGATCTCGGCGATGGCGCTCAGGGTCTCGGGGCTGCCCGCGAAGCCCACCTTGATGGCGTGCACCGGAATGTCTTCCAGGGCGCAACGGGCCTGTTCGGCCACGGCGTCTTCGTCGAAGGCGAAGAAGTCGCGCACTTCCGAGGTGTCACGAACGTAGGTGCCCGTCACCACCGACAGCACATGGGCCGATGCACTGGACATGGCGGTTAGGTCTGCCGACAGGCCGCCCGCCCCGCTGGGGTCGTTGGCGTTGAAGGTCATCACGCAGGGCAGGGAGGCCGGCGACGACGGGGGAGCGGAAGGGGGGGTGTTCAGGTCAATTGGGTCGGACATGGAGTCATACCTGGGCGGGGCGTTGTGATCGCGTCACCCGGGTCGTCCGTACACCCGGAAAAGACGGCCGTGCATCGGGGAATCCGGGCCGGAGAGCGTCTGAGGGGGCTCGATACAATGATTGGATTCTACGATAAGGACCTGTTGACATGAGTGAAAGCAAGACTTGGATGTGCCTGATTTGCGGCTGGATCTACGACGAAGCCGCCGGCGCCCCCGATCACGGAATCGCACCGGGAACCAAGTGGGAAGACGTGCCGATGAACTGGACCTGCCCGGAATGTGGCGCTCGAAAGGAAGACTTCGAGATGGTCCAGATCTGATCTGGTTGGGGCGGTGGGCCCCCCAGGCGGCGCAGGCGCCCCGCCATTGGCCCATGTCCGTGTTCCATTCCCCGAAGCGAGGAGCCCGAGAATCGTGAGCAATGCAACCGGATTGAAAGTCCTGGTCGTTGACGACAGCAACACCATCCGGCGCAGCGCGGAGATCTTCCTCAAGCAAGGAGGGCACGAGGTGCTGCTGGCCGAAGATGGTTTTGACGCCCTCGCCAAGATCAACGACACCCCGCCTGATCTGATCTTCTGCGACATCCTGATGCCGCGGCTGGACGGATACCAGACCTGCGCCATCATCAAGCGCAACCCTCGCTTCGCCTCCATTCCTGTGGTGATGTTGTCCTCCAAGGATGGCGTGTTCGACAAGGCACGCGGTCGCATGGTGGGCTCCCAGGACTACCTCACCAAACCCTTCACCAAAGACCAACTGCTCACTGCCGTGCAGCAGATCGCCAGCAACCTCTCCGGAGCCCTGTCATGACCACCCTGGCCAAGACCATCAAGAAGGTTCTTGTCGTCGACGATTCCGAAACCGAGCGCGAAAGCCTGCGCGGCATGCTCAGCAGCCGAGGCTATGAAGTGGTCACCGCCAAGGACGCGCAAGACGCTTTCGCCCAGATGGAGCGCACCCGTCCCGACCTCGTGCTGATGGACGTGGTCATGCCTGGCCAGAACGGCTTTCAGGCCACCCGGGCCATCGCCCGCAGCGAGCAGTACAGCGACATCCCGGTGATCATGTGCACCAGCAAAAGCCAGGAGACCGACCGGGTCTGGGGCATGCGCCAGGGCGCACGCGACTACGTGACCAAGCCCGTGAACGCGGATGAGCTGATCTCCAAGATTCAGGCCATCGCCGCGGGCGACGTGGCCAAGCCCTGAGCGGTCGGGTCGTTTCAGCGAACCCATGGCCAAGCGTCAGTCGCTCAAGGAACTGCAGGAACGCCTGGCGCAACGCCTCACCGCTGCGCGCAGCGAAGGGGTGACGGCCAGTTGGCTGGCGGTGGAGGTAGGCAGCCAGCGTTGCCTGCTTCCGCTGGTGCAATCAGGCGAGATTTTTCCTTGGACGCCCGTTCAGGGCGTTCCCTACACCCGGCCCTGGTACGTGGGCGTGGCCAACTTGCGGGGTGGGCTGTTCGGGGTGGTCGACCTCGCCGCCCTGCTGAATGCCTCCACCGGGTCTGGCTCGGCCGTGGCGGACCGCGTCACGTCCGAGTCTCGCCTGGTGAGCTTGCACGCCGCGCTCGGCGTGAACGCCGTGTTGTGGGTCGATCGCCTGTTGGGCCTTCGTGGTGGTGCCGCCTTCGTGCGCGTGGACGATGCGCCTGCCCAGGCACCCCGGTGGCTGACCCGCGTTCTGGTCGATGCCAAGGGCGATGCCTGGCAAGAGTTGGATTTGCAGGTGCTCGTGAACGATCCCGCTTTTCTCGCCATCGCCGCCTGACCGGGCGGGCGTAGGTGTTGTTTCGATTTTGTTTTCCGTTGGAAGGTTGCCCACATGGCCATGCTTGATCGATTCCAAGGGCTGTTCAAGAAGAAGACCGCTGACGACCCCGAGCTGCCGTCGGTGTTTGACCAGGAGGCGGCTGCCTTGGCGGCCGAGCGCCTGGCGCCTCTGCCCAGCGAACTGGCCGATCACCCCATGCTCGGCGAAGACGGCGAGCCCCTGGGGCAAGACGCCCAGATCACCATTCCGCTGCTGGGGCGGCGCCCGGCCGAGCAGCACCAGCGCACCCTGGCCGTGCTGCTGGCCTTCGGCCTGGTGGTGCTGGGCGCGGTGACCTTCTTCATGCTGAGCCAGACCGAGAAGATCGGTCAGCAAGTGGCCACCACTGGCCAGGCCTTGATGCAGTCGCAGCGCTTGGCCAAGAGCGTGTCGCAGGCCCTGGTGGGCAATGCGTCGGCCTTCCCCGAGGTGCGCGACAGCGCCGACGTGCTGGCGCGCAGCGTGCGTGCGCTCAAACGGGGTGACGCTGACCTGTCGGTGTCGGCCCTCGGACCCGAATACGCGGGCGACCTTGACGCCCTGCTGCCCAAGATCGACGCGGCCGAGGCCGCTGCGGGCGTGGTGATGTCGCAGCAGGCCATCCTGACCCAGGTGGGGCAGGCCCTGCGCACGATCAACCGGCAATCGTCCGACCTGCTGGAAATCGCCGAGACCGTGTCTTCGCTCAAGCTGCAGCAAAACGCGTCGCCCACCGAAATCTCCGCGGCCGGTCAACTGGTGATGCTGACGCAGCGCATCGGCAAATCGGCCAACGAGTTCCTCACGCTCGAAGGCGTGAGCCCCGAGGCGGTGTTCCTGCTGGGCAAAGACCTGAACACCTTCAAGGAAATCGCCGAGGGCCTGCTGAAGGGCAACCCTGAGTTGCGGCTGGCGCCCGCCAGCGACGCGCAAACCCGCGAGCGCCTGGACGCTCTGCTCAAGCTCTACGAAGAAACCCGCACCGAAGCCGGCGCCATCCTGGGCAACCTGCAGGGCCTGGTCTCCGCTCGCGAGGCACAAGCTGGCATCGTGAGCGACAGTGAGCCGGTGCGCCTGGCTCTGCAGAAGGTGCAGCAAGACCTGTCGGCCCGCTCGGGGCTGGGGGGGGGCGAGTTTGCCGCGCTGGCGCTGGCGGCGCTGTTTGCGCTGGTCTGTGCGGGTGGCCTGGCCTACGTGCAACTGCAAGACAGCCGCCAGCGCCAGCTGATTGCCGAATCGCAGCGCCTGGCCGCCGAGGCACAAGAACAAGACGCCAAGCGCATCAACGACGCCAACCAGGCGGCCATTCTTCGCCTGATGAACGAATTGCAGACGGTGGCCGAGGGCGACCTCACGCAGGAAGCCACCGTGACCGAAGACATCACTGGCGCCATCGCCGACTCGGTGAACTACACCGTGGAGGAATTGCGCTCGCTGGTGGGCAACGTGCAGGCCACGGCGACCCGGGTGGCGCAAACCACCTCGGCGGTGGAGAGCACCTCCACCGAACTGCTGGCCGCCTCCACCGAGCAGCTGCGCGAGATTCGCGAAACCGGCCAGTCGGTGCTGGACATGGCGCAGCGCATCAACCAGGTGTCGGGTCAGGCGCAAGAGTCTGCCCTGGTGGCCCGCGCCTCGCTGCAAGCCGCCGAGTCGGGCCTGCAGGCCGTGCAAGACGCCATCGGCGGCATGAACGCCATTCGCGACCAGATTCAGGAAACCTCCAAGCGCATCAAGCGCCTGGGTGAGTCGTCGCAAGAGATTGGCGAAATCACCGAGCTGATTTCCGACATTACCGAACAGACCAACGTGCTGGCCCTGAACGCCGCCATCCAGGCCGCCTCTGCCGGTGAAGCCGGCCGAGGGTTCTCGGTGGTGGCCGAAGAAGTGCAGCGGCTGGCCGAACGCTCGGCCGATGCCACGCGTCAGATCGCGGCGCTGGTGAAGGCCATTCAGACCGACACGCAAGACGCGGTGGCCGCCATGGAGCGCTCCACCCAGGGTGTGGTCGAGGGAGCCAAGCTGTCGGACAACGCCGGTGCGGCCCTCACCGAGATCGACCGCGTGTCGCGCCGCTTGGCCGACCTGATTGAGCAGATCTCGGCGTCTGCCTCGCGAGAGGCCGATTCGGCCAACGAGGTGGCCGGCAACATCCAGCACATCTTCGCCGTGACCGAACAGACCGGTGAGGGCACGCGCTCCACCGCCCAGCAGGTGCGAGAGCTGTCGGCCATGGCCGAGGAGCTTCGCCAGTCGGTGGCCCGATTCAAGATTGCCTGACCCGCTCGTGCCGCCTGAGAGCCCAACCGCCGGATCAACATGCTCGACCACGTGAACGACTCCCACCCGCAGGACAAGCCCGTTGCCGACATCGGGCCGCTGGCCTGGGTGTTCGACGAGCTGCGCAAGTCGCTCGATTCGGCCAACAAGGCCATCCGGCGGTTTCTTCGCGAGACCGAACAGTCGCGCGACCACGACCTGGAGGCAGTAGACCCCAACGCCCTGCGCCTGGCGCGCCAGCAGCTCCACCAGGCGGTGGGCGCCCTGGAAATGGTGGGCCTGGTGGCCCCGGCCCAGGTGCTGAGGGCCATGGAAGCGGCGGTGCAGCGTTTCGTGCAACGCCCTGCCACCTGCACCGACGACGCCGCCTCGCGGGTTGAGCGCGCCAGCTTTGCGCTCATTGATTACCTGGAGGCTGTGCTCAACCACAAGCCGGTGCACCCGGTGGCGCTGTTCGCGCAGTACCGCGATGTGCAGGAGGTGGCCGCCGCCGAACGCATTCACCCCGCCGACCTCTGGCACTTTGACGATCGCGGGCGCGACCTGCCCCCACCGGCCGGCGCCAACGCCCTGGCCCCCAGCGGCAACCTGCGGGCCATGTTCGACAAGCTGGTGCTGTTGCTGGTCAAAACCGACAGCCAGGCCGCCGCCCAGCAGCTTGCGCGCCTGAGCGCCGGCGTGGCCGCGGGAGATCTGCCCCCGCGCGCCGTCACCTTCTGGTGCGTGGCCTCGGCCTTCTTCGAGGCCCTGGCCACCCGCCGCCTGGTGGCGGACGTGTACACCAAGCGAGCGGTGTCGCGGGTGCTGCTGCAATACAACGCCCTGTCGCAGCCCCAGCAGCAGGTGTCTGAGGCGCTGCTGCACGACCTGCTGTTCTTTTGTGCCCAGGCCTCGGGCGAGGGCACGGCGGCCGCCCCCCAGCTTGATGCGGTGCGCGCGGCTTTCGGCCTGCAGGGGCGGGCGCCGGTGGATTACCACCAGGCCACCCTGGGCCGCTTTGACCCGGCTCTGCTGGTGCAGGCCCGCAAGCGCATCGGCGCGGCCAAAGAGGCTTGGTCGCTCTTCACGTCGGGCGACGTGGCCCGTGCCCGGCAGGTGGTCGACCACTTCGCCCTCATCACCGAGTCTCTGCTCAAGCTGCATCCCGCCAGCACCTCGCTGGCCCAGGCCTTGGTGCGTGCGGCCGATCAGGCGGTGCACGACACGTCGGGCGTGGGGCCTGAACTGGCCATGGAAGTGGCCACCACCACCCTGTTTCTGGAAGCCGCGTTCGAGGACTTCGACCCCACCGACGCCGTGCTCACCGAGCGCACGCAGGCCCTGGCCGAACGCCTGGAGGCAGTGCGTGGCGGAGCCGCCGCGCAGCCGCTGGAGCCTTGGATGGAGGAGCTCTACCGCCGGGTGAGCGACCGCCAGACCATGGGCAGCGTGGTGGGGGAACTCAAGGTCTCGCTGGCCGATGTGGAGAGGTCGCTGGACCAGTTCTTCCGCGACCCGCAGGAAAAGCTGGGCCTCAATGCGGCGGTGTCCCAGTTGGCCCAGATGCGAGGCGTGTTGTCGGTGCTGGGCATCGAGCCCGCCGTGCAGACCGTGGTGCGCATGCGTTCCGTGGTCGAGCAGATCATGGAAACCGAGGTGGACGAGGTCAAGGCCCGCGAGGCGGGCACCTTCCAGCACCTGGGCAACAACCTCAGCGCACTCAGTTTTCTGGTGGACATGCTCCACTACCAGCCCTCCCTGGCCAAGCGCCTGTTTGTGTTCGACGAGGACGAAGGCGAGCTCAAGCCGCTCATGGGCCGCAACGCCCGTGCCGCCGATCCGTCGCCGGCGCAGGTCGAGGCGCAGGCCATTACCCAGGGCGTGAGCCAGGTGATGGATGGGGTGCAGGGCCAGGCGGACCTGGCGCAACTCAGCCAGCAACTGGGCCACCTGGCCGACCAGGCCTCGCTCGCCGACCAACCCGAGGTGGCCCGCGCCGCGCGCGAGGCGGCCCAGGCCGTGGCCGTGGACCCGCAGGCCGGTGCGCAGGCCCTGGTGCAGTTGGCGCAAACCACGCCCCCGGCGCCCGAGCCCATTGCCGCCCCGGTCGATGAAGACGACGACGATTCGAGTCTGCTCGACATCTTCCTGGAAGAGGCACGAGAGGTCGTCACCAACGGCCTGGAGGCCGTTGGCCAGTTGCGCCACGCGCCCTCCGATCTGGGCAACCTCACCTCGCTGCGCCGTGCCTTCCACACCCTGAAGGGCAGTTCGCGCATGGTGGACCTCACCGAATTCGGTGAGGCCGCCTGGGCCATGGAGCAGGCGCTGAACGCCGCTCTGGCCGAGCAACGCCCGGCCGAGGCAGGTTTGCTCGACCTGTCGGCCGAAGCCTTGACGGCCTTCGGCCAATGGGCCGACGACGTGGCCAACCAGTCCGCCGAGGGGTGGCTGGCCCAGCCCTTCCGGGCCAGTGCCGATGCCTGGCGCTTGCGCGGAGACCGGTTGCCGCTGGCCATTGGTCAGGCGCTGGCTCCGCAAGAGGCCTCGGTGTCCGACGTCGCCGTGCCCGACGCCGAGCCGGTCGACGACCTTGTCCCGACCCTCGAGTCGACGCCCGCGCCAGCCACCCCCCCCGACCTGATGCCCGACTTCGATCTGGCGTTTGACGTGGAAGAGGCGGCGGCGCCAGTGGCTGCCGAGGAGCGCACCCAGGAGCCAGTGGCCGAAGAGGCCCCGTTGGGCCTGGATTTCGATCTTGATTTTGGCGATGCCAGTGCCCCCTTGGTGGCGCCGGGCGAAGACCCTGTGCCAACGCCCCCGCGCACGCTGGACGAACTGCCACAGATTGAGGACATCGATTTCGGCAGCCTGGCTTCCCTGTCCGACGAGGCTCCAGCCCTTGAGCCAATGCCCGCGGCCGTCGAACCACCCGCGCCCTTGGCCGATGAGGTGGTGGAGCTGGACGCCAGCGCCTGGCCCAGCGACACGGTCGAAGAGGCCGACAGCGCCGAGGCAGTGCAGACAGTCGAGGCCGAGGCCTTGCCCGACCTGGAGCTGCCTGCCGAGGCGCAGCCGGAACCCGTCGCCACGCACGAAGAGCCGCCGCTGGACGTTGCCGCGCAAGCGCCTGATGAAGCGCTCACACCCGCGGAGCCGACGTCCCCGGCGGCCTTTGAACTGCCCGACGAGCAGACCCGCGTGATCGGTTCCCTGCGCATCGGTCTGCGCCTGTACAACGTGTACCTGAACGAGGCCGATGAGTGGTCGCGTCGCTTGAACACGATGCTCACCGAGTGGGCATTGGAGGTACACGAACCCATCCCAAGCGATGCCGAGGCCTTGGCCCATTCCCTGGCGGGCGCATCGGCCACGGTGGGCTTCCAGTCGCTCTCGACGCTGGCGCGCGCGCTGGAGCATGCCCTGGGCACGGTGGGCCTTCACCAGCAGACGGGACAGGCCGCTACCAAGGCGCAAGCCAAGCTCTTCGTCGATGTGTCCGAAGACATTCGCCGCCTGCTGCACCAGTTCGCGGCCGGCTTCTTGAAAGAGGTCCAGCCCGAGCTGCTGCAGGCACTGCACGACGTGGTGCACGCGCCAGCCCCGGCCGAGCCAGAGTGGACACCCGAGGAACCCGAGGCGCAGCCCGAGCCTGCTGCCGCCATTGAAGTGCCGGATGCTGCCGCCGCCCAGACCGATGTGGCGCTGCAGGTGGTGCACCAGCAAGACATTGACGACGACATCGACGCCGTTGACACCATCGACGTTGACCTCTTCCCCATCTTCGCGGAAGAGGCCCAGGAACTGCTGCCCCAGCTCGCTGGCGCCCTTCGCCAATGGACCGCGCGGCCCGAGAACAGCAGCGCGCGCGCCGAGGTGCTGCGCAGCTTGCACACCCTCAAGGGCAGCGCCCGCCTGGCGGGCGCCCTGCGCCTGGGCGAAATGGCGCACCGCATGGAAACCGACGCCGAGCGGCTGGGCTCCGATGTGCGCCTGAGCAGCGACATTGAGCCGCTGCAACAGGCGTTTGACGCCATCAGCACGCGCTTCGAGCGCCTGCGTCGGGGCGATTGGCAGGCTGCAGGGGCGGTGCCCAGTGCGCCTGAGCAGGTGCCGGAAGCCGCTGCGGTGCCGCCGGCCGACACCGACGTCGCTTCTCCTGCCGGCCTCACCGGTTTGGTGGTGCCGGCCGCGCCCACGGTGCTGGCGCCCCGTGCCGGCGCGGCGGTGCGCGTGCGCCCCGAGCTGCTGGACCGCCTGGTCAACCAGGCCGGCGAGGTCATCATCAACCGCTCGCGCCTGGAGGCCGAGGTGGCCACCATGCGCAGTTCGCTGCGCGACCTCACGGGCAACCTCGACCGCCTGCGTCAGCAACTGCGCGACATCGAGTTGCAGGCCGAGACCCAGATGCAGTCGCGCCTGGCCCAGGCCCGCGATGCCGACCAGAGCTTCGACCCGCTGGAGTTCGACCGCTTCACCCGCGTGCAGGAACTCACCCGCATGATGGCCGAGTCGGTGAACGACGTGGCCACTGTGCAGCGCAACCTGCAGCGCACGGTGGAAGCGGCCGAAGACAGCCTGGTGGCCCAGGCCCGCCAGACCCGCGAACTGCAGCGCGACCTGCTGCGCATGGTGATGGTGGAGTTTGAGGGCATCGCCGAGCGCCTGTACCGCGTGGTGCGCCAGGCCTCCAAGGAGACCGGCAAGCAGGTGCGCCTGGACATCGTGGGCGGCCACATTGAAATGGACCGCGGCATCCTTGACCGCATGACCGCTGCCTTCGAGCACTTGCTGCGCAACGGCGTGGTGCACGGCATTGAGTCGCCCGAGGCGCGGCTGGCCCAGGGCAAGCCGGCAGAAGGCCGCATCGAGATTCGGCTGAGCCAGGCGCTCAACGACGTCTCGGTGGCCTTCGCCGACGATGGTGCCGGTCTTGACCTGCAGCGCCTGCACGAAAAAGGCCTGGCCGCCGGCCTGATCGACGACAGCGTGCCATTGGACGACCCTCGCGTGGCCCAACTCGTGTTCGAGGCGGGCATCAGCACGGCCAAGGAAGTGTCCGAGCTGGCCGGTCGCGGCATTGGCATGGACGTGGTGCGCAGCGAAGTGGTGGCCTTGGGTGGCCGGGTCGAGACGGCCTCCACGCCGGGCCAGGGCACCGAGTTCACCCTGGTGCTGCCGCTGACCACCGCCGTCACCCAGGTGGTGATGCTGCGCGCCGGTTCGCTCACGGTGGGCGTGCCCTCCAACCTGGTGGAACTGGTGCGCCGCGTGTCGGCCGATGAATTGGCCTCGGCCTACGCCAGCGGGCATCTGCGCTTTGGTGACGAAGACCTGCCCTTCTTCTGGGCGGGCGCACTCCTGCAGTCGTCCCCGCGCTCGACCGAGCCGCAAGGCCGCACCTTGCCGGTGGTGATTTTCCGCAGCGCCTCGCAGCGCGTGGCCCTGCACGTGGACGAGGTGCTGGGCAACCAGGAAGTGGTGGTCAAGAACCTGGGGCCTCAGCTCCAGCGCTTGCCGGGCCTGGCGGGCATGTCGGTGCTGGCTTCGGGTGCGGTGGCCCTGATTTACAACCCGGTGGCGCTGGCCTCGGTGTACGGCCCGCAGGTGGCGGGGTGGGTGGCTCGCCAGCAGACCGAAGGCCAGGCGGCCTTGGCCGACATCGGGGGCGCGATGCCCGCGGTTCCGGTGGCCAGTGTGCCCCTGGTGCTGGTGGTGGACGACTCCATCACCGTGCGCCGCGTCACGCAGCGCCTGCTCCAGCGCGAGGGCTACCGCGTGGCGCTGGCGGCCGATGGCCTGCAGGCCCTGGAGCGCTTGCAGGCCGAGCGGCCTGCCGTGGTGCTGTCCGACATCGAGATGCCGCGCATGGACGGCTTTGACCTGGTGCGCAACATCCGCAACGACGTGCGCCTGCAGGGCCTGCCGGTGATCATGATCACCTCGCGCATTGCCGAGAAACACCGCGAACACGCCCGCGAACTGGGCGTTGACCACTACCTGGGCAAGCCCTACTCGGAAGACGAGTTGCTGGGCCTGGTGGCGCGCTACGCCCACGCCGAGCAGCCGGTGGCCTGATCGCCCTTCCTGATCACCCTGGGGCGGCGCCAGCGATGGCGCTGCCCGGGTGGCGGCGACGGCGCTTCGATCACACCGGCTTTTTCACCACCGCATAACGCAGCAGGGTGCGCTCGCGCGCCTCGGCGTGGTCGACCACCGGGCGTGGGTAGCTGCGCCCCAGTTCCACGCCCGCGGCCTGCAGTTCCAGCGCCGGGGCGGCCCATGGCGCGTGGATGGACCGATCCGACAGGCCCGCCAGCGCCGGCAGGTAACGCCGGATGAACTTGCCCTGTGGGTCGAACTTTTCGCTTTGGTTCACTGGGTTGAAGATGCGGAAATAGGGCTGCGCGTCGCAGCCGCTGGAGCTGGCCCATTGCCAGCCGCCGTTGTTGGCGGCCAGGTCGAAGTCGATCAGGTGCTGGGCGAAATAGCGTTCGCCCCAGCGCCAGTCAATGCCCAGGTCTTTCACCAGGAAGCTGGCCACCACCATTCGCAGGCGGTTGTGCATGTAGCCGGTCTGGTTGATCTGGGCCATGGCCGCGTCCACCAGCGGGTAGCCGGTGCGCCCCTCGCACCAGGCCTGGAACAAGGCCTCGGCGTGTTTGCCGTGCTCGAAGCGGATGGCGTCGTACTCGGGCTTGAACGCGCTCTTCGCCACGTGCGGGAAGTTGGCCAGGATCTGGTGATAGAAGTCGCGCCAGATCAGCTCCGACAGCCAGGTGCTGGCACCGGCCATGCCCTGCAGGTGCATGGGGTAGGCCAGGCCAGCGGCCTGCCGAATGGACAGCGTGCCAAAGCGCAGGTGCACGCTCAGGTAGCTGGGGCCTTTGACGGCCGGGAAATCGCGCGCCTCGTGGTAACGCTCGATGCGCTGCACAAAGTCGTCCAGCAACTGGTGCGCGCCGCTGGCGCCGGTGGGCAGCGGCAGTTGCGAGAGGTTGGAAGGCTCGAAACCGATGTCGGCCAGGGTGGGCACCGGCTGGCGCCAGGCCTCGGGGCGGGGCGCCAGCGCGCCCGCGTAGCGCGCCACCGGGTAGGCCTTCAGGTGAAACGGGGTCAGGGCCTTGAGCCAGGCGTTCTTGTAGGGCGTGAAGACGCCATAGGCGTGGCCCGCTTGCGTGAGCACCTCGCGCCGCTCGAAGACCACATGGTCTTTGTAGCTTCGCAGGGCAACACCGGCGTGCGCCAGGTGGCCCAGCACCTGGGCATCGCGGGCCAACGCGTCGGGCTCGTCGTCGTGGTTGGTGAACACCGCCTGCACCCCCAGCGATTGCGCCAGCCGGGGAACGGCCTGTGTGGCGTGGCCTTGCAGCACGATCAGCCCCACGTGTTCGTGGCCATGCGCCTGGCCGTGCGCGCGCAGCGCTGCGTCCAGCTCGACCAGCGATTCGCGGATGAATTCCACCCGGCGGTCGGCGCGGGGCAGCGGGTCGAGGATGTCGCGGTCGAACACGAACACGCACCACACCCGTCGGCAGCTTTTGAGCGCGTGGTAGAGCGCCGCGTTGTCGTGGGCGCGCAGGTCGCGCCGGAACCACATCAGACCACTGTCGAACTCGCTCATGGGCAGGGAACGGTGAGGGGACGTTGGGGGTGGTGGCCGCCCGAGGGGGCGGGGTGGGGCCGCTTAAAATTCGGCCATGCCCGCTGATTCTGCCCCCACCAACCTGACCAATCATTTCCTGATTGCGATGCCCGGCCTCAGCGATGAGCTTTTCGGTCGCAGCGTGGTGTTTCTGTGCGAACACAGCGAGCGCGGCGCCTTGGGGCTGGTGATCAACAAGCCCAGCGACCTGATGCTGTCGCAGTTGTTCGACAAGGTCGATCTCTCCCTGGCCCGTGCCGATCTGGCGCGCCAGCCGGTGTTCCATGGTGGGCCAGTGCAGACTGAGCGCGGCTTTGTGCTGCACGAGGCGCTGCCGGGTGAGGGCGAGAAGCTCTATGCCTCCACCATGAGCATTCCCGGCGGCCTGGAGATGACCACCTCGAAAGATGTGCTCGAGGCCATGGCCCAGGGCGGTGGCCCGCGCCAGGTGTTCGTCACGCTGGGCTATGCCTCTTGGGGTGGTGGGCAGCTGGAATCGGAGATCGGCGAGAACAGCTGGCTCACGGTGGAAGCCGACCACCGCCTGATTTTCGAGACGCCCGTGGCCGAGCGCTACGACCGCGCCATGGCCCTGCTGGGCCTGCAGTCGTGGATGTTGTCCCCCGACGTGGGGCACGCCTGAGCATGGCCGACCACCACGTCACCACCACCGCGTCCGCTGAGCCGGTGTCGGGGCAAACCTTTCTCGCCTTCGATTACGGGCTCAAGCGCACCGGCGTGGCCAGTGGCAACCGCTTCACTCGCACCGCCACGCCACAGCGCACCATCCAGGCCGAGGGCGATGCCCGCTTCGGCCCCATCGCCGAGCGTGTGCGCGAGTGGCAGCCCGATGCCCTGGTGGTGGGTGTGCCGCGCCACCCCGACGGTGCGCCCCACGACAACACCGCCCGCGCGCAGAAATTCGCCCGCCAGCTTCGCGGCCGCTTCGGCTTGCCCGTGTATGAGGTGGACGAGCGCTACAGCACCACCGAAGCCCACAGCCTGGGCGCCACCGATGCCGATGCGGCGTCGGCCTGCATCATCCTGGAACAGTTCCTGAGGAGCCTGCCTTGACCACCCTTTCCCAGCCCAACGCCGAGGCGCTCTACACCGAGTTGCTCGCTGGCGTGAAGGCCTACATCAACGCCTCGCCCGTGCCCCTGCATCTGGTGGGCATCACCTCGGGCGGCGCCTGGCTGGCCGAGCGCCTGCAGCGCGACCTGGGCCGCCCCGGCGCGCCGGGCATCGTGTCCTCGTCCATGCACCGCGACGATTTCGCGCAGCGTGGCCTGGCCAGCGCGGCGCAGACCGCGCTGAACTTCGACGTGAACGGCGCCCACATCCTGCTCATCGACGACGTGCTCTACACCGGCCGCACCCTGCGCGCCGTGCTCAACGAGCTGTTCGACCATGGCCGCCCCGCCAGCGTGAAGCTGGCCGTGCTGGTGGATCGCGGCGGGCGTGAACTGCCGATTGAGGCCCAGGTGTGCGCCGCCCGCCTGGCCGTGCCTGAAGGCCAGCAGTTGGAACTGGCCCGCGACGACGCCGGCCGCCTGAGCTTTGTGTTCGAACCCCAGGGAGCCTGATCCATGGCACGCAATCCCCAACTCAACAAGAACGGCGAGCTGATCCACCTGCTCTCCACCGAGGGCCTGTCGCGCGACATCCTCACCCACATCCTGGACACTGCCACCAACTTCACCAGCGTCAACACGCGCGAGGTCAAGAAGGTGCCGCTGCTGCGCGGTAAGAGCGTGTTCAACCTGTTCTTCGAGAACAGCACCCGCACCCGCACCACCTTCGACATCGCGGCCACGCGCCTGTCGGCCGACGTGTACACGCTGGACATCGCCCGCAGCTCCACGGCCAAGGGCGAGTCGCTGCTGGACACCATCGCCAACCTCTCGGCCATGGCGGCCGATATCTTCGTGGTGCGCCACAGCGAGTCGGGTGCGCCCTACCTGATCTCGCAGCACGTGGCCCCGCACGTGCACGTGGTCAACGCCGGTGACGGCCGCCACGCGCACCCCACGCAGGGCCTGCTGGACATGTACACCATCCGGCACTACAAGAAAGACTTCACCAACCTGTCGGTGGCCATCGTGGGCGACGTGCTGCACTCCCGCGTGGCGCGCTCCGACATCCACGCCCTCACCACCCTGGGCTGCCCCGATGTGCGCGTGGTCGGCCCGCGCACCCTGGTGCCCAGCGACCTGTCGCACCTGGGCGTGCGCGTGTGCCACACGCTGGAAGAGGGCATCAAGGGCTGTGACGTGGTCATCACCCTGCGCCTGCAGAACGAGCGCATGAGCGGCGCGCTGCTGCCGTCCAGCCAGGAATACTTCAAGAGCTTCGGCCTCACGCCCGAGCGCCTTCGCTGGGCCAAGCCCGATGCCATCGTCATGCACCCCGGCCCCATCAACCGCGGCGTGGAGATCGACTCGGCCGTGGTGGACGGGCCGCAGAGCGTGATCCTGCCGCAGGTCACCTTCGGTATCGCGGTGCGCATGGCCGTGATGTCCATCGTCGCCAGCAACGAGGCCTGAACATGGCCCCCACGCTCCACCGCTGCGCGGGTCGCTGCCCCCCTGGGGGGCTGGCCTGGCTTGGGGCGGCCCTGCGCTGCGGCCGTCTGCTCTCCGAGAGAAAGACCCTCACATGAAAATCCTGATTCAAAACGGTCGCGTCATGGACCCGGCCACCGGCCGAGACGAGCTGGCCGACATCGCCATTGCCGCCGGTCGCATCATCGCCATCGGCAACGTGGCGCCCGATTTCCAGCCCAACCGCACCATCGACGCCAGCGGCTGCGTGGTGGCGCCGGGCCTGGTGGACCTGGCGGTGCGCCTGCGCGAGCCGGGCCAGGAACACGCCGGCATGCTGGAGAGCGAGATGGCTGCGGCGGTGGCTGGTGGCGTCACCTCGCTGGTCTGCCCGCCCGACACCGAGCCGGTGCTGGACGAGCCCGGCCTGGTGGACATGCTCAAGTTCCGCGCCGAGAAGCTGCACCAGTCGCGCGTGTTCCCGCTGGGCGCGCTCACCCGTGGCCTCAAGGGCGAGGTGCTCACCGAAATGGCCGAGCTCACCGAGTCGGGCTGCATCGGCTTCGGGCAGGCTGAGGTGCCCATCCTGAACACCCAGGTGCTGCAACGCGCCCTGCAGTACGCCGCCACCTTCGGCTACACCGTGTGGCTGCGCCCGCAAGACGCCTGGCTGGGCAAGGGCGTGGCCGCCAGCGGCCCGCTGGCCACTCGCCTGGGCCTCTCGGGTGTGCCGGCGTCGGCCGAGACCATTGCGCTGCACACGCTGTTTGAACTGATGCGCGGCGTCAAGGGCCCCGGCCCGGGCGCGCGGGTGCACCTGTGTCGCATCAGCAGCGCCGCTGGTCTGGCCCTGGTGCGCCAGGCCAAGGCCGAGGGCCTGCCGGTCACCTGTGACGTGAGCGTGCACAACCTGCACCTCACCGACGTGGACATCGGTTACTACGACAGCCGCCTGCGCCTGCAACCGCCCGTGCGCCAGCAGCGCGACCGCGATGCCCTGCGCGCCGGCCTGGCCGACGGCACCATCGATGCCCTGGTGTCCGACCACAACCCGGTGGACAGCGACGCCAAGACCCTGCCGTTTGCCGAGGCAGAACCCGGCGCCACCGCGGTGGAACTGCTGCTGGGCCTGGCCTGCCGCTGGGCGCAGCAAGAGGGCCTGGGCCTGATGCAGGCGCTGGCCGTGCTCACCGAAGGGCCGCAGCGCGTGCTGGGCGCCAGCCTGGGCACCCTGCAAGCCAGCGTGGGCCGCCTGGCCGTGGGCGGCGTGGCCGATCTGGTGGTGTTTGACCCGAACGCCTCGCACCGCGTGCGCGCCGAGGCCTTGCGCAGCCAGGGCAAGCACACGCCGTTTGATGGGCATGAGCTGCCTGTCACCGTGCGGGCCACGCTGGTGGCCGGTCAGGTGGCGCACACCTCGTCGCTGGCCCACGCGTGAAGACGCTGCGGGCTGTCTGGCGTGCCTTGCGCGCCCTGGCCCACGTGCTGCGGGGGCTGTGGACCATCCGCACCGAGTTTGGCCGGCTCACGCCCGCGCAAACCCAGTTGGTGGTGCGCGAGTGGTCGCGCGGCATGTTGCGCATCATGGGCGTGGAGCTCGTGGTGCGCGGCGAGGTGCCCACGCACGGGCCGCTGCTGGTGGTGGCCAACCACCTCAGCTGGCTCGACATTCTGGTGATGAACGCGGCCCGCCCCAGCCGCTTCGTGTCCAAAGCCGACGTGCAGCGCTGGCCCTTGCTGGGCTCGCTCATCACCGGCGCGGGCACGCTCTACATTGAGCGCGAAAGCCGGCGCGACGCCATGCGCGTGGTGCACCACGTGGCCGAGCGCTTGCAGCAGCGCGACGTGATCGCCGTGTTCCCAGAGGGCACCACCGGCGACGGCTCGGCCCTGCTGCCATTTCACGCCAACCTGTTCCAGGCGGCCATTGCCGCGCGGGCTCCGGTGCTGCCGGTGGCCCTGCGCTTTGACGACCGGCTCAGCGGTGAGCCGCACCCCGCCCCGGTGTTCGTGGGCGACATGACGCTGGTCCAGTCGATCTGGTCCACCTTGCAATCCAGCACGGTGCAGGCGGTGGTGCGCTTTGGCGAGCCCACCCACGCCGATGGCCGCGACCGGCGCGCCTGGGCCCAGGCCATGCGCGACGAGGTGCAGCGCCTGCGCGAGGCGCCGCTGGATCAGGCCTGAGCGCGGGTGCGAGCCATCATCAGTTCGTTGTTGGCCTTGCGGTCGGCGTTCACCTTCTGCACCGTGGGGCGCTCGCCCAGGCGCTTGAGGTAATCGCGCACGGGCAGGGCGGCCAGCAGGTCTTGGCCATAAATGATCTTGGTGGCGGCACTGATCAGCGGCAGGTGCACCGCAGCGGCGCAATCGGCCAGCGTGAACTCGCTGCCGGCAATGAAGGGCGAGAAGCGGGCCAGGCGGGCGAAGGCAGCGATGTTCTTCTCCAGTTGCTGGCGGGTTTTTTCCTTGGTGTTGTCGCTCACCTTGCCGCCGAAAAAGGCCTCGGGGTAGAGGTTGCGCGCCACCAGTTCCAGGTGCAGTTCCAGGTAGCGCAGCAACTCGCGCACCTTGGCCGCTTCAAACGGGTCGGCCGGCAGCAGCGGGTGCTCGGGGTGGGCGGCCTCGATGTACTCCAGCATCACGGTCGATTCCGACAGGCCGCCCTGCGGCGTCTTCAGGTAAGGCACCTTGCCCAGCGGGCTGGCCTCGGGGTCGGTCTCGCCCAGCCAGGCCAGTTCTTCGGTGAAGGGCACGCCTTTTTCCAGCAGGGCCAGCTTGACCTTGTTGTAGTAATTGCTGACCGCGAATCCGCACAAAGTGATCATGAAAGTGTCTCCGGTGGTTGGGGAGGCCAGCATACGGGCAGGGTGAGGGCGAGCCCGTCACCCGGATGACGCGGGGGCCGCTGATACACTGCGGGGCATGCCGTTCACCCGCGTTCAGCGCCGTTGTTTTGCCTGGCTGGCCATGCTGGCCATGCTGCTGGGCGCGCTGAACCCGGCCATCGCGCGCACCGTGGTGGCCGCCAGCGGCTCGGCCGACTGGGTCGAGGTGTGCAGCAGCACCGGCATCATGAAGGTGCTGCTGGCCGATGACGAACAGCCCGCCGGCCACCTGGCCGACGAGGCCCCCATGGTGTGCGTGCTGTGCTCGCACCACGGCGCGGCAGGCCTGCCGCCCCTTCACACGCCGGCCTTGCCCGGCACCTTCCAGGCCACGGCACCGCCGGCTGGCCTGACCCAGGCCCCGGTGAGCACCGTTGGCCTGGCGCCCGCCCCGCGCGGACCTCCTTCGCTCTGATCTCGCGTCGTCGCAGCGCTTGGGCCGCGTCGCCGTTGCCCATCCGCACGTCTGTGCGTCGTGTCGCCGCGCGCATTCGCGCCCCGTGCGCCAACCCTTTCCCTCGTCGTCTTTCCCGTCCCGATCTCTCAGGAGTGTTTTCATGAAATCGCTGTTCGCCGCCGCCCTGCTCACCCTCACCGCCCACGCCTGGGCGCAAGCCCCTGTCGTCGAGGTGCAAGACGCCTGGGTGCGCGCCACCGTGGCGCAGCAGAAGTCCACCGGCGCCTTCATGCGCCTCACCGCCAAGGCCGACAGCCGCGTGGTGGCCGCCCGCTCGCCGGTGGCCGGCGTGGTCGAGGTGCACGAAATGGCCATGGAAAAGGACGTGATGCGCATGCGCGCTGTGCCCGCCCTGGCCCTGCCGGCCGGGCAAACGGTGGAGCTGAAGCCCGGTGGTTATCACGTGATGCTCATGGACCTGAAGGCACCCGTGAAGGCCGGCGAGGTGGTGCCGCTGACGCTCACCCTCGAATCTGCCAGTGGCCAGCGCAGCACCCTGGAGGTGCAGGCCGAGGTGCGCGCCCTGGGCACACCGGCCGCCATGCCGGCAGGCCATGGCGCCATGCACAAGCACTGAGCCTGAGCCAATCCCGCCACTTCTGCCATGTCCCCCGCCCGCCGCCTCAACCGACGCGCCCAGCAGTGGCTGATTGCCATGCTGGTGTTCAGCGCGCTGGCGCCGTCGGTGTCGCGCGCGCTGGCCGCCTCGTCGCGCGTGGGTTGGGTGGCCGTGTGCGGCGTCGGGGGCACGCGCTGGGTGCCCGCCCCGCAGGGCTCGGCACCACTGGCGGCCGACACGCTGCTGCAGGCGCTGCACGATGTGTGCGCCCTGTGCAGCCTGGGTCTGGACCGGGGCTTGCCTGGCAGCCCTGCTGTCTGGTCATCGCCGGGTTCTCTGCCCGAGGCGCGGCCATGGGGCCTTGGCACGCCCGCTGGCCTGGTCCTCGCCGGGTTCTCTGCCCGAGGCGCGGCCATGGGGCCTTGGCACGCCCGCTGGCCTGGTCCTCGCGCACACCCGCCCGTCCGCCACGGGCCCGCCCCACACCACCTGAGAACCGGGGGCAACGGCCGTGCCGTCTGCCCGTACTTTCTTGTGTGTGGAGCCAAACATGAACCTGTTGATGACACAAAAGGCACTGGCCCTGAGCCGTGCCGAACTGGCCTGGGCCGAGGGCGACCGTGGCCCGCTGTGGCGCGTGCGCGAAGGCGTGCTGCGCCTGGACCGTTCAAGCCATGAGCCCGATGGCGCGCACCGCGTGGTGCAACTGGCCTTGCCCGGTGATCTGGTGGGCATGGACGCCTTGTGGGGCGAGCCCTACCAATTCGCCGTGTCGGCGCTCACGGCGGTGCGACTCGATGCCGTGGAGGTGACGGCCGACAACCGCGAAGCCCTGTTGCGCGAGGCGCTTCGCCAGCAGCAGCGCCACAGCCTGGACATGGCCGAGGTGCGCACCGGCCCGGTGGCCACCCGCGTGGCGCAATTGCTGCGCCTGCTCGGCCACGGGCACCACCTGGGCCAGCGACTGGCCAGCGCGCAAGGCGACGCCATCCGCGCCACCTTGCCGCGCCTGCGCGAGCTGGCCGAGGTGGTGGACGCCAAGACCGAAACCGTTTGCCGTGTGCTGGCCCAGTTGCTGCCCGCGCGCCGGGCGGCGCGGGCGTCGGGCGCGGCCATGGCGGTGCAAGGAATCTGACATGCGCACTTGCCTGACCCGCCGCTGCGTCTTGCTGGCCATGCCCCTTCTGGCCTCGCCGCTGGCCTGGGCCCACGGCTTTCGCGCCGGGGACCTGCGCGTGGACCATCCCTACGCCCTGCCCACGCGACCAGGCCTGAGCACCGGCGCGGTTTACTTCCGTGGCATCCGCAACACCGGGGCGAGCGCCGACCGGCTGCTGTCGGCCACCACCCCGGTGGCCGCACGGGTGGAAATTCACCAGATGCAAATGCAGGGCGAGGTGATGCGCATGCGCGCGGTGCCCGCGCTGGAGCTGCCCGCTGGCGCCACGGTACCGCTGCGCCACGGCAGCCCCGATGGCCACCACCTCATGCTGCGCGACCTGAAGGCCCCGTTGCGCGATGGCGAGCGATTCCCCGTGACGCTGACCTTCGAGCGCGCCGGCGTGCTGGAGGTGAAGGTCTGGGTGCAGACGCCCCGTGGCCCGAACGACAAGGCCGAGCGCGAGCACGCGCACTGATCGATGGCCCGGCACCGCGTCGTCGTGCACCCGCCGACCCCCAGTCGCGTTCGCGCCTGGCTCAGGCTGTTGCTGCTGTGCTCGGTGTTTTCGGCCCTGCACGCGCCCTTGGGCGCGTGGGTGGTCTCTTCTCTTTCCGATGGGCACGCGGTGCAGATCTGCACCGCGCAGGGGCCGCAATGGGTGAGCCTGGACGAGGCCGATGCCCGGGCGGCCGACGAGGCGCCAGAGCAGGCCACCTCCCTCAAGCCCTGTGTCTGGGCCTCGGCCCAGCTGGCCATCGAGCAGGTGGCGTGGCCGAGCTGGCGGGGCCTGGTCCCCGGGCACGGGCAACAGCCGACCTGGGCGCCGCCGCCGGTCCCCAGCGATCACGCCTGGCGCGTCCTGCTCATGTCGGCCATGCGGGCGCCGCCAGCCGCGCGCGGCTGATCTCCTTTCTTTTCGCTTTCGGGCCCCAGCCCAGCCGATCCGCCTGCTGCTACGCAGGGCGGTGGCTTGCCCTGCGCCCGTGTTTCCTGAGCCCGTTTTCTTGAATCCGATTCCCATGCAAGCACAACACCCCCTCCTGCTGGCCGCGCTCGCGATCGCCAGTCTTTTGTCCGCCTGCGGTGGCGGCGGCGGCCCCACTGCCAGCAGCACGCCCCCCGCGGCGCCGCAGGCGGTTGAAATCGCCTTCGCGGCCGTGGCCGGCAGCACGCCCATTGCCTGTGCCACCGCGGCCATCACCGACCTGGGCACCACCAACGCCAGCGGCCGCCTGCGCGATTTGCGCTTCTATGTGAGCAACGCCGCGCTGATCCGCGACGACGGCGCCGAGGTGCCGCTGACCCTGCCGGCCAACGACAACTGGAACGCCACCGTGGGCAGCGACCGCGTCACCCTGATCGACCTGGAGGACAACACCGGTGCCTGCCAGGGCACGGCAGACACCAACGCCACCCTCAAGGGCACGGTGCCGGCTGGTCGCTACGTGGGCCTGACGATGACGCTGGGCGTGCCCCTAGCCCTGAACCACACCGACCAGGCCGCCGCCCTGAGCGTGACGCCGGCTGTCATCAACAACGGCGTTCACCCCGGCATGGCCTGGTCGTGGGCGGGCGGGCGCAAGTTCGCCAAGATTGAGCTGACCGATGTGCTGGCCAACGAACCCCTGGGCACGGCGGGCAAGTGGGCCGCCGCGGTGTTCAACGTGCACCTGGGCTCCACCAACTGCACGGGCACCAACCCGGCGGCTGGCCAGGTGAGCGGCTGTGCCCAGCCCAACCGGGGCACGATCCGGTTTGCTGCCTTTGATCCCCAAACCCAGAAGGTCCATGTGGACGTGCGCGCGTTGCTGGCGGAGAACGACGCCACGGCCAACGTCGCGGGCCCCACGGGTTGCATGTCCGGCCTGTCCGACCCCGAGTGCACCGGCGTGTTCAAGGCCTTCCAGATCGGCTTTGACGGCGCCGCGCCGGTGGGGGCTCCCTACACCGTGGGCAAAGTGGGCAATGCGAGCCAGTACGGTTTGCCCATCAATGGCGGCGCGGCCCAGAGCGTGTTCAAGGTGGCACAGAAATGAGCCAGCGGCAACGTCTGACCCAGGCGTTGCTCGGCGTGTTCGGCACGGCCGCCCTGGCGGCCGTGCTCACCATGTCGGGCTGCGGTGGTGGCGGTGTGTCGGTGAGCGACACCACCCAGGGCACCTTTCCCCTGGCCTTGCCCCCCGGCTTTCCCACGCCCAGGGTGCCCACGTCCAATCCCCTGACCGAAGCCAAGGTGGCGTTGGGGCGGTTCCTCTTCTACGACAAGCGCCTGTCGGGCAACGGCACCCAGGCTTGCGCCAGCTGCCACCACCAGAACAAGGCCTTCACCGACGGTCTCGTGCTGGCGATCGGCTCCACGGGCGAGGTGCACCCGCGCAACGCCCAAGGCCTGGCCAACGCGGTGTATCACCCCACCCTGACCTGGGCCAACCCTTCGCTGCTGAGCCTGGAGGCCCAGATGCAGGTGCCGCTGTTCGGCGACAGCCCGGTGGAGATGGGCATCAACGACCAGAACAAGGACGAGGTGCTCGGCCGCCTGCTGGCCGATGCCCGCTACCCCGTGCTCTTTGCCCAGGCCTTTCCGGGCGAGAACACGCCCATCTCCTGGGGCAACATCACCTTGGCCGTGGCCAGCTTCCAGCGCACGCTGATCTCGGGCAACAGCAAGTTCGACCGCGCTCAGCGCGGCCTGGAGTTGCTCACCCCGGCCGAGCAGCGCGGGCAGGCCCTGTTCTTCGGCGAGAAGGCCGAGTGCTTCCATTGCCACTCGGGCTTCAACTTCAACGACCAGGTGGTGCACGCCTCCACCGCGGTGCTGTCCACGCCCTTTCACAACACCGGTCTCTACAACCTGGGCAACACCGGCAACTTCCCGCCCGGCAACCAGGGCCTGTTCGAGTTCACCAACCGCTTGAACGACCGGGGCCTATTCCGTGCGCCGAGCTTGCGCAACGTGGAGGTCACGGGCCCCTACATGCACGACGGCAGCGTGGCCACCCTGGAGGAGGTGCTGGACTTCTACGCCGCCGGTGGTCGCCTCATCACCACCGGCCCGAACGCCGGTGACGGGCGCCTGCACCCCAACAAGAGCGACCTAATCTCGCTCATCGACCTCAACGCCCAGGAAAAGGCCGACATCGTGGCCTTCCTCAAGACCCTGACCGACCATGACTTCCTTCGCAACCCCAAGTTCTCTGACCCCTTCGCTGCGCCGCGGTGAGCGCCGCTGGCGCGAGCTGCTGGTCGTCGCCGGTGTGTTGCTGGCGGCTGCCCAGGCCCAGGCGCACGGCGAGGCTGACGATGCCTTGCCGCCCGAGCCCGGCATCACCTGGGACGCCGCCCTGGCGCTGCGCTCGCTCGACGCGGGCCGGGCCTTGCCCTCCACCCGGCTTGACGGCTACCTGCTACAGGGCGACGCGGGTGCCGATCCGAAAGGCGGCCAACTCGAGCACGGCGCGCTGGGCCTGGCGGCCCGCTTCAACAGCACCTGGGGGGCGCGCTGGGTGGTGAGCCAGCACGGCAGCGAAACCCCCGAGACCGAAGAGGCCTGGTTGCAGGCCCGCCACGACGCCGACAACGGCGATGCCTGGCGCCTGAGCGCCGGGCGCCAGCGCCCCGCCATGGGCGCGGTGCTGGCTGGCGCCGGCCACTTCGACCGCTTCGGCCTGATGCCCCTGGCGCAGCGCGCGGCGCTCGACCACCATTGGGTGGACGACGGCGTGCAACTGAGCTGGCGCCGCGAGGGCGATGCGGTCTGGTCGGCCGACCTGGGTTGGTGGCGCGGGCGGGGCTTTCCCGGCTCGGCCGATGCCGCCGCCGCGCCCAGCCTGCACCTGGGCTGGGGCCAGGGCCCATGGCAGGTCGATGCCTTGTGGGCGGGTTTCCGGCCGCGGGGGCGCGGTGCGGCCGTGATCACGGTGGCCGATCACACCCACGGTGCCCCGGTGTGCGACGCCAGCTTCACCGAGGTGGTCTGCTTCAGCGGCGATGCCACCGTGGCGGGCGGCAGCCTGCGTTGGTCGGGTCTGGCCGCCGAGGCGCCGCTGCCCTTCACCCTCACCGCCGCCGCCTGGCTGCGCGAAGACCGTGGCAGCCTGGCATCGGCCAACGGTCTGGCCACCTACACCGGGCGCACCCGGGGCGGCTGGCTGGAAGCGATCTGGCACCTCGACGGGCGCTGGCAGCTGGGCTGGCGTGGCGAGCGGCTGATCGCCTCGCACGAGCTGCGGGGGCCGGGGGCCGCCTTGCTGGCGCAAGAGGCCCGCTTTGACCGCTACCAGCCGATCACGCGCCACGCCCTCATGGTGGGGTCTGAGCTCACGCCCTGGGCGCGCTGGACGCTGGAGCTGGGGCGCGAATCGTCTGGCGGCACCAGCAACCGCTACGCGGCCCTGCGCCTCTTGCTGCAGGCACAGGGTTTCCTTGGCACTCGGTAGGGGCGGCCCGCCTCAGTGCCGGGCCGCTGCCGGCGCCGGCGGGCTGGAGGCGTTGCCCCCGCGCGCGAACGTGACCACGTGGTCCACCTCGGCGCGGATGCCGATCCACTCGCCCAGCGCGTGGTTGTGGTGCGAGGGCACGTGGGTCATGAGCGTCTCGCCGCTGGCCAGGCGCAGGGTGTACAGAAATTCAGAGCCGCGAAACGCCTTGCGCACGATCTGCGCCTTCACCGGCGCGTGGTCGTCGTGCACGATGTCGTCGGCGCGCAGCAGCACTTCGCACAGACCGGCTTCGTAGGCCGAGGGCAGCGGGCACTCTTCCAGGTCTCTTAGCGGCCCCAGCGGGGTTTGCACCGTCACCTCGCCCGCGTCCATGCCGATCTGCGCCGGCGCGAACACGCCGTGGCCGATGAACTCGGCCACGAAGCGCGTGGCCGGGCGGTGGTACAGCGCGTAGGCGTCGTCCCACTGGTGCAGATGGCCTTCGTGCATGACGCCAATGCGGTCACCAATGGCAAAGGCTTCCAGCTGGTCGTGGGTGACGAACAGCGCCGTGGCGTTGGCGGCTTTCAGGATGCCGCGCACCTCGTGGGCCAGGCGCTCGCGCAGGTCCACGTCGAGGTTGGAGAAGGGCTCGTCCAGCAGCAGCAGGCGCGGGTTGGGCGCCAGCGCGCGGGCCAGGGCCACGCGCTGCTGCTGACCGCCCGAGAGTTCGTGCGGAAAGCGCGACTGCATGCCCTCCAGGCCCACCAGCTTGAGCACCTCGGCCACGCGGGCCTCGCGCTCGCGGGTGGGCAGCTTCGCGATGCCGAAGCCCACGTTGCGGCCCACGTTCAGGTGGGGGAAGAGGGCGTAGTCCTGGAACACCATGCCGATGCGCCGCTGTTCGGCCGGCACGTGGCGCGAGGCGTCGCTCACGGTTTCACCGCCCAGGGTGATGCTGCCGCCGCTCACGCGCTCCAGCCCGGCCACCGCGCGCAGCAGCGTGGTCTTGCCGCAGCCCGAGGGCCCGATCAGCACACCGATCTCGCCCGGGCGCAGGCCCAGGCTCACGCCATCGACGGCTGCCTGGCCTTGTTGGCCATAGCGCACCTGCAGTTGGTTGACGGTCAGGAACATGGGGAGATTGTAGATAACTACAATTCTCATTTGTGTTGGCGCGGGTCTGTCCCGTCCAGACCCGCGTTGTGGCGGGTGCCGGCACCGTCATCACCTACCGCATTCCCATCACCCCATGCCCCGCTGGTTGACCTCGGCCCTGTTGATCGTGCTGGCCTTTGTGCTGGTGCTGCCCGTGTTGGCGTTGGTGGCGTCCTGGGCCGGCTTCGACGCCGTGGCGCAAGACGTGCTGCGGCAGATGGCCGAGACGGTGCTGCCCGAATACGCCCTGACCTCGCTGGTGCTGTGCGTGGCGGTGGCCATTGGCGTGTCGCTGGTGGGCGTGCTCACCGCCAGCGCCGTGACCTTGTTTGATTTTCCTGGCCGGCGCACCTTTGAATGGGCCTTGCTGCTGCCCCTGGCCATGCCGGCCTACGTGGTGGCCTATGCCTACACCGACTTCTTGCAGTTCAGCGGCCCCATGCAGGTGTGGCTGCGCGAGACCTTCGGGCTGCGCGGGCGTGTGTTCCCCGAGATCCGCAACACCCCGGGCGCGGTCTGGGTGTTCACGTTTTCGCTCTATCCCTATGTGTACCTGCTGGCGCGCACCGCCTTGTCGGAGCGCGCGGCGCAGTTGATGGAGGCCGCGCGCCTGTTGGGCGCTCCGCTCACGCGCCGCGTGCGCGAGGTGGCGCTGCCCCTGGCCCGCCCGGCCGTGGCCGCGGGCGTGGCCCTGGCGCTGATGGAAACCCTGGCCGACTTCGGCGTGGTGAACTACTTCGGCATCCAGACCTTCACCGCTGGCGTCTACAAGGCCTGGCTGTCGATGGACAACCGCACCGCCGCCGCCCAACTGGCCACGCTCTTGCTGGCCACCGTGGCGCTGCTGCTCTGGCTGGAACACCGGGCCGAGCGCCGCATGCGTTTTTCCACGCTGCGCGGCCAGCGGGCGGGCAGCGCCGAGGCGCAGCCGGTGCGCCTGGCGGGCGGGCGGGCCGCATTGGCCCTGCTGGTGTGCACCGTGCCCATCCTGGCCGGCTTCGTGCTGCCGGTGCTGTTCATGCTGCGGCCTCTGATTGGCGGCTGGGACGAATTGCCCTGGGCCATGTTCGTGCAGTGGTCGCGCAACAGCGTCTGGCTGGCGGGTTTGTCGGCCGGTCTCGCCACGGCCATCGCCCTGGCGCTGGCCTTCGCCGCCCGCACCCGCCCGGGGCCGGTGACGCGCGGCGTGGTGCAACTGGCCAGCCTGGGATACGCGGTGCCCGGCGCGGTGATCGTGGTGGGCTTGCTGCTGCCGGTGGGCTGGGTGCAGGCGGCGTGGCCCGAGGCCACGCTGGGCTACTGGGTGACGGCCACCGCCATGGGCATCGTCTGGGCCTACATGGTGCGCTTCACGGCGGTGGCCCTGCAGTCGGTGCAAAGCGGCTACGCCCGCGTGCCCACCAGCCTGGACGACTCCGCCCGCATGCTGGGCACCACTGGCCTGGGCCTGGCGCGGCGGGTGCACTGGCCTTTGCTGCGCCGCGCTACCATGGCCGCCGCGCTGCTGGTGTTCGTGGACGTGATGAAGGAACTGCCGGCCACTTTGGTGCTGCGCCCCTTCAACAGCGACACCCTGGCCGTGGTCACCTACCAGCTCGCCCGCGACGAGCGCCTGGGTGAGGCGGCGCTGCCCGCGCTCACCTTGGTGCTGGTGGGCCTGCTGCCGGTGATCCTGCTCAGTCGCACCCTTCGGTCACGCTGAAGTAGTAGGCGGTATCGCCGCCGGTGGTCTTAAGAGTTAATCGCGCCTGTCGATATGACCTCCAGAACCGCTGGAGGCACTGTGTCGATGTCTGTTCTGGCCCACGGGCCGCGAGTCCTTCTTCGTGCTATCGCCGCCTGGCCGAACGGGTGGCGTCTGTCTGCCAGGTCAGCTTGGCGTCCGTTGGACGGCGGTTGCCGGCACCCGATCGACCGGCTTGCGCACACCGACCTGACGGAGCGCCACCGGGCCTTTCACGGCGAACCCCACCGGTTTGGCGAATGGGCCAGCAGAGCCGCATGCACCGAACCCGCTCTGGGCACCCAAGCCAGGCGGGTCCGATGGGGTGGCGGGGCCCGATCGCGTCGTGTATCGGCGCCTGAAAGACACCTCGAATGAGCGCCTTTTGGGCCCCGCAAAAGTGTTTGTTGTTCATCGACAAACCGCCGATGGACTGATTTGTCGGCGATTCAACCTTAGGAGACACCCATGAGCATCCCATCGAACCACCTGCACGAATACCTGCATTTCGTCAGTTACGCCCTGGACTTCGTCCTGATCGCCGCTGGTTTCTGGATGGCCCAGACGGCCCGCCAGATGCAGATGCGCGGAGCGGTTGGCACCACCTTGCAGCAGGTGTCGGTGGGGGCCGTCATCCTGGGATTTGCCCACCTGATCGAGACGGTGCTGTTCGAGTTGTTCCACGTGGGCACCGAGGCCAACGAACTGATCCACCGCGTCATCATCCTGATTGGCTTCATGTTCATCGCCAATGGGTTGCGGTTCTTCGCGCAGTCTTTGCGCAACGTGCTGAGGGCCTCGGCATCCAAGTGACCGTGCCCGACAGGCTGTCCCGACGCGCCGGCCTGTCATTCAAGTTCTGGGCCAGTCGCCTTTGCCTCTGGTTCCGTTCGTGGGCCGGCCCGTCAAAGGGTCGGCGCCTGATGCGTCCGTTCGCGCCTCAAGAGGAGGGCAGTCATGAATGCAGAGATTCGCCAGTTGCTGGAGCAACTGCACCAGGAGCGCCGGACCGGCTTGCTGAGCCTGGTGATCGCGGGCGGCCACGACACCGACGGTGCCGACTCACCCAAAGAGGCGCTGAGCCTGTCGTTCGTGACGGGCGAGCTGGCGGCAGCCGAAGCCCGACATTGCCAAGGCCTTCATGCCATGCGCCACCTGGCCCAGGCCCAGCGTCTGCTGCGCCAGCGCTGGTACCCGGTCGGCTCCAATGTGCTCAAGCGCATGGAGGGCATGCCCGCGCTACCCGTCTGGATTCAGCAGGTGGAAGCCGAGACCGACCCAGCGGTGGCGCGCAGCAGCGCACATGCCAAGCGGCTCGACGAAATCCTGCGGGTGTTTCGCGTCATGGGCGGTGTGGAAGGGATCGAGCGTTTTTTGACGCTGACAACGCAGCATCCACCAGAAAGCGCCTGGGAGCCCTTGATGCAGGCCCTGTACCGCGAACTCACCATGTACCTTGGTGAAGAGCGGGCGGCTGCCCTGGCACAGCCATGAGGGTGGCACCACCAACAGGAATCGAACCTGTATCTAGCGCTTAGGAGGCGCTCGTTCTATCCATTGAACTATGGCGGCACGGAGCCCGGCATTGTATCGACCGGGGGCATGGGGCCAGGGCACCAGGGCTTCAGTCGTATTGCAGGGTGAAGATCAGGTCGATGGCGTTTTCTTCGCCGGCGCGGGCCCGCACCGTGAAGCGCCTGGACACGTCGTAGAAGATGGACACGGTGCCCAGCACGCCCACGATGCTGCGCTCGTAGCTCACGTACAGGTCGTTGCTGATGCGCTTGCCGAAGGTGAGGGCGGCGGAGCGCTCGCTGCCGTCGGCGTTGGTGCCGTTGCCGCTGAAGGACACGTCGTCCAGGCCCAGCGCGCTGGCCACGCCACCGTTGGTGTTGCCGCTGCCGGCCAGCAGGGCCAGGGCGGCCTGCTGCAGCACGGCGGCCTCGGCGCCCGCGCCGCTGGCGGGGCGGCCCAGCACCAGCCAGGCGAGTTTTTCGCTGTCGGGCAATTCGGGGTCTGAGAACAGGCGCACGCGCGGGGCCTGCGCCGTGCCCAAGACCTGCACGCCCACGCGCTGGCTGCTGTTGGGGCGCACGGCGGTGATGTCCAGCGTGGGGTTGTCGTAGGGGCCGGTGAAGCGCAGCACCCCGGTCTCGATGGTGAGTTGCTGGCCGTAGGCGCGGTAGCTGCCGCTGGCGGTGCGCACCTCGCCCAGCAGGCGGGGCGTGGGCACGGCCGGCGTGCTGCGCACGTCAAGCTGGCCGCTCAGGCGGGTCTGCACACCTTGGCCGCGCAACTGAAAGTCATCTCCCAGGTCCAGCCGCACCTGCACGTCGGGCTGCACGCGCAGCCCGCTTTCCAGCGGGCGCTCGGTGCCCCGCACCACCACGTCGCTGCCCAGGCTGGGCGCGGTCTCGTCGGGCAGCACGATCAGGGCCGAGTCGGCCTTGAGCTCGCCGCGCAACTGCAGGGCCGGGCCGTCGAGCAGGGCGCGCACCTGGCCGGAGAGCGTCAGGCGCCGGTCGGCGCGGGTGGACACCCGCCATTGCCTGGCGGTGGCCTGCAGTTCGATGAGCGGCTCGCGCTGGGTGACGCCCTCACGCGTCACGGCGCGCCATTGCGCGCTGCCCTGGGCCACCAGGTTGCCGCCGCGCTCGGCGCCGCCACGGCCATCCAGGCTGAAGCGCTCGATCACCAGCTTGTCGCCGGCCAGCGTGGCCCGCAACTGCCCATTCACGAAGGCGATGCCATTGACCAGCGAGCGCAGCGCCACGTCATCGGCCTGCAGGCTACCGCTCCATTGGGGTTTCTCGCGCGTGCCGGCCAGTTCGGCCTGCAAGGCCAGGGTGCCGCGCACCCGCCAGCCCGGTGGGGCCAGGGCCGACCACACGCCCACCTGCGGCAGGCTGGCTTGCAGCCGCCCTCGCAGCGGCGCGTCGGCGGCCCAGTGCCAGGCGGGCGCGCCGGGGCCGGGGGGGCTGAGGTCGGTGCTGACGTCGGCACTGGCCTCGCCCAGTTGGTCGCTTCGCCACTGCAGCCGGGCGTTGACCTGCCGGCCTTGGGTGGCCAGGCTCAGCTCGGCGTTGCGCACGCCGGCCTGCACGCGCTGGCTGGTGAGCCGCGCAGCGTCATACGGGCCGTCGGTTTGCACCGCGATGTCGCCGCTGCGCCGCTGCAGCCGGGCGCTCAGGCGCGGGGGCTCTTGCGGGTTGGCGGGCAGGGCGATGTCCCATTGCCCGTCCACCACCAGGTCACCGCCCAGCCCGGCGCGGGTGAGGGCGCCGCCGCCTTCGGCCTGCGTGAGCGCATCGGCCCAGGCCAGGGGCAGGCCGGTGAGGCGGCCACGGCTGAGCAGGGCGCCGGCGTGCCAGTCGATCTGCTCCCAGGCCAGGGTCACGGGCTCCAGGGTGGCGCTTGAGCCGCCCACTTGTGGCCGCACCTGCAGGCTGGCGGGGGCCAGGCGAATGGCGGGGGTGCCGCGCAGGTCTTGCCAGTTCAGCGCCAGGGGGCCACCGGTGCGGGCGGTCCATTGCACCGGTCGCTTGGGCTGGCGCTCGTCGGTGGCCTGGGCCTGCAACGTGGCCAGTTCCAGTCGGCCGCTGTCGCCCAGGCCTTGGGCGCCGATGGCCAATGCCAGGCGGCCCTGCGTGTCCACGCGCCCTCGCCAGGGCGCTTGTTCGGCCTGCGCGCGCAGACTCAGGGCCATTTGGCTGGCGGGCCCTTCGGCCAGCAACTCGGTGTCTTGAATTCGGATCGGCGCCCCGGCCGTGCCCGGTGCCGGGGCCAGTTCCAGGCGCGGTGCGGTCAATCGAAGCGACAGGCTGGGGGCTGCGGCCATTCCTGCTCCGGGGAAACCCAGTGCGCCCAGTCCGCCTTGCCAGCCAATTTGCAGCGACGCGCTGCCGCTGCTGCCCGGCCCCGGCGCCTGGGCCATGGCCTCGCGCACCGCCGCTCCCAGCACCGGCAGTTCGCCCAGGCTGCGCGCCCAGGCCAGCACTTGCTTCGCGTCCTGCAGGTCCACGCGGGCCTGTCCACCGCCAGCGGCGTGGGCCAGGCGCCCCTTGGCCGTGGCCTGGGCGCCCGGCACCTGCAGCGCCAGCGAGCCGTCGATGTCCAGCCGGGGCCAGTCGGCCTGGCCTTGCAGCGTGAGGGTGGCGTCGGCCAGGGCGGCGCGGGCCTCGCGCAGCGTCAGGCGGCCCACCGCCGGGTCTTGGGCTTGCGGCTTCCATTGCCCGGCCAGTTGAACGTCGCGCAAGCGCAGGCCGGCCAGGGCGCTGCTGCGCGGCTGGCGGCCGGCGGGCAGCACCCGGGCGTTCAGGTCGACGCCGCCATCGGCCTTGGCCACGGCCTTGGCCGCGCCGTCCAGGCCGGCGGGGGCGAGGGCGCTCCACACCTGCTGCGGGTTCACGCCGCTGGCCTTCAGTTCGCCCTCGAAGCGGCCCCAGGGGGTGGCGCCGTCGCGCTCGAACCAGCCTTGGGCTTGCAGTTGTCCGTCGCCCACGGTGGCGTCGAGCTGGCGCAGTTGCCAGCGCGCGCCCTGCTGTTCCACCTCGGCCACCAGGCGCGAGAGGGGCAGGCGTTGGCGGTCGGCCGGGCCGCTGAGGCCGTTGCTGAGCCGCGCCTCGGCCCGCCATTGCTCGCCTTGCGGGCGTGCCTGCACCGTGCCGCTGAGTTCGGTGCTGGGCGCTTGCGGCCACCAGGCCGCCAGGTTGAGGCGGTTCACGCGAATGTCGGCCTCGGCCAGGGGCTGGGCCGCGCGCGGGCGGATCAGCGCCGTGGCCGCCAGCATGGGGGTGCCCGGGCGCTGGCCTCTGGGCACGGCGTTGGCTTGCACCTGAAAGCGCGGGTCGGCGCCCGCGAGTTCGCCGATCACCTGGGCCCGGGCGTCAAGCGACACCGCGGCGCCACCGGGCACGGGGGCTTGCACCAGGCCCTGGGCATCCAGGCGCAGCGGCATGGGGGCTTGCGCGCCGAGCATGGCCTGGGCCTGGTAGGTGCCGCCCGCGATGGTGAGGGATTTGAGGTCCAGCCAGTGCAGGTCTTGCACCCCCATGGCCGAGGCGCGCTCACTCGGCCCGTAGCGATAGACGCCTTGCAGCTCGCTCAATGTCAGCGGCGAGCCGCCCTGCACCTGCAGCGCCTTCACCGACCACGGCAGCGACACCGGCAAGGGCAGGGTGAGCTGGTTCAGGGGCTCGCTGGGGGTGTCGGGGCTGGGCGGGCGTTCGTCTTGCACCACCAGTCGCTCAATCTCCAGGCCGCCCAGGTGGGCGCCGCGCCCACCCAGCAGGCCCAGCCACAGGCGCTGCCCCAGCTTCAGGTTCACGCCCTCGGCGCGCACGGTGAGGCCCTCGCGCGACCAGACCAGCGCGCCGATGTGCCCACCGCGCCACACGCTGCCCTGCACGGCCTCGCTGCGCAGGGTGCCGGTTTGCGCGGCGCGCTCGCCCATGAAGCCTTCGCCCCAGCGCAGCGCCTCGCCCAGCGAGCCATCGCGCAGGGCCCACAGGCCCAGGGCGGCGGTGCCGGCCAGCAGCAGGCCCAGCAACACACCGATGGCCATGAGCGCGGCCATCAGCAATCTGCTCGGCCATCGGCGGGGCGTTGGTGGCGCGCTGGGGGCGGGGCGGTCGGGCTCGCTCATGGCTCAGAACACAAAGCCCACGTTGAGGTGCAGGCGGAACTGGTGCGTCTTCAGGCCGTAGGCCAGGTCAAGCTGCAGCGGGCCCACCGGGCTGTTGTAGCGCACGCCGGTGCCCACGCCCCACTGGGGCTTGAGATCGGACGTGCGGTTGGCCACCGCGCCGCCGTCGATGAAGACCACATGCTCCAGCGGGGTGCGGCGCGTGCCGTCGCCACCGATGGGCCGCTGCCATTCCAGGCTGACCACGGCCTTGTACCGCCCGGCCGTGACGCTGCCATCGGCCTGGGGAATGCCGATTTCGCGCAGGCCATAGCCGCGCACCGAGGCGTCGCCGCCGGCCAGGAAAAGCTGCGTGTCGGGCACCGGGGCGTTGTCTCGCGCCACCACCGCGCCCACCTCGGCGCGCAGGGCCAGGCGCCCCAGACGCGAGTGCACAGGCGTGCTGCTGGCTTCTTTGTGTGCCTGACCCAGGGGCCAGTACGACAGCCAGCGCGCCTGGGTGCGCGCAAAGGGCTGGCGGTCACTGCCCAGGGTGTAACCAGCGCCCAGCTCCACCGCCAGGCCGTGGCCCGAGTGGGGCGACAAGGCGTTGTCGAAGCGACGGCGCGTCCAGGCGTAGTTGGCGGTGAGCGAGGAATCGGTGCTCACGCCTTGCAGGCTGCGCAGCAGGGCGCTGTCGGTGCGGGCGCGGTCGTACTGCAGGTAGAAGCTGCGGTCGTAGGTTTCGCTGTCCTGCGCGCGGCCGGCGCGCACGCGCTGGCTGGTGGTGGTGAGCGTGCCGTCGAGCTGGCGGGCCAGCTTCAGGTCGCTGATCCAGCGCCAGCCTTCGGCATCGATGGGCGAACTCCACTCGGTGCTGGCCAGGCGGTCTTGGCGCTCGAGCTGCAGCACCGTCTTGGCCCGCCAGTCCAGCCCGGGCACGCGGTGGTGGATGTGCTCCAGCGAGAGGCGCGCCCCGTTGTCGGTGCTGCCGCCCACGCCCAGTACCAGCTTCTGGCGCTTGGCCTCGCGCAGTTGCACCTTCACCGGCAGCGGCTCGGTGTCGTCCAGGCCGGGCTCGACGTACACAAAGGCCGCGTCGAAGTAACCGCTTTCGATCACCCGCTGTTGGGCGCGCTGCAGGTTGGCGAGGTCGTATTCGCTGCCCGGCGTGAGCCCGGCCAGGCGCACGATGCGCTCGGTCATGGCGGGGTCGTAGCGCTCGGCGCCTTCAATCTGCACCTCACCGATGCGCCGGCTCGGGCCTGAGGCGAGTTCCACGTAGAGGCTCACCTCGCGGGCCTCGGCGTTCACGTCGGCCAGGCTGGTTTCCAGGCGACCGGCCGGGTAGCGCAGCGCCGTGAGGCCACGCACGGCCTCGGTTTTCAGGCGGTCCCAGTCGGCCTGCGTGAAGGTCTTGCCCACGAGCTGCCGGGCGTCGCGCACGATGCTCTCGCGCTGTGCCTGGGCCTCGGGCGCCTCGGCGATGGGGCCGCGAAAGTACACCTCCACCGAACGAATGGTGCTGGGCTGGCCAGGGTCCACTTTCACCGTGACGGTGCCCAGCGGGTGGGCCGCCTCGGTGTCGGGCGTGGCGGCCTCAGTGGCGCGGTGTTGCACCTCGATGGTGGGCGAGAAATAGCCCTGAGTGCCCAGCAGGCTGCGCGCGTTGGCGGGCAGCTCCAGCAGCAGGCGGCTGAGTTCGTTGGCGTCCAGGTTGCGCAGGCGCACGAAGCGTTGCAGGTCGAGGTGGCGCAGCAGCAACTCACGCAAGTCGTCGGGGGCCTGCACGTCCAGCGCAAAACGCGGCTCGGCCTGGGTGACGGGGCGGCGAGCGGTTTGGCGTTGGGGGGCGGGTGCCGCGGCGTCCGGGGTGTCAGTGGCGTCGGGGCCGTCGGCATCGGCAGCTTCCGTGGCGCTGGCGTCCACCGGGGCTTGGGCCCAGGCAGGGACGAACAGGCAGAGCAGGCCGGCGGTCAGCAGCGACCAGGCGGCCCGGCGACAGCGGGCCGGGGTCGGGAGGAACATGCGCAGATTATTTCGACAGCATGCGCATCGTGTCCTCCAGCCCCTTCAGGGTGAGCGGGAACATGCGCCCGCCCATGAGCTGTTGAACGATGCTGATGCTCTGCCGATACTGCCACACGCCCTGGGGCTCGGGGTTGATCCAGGCAAATTTGGGGAAGGCGTGGGTGAGGCGCTGAATCCACTCGGCACCGGCTTCCTCGTTGTTGTATTCCACGCTGCCGCCGGGCTGCAGGATCTCGTAGGGGCTCATGGTCGCGTCGCCCACGAAGATCAATTTGTAGTCTTTGTTGTACTTGCGAATGATGTCCCAGGTGGGGAACTTCTCGGCGAAGCGGCGGCGGTTGTTCTTCCACATGAAGTCGTAGACGCAGTTGTGGAAGTAATAGAACTCCAGGTGCTTGAACTCGCTCTTGACGGCCGAGAACAGCTCCTCCACCCGCTGAATGTGCTCGTCCATGGTGCCGCCCACGTCCATGAGCAGCAGCACCTTCACGTTGTTGTGCCGCTCCGGGATCATCTTGATGTCCAGGAAGCCGGCATTGGCCGCGGTGCTGCGGATGGTGTCGGGCAGGTCAAGCTCCAGCTCGTTGCCTTCGCGGGCGAACTTGCGCAGGCGGCGCAGCGCCACCTTGATGTTGCGCGTGCCCAGCTCTTGGGTGTCGTCGTAGTCGCGGTAGGCGCGTTGCTCCCACACCTTCACCGCGCTCTTGCCGCCGCCCTTGCCGCCAATGCGAATGCCCTGCGGGTTGGCGCCACCGTGGCCAAACGGCGAGGTGCCACCCGTGCCGATCCACTTGCTGCCACCTTCGTGGCGCTCTTTCTGCTCTTCCAGGCGCTTTCTCAGCGTCTCCATCAGCTCGTCCCAGTCGAGCTTGGGCGCGTTGGCCTTCTGCTCTTCGGACAGGATGCGCTCCATCTCCTTGCGCAGCCAGTCGGCCGGGATCGGCTTGGTGAAATCGGCCAGCATCTCCACGCCCTTGAAGTAGGCGGCGAAGGCGCGGTCGAACTTGTCAAAGTGCTTCTCGTCCTTCACCAGCGCGGTGCGCGCCAGGAAGTAGAAGTCGTCCATGGTGCAGGCGTCGGGGTTGGTCGGCCCCACCACGTCGGCCTGCAAGGCCTCCAGCAGCGTGAGGTATTCCTTGACCGACACCGGCAACTTGGCCGCGCGCAGGGTGTAGAAGAAGTCGATCAGCATGGGGGTCTCCCAGTGTCAGCCGCGCCGCTGCAGCAGGTACAGCAACTGCGCGCGTGCCTCGGGCCATTCGCCAGCGCGCATGCTGTACATCACGGTGTCGCGGATGGTGCCGTCGCGCCGCAGCGCGTGGCCCCGGATCACGCCGTCCTTGCGGGCGCCCAGGCGCTCGATGGCGCGCTGAGAGGCGAAGTTGAAGTTGTCGGTGCGCCAGCCCACCACGTGGCAGCCCAGCGTGTCAAAGGCGTGGCCCAGCATCAGCAGCTTGCAGGTGGTGTTCACGTGGGTGCGCTGCACGCGCTGCGCGTACCAGGTGTAGCCAATTTCCACCCGCTTCACCGCGGGCAGGATGTCGTGGTAGCTGGTGCTGCCCAGCACCGTGTCGCTGGCCTCGTCCACCACCGCGAAGGCGAGGCGGCTGCCTTCTTCGCGCATGCGCAAGGCGGTTTCGATGTAGGCGCGCGTCTGCTCGGGCTCAGGCACCGAGGTCACGCGCAGCGTCCACAGCTCGCCGTCGGCGGCCGCGGCGCGCAGGCCGTCTTCGTGGTGCAGACCCAGGGGCTCCAGGCGCACACCACGGTCGCGCATCGTCACCGGCTCGACAAAGGCCATGTCACCGAATCCTTCAACGGTTTCTCTGGTTCATGAACACCAGCTTCTCGAACAAAGTGGTGTCCTGCTCGTTCTTCAGCAGTGCCCCCACCAGCGGCGGAATGGAGACCTTGTCGTCCGCGCTCTGCAGGGCCGACACCGGGATGTCCTCGGCCATCAGCAGCTTGAGCCAGTCCAGCAGCTCAGACGTGCTGGGCTTTTTCTTCAGGCCGGGCAAGTTGCGCACGTCGTAGAAGGTCTTCATGGCCACCTTCAGCAGGTCTTGCTTCAGGGTGGGGAAGTGCACCGCCACGATCTTCTCCATCGTTTCCGCGTCGGGGAACTTGATGTAGTGGAAGAAGCAGCGGCGCAGGAAGGCGTCGGGCAGCTCTTTTTCGTTGTTGGAGGTGATGAACACCAGCGGGCGGTGCTTGGCGCGGATCAGCTCGCGCGTCTCGTAGCAGTAGAACTCCATGCGGTCAAGTTCGCGCAGCAGGTCGTTGGGGAATTCGATGTCGGCCTTGTCGATCTCGTCGATCAGCAGCGCCACCGGCTCATCGGCGGTGAAGGCCTGCCACAGCACACCCTGCACGATGTAGTTGCGGATGTCTTTCACGCGCTCGGCGCTGTCGGTGGTGTTGAGCTGGCTGTCGCGCAGGCGGCTGACCGCGTCGTACTCGTACAGGCCTTGCTGCGCCTTGGTCGTGCTCTTGATGTGCCACTGCAGCAGCGGCATGCCCAGTGCCTGCGCCACTTCTTCGGCCAGCATCGTCTTGCCAGTGCCGGGTTCGCCCTTGACCAGCAGCGGGCGCTTGAGGGTGATGGCGGCGTTCACCGCCAGCATCAGGTCTTGCGTGGCGACGTAATTCTCGGAACCTTGGAACTTCATGGCGGGCCTTGCGCGAGGTAGTGGGCCCCGGGGCTGGCACATTGGCGTCTGCCGGGCCATGCCGGGGGTGGTCGTGTCGATATAATCGCCGGCTGTTTTCAAGCCGACCAACCCATTGTGCTAGCAAAATGACCCACCTGATGTCCTTGATCGCCCGTACCGTTGTCGCCGCTGCGACGTTCACCGTGGCCGCCGCATCGGCCCAGGCACAAGGCGTCACCGGTGACGTCGCCGCCGGCCAGAAGAAGGCCGAGATGTGCATCGGCTGCCATGGCATCCCCGGCTACCAGAACAGCTTCCCCGAAATCCACAAGGTCCCGATGATCTCGGGCCAGTCTGGTCCTTACATCGTGTCGGCACTCAAGGCCTACCAGAAGGGCGAGCGCAAGCACCCCTCCATGCGCGGCATCGCTGGTTCCCTGAACGAGCAGGACATGGCCGATCTGGGCGCCTTCTACGCCTCGCATGCCGACAAGGCCGCCCCCGAAGCGCCCAAGACCGCCAGCGCCACCGCTGCCGCCCTGATCGAGAAGGGTGCCTGCGCTTCCTGCCACGGCGCCAACTTCAGCAAGCCCATCGACCCGAGCTACCCCAAGATCGGTGGCCAGCACGCCGACTACCTGTTCGTGGCGCTGAAGTCGTACACCGTGGAAGGCAATGCGGTGGTGGGCCGCTCCAACGGCATCATGGCTGGCATCGCCAAGCAGTTCAGCCCCGCTGAAATGCGCGAGATCGCCAAGTACCTCTCCAGCGTCGAGGGCGAACTGAAGGTGGTGCCGCAGTCGCGCTTCCGCTGATCGGCTCTCGCCGCTCACGAAAAAATGCCGCTCCATGAGCGGCATTTTTGTTGCTGGGTGCGGTTCGCCGGGAATTCAGTCCCGCGTGGCGCGGCGGCGCACCTCGTCGATGTAGGCCTGCCCATCGGGCGTTCGGCCCGCGCGCTGGCTTTCCCAGAGCATGCGGCCCAGGCACTCCATCACCTCGTGGTGAGCGGTGTGCAGGTCGCCTCGGCGTGCGGTGAGCAGTTCGACCGCCTGGCGAATGCCGGGCGGCTGGTCGATGCTGCACTGCTCGCTGATCGACAGGTGCATCGAGAGGTGCAGAAACGGGTTCTCGCGCACCGCGTCAGGCTGGCTCAGCTTCGCCACCGCGGTGTCCACATCGGCCAGTTCGGCGTGGAACTCTGGGTGCTCGGTGATCCACTGGCCCGCCAGGGTCTCGATCGCTTCCATGGGCTGCTGCGCTTGCAGCTTGTTGTACACGCCGCAGAAGAAGCGGCGCACATCGGCTTGGGACGGATTGAACATGGCCCGATTGTCTCCGCCTTCAGAAACGCCACTCGGGCAGGCGCCAATCTCGCCACAGTGCCAGCCCGCGCAGGCCCGCCGTGACGACCACGCAGGCCGTGAGCGACACCCAGCCCGGCGTGTGCAGCGTCCACAAGCCCACGTACACCCAGCCGCCGGCAAAGGCGCAGATGGCGTAGGGGCGGTGGTCGTGAAAGGCGGTGGGAATGTCGTTGCACACCACGTCGCGCAGCACGCCACCGGCCACGCCGGTCACCAGGCCCATCAGCACCGCCACCAGCGCGGGCAGGTCTTGCACCAGCGCCTGGTGGGTGCCGGTGGCCACGAACAGGCCCAGCCCCAGCGCGTCGGGCCACTGCATGGCCCGCTCGGTGACCTGCACGTGCCGGCTGCGCAGGAACAGCATGGCCAGCACACAAAGGGCCAGCACGCCCCACAGCATCTCCACGTGGCGCACCCAGAAGAAGGGCCTTGAGTCCAGCAGCAGGTCGCGCAGCGTGCCGCCGCCAAAGGCAGCGAGAAAGCCCACGGCGCACACGCCCACCGCGTCCAGGCGCTTGCGCGCGCCCTCCAGAATGCCCGACAGGGCAAAGGCCGCCGTGGCCGCCAGCTCGACCAACAGGCGAAGCGTCTCGCCCCACAATGGAATGCTTTGCATCGCGCGATTGTCTCCGCTCCATGACGCTCATCACCGATCCCTTTTTCTACCTGGTGGCGGTGCCCGCCGTGCTGCTGCTGGGCATCAGCAAGAGCGGTTTCGGCGCCGGCTTCGGTTCGCTCGCCGTGCCCTTGATGGCCTTGGCGGTGAGCGTGCCGCAAGCGGCGGCCATCCTGATGCCGGTGCTGCTGCTGATGGACTTGTTGGGCATGGCGGCCTTTCGCCGCCACCTGGACCGCCGCCTGCTGTGGTTTCTGCTGCCCTGGGGCTTGGCCGGCATCGCCCTGGGCACCCTGCTGTTTCGCCTGCTCGACGGCCGCGCGGTGGCGGGCATTCTGGGGGTGGTCATTCTGGCCTTCCTGGCGCAGCGCCTGCTGTTTCCGCCCAAGCCCGATTCGCCGCCCCCGCCGCGCTGGGTGGGCGCATTGCTGTCGGCCACTTCGGGTTTCACCAGCTTCATCGCGCACGCGGGCGGTCCACCCATCAACGCCTACGTGATTCCCTTGCGACTGAGCCCGGTGCTGTTCACCGGCACCATGGCCTTCTTCTTTTTCTTCATCAACCTCTCCAAGTGGGTGCCCTACTACTGGCTGGGCCTGCTGGATTGGCGCAACCTGGGCACTTCGCTGGTGCTGCTGCCCCTGGCGCCGCTGGGTGTGTGGATCGGCGTGCGCATCGCGCACCGCATTCAGCCCGTGCTGTTCTACCGGCTCATCCACATCGGCATGTTCCTCACGGCGGTCAAGCTGCTGTGGGATGCCTGGCGCTAACATCACGCCATCCCGAGCAACCGGCGGCCAGCCAGGCCGCTTACCCAGGAGCCGAGCATGCCTATCGTGGTGGTGGCCAACCCCAAGGGGGGCGTGGGCAAGTCCACGCTGTCGACGCAAGTGGCCGGCTATTTCGCCAGCCAGGGCCATTCGGTGATGCTGGGCGACATCGATCGCCAGCAGTCGTCTGCGCTGTGGTTGCGCCTGCGCCCGCCCCAGGCGCGGCCCGTTCAGGGCTGGGACATCTCACACGACCTCATTGCCCGCCCGCCCAAAGAGGCCACCCACGTGGTGCTGGACACGCCGGCGGGCCTGCACGGCTGGCGCTTCAAAGACGCGCTGAAAATCGCTGACAAGGTGCTCGTGCCGCTGCAGCCCAGCATTTTTGACATCTACGCCACCCGTGCTTTTCTGGACGAGTTGCAGGAGTCGCGCCACGCCCGCGACTTGCAGGTGGGCATCGTGGGCATGCGGGTGGACGCCCGCACCATCGCGGCCGAGCAGTTGCAGACCTTTGTGAATGGCCTGGGCCTGCCGGTGCTGGGCCACCTGCGCGACACCCAGAACTACATCCACCTGGCCGCCCGTGGCCTCACCCTGTTCGACGTGGCACCGTCGCGCGTGGAGCGCGACCTGCAGCAGTGGGCGCCCATCTGCTGCTGGCTCGACGCCTGAGGGTGGCCAATGCCCTGTCGCCTCGCCGACAGGGGGATCGCCTCGCTCTTGCCTAGAGTGGGGGCATGCGCACCTTCAACACCATTGCCGAACTGGCCGCCTGCACCGGGCAGGACGTCGCCGTGAGCGACTGGATTCCCATCACGCAAGAGCGGGTCAACCTGTTCGCCGACGCCACCGGCGATCACCAGTGGATTCACGTGGACCCCGAACGGGCCAAGGCCGGGCCGTTTGGCGCGCCCATCGCCCATGGCTACCTCACCCTCTCACTGATGCCTCTGTTCTTTGACACCGCCCTGGTGTTGAACAGCTCGGAGATGGGCGTGAACTACGGCCTCAATCGCGTGCGCTTCACCAACCCTGTGCCCGTTGGCAGCCGCCTGCGCGCCCACCTGCACCTGGTCTCGGCCGAGCCAGTGGCCGGTGATGGCACTCAGTTTGTCTGGAAGGTCTCGGTGGAGCGGGAGGGTTCGGACAAGCCGGTTTGCGTGGCCGAGGCAGTGGTGCGGCGTTACCCCTGAGCCCTTGGCGCGCTCGGGCTCGGTTCACCGAGCCCGGGCCAATTGCCGTGGGTCTAGCCAGCCATCGAAGCAGTGGGCGATGCCGTCCACGCGCTTGGCGGCTTCGGTTTGGTTGTGCTGCTGCGAAATGATCTGAAACGCGTCCAGCCGCAGCATCCAAATTTCTTGCGGCGTGCGCGCCAGCTCGATGCGGGCCTTGAGTTGTTGCGTGGCCTTGCCCGGGCAGTCGTCCACGATGGCCATGAGCGGCAAGCGCATGGCAGCCAGGTCTTTGAGCCGGGCTTGGCGTGGGGCCCGGTGGCCCAGGGCGCCGTTGACGAGGCGGACGATGGCAGGAATCACGGCTTTCTCCAGTGATGACCCGGCTGAAAAGGTGAACTCAGATCATCGGCAGCTAACGGAAAATTATGAGACCGTCCGTCCTGCCCGGGTCTGGGTATTCGCCCCCATGTGGCGTGAACTTCGTCACGCAATAGCGCCGGCAAAGCCCAATTGCCGCCAACCCTCGAACACCGTCACGGCCACCGCATTGGACAAATTGAGACTGCGTTGGCCCTCGCGCATGGGCAGCCGCAGCCTTTGCGCCAAGGGAAACGAGTCGCGCAGGTCGCTGGGCAAGCCCTGGGTTTCGCTGCCAAAGACCAGCCAGTCGCCGGCCTGAAAGCGCGTGTCGAAGGCGTTGTGGCTGCCCCGGGTGGTGAAGGCAAAGCAGCGCTCGGGCAGAGGTTGGACCAGGGCGACGAAGGCGGCCCAACTGGCGTGGGTTTGCACCGAGGCGTACTCGTGGTAATCCAGCCCGGCGCGCCGCAGTTGCTTGTCGTCCAGCGAGAAGCCCAGCGGCTCAATCAGGTGCAAGTGGCAGCCCGTGTTGGCGCACAGGCGGATCACGTTGCCTGTGTTCGGGGGAATCTCGGGGTGGACCAAAACGACATTGAACATGGGGCCGTGATCATAGCGATGGGGTGCGCGCCAGCACCAGCGCCGACACTTCCCGCGCGCCCGCCTGCCGCAGGGCCCGGCCCGCGGCCTGCAGCGTGGCGCCGGTGGTGCTCACGTCGTCGATCAGCAAGACGCGCCGCCCCGCTAGGTGTTGGGCGCGCGAGGGGTGCGCCACCATCACACCATCGAGGTTGCCCAGGCGCTGTGCGCGGTTGAGCCGGTGCTGCGATGGCGCGGCCCGCAGGCGAACCAGCGCGTCGGGCAGCAGGGTCTGGCCGGGCCTGATCGGCAGGCGCCGCGCCATTTCCCAGGCCTGGTTGAAGCCGCGCTCGGCCAGCCGCTCCACCGCCAGCGGAACCGGCACGATGTGGTCGGCCTGAGCCAGGACATCGACAGCGCCGGGCGCGCTTTGCAACAAGTCAGCCCACACGCGCGCCCAACCAATCTCTTGCTGAAACTTGAAGCGGGCGATGAGGCGGTCCCAAGGGTAGCCATAGTCCACCGCCGCCACGCACCGCGACAGGCACGACTGGCCCGCCAGGCAGCCCGCACAGTGCGTGGCGCCAGGAGGGGTGGGAATGGCGCAGCCCTGGCAGCGCGCCCGGGGTGCGGCCCAACGGCAAAGGCAATCGGTGCACAGTGGGCCACCGGGCCAGCGTCCACAGACCTGGCAGCGGCTGGGCCATCGGGCTGTCCATTGGCGCCAGGGGGAATGCATCGGGCCAATATACTGGGCCGCGCTTTTGCTCCGTCCCCCCGGTATTTCTGTGTCTTCTTCCCCTGCCGCCCCGTCCACCGTCCCCGGTCTGGATCCCGTCGCCAGCGCGCGCTGGGCCTCGGCCATTCGCTTGTCCAGCCCCTGGCTGCACGAAGAGGTGGGTGCCCGCATGCTGGACCGCTTGCAGTGGTTTCGCGAGATGCCCAAGAGCTGGCTTGATTGGGAACCCATCGACGGCGGGCTGGCCGCGCACCGCCAGTTGCGCGAGCGGCTGCCCGATGCCGAGTGCCTGGTGCAGGCCCGCCACCTTCCCCAGGCCCTGGCCGCCACCCGCGAGGCGCCTCGCCTGGGTTGGAATCCGCTGCAATGGCGCCGCGCCAGCGCCCCACGAGAGATCTTGTCCGACAGCAAGGTGCAGATGGTCTGGGCGAACATGGCCTTGCACCGCGAACCCAGCCCCGAAGGCCTGATGCGGCAATGGCACCGCCTGGTCGACACCGGCGGCTTTCTGATGTTTTCCTGCTTCGGGCCCGACACCTTGCGTGAGTTGCGCGCGGTGTACGCCGCACAGGGCTGGCCCGCGCCTTCGCACGATTTTGTCGACATGCACGACTTGGGCGACATGCTGGTGCACGCGGGGTTTGCTGAACCGGTCATGGACATGGAGCGCATCGTGCTCACTTACAGCGGCGCCGAGCCTTTGTTGGCCGAGTTGCGCGGCCTTGGGCGCAACCTCAATGCCGCTCGCTGGCCCAATTGCCGTGGCCGTGCTTGGCGACGCCAGCTGGTGCGAGCCTTGGAGGAAGGCCTGCCGCGCGACGACCAAGGCCGCCTGAGTTTGACCTTCGAGGTGGTCTACGGCCACGCCTTCAAGGCGGCCCCAAAGCTGGCGGTGGCCCCCAACGCCACCGTGGGGGTGGACGATTTCCGGGCGATGCTCAAGGGTTCGCGGCGCTGATTGACCGCTTGGCCAGGGGCAGAGTCCGACTCCGATGTGACGGCATGTGGGGCGAAGCAAGCCCAGTGGCCGCTACAATCGCCCCCGTTCGAAATTCCTAGGGCATTTTCCCTGCGCGGGCGATTCTGGACGACCGGAGTCGCCATCAACCGGTGTGGGTGGTGGATGTGACCAGCAGCGATTTCCGTTTCGCGACCTTGTCGGACGCGGGCATCGAATGGGCATTGAAGCGCAATTGCTCGGTCACCCCTGCCCAGTTGGGCGCCCTGTATGCCTCGCTGTGCGGGGTGTCCATGGCAGTGGCCGGTTTTTTCTGGGTTCAGGGCGCCACCCTGGTTCTTCCCTTTGCAGCCATCGAGTTGCTGGCGGTGGGCACGGCCTTTCTGGTCTATGCCCGTCACGCCACCGACAGCGAGCGCATCCGGTTGAGCCAAGGGCGCCTGGTGGTCGAAGTGGAGACGGCAGGTCGGCTGAGCCGCTGCGAATTCCCCCGCGAATGGGTGCGGGTGGAGCCGCGGCGCGAGGACGATCACCTGATCGAGGTGCTGGGAGGGGGGCGCTCCGTCAAGGTGGGGCGCTTCCTGCGGGCTGAGCTTCGACCAGCGCTGGCCAGGGAGATTCGCCTCGCACTGCGTGGCGTTTGATGTAGGCGGCGGGAGCGTCCATGGGGCGATCCTCGGAAAGTTTGTTCTAATCGGCATTGATATAAATCAATACTTATATTTGAGGCGCTAAAAGTGAGTACGACGAAGAAAACGCTGCATTCCCTGCGACACCGGTGGACTGCGCTGCGCAACGCGGGCAGCATGTTGGCGCTTGGCGCTGGCGCCTGGGTTTCGGCAGCGGCCCAGCAGGTCAAAGACCTGCCCGGTGGCCCGGCCGTCAACCAGCTGAACTTTGCTCCCCCGGCCACCCGCATCGCCGAGGAACAGCACTGGCTGCACTGGTTCATGATGGGCATCTGCGCCGTCATCTTCGTCGTGGTGTTCGGGGTCATGTTCTATTCGATCCTGAAGCACCGCAAATCGGTGGGCCACAAGGCGCAGGCCCTGCCCGAGCCCATCTGGGTTGAGCTGGGCTGGACCATCGTGCCGCTGCTGATCGTGATCGGCATGGCGCTGCCCGCCACCAAGGTGCTGGTCGCCCAGAAAGACACCACCAACGCCGACGTGACCATCAAGGCCGTGGGCATGCAGTGGAAGTGGGGTTACGAGTACCTCAAGGGCGAGGGCGAAGGCATCAACTTCCTCTCCACCCTGGACAACAACCACCGCGTGATGTCTTCCAGCGGCAAGCCCGAGGCCACCGACGACTACCTGCTGAAGGTGGACAACCCCCTGGTGGTGCCCGTGGGCAAGAAGATCCGCATCATCACCACCGCCAACGACGTGATCCACGCCTGGATGGTGCCGGCCTTCGGCGTCAAGCAAGACGCGATCCCCGGCTTCGTGCGCGACACCTGGTTCCGCGCCGAAAAGGTGGGCGATTTCTACGGTCAGTGTGCCGAGCTGTGCGGCAAGGAACACGCCTACATGCCCATCCACGTGAAGGTGCTGAGCGCCGAAGACTATTCCGCCTGGGTGGCCGCCGAGCAGAAGAAGCTCGCCGCCAAGGCCGATGACCCCACCAAGGTGTGGAACCTGGCCGATCTGGTCAAGCGTGGTGAGTCGGTGTATGCCGCCAACTGCCAGGCCTGCCACCAAGCCAACGGCAAGGGCGCCGGCCCCATCAAGCCTCTCGACGGGTCGGCCGTGGTGGTCGATGCCGACAAGGCCAAGATCATCAACGTGCTGCTGAACGGCCAGAACAACGGCGCCATGCCCGCCTGGAAGCAATTGTCCGACACCGAGCTGGCCGCGGTCATGACCTACGCCAAGAACAGCTGGTCCAACAAGACCGAGCAGATCATCCAGCCCGCTGACGTGCTGGCAGCCCGCAAGTAAGCCGGCCCACCGATTGAGACCCTGAGGAAACGACGATGAGTGCAGTTCTTGACCACCACGACGCACACGGGCACGACCACGACCACCACGCCCCCACGGGCTGGCGCCGCTGGGTGTTCGCCACCAACCACAAGGACATCGGTACCCTGTACCTGCTGTTCTCGTTCACCATGCTGATGATCGGCGGCCTGCTGGCCCTGGGCATCCGCGCCGAGCTGTTCCAGCCCGGCCTGCAACTGGTGAACCCGCAGCTGTTCAACCAGCTCACCACCATGCACGGCCTGATCATGGTGTTCGGCGCCATCATGCCGGCCTTCGTGGGCTTCGCGAACTGGATGCTGCCGCTGCAAATCGGCGCCTCCGACATGGCCTTCGCCCGCATGAACAACTTCAGCTTCTGGCTGATGATTCCGGCGGCCATCATGCTGGTGGCGTCGTTCTTCATGCCCGGTGGCGCCCCCGCCGCCGGCTGGACGCTGTACGCGCCGCTGACGCTGCAGATGGGCCCCTCCATGGACGCTGGCATCTTTGCCATGCACATCCTGGGTGCCTCGTCCATCATGGGCTCGATCAACATCATCGTGACCATCCTGAACATGCGCGCGCCTGGCATGACGCTGATGAAGATGCCCATGTTCTGCTGGACCTGGCTCATCACCGCCTACCTGCTGATCGCCGTGATGCCCGTGCTGGCTGGCGCGATCACCATGACGCTGACCGACCGCCACTTCGGTACCAGCTTCTTCAACCCCGCCGGCGGCGGTGACCCGGTGATGTACCAGCACATCTTCTGGTTCTTCGGTCACCCCGAGGTGTACATCATGATCCTGCCCGCCTTCGGCATCGTGAGCCAGGTGGTGCCCGCCTTCGCGCGCAAGAAGCTGTTCGGCTATGCCTCCATGGTGTACGCCACCGGCTCCATCGCCATCCTGTCCTTCGTCGTGTGGGCCCACCACATGTTCACCACCGGCATGCCGGTGACCGGTCAGCTGTTCTTCATGTACTCGACCATGCTGATCGCCGTGCCCACGGGCGTGAAGATCTTCAACTGGATCGCGACCATGTGGAAGGGCTCGATGACCTTCGAGACCCCCATGATGTGGGCGGTGGGCTTCATCTTCGTGTTCACCATCGGTGGCTTCACCGGCCTGATCCTGTCGGTCGCGCCGATCGACATCCAGATGCAGGACACCTACTACGTGGTGGCCCACTTCCACTACGTGCTGGTGGCCGGTTCGCTGTTTGCCATGTTCTCGGGCATCTACTACTGGCTGCCCAAGTGGACCGGCGTGATGTACAGCGAGACCCGCGGCAAGATCCACTTCTGGTGGTCGATGATCTCCTTCAACATCACCTTCTTCCCGATGCACTTCCTGGGTCTGGCCGGCATGCCCCGTCGCTACGCCGACTACCCCATGCAGTTCGCCGACTTCAACGCCATCGCTTCCGTGGGTGCCTTCGCCTTCGGTTTCGCCCAGGTGTACTTCTTCGTGGCCGTGATCATTCCCGCCATGCGCGGCAAGGGTCAGCCCGCCCCGCAGAAGCCCTGGGACGGCGCGGAAGGCCTGGAGTGGGAAGTGCCCTCGCCGGCGCCTTTCCACACCTTCGAGAACCCGCCCAAGCTGGACGCCACCGCCACCAAGGTGATCGGCTGATCGACTCGCAACGGAGCACGCCATGAAGTCTGAACAACGCAAAGACAACGTCCGTCTGGGCCTGATCCTGGCGTCCGTGGCCGTGGTGTTCTTCCTCGGCTTCGTGGGCAAGATCGTGCTGCTCGGGGGCTGAGGCCCCTGGCGCACCGATCACACAACGGACACTTCACCGTGGGACTGCGGCAAGAAAACCTCAAGATCGTGGGCAAGCTCAGCGTGATCGCGCTGGGCATGTTCGCTTTCGGCTACGCGCTGGTGCCGATCTATCGGCACATCTGCGACGCCCTCGGCATCAATGTGCTGGCGGTGTCGGAGCGTCGCGTGCCGGGTGCCGCCCCCACGACCGCGCCGATCAACACCCAGGTGGACGAAAGTCGCACCATCACGGTCGAGTTCGACACCAACGTTCGCGGCCCCTGGCAGTTCAAGCCGGCGGTTCGCTCGCTCCAGGTTCACCCAGGCGAGCTGACCACGGTGCTCTACGAGTTCCAGAACGTCCAGGACCGCACCATGGCCGCCCAGGCCATTCCCAGCTACGCCCCCAAGCAGGCCGCCTCGCACTTCAACAAGCTCGAGTGCTTCTGCTTCACCCAGTACACGCTGAAGCCGGGCGAGAAAAAGGAATGGCCGGTGGCCTTCATCATCGATCCCCGTCTGCCGAAGGACGTGACCACCATCACTTTGTCGTACACCTTCTTTGAGGTGGGCGGCAAAGTGCCGGCCGCGCCCGACGGCGACATGCCGCAGGCCCAGAGCCCGGCCGCCCACACGGACAAGGGAGCCGTATGAGCGAGCCAGTGCATCGGCGTCGGGGCAGCCTCATTGGCACGGTCAAGGCCGTGCTCTGGGGTTTCCTTGGCATTCGGCGCAATGCCGACTACCAGAAAGACATTGAGCGGCTGAACCCGCTGCACATCATGGCCGTGGGCGTCGTGATGGCCTTTCTGTTCGTCGGCGCCCTGATCCTGCTGGTGAATTGGGTGGCCGGCTGACCTGGCCCCCGATCCGACGAGACCATTTTTAGATACCCCTAGCATCACAAGCACAACAGGAGTCAGCATGTCAGCAGCAACCCACGGCACGACGCCTTATTACTTTGTTCCGGGTCCTTCCCGGCACCCGGTCATGGCGTCCATCGGCCTTTTCTTCGTGATCCTGGGTGCCGGCCAGTGGATCAACGGCGCCCAGTGGGGCGCCTACTCGCTGGCCTTCGGCCTGGCCTTCTGGCTTTTCGTGCTGTTCCAGTGGTTCCGTGACTCCGTGCACGAGAGCGAGTCGGGCCTGTACGGCCGCAAGATCGACTTGTCCTATCGCTGGAGCATGAGCTGGTTCATCTTCTCGGAGGTCATGTTCTTCGGAGCCTTCTTCACCGCGCTGTGGTGGGCCCGCACCCACGCCGTGCCGGCGCTGGGCAGCATCGAGAACTCGCTGATCTGGCCTGACTTCTCCGCCGTGTGGCCCAGCGCCCAGGTGGGTGCCACCGCCTCGCCGGCCGGCATCGTCGAGCCCTTCCAGACCATGGGCCCCTTCTGGCTGCCCACCATCAACACCGCGCTGCTGCTCACCTCGGGCGTGACGCTGACCATTGCTCACCACGCGCTGCAAGTGGGCAACCGCGCCAAGACCATCGCCTTCATGTGGATGACCGTGATCCTGGGCGTGGTGTTCCTGTTCGTGCAGGGCTATGAGTACGCCCACGCCTACGCCGACCTGAACCTCAAGCTCTCGTCGGGCATCTTTGGCTCCACCTTCTTCCTGCTCACCGGTTTCCACGGCTTCCACGTGTTCGTGGGCATGCTGATGTTGCTGTTCATCACCCTGCGCCTGCAAAAGGGCCACTTCACCAAAGAGCGCCACTTCGGCTTCGAAGGCGCCGCCTGGTACTGGCACTTCGTGGACGTGGTGTGGCTGGGCCTGTACATCCTGGTCTACTGGATGTAATGGGCAGGGGCGGAACTTCCGCCCTTGGCAGCCCTCAAGAAAAAAGCGCCCGGTGGCGCTTTTTTCTTGGGTGCAGCAGGCGGCTGGCTCAGCGACCGACGGGCAAGCCGGTGGGCTGAATCCAGCCCATGCGCCAGCTCAGCAACACCACCAGAAACAGCAAGATCGAGAAGCCCACCCGGAAGGCCAGGGCGCGCGCCATGTGGTTCTTGCGTGGTGCAGCCGTTTCACCGTCCGATGCCGCCCCGCCACCGCGCATCATGAACACGAGGGCGGCCGCCAAGCTGCCGATGATCGCGATGAAGGCCAAGATGACAAGGTATTTCATGCCCGCCATTATCCCGCCGCAGCATGCCCCGGCATGCCGGTCAACCACCACATGAACCTGTCTCGACAGTCCCTGCGCTTCTGGATCGTCACCCTGGCGGCTTTGCTCACCATGGCCGTGACCGCTTCGCTGGGCGTGTGGCAGCTCAACCGAGCGGCACAAAAGTTGGCGCTCAAGGCTGAGATGGACGCCCGCGCCCTGCAAGCGCCTTGGGGCCAGTCCGATTTGCTGGCGGCGGCCAACCCAGGCGATGGCGTCTACCGCGCCGTGACCCTGCACGGTCGTTGGGTGCAAGGGCATGACGTATACCTGGACAACCGCCAGATGGACGGCCGCGTGGGCTTTTTCGTGGTCACCCCGCTGCGCCTGAGCGGCAGCGAGCGGGCGGTGCTGGTGCAGCGAGGTTGGGTGCCCCGCGATTTCAACGACCGGCAAAAGGTACCGCCCATCGAGTCCCCAACCGAGGAGACCGAGATCGTGGGACGTTTGGCCCCGCCTCCCGCACGGCTGTACGAGTTCGCCGAATCGCCGCCTGGCCCCATCCGGCAAAATATCGACCTCGCCGCCTATGCGCGCGAGACGGGCCTGAACCTGCTGCCGGTGTCGGTGCAGCAGACCGGCCCCGACAGCGACGGCCTGATGCGCCGCTGGCCCGCACCGGCCGTGGACGTCAGCAAGCACCACGGCTATGCCTTCCAGTGGTTCGCCCTGTGCGCCTTGGTGGCCTCGCTCTACCTCTGGTTCCAGATTTTTCTTCCTCGCCGAAAGCGCAATTCCCATGGCCCAGACGCCCGATGAACCCCTGACGCTGACCGTGCACAACCTGCCCACGCCCGAAGGCGCTGGCGCGGCGGCGGCGGTCGACACGCGCGCCGGTCGCTGGAAGATGTTGCTCATCCTGGCGGTGTGCGCTGCCCCGGTGATCGCTTCGTACTTCACCTACTACGTGATCCGCCCCGAGGGCCGGCGCAACTACGGCGAACTCGTGAATCCGCAGCGCACCTTGCCGGCCTTTTCGGGCACCGACGTGCAAGGTCGCGAGGTGCCGCTGGCCAGCCTGAAAGACCAGTGGCTGCTGATCAGCGTGGCCGACAGCGCCTGCAACAAGGCCTGCGAAGACCACCTGTACCTGCAGCGCCAGTTGCGCGAAACCCTGGGCAAAGAAAAAGGGCGGCTCGACTGGGTCTGGCTGCGCACCGGTGACGTGGCGCTGAGCGAACCGCTGAAGCAGGCCACTTCTGCCGCCACCGTGTTGCACGTCAAGGCCGACGACTTGGCCACCTGGCTGCAGCCGGCGCCTGGTCACCGCCTGGAAGACCACCTGTACCTCGTCGATCCCCTGGGCAACTGGATGATGCGTTTCCCCGCGCCGCTGGACCCGCAAAAAGCCAAGCGCGACCTGGACCGCCTGCTGCGCGCCTCCTCGTCGTGGGACCGGGAAGGCCGGGAGCACTGAGATGGACGCCCAACCCCTGTACGACCTCGCCCCCATCGCCCGGCTGATGCTGCTCGGCGTGGTGATCGCCCTGGGCCCGCTGGCTTGGGTGTGGCTGCGCAACCGCCATGCGCCACCAGCGCACCGCCTGCGCGTGCTCACCTTGGTCACGCTGTTCCTCACCTTTGACCTGGTGCTGTTCGGCGCCTTCACCCGCCTCACCGATTCCGGCCTGGGTTGCCCCGACTGGCCTGGCTGCTACGGTGCCGCCAGCCCCATCGGCGCGCACGCCGATATCTCTGCCGCTCAGCAGGCCATGCCCACCGGGCCGGTGACTTTCTCCAAGGCCTGGGTGGAGATGATCCACCGCTACCTGGCCACCGCCGTGGGCGTGCTGATTCTGGTGCTGGCCTCGGTGAGTTGGGTGGAGCGCCGTCGCCTGAGCGTGCACTGGGCCTGGCCGCTGGTGACCTTGGTCTGGGTCTGCCTGCAAGGCGCCTTTGGTGCCCTCACCGTGACCATGAAACTCTTCCCAGCCATCGTGACAATGCACCTGCTTGGCGGTCTGGTGCTGCTGGCCCTGCTGCGCGCACAGGCCGTGGCTTACCAGATGGGCGAGCTGGGCAGCCAGGGGCGCCAGCCGGTGTCTGCCGGCCTGCGCCTGGCGCTCGTCGCGGGCTTTGCCCTGGTGTGGCTGCAGATCGCCCTGGGTGGTTGGGTCAGCACCAACTACGCGGTGCTGGCCTGCAGCGATTTCCCCACCTGCCAGGGCAGTTGGTGGCCCAGCATGAACTTCCAAGAAGGTTTCACGCTGTGGCGTGAGCTGGGCGAGAACCACCGCGGCGAGGCCATCGGCTTTCCGGCCCTCACCGCCATCCATTACGTGCACCGCCTCATGGCCTATGCCGTGCTCGCCGTGCTGCTGGTGCTGGCCTGGCGCCTGTGGCGCCACCCGGCCCTGGCCCGCACCGCGCGCCTGCTGCTCGCCGTCGCGTTGTGGCAGTTCGTCACCGGCCTGAGCAACGTGGTGCTGGATTGGCCCCTGCTGGCCGCCGTGAGCCACACGGGCGGTGCCGCTGCCCTGGTCATTGTGTTCACTGGCGCCATCGCCTCCACCCGCCGCTCGCCCCAGGGCCGTGCGGCGCCTTCGTCTTCTTTGTCTTTGTCCGGGTCCACGCCATGAGCACCGCACCCAGTTCTCCCGTGGCCGTGCCGCTGCCCTCCACCTGGCGCCAGTTCTACGCGCTGACCAAGCCGCGTGTGGTGCAGCTCATCGTCTTTTGTGCCCTGATCGGCATGGTGCTGGCCGTGCCGGGTGCGCCCACCTGGGCCCAGGTGCAGCTGGCCGCCGTGGCCTGCTTTGGTATCTGGCTGGTGGCCGGTGCCGCCGCGGCCTTCAACTGCGTGGTCGAGCAACAGATCGACGCCAAGATGAAGCGCACCGCCTGGCGGCCCACGGCCAAGGGCGAACTCACCAACTGGCAGACGCTCAGCTTCTCGGCGGCCCTGTGCGGGGCGGGCTCGGCCATTCTGTACTGGTGGGTCAACCCGCTGACCATGTGGCTCACCTTCGCCACCTTTGTGGGCTACGCCGTGATCTACACCGTGGTGCTCAAGCCGCTGACGCCGCAGAACATCGTGATCGGTGGTGCCTCTGGCGCCATGCCGCCGGTGCTGGGCTGGTCGGCCATGACGGGGGTGGTGGCACCTGAGGCGCTCATCCTCTTCCTCATCATCTTCCTCTGGACGCCGCCGCACTTCTGGGCCTTGGCCTTGTACCGGGTGGAGGACTACCGCAAGTCCGGCCTGCCCATGCTGCCCGTCACGCACGGCTCCGAGTTCACGCGGCTGCAGATCCTGCTGTACACCATCGTGCTGCTGGCGGCCACGCTCATGCCTTTCATGATGCGCATGAGCGGCTGGTTCTACCTGGTCTCGGCCCTGCTGCTGGGCCTGGGCTTCTGCGGCTATGCGCTGGCGCTGTGGCGCAACTACTCCGACGCGCTGGCCCGCAAGACCTTCCGCTTTTCGCTCATTCACCTGTCGCTGCTGTTTGCCGCGCTCCTGATCGACCACTACCTGTGATGTTCACCATGCACCGCCGAACCTTGCTGGCCGCCGCCATCGCCACCACCTTGCTGGGCGCGTGTTCCAAGCAGGCCCCTGCCTTCAAGGCCGTGGACATTACCGGGGCCGAGTACGCCACCGGCTTCAACCTCACCGACCACAACGGCCAGAAGCGCACCCTGGCCGACTTCAAGGGCAAGGCGGTGGTGATCTTCTTTGGCTACACGCAGTGCCCGGACGTGTGCCCCACGTCCATGGCCGAACTGGCACAGGCCAAGCAACTGTTGGGGCCGGATGGCGACAAGCTGCAGGGCCTGTTCATCAGCGTGGACCCCGAGCGCGACACGCCCGAGGTGATGAAGGCCTACATGGCCAGCTTTGACCCGACCTTCCTGGCCTTGTACGCCCCGGCGGGCGAGCTGCCCGAGGTGGCTCGCCAGTTCAAGATCTACTACAAGAAGGTCGATGGCCCCACGCCCACCAGCTACACCATGGACCACGCCGCGGGCAGCTATGTGTACGACACCCAGGGCCGCATTCGCCTGTACCACCGCTACGGCTCGGGCGCGCAGGCGCTGGCCGATGACGTGAAGCTGCTGCTGGCCGAATAAGGCGCGGTGCGCCAGTGGCGCACCGACTTGGGGCAGGGCGGCGTTTATCATGGTGGCTTCGGCCGAACGGTGCCCCGTAGGGTGACCGAGCGGCCTTGGCCTCCGCGATCACGGCCGCGGTTCCTGCAGCGATGTCCGCCGCCTTGCCCATGTCCGACCCCACTTCCCCTGACCTACCCGAGACGACCGCGGCCGACGAGCCCACGCGCGTGCCCCTGCGCCTGGAAGACTGGCTCACCGTGGTCTCCATGGCCCTGCTGGCCCTGATCACCTTTGCCAACGTACTGGTGCGTTACTTCACTGACCAGTCGTTCGCCTGGACGGAAGAGTTCTCGGTCTTCCTGCTCATCGTGATGACGCTGGTGGGTGCCTCGGCTGCCGTGGCGCGCAACCGCCACATCCGCATTGAGTTCCTGGCCGACGGCGGTACCCCGCAGCGCCGCCACCGCCTGGCCCTGCTGGGTGCCCTGGCCATGGCCTTGCTGTTCTTCGTGATCGCGGTGCTGTCGGTGCGCATGGTGTGGGACCACTACATCTACGAAGAGATCTCGCCCGGTCTGGGCTTGCCCCAGTGGTGGTATTCCATCTGGCTGCCGGTGCTCTCGCTGGCCATTGGCCTGCGCGCCGTGGGCCGCTTCCATCGCCTGCGCCGCGCCGGGGTGCAGGCATGATCGCCGCGCTGCTGTTCACCATCTTCATCGTGGCCATGCTGGCCGGCGTGCCCATTGCGGCGGCGCTGGGCCTGGCGGGTGCGGCGGCCATTGCCATCGCCGACCAGGGCACGCAATGGTTCGGCCTGCTGGCGGTGCCGCAGAACTTCTACGCCGGCCTGGGCAAGTACCCGCTGCTGGCCATTCCCATGTTCGTGCTGGTCGGCTCCATCTTTGACCGCTCGGGCGTGGCCTCGCGCCTGGTGCGCTTCGCCCTGGCCATCGTGGGGCCGGGTCCCGGCATGCTGCCGCTGATCGCCATTGCCGTGGCCATGTTCCTGGGTGGCATCTCGGGCTCGGGCCCGGCCACCGCTGCCGCGGTGGGCGCGGTGATGATCGCGGCCATGAAGCGCGCCGGCTACCCCGATGCCTATTCCGCCAGCGTGGTGGGCGCGGCCGCCGCCACCGATATCCTCATTCCGCCTTCGGTGGCCTTCATCGTGTACTCGGTGCTGGTGCCCGGCGCCTCGGTGCCGGCCCTGTTTGCCGCTGGCATGGTCCCCGGCATCCTGGCGGGCCTGGCCCTCATCGTGCCGGCGGTGTGGCTGGCACGTACCCACCGCATGGGCGCCCGCGAAGGCGATGTGGAGCGCCCGCCCTTTTGGGCCAGCCTGCGCGAGGCCGCGTGGGGCCTGGCCGCGCCGGTGCTCATTTTGGGTGGCATGCGCATGGGCTGGTTCACGCCCACCGAGGCCGCCGTGGTGGCGGTGTTCTATGGTCTGTTCATCGGCATGGTGGTCCACCGCACCATTCGCGTTCGCGACCTGTTCGACATCTTCCGTGAGGCGGGCGAGACCTCGGCCATCATCCTGATCGTGGTCTCGCTGGCCGGCATCTTCGCCTTCTCGCTCTCCACCCTGGGCGTGATCGACCCGGTGACCAATGCCATCGTCAATTCCGGTCTGGGCGAGTGGGGCGTGATGGCGCTCATCGTGTTGCTGCTCATCGTGGCCGGCATGTTCCTGGACGGCATTTCCATCTTCCTGATCTTCGTGCCGCTGCTGCTGCCCATCGCCCAGCACTTCTCGTGGGACCTGGTGTGGTTCGGCGTCATCCTCACGCTCATGGTGGCCCTGGGGCAGTTCACGCCACCGCTGGCGGTCAATTTGATGGTGTCCTGCCGAATTGCGCGTGTGCCCATCGAGGACACCGTGCGCTGGATCGGCTGGATGCTGGTGGCCATGCTGCTGGTCACCGTGGCCGTGATCGCTTTCCCGCAGCTCGCGCTGTGGCTGCCCGCGCGCCTGGGCTACTGAGGCCGCTTTCCCGTTCCCAACAATCTGTTCAAAGGAGACCTTGATGAAACTGCGTTCCCTGCTCGCCGCGGCCCTGGCCGCCACCTCCCTGGCGATGGTGCCGGGCCTGGCCTCGGCGCAAGCGCCGGCCTACAAGCCCGAGTACCGCATGTCGCTGGTGCTGGGCACCGCCTTCCCCTGGGGCAAGAGCGGTGAGATCTGGGCCAACCTGGTGCGCGAGCGCACCCAGGGCCGCATCAACATCAAGCTGTACCCCGGCGTGTCGCTGCTGCAGGGCGACCAGACCCGCGAGTTCAGCGGTCTGCGCCAAGGCGTGATCGACCTGGCCGTGGGCTCCACCATCAACTGGTCGCCGCAGGTTCGCCAGCTCAACCTGTTCTCCATGCCCTTCCTGATGCCCGACTTCGCGGCCATCGACGCCCTCACGCAAGGCGAAGTGGGCCAGCAACTGTTCAAGGACATCGAGCGCGCCGGCGCGGTGCCGCTGGCCTGGGGCGAGAATGGCTACCGCGAGATCTCCAACTCCAAGCACGCCATCAAGACCCCGGCCGACCTGAAGGGCCTGAAGATTCGCGTGGTGGGCTCGCCGCTGTTCCTGGACACCTTCACCGCCCTGGGCGCCAACCCCACGCAAATGAGCTGGGCCGACGCCCAGCCGGCCCTGGCCAGCAAGGCCGTGGACGGCCAGGAGAACCCGCTGTCCATCTTCACCGCCGCCAAGCTGCACTCGGTGGAGCAGAAGCACCTCACCCTCTGGGGCTACGTGGCCGACCCGCTGATCTTCGTGGTCAACAAAGACGTCTGGGCCAGCTGGACCGAGGCCGACCGCAAGATCGTGCGCGAGGCCGCCATCGAGGCCGGCGCCCAGGGCAAGGCCCTGGCCCGCAAGGGCCTGGTGGAGCCGGGCAAGCCGCTCATCAAGCAGATCAGCGACCTGGGCGTGACCGTCACCGAACTCACGCCTGAGCAGCGCGCCGAGTTCGTCAAGGCCACTCGTCCGGTGTACGAGAAGTGGAAGAAGCAGATCGGTGCCGACCTGGTGGGCAAGGCCGAGAAGGCCATCGCCGCTCGCAAGCCCTAAGGCCTGCCGCGTTGACCCGTCCTAAATAGGTTGACACCTTGGACGAAGATTTAGGTCGGCAGATGCCGGCCAGTGACGCCCGATGCACTGCATCGGGCGTTTGCATTTTCAACGAGCAATGCGGACGCTCGTGGTTGTAGATTTGCACCGACTCGCGCACCATGCGCCTGGCCTGCTCCAGATCGGCCGGGCGCTGCAGTAGCAGCTCGGATTTGAGGATTCCATTGACCCGCTCGGCCAGTGCATTCTGGTAGCAGTCATAGCCATCGGTCATGGAGCACTGCAGACCATGGCGCCGATGGATGGCCTGGTAGTAGCTGGAGCAGTACTGGATCCCCCTGTCGGAGTGATGCACCAGGCGTTGATCGCTCTGGCGTGTTCGCAATGCCATCTTCAGCGCTTGCGCCGCCGGCTCGGTTCGCAGACTGTCGTGCACATGCCAGCCCACGATCTTGCGCGAGTAGGCGTCTGTCACCAGGCTCAGGTACACGAACTGGTCTGCCGTTGGCAAGTAGGTGATGTCTGCCACCCACACCTGCTCACTGGCCGTGGCACTCACCCGACCTTCACCCGCCTTGAGCAGGTTGGGGTGGCGTCGAAACCGATGATGGCTGTCGGTGGTCTTGTGATACGCCCGCCGCGCAGGCACCAGCAGCCCGGCGTTGCGCAGCACATCAAAGAGCGCATCGCGCCCAAGCTTGATGCCTGCTTGCGCCAGTGGCTCCTGCAACAGGTGGTGCAGCTTGCGCGTGCCCAGTCTGGGCTGGCGAAGCCGCCAATCACGCACCCACTGCACCACCGCCTGCGCCTTCTGCGTGCGTTGGGCGTGGCGCCGCTGGCCTTGATAATGCGCTTGCCGGCTCAGCCCCATGTGGCGGCAAGCCCTCGCCACGCTCAGCCCTTGGACGAGCTGCTGCGCGAGGACTTGCCCAAAGGCTTTTTTACGACGCGCACTCCATAGTCCTTCTTCAGAACGTCGAGCATCGCCTCGAACAACTGAGCCTTCTCATTGGCCAGCTTGAGTTGCACTTGCAGCGCTTTGATCTGCTGCTCGGGCGTCGGTGTAGTCAGGGTCTTGTCTGGGGGCATGGCCGCACATGATGCCGCAGTCCCCCAGCCCTGGCGCCCATGTTTGCGCAGCCACACCAACACCGTCGAGCGCCCCTGGATGCCGTAGCGCGCCTGCGCCTGCCTGTACGTCAACTCGCCTTTTTCTACCTGCTCCACCACCGCCAGCTTAAAAGCCAGCGTGTAGTCCCTCTGCGTTCGCTTGATCCCTGTTTCCATGCGCCTTGCCCTTTCTTGCTAGAAAAGGTGTCAACCAATGGCAGGACGGGTCACGTCCAAAGAAAAAGCCCCGCATTGCGGGGCTTTTTCGTGAGCGATCGAGGGGTGGATCAGTCCACCTTGGCGCCGCTGATCTTCACCACCTTTTCGTACTGCGCGCGCTCGCGCTGCATGAAGGCCGCGAACTGCGCGGGCGTGCTGGGCGCGGGTTCGGCCATGAGGCCGGCGAACTTCTGCTTCACCTCGGCCGAATTCAGCGCGGCCGTGAAGGCGGCGTTGAGCTTGTTCACCACCTCGGCCGGGGTGCCGGCCGGCGCCACCAGGCCCCACCAGGTGTCGATCTCGAAACCCGGCAGCGTGTCGGCCACGGTGGGCACATCGCCCATCAGCGGCGTGCGCTGCGTGGAGGTCACCGCCAGGGCCTTGAGCTTGCCCGAGCGAATGTTCGGCGCGGCGGCGGCCAGGTTGTCGAAGTTGAAGTCCACCTGCCCCGACAGCAGCCCCAGTTGCGCCGGGTTGGCGCCGTTGTAGGGAATGTGCAGGGCGAAGATGCCGGCGCGGTTCTTGAACAACTCACCTGCCAGGTGCCCGGCGCTGCCGTTGCCGCCCGAGCCGTAGTTGAGCTTGGCGGGGTTGGCCTTGGCATAAGCGATCAGGTCGCGCACCGACTGGATGTTCAGTCGTTTGGCGGCCTCGGCGTTCATCACCAGCACATTGGGCACGCGCAGCATCTGGGTGATGGGCGCGAAATCCTTGGCCGGGTCATAGGGCAGCTCTTTGAACAGCCAGGGGTTGATGCCATGCGAGGCGGTGGTGGCGATGCCCAGCGTCAGCCCATCGGGCGCGGCCTTGGCCACCTGCGACACACCGATGTTGCCGCCAGCGCCGGGGCGGTTTTCCACGATCACCGTGCCCAGGCTGTCCTTCACTGCGTCGGCCAACAGGCGGGCCGTCACGTCGATCGGGCCACCCGCCGCGAACGGCACCACGATGCGGATCGGGCGTGCCTGGGCCCAGGTGGCCGAGGGCAGGGCGGCGGCGGCGAGCAAGCCGGCGGTGACGAAGCGGCGGTTCAGCATGGTGTCTCCTGTGGGGTGGTTCAGGCCTTGTCGGCGGCGCTGGTGAACGAGTCGGCGAAGAAGGCTTCCTCCGGCAGACCGGCGGCCTTGTAGTCGCGCTGGGCCGACTCCACCACGATGGGCGCGCCGCAGGCGTACACCTCATAGCCGCTCAGGTCGGGGTGGTCTTCCAGCACGGCGCGGTGCACGAAGCCAGTGCGGCCGGTCCAGGCGTCTTCGGGCAAGGCATCGGACACCACCGGCACGTAGGTCAGGTTGGGCATCTCGGCCAGCTGGGCCTCGATCCAGGCGCTCTGGTACAGGTCGGCCGGGCGGCGACCACCCCAGTACAGCGTGGCCGGGCGCTGGATGCCCTTGAAGCGCATGTGCTCGATGATCGCCTTGATGGGCGCGAAGCCCGTGCCAGATGCCAGCAGCACCATGGGCTTGTCGCTGTCCTCGCGCAAGAAGAAGCTGCCGTAGGGCCCTTCGATGCGCAGGATCTCTTTTTCCTTCATGTTGGTGAACACATGGTCGGTGAACTTGCCACCGGGCATGTGACGCAGGTGCAGCTCGATGCCCGGGGCTTGCGCTTGCGTGTGCGGTGCATTCGCCATGGAGTAGCTGCGGCGGTCGCCGTCGCGCAGGATGAACTCGACGTACTGGCCGGCGTGGTACTGGAAGGTGTCGCTGGCGGGCAACTGCAGCTTGAGCACCATCACGTCGTGCGAAGCGCGCTCCAGGCTGGCCACGCGCACGGGCATTTTCTTGATCGGGAAAGCGCCGGCCTCGGTGACCTGGCGCGATTCCAGCACCACGTCGGTCTTGGCCACGCCGCAGCAGGTCAGCACATAGCCGGCCGCTTCTTCTTCAGCGCTCAAGGCCTTGGCCTGGTGTGCACCGTGCTCCACGGTGCCTGAGAGCAGCTTGCACTTGCACGAGCCACAGGCGCCGTCCTTGCAGCCATACGGCAGGCCAATGCCCTGGCGGATGCCCGCGGCCAGCATGGCCTCGTCGGGTTCGGCGGTGAAGGTGCGCCCGCTGGGCTGCACGGTAATGGTGAATGTCATACTCGTGGACTCTACGAAGAATGGGGCGGCTGCCCCGTGCAACACGCAACCGCGCATTGTCGCAAATCCGCATTTCGCATGAACCAGATTGGCGCTTTGCCCGCACGTTTCCGCCGCGAGCGGGTTCTCATCATCGGTTGTGGCGACGTTGGCTTGCGCACCGCCCGGTCGCTGTCCAAGGGATTGCGCGTGATGGCCTTGACATCAACCCCATCGCGCGCCACCGAATTGCGCCAGCGTGGCATCGTGCCCCTGCTCGGCAACCTCGACCAGCCCGACACCTTGCGCCGCCTCGCCGGTCTGGCCACCCGGGTGCTGCACCTGGCGCCACCGCCCTCTACCGATCTGGCCGACTGGCGCCGCGACCCCCGCACCCTGGCGCTGGTGCGTGCGCTGGCCCTGCGCTCGGCGCCCGCCACGCTGGTGTACGGCTCTACCACCGGTGTCTATGGCGACCAAGGCGGCCGCTGGGTGAGTGAAACCACGCCCGCCCAGCCCCAGACCCCGCGCGCCGAACGCCGGGTGGACGCCGAAACCCTGGTGCACGGCTTCGGTCGGGTGGTGGGCACCCGCAGCACCGTGCTGCGCATTCCTGGCATCTACGCCAACGACCGCCAAGGGGGAACGCCTCGAGATCGGCTGATGCGCGGCACGCCAGTGCTCCAGGCCGAAGATGACGTCTACACCAACCACATCCACGCCGATGACCTGGCCCGAGCCTGCGCCTTGGCGCTGTGGCGCGCACGCCCCCAGCGCACGGTGAACGTGGTGGACGACACCGAACTGAAGATGGGCGATTACTTCGATCTGGCCGCCGATCTGTACGGCCTGCCGCGCCCGCCGCGCCTGCCACGCCAGACCGCCCAAGCCCAGTTGCCTTTGATGTTGCTGAGCTTCATGAGCGAATCGCGCCGCCTGCGCAACGAGCGATTGAAGAGTGAACTGCGCCTGCGCCTTCGCTACCCCACCGTGGCCGAGGGTTTGCGCACCTGAGGCCTAGGCCCAGTCCCGCGGCCAAGTGGGTGTGGCCCCATCCCATTGCGGCAACAGGACCACGGCCCTGGCGCAGGCACCCAGGGCAGCCTCGCGCCGATTGGTGCCCGGCAGCCCGTGCACGTCTTCCAATTCGACGTGCACGGAGCGACCTGGCAGCAGGTGCCGGCCGTGTCGCCGCCAGAAGGCCTCCGCTATCCGACCCGTCCAGCGAATGTGCCAAGTGGTGAGAGTGGGGGCCAGCCGGTCTTGCGCCACCAGGCGCAGCACAAATGGCCCGACATCGCCCGGCTGGGTGACGGTGTCGGCAGACGCCACGTTGAGAATGCCTTGTGCTCTCATGGCGCGCCCACGCCTGGCCTACAAAACTGCCCCATCTGTCTCGATCTCCCTGGCAAAAGAGCCAGGTGAAATTTTAATCACGTTTGTGATTTGCGTTCAGCGACTGGCAGGCATCAAATTCGGATGCTCAGCTTGAGAAGCACCTGCCCAATCACCACCGATTCCGCCCCAAACGATTTGCGGGGGAATCGTGCCTGATCGGGATGGTCGGCGTGCATCCACCACTGCCCTGCATCGCGATTGAGGCGGCGAAGAATGACCGTCCCATCTTGGTCGAAAGCGAACACCCCGCCGTCAATGGCGCTGGTGGAATCGGTGTTCAGCACCACGGTGTCGCCGTCGAATAGGCTGGGCTCCATGGCCGGGCCGTCCACCCGAATGGCAGCCAAGTGCTCGGGACGCAGCGCCAGTTGGCGAAGCCACTGCGGGTGCAACAGCACCGGCGCCACCCCGGTGTCGTCGGGTTCGGCGATGAAGCCAGGGCGGCTCAAGGGAAGCACGAGTCGAGAGCGGCGCAGCACCAGCATGCCGGGCTCACCGTACTGAGCACTGGCGGTGGAGACCAGTGTCATGCTGCCCAGGCCATCGGCCAGCCACTTGTGCGAAATGCCCAGGGCCTCGGCGATCTGGGGCAGACTGCCCCGCGATTGGCGAGCGCCGGACTCGATATTGCCGATGGTGCCCTGGCTCACGCCGGCGGCGGCCGCCAGGTGATTCTGGGTCCAGCCCCGCTGCTGACGGGCGTGGCGAAGGCGTTCGGCGACGGTTTTCACACGCGCGATGTTGATGGTGCAACCGTGATTGAAGACAATCACGTATGTGACTGTTCGCGGTTTGGGGTGAACTCCCTGGGAATCGGATCGGGCGTGCTCGGCGGCAAGTGTGGCGCGCCGCTAAAAGCTGTTGCGCCATGGCCTTGTGTGCCTGGCGCTGTTGTGACAAGTTGCCACCAGCTTTGGTGCCGGAGGCCGGAATCGAACCGGCACGTTGTTTCCAACGGCAGATTTTGAATCTGCTATAGAAAATAAGCAACGGCGCGGCCTCCAAGCCGAAAACTTCCGCTATCAAATCGACCCTCAAGCCTTATCTTATGCGGGCTCCAGAGGTTCGGCGGAAACGATTTTGACTACCTCGTGGGTGTGATACGGTCGCCCCGCGTTCGGTAGTGAGCCATCGTCAAACGCTTGTCTGAGTGCTGCAAAAGTCGGGCGGCATCATCTGATGTTTCGGCCAGGTCGGCGGCTCGTTTTCGCATGTCGCGCAATATCAGTGCGGAAACTTCAGGGCACTCTTTTGCGGCCTTGGCTCGGGCTTTCTCCCATCGGCTGCGGAGTTTCGCCGTGGTCATCTCCGTGCCGTTTGGCATTGCCAGCAGCTTCAGGTGAAGCGCCAGCTTGTTGGCCTTGCGCCGCTCAATGATCCCGGCCAGAACTGAGCCACGAATGTCGAACTCGGCAACCTTGCCGGTCTTGTTCGCCTTCACCCGCAGATAGTCCCCGCGCAGGTTGGTAAGGGACAGCTTCAGCACATCGGTCACGCGCAGGCCGGTGGCGCTCATCAGGTCGAGCACGTCTTTGAGCGTGTCATCGGCTGCACGGTGCAGGGCGTTGAACGCCTCGTCAGTCACCTCCATTTCCCGCACTCTCACCTTGCCGATCTTCCATCCCTTGATCGGGTTTGGCAGCGTCGTCATGCCCCATTCAAGAGCATGTTCCCACAGCAGGCCCAGCAGCTTCACTTCTTTCTCGCCCTGCAGCTTGGCTGTGCGCTTGTCCAGATAAGCGCGCAGGATCGGGCGCTTGATGGTTTCCCATGTGGCCGTCTCAAACACCTGGCGCATGGCCTTGATGTGCTGGCGGTAGTTCCTGGCGTTCGCATCGCTCTTGCCAGGGAGAACATCGCGCTCGAATCGCTCGAATGCTTCGGCCAGCGTCCCGCTCACCCGCGCCTTGTGGTGGTGCAGACGGTCCCACTCCTTCAAAGCCTCGTCGAAGTCGGTCCCAATCGGCACCTCCTTCTTTTGTCCTGGGGCGCAGTAGTAATAGCCCGTCCAGACCTTGCCGGACTTGAGTTTTCGAGACCGGGCACGAAGCCCGGGGTACTTGCTCAGTCTCATCTCACGAACTCAAGGCGTGGACCGTTTGGCATTGCCACTTGCACACCACAGGCGCGATTTCTGGCGTACCAACGTGATACCAGCGGCGAACCATCTGCGGCGGTCTCATAGGGATACCCCAGCTTGTCCAAGTGCTTGCGTTGCCGGGATTTCCACGTCGATCCAGTGAGCTGCCTCACCTCGTCCGGGGTGAGGTATTCGGATGCGTTGATGTCGCTCATCCCGTTTCCCCTTTCTGGCCCAAGTGATGACGAATCGCATGCAAAACCGGGTCGTAGCACTTGTGCATGTAGGTAGTCTCTACCCGCGCCACGTCCTCTCGGTTGTCCTCTAGTAGCTCTAGGGCTTGGCGCAGCAGGGCGTCCTTTGCCTGGCATCGTTGCACGTAGGTGTGAAGATCAGCCACCAGCATCTTGAGACGGCGCACCGTGATTTCGTCGCCGGGCTCAATGGGGCCGACCTCGGCTGTGTATGCAAGGATTCCACTGACCTGCCCGTACACCTTGCGGTAGTGTTCAAGCACCTCAATCCTGGCATGCAGGCGGCGCAGCTCAGCGACGGCCTCCAGCATGAACTCCATGACGCGCATGGTCGGCACGGTTTCGTTGCCCTCCAGCACTTTGAACATCCGTTCGGCCCGAGTGGCGATGCGCAGGGCTTCAGGTTGCGCGCTCATGCTGCACGTCCTTTCAAGATAGCCAGTTCGGCCACGGCCCGAAGGCCGTGGATGTGACCAAGATGCTTCGGCGCTTGGCTTTGTGCGTTGGTGTAGGCTGCCGCCAGTTCGCGGTCGCTCGGCGGCTTGCGAAGGCGGCACTTCGGATCGCACATGGCTTGGCATGGCTCATGGGCTACTGGGCAGTAGTCTGGCCTCATGCTTTCCCCACTTGGTCGAGCATCACGGACCGAGCCAGCGATTCGCACGTTGGGCAAACCTTGGCCTCATGTACGGGCGCTTGTACGGGCTGATGTGCGGGCAGGCTGGTTTGACCAGGCATAGCCACCCCAAGTCGGCGCAGTTCATTGCGGCACCGCTGCACTGTTCGGATGGCGTTCTTGTATTGCTCCTGCACACTGACAATTTCGCAATCCTTGCAGTAGTCGGTGAAAAGCACTCCATGACCACATCCGACCATCTTGCGAACGTATGGGTGGTTTGGGTCGTGCTCTTTCATGCTGCACCGCCCTTCTGCGCCAGCGCGGCGCGGGCTTCGTCTCGCTGATACGCCGCATGGCACCAGCCAAACCAGACGGATTTCGGATGATCCATGAACTGCCCGACTTCTTCTGGTGTCGGATTCCGGTAAACGACGGTGAACGCTTCGCGCTCATCCACTGCGCTGGCCTGCGCTGGAGCTTCGGGCGCGGCGGCGAGTGCGACTTCTTGAACTTTGTCGTGCAGCTTGTCCCAATACTCCATGTCGCCAGCAGTGAACTCGCGGCGCGGGTTCTCCAAGATGCGCCAGACCAGATCAATGCAAATGCGGTTTCTTGCGTCAGCGCCAATCAGAGCTTGAATCTTTGGGTGTCGCCAATCCGGCTCATCCGGCACTCGCTGGCGGTCGGCCTGCTGCGCCAGCTTGGCATGCACTGCGGATTCGCGGGCGTCGGCGTAGGCTTCCATTTGTTTAGCGGTGTAGGCATCGCCATCAACCACTTCTGAACCGCCATAGCCCTCTTCGTCATCCGGCCATTCGTAGTAAAGCTGATACGGCGTTTCCGGCAGCTTCGGGCGCTCGTCATCGGTCAGGATCGTGTTCATGCGTGCTCCTTTGTGACGGTCACGGTCCACTTCTGGCCACCGCCTTCAATTTCAAAGCTGCCACCGTGGTGTTCGGCTTTCTCGATGACAGCACGCAGAACGTCACTGGTCACGTCCAGCTTTTCACCGACATAGGCGTTCTGCATCTTGTTCAAACGACCAGAGTAAATCCGACCAGTGAGTGGGCTACACGCAATGCGCTGACTCATGCGAACCCCCGCGAAGGAAGATTGAAGGCGTCCAGCGAACCAGGGCGGTACGTGGTCTGCGGAATGTCTCGCTTGGTGTCCAGAACAGGCCGGTGCATCGGCTCAGTGCCTGAGAAGTCCACCTTCTCAGTGTTCATGACGAAGGTCTGGCGCGGGGCCAGATCAATGGTCGGTTTGGTCTTGGTGGTCATGGTCTTGAATAGAAAGAGGGGCACCAGAAGCAAGGCGTTTGGTCAGGGAGGAGCTGTGCGGCTTCTGGTATGGCCCCGGAAAGTGGTCAGGCGGCTTGGAGGGTCAGGGCCTGGAGCTTGCTGATGCGGTTCAGAAGCGCCTGCTGAGCGAGTTGGTGCTGTGCGCGCATGGCATCCAGGCTGCGCTGTAGCGCTCGAATCTCTTCGGCGGCAAGGTTGTTGGGAGGCGTCATGGTCACCACGATTTCCGCCGTGCCGATCTTCAGCCAGGGTTCATTGCCTTGGTCGAACTTGGCATTCGGTCTGGTGAAACAGGGCTCGGTGAGATGCCGTTCGCCGGTCACGATGCCTTCAATGATCTGCGCCGCGCTTTCATTCCTGGTCATCCAGGCGGTCAGCCAAACACCGGCACTGCCACGAACGATGATGGGAGCTTGTTCCATGTCTCTCTCCTGGTGATGGGGTTAGGCGGCAACCGGCTTGGCTTTGCGCGCCTCGCCTTCTTTCTTGAGTCCTGATCGCACGTTGGACGGCAGGACAGACCACAGGGCCAGCTTTTGGTCTGAGTCCAGGTTGTCGGCCTCGATGCGGTCGAATGCGATGGGGGGGCCGGCTTCTTCGCTCTCGAAAAGCTCTTTGACTTCCTCGGCCAACTCGCGCAAGTAGTTCTGCTGGTCAATCGGAAGCTCGGCCATGGAGCCCTTGGTGGGCGTCACGATGACGGCGGAAGGCTTGTTGTCTTCCAGGTCAAGACCTTCACCGCCTTCGGTGTTAAGGAAGTGCACCGCGTTGTCCAAGCGGTCGGTCTTGGGCCACAGCTTGTAGGCGCGTTTGATGACCGTCTTTTTGATCATCTCGCCCTCGTCCGTCACCCATGGGCACTTCTTGCCCTTGCTCTCCCATGCCTTCCATGCGCTGGAACGGTTGCGAATGTCGTAGACCTCATCCAAGCTCATGCAGGCGGTGAGGTAGTCACCATCGCGGGTCTTGACCACCACGTACACGCCGACGATTGCGCCCCGGTCTTTCGCGAACGGGTTGCGGTTGTGAACGGGCGGGCGGTCGAATCCTTGCAGTTCAAAACGGTCTTGCTCAAAGACAAGCTCAGACTGCCCCCACATGATCGAGCCCGACTGAATGGCAAGGTCCAGCAGGCCCATGTACGAGATATCAAGGCAGATGCGACCGTCACGCGGCACCAGATACGCTTGGCGCTTGGCAGGGTTCAGGCTGATGCCGATGGCGGCCACATTGGTCACAGCGTTGATGACCGACTGCCGATTGCCCATGGCGATGTTCAGCGCATAGTCGTTGCTGCTGATGACCTGCACAGCAAACCCGGCCTCGCGCTCGAAGTTCAGCGCACCACCAGCCATGCGCTCGAAGCGCTCCCGGGTGCTGTAAATGTCGTCCTTGATGATGGCAAGTGCGTTGCTCATTTGTTCCTCCGTTTGGGTTCAGTTCATCAGTGCCCGCCAAGCCTGGCGGACAGATGCGATGCGTGATTGGTTGGCCGACCGATACAGCCGGTAAACAGAGAAGGCGAAGCGAATGCCGCTCAGTTGCTCGGTGTGCACGTCGATTGGGTCGCGCTGCTCGACCTCACCGGGCACAGCGACGATCTGGTTGCGCTTGAGGGCCGAGGTGTCCACGCGGTGCAGGCACAAGCCAGAGCACTCGCCCTGCGGATACCCGCAGCCGGAAATGGCGTAGCGGCACATCAGCACCACCTCCAGAAAATCCCGGCGATGCGGGCAAGCATCGGGCGCGGCTTCGCTGTGCGAGGGTCCAGAAGCGCCGCCTGAAGCGTCAGGGCGCAGTCGGACATGGGCTGGTGCTGGCGGGGCACGTAGGCGCTCCCAATCAGAACCTTGCCGGTGTTGATGGCGTTCATGCTGCACCGTCCTTCTGCGCCAGCGCGGCGCGGTCACGCCACGCAGCCCAAAGTCCGCGCGTTGCCATTGCTCCCGCACTGAAACCCCCGGCTTCTTCTTCATCGCTCACGTACTGCCTGCCGTCCCAATAGGCACTCAAAGCCCAGCAGTGGCCGCGCATCCAAGCCTCAAACAGCTTGCGCTCGTGCTCGGTTGGCTCGGCGCCCTTTGCGCCCATCTCGTAGGCGTCTTCCTCGGTGATCGCTGCGCGCTCATCCACGTCGCTGGCCTTAGGCGACTTTCCTGCCGGGCAAATGCAGCGACCGCGCCATTCCCCAATCTGGGCAATCACATCGCCCGTGTCGTCGCACCATTCGCACCGTTTCTCGGCCTGCACTGGCGCTTCGGGCGCGGCGGCGAGCATGGCGTCAAGCTGAGAAACTGCCGCTCGGCATTCCCTTGCCATTGACGGCGACATCGCATCGCTTTCTACGTAAGCAGCTGCCTCGTGCATCGCCTCCCGCACCACCTTTACAACGCCACGCCACCTCTCCGGCACTCGCTGGCGGTCGGCCTGCTGCGGGGCGGGGTGGGTGTAGAGAGCAATGAAGTCTTTTCGCTCGCGCAACACGCCCATCTCATCATCTCTGTAAAACTCAACATAAGGCCCACAGTCTGGACCCCATCCCTCAAGCATCCACGCCACCGGCGCCTGCTGCGCCAGCTTGGCCTCATAGGCGGCAATCACAGCGCGGGCGTAGTTTTCTGCACAGTCTTGGACGGGAATAGCCGCGATATCGTCATCGGTCAAAATCGTTTTCATTTCAAACCTCCCAAAAACGCCTCGATGGCGTCAGCAAAAGTCACGTACACAGCAATCAGCGCAGCAGTCGGGATGCCCCAGCCGATGGCAAACATTCGGATGGCCTCGCGGTAGGTGATGCCAACCCGCCCGTACTTCTCGGGCATGTCGTCGTCAGGCGTCAGCGACCAGGCAAACAGGGCGACCAGCATTCCCCAGCACATGGAGAGGCCAAGCACGATCAGCAGGCCGGTAGGGATCGTGTTCATGCTTCCCTCGCTTTCAGCATGGCGTCTGCCGTGGCGTAGGCGTATTCGGCGGCGTACTTCGGATTGCTTCCAAGGGCTGTGCCCATTGACTGGGCAAGCAACCCCTGCATCGCCTTCGCCGCGAAGTAGTCGCGCAGGGTCATGCCGTCGCACGGAGCCATACCTTGCCAGGATTGGCCGGGATTGAGAGGAACCGGGAACGCCGGCCCGCCGGTGTTGATCGGCTCGTTCATCCCACCACCTCAGAAGCGGTATCGACCAGCTCAACGTCCGCATCGCAGAAGCCGCGAGCCTTCATCTCGCAGGCCAGAGTCATCAGCAGTTGGCGAACCTGCGCGGCGGTCAGATCGCACTTGCGGATGGCGGCCAGAGCCACGTTCAGCTTCTCGTTGCTTTCGGCTTCTTGGCGTTCGCGCAGGTCTTGCTCTGCCCACATGTCGCCGTACTCGCGGGCCTCTCGGATGGCCCGGGTTTCGAGTGGTGCGTAGGTGTTCATGCCGCCACCTCTTGAGCAACAGGAGACCACAGTTCGGCATGCTTTTCGATCAGCACCAGGGCCGCTTCGTACTCTTGCCCGTGCTGGTTGCCACCATGCACTTCGGCAAGCTGCTCTCGAAACTCAGCCACAGAGCCGAAGAAGCAGCCGGCACGCAGCTTGATTCCTTGGTCGGTCAGGTAAGCCACGAAGTAGGCGCAGCGAGAGCCGATAGGGCCAACCTGGAAAACCGGACGGTTGCCGATCAGCTTGGCACCGTCGAGGCGGGCACCGCCGAGGTTGGCACCGACGAGGTAGGCACCGACGAGGCGGGCACCGCCGAGGTAGGCACGGGCGAGGTAGGCACCGTCGAGGTTGGCACCATCGAGGTTGGCACCGACGAGGTTGGCACCGTCGAGGTTGGCACCGTCGAGGTTGGCACCATCGAGGTAGGCACCGTCGAGGTTGGCACCATCGAGGTTGGCACCGACGAGGTTGGCACCGCCGAGGTAGGCACGGGCGAGGTAGGCACCGGAGAGGCGGGCACCGACGAGGTTGGCACCGCCGAGGTAGGCACGGGCGAGGTAGGCACCGGAGAGGCGGGCACCGTCGAGGCGGGCACCGTCGAGGTAAGCCCCGGCGAGGGAGGCCCGGGCTTGAGTCGCCTTCTCAAGGGCGAATCGCGTGTGCAGGCCGCTTTCGAGATCGTCAGGGGCTTCGCATTCAAAGAGCACCGCGTCGGTGTACCGGTGCTTGATCTGGACCTTCATCTGCTTCCTCCATCTGGTTGGTGAGTCGATGAGTGAAGTATAGAGAAGCTAGCCAGCAAGGCAAGTAAATCTAGCCACTCAGGGCGAGATAACCTAGATTTGCCGACAAACGGCAAGCTAGGCAGACGACAACAGACGGAAAAAAGCCCGCACGAGGCGGGCTTGTTATGTCCTGTTGTATCTATTTGTTACATTTTTCGGGAATTCGTATATTCGGGCGCTACCTGTCACGCGGCCTTTTGGTTTGCCTCGTGTTCCAGAGGCTTCATGTCCAAGTGAACCCGAAGCATGTTTTCGGCTTTAAGCAAAGCGGCTGGGTCTAGTTTCTGCAAAACGGCAAGCAACTCCGCAGTGAATAGCGGCTGTGATGGGCTTGATGGTTCTATGGCTGGCTGAACCCCTATCGGCGGGGCCGGGAAGTTTGTCAGCCTGGAAATCTGATCCACCTGGCCAATGCTTGGCTCGTGCTTCCCGGTCTCCCAGTGACCGATGTTCGCCTTTGATCGGCCAAGCTTTTCGCCCAGCTCCTGTTGGCTAAGACGGGCATGTGTCCTGGCTTTCCTTACCCACTACTGAATGCTCATCCCAGAAGCGTAAAGGCCATCTGTCCGGCTGTTGGCTAGAAATGCTTGACCCTTGGGGCTAGAAATAGTAGCCTTGAGGCATGGAACACCCCGTTGACTTGGCCGCAAAGGTCTATGGATCACAGCAAGCGATGGCCGCCGCCCTAGGCGTAACGAAGGCCGCTGTATGGCAGTGGAAGGACGGAGGGCGGCAAGTCCCTGTCCAACACTGCGTATCGATTGAACGCGACACCAATGGCGTCGTGACCCGAAAAGACCTCCGACCAGACGATTGGCACCTGATCTGGCCTGAGCTGATCGGCAAGAAGCCAGTGAAGAGCAAGAGCGTTGCTTGATGTGGAGAGCGACATGCAAAAAATTTTCTCCGCTGCACAACCGGTAATACAACCGGTTAGCCCGTCAAATTTCACTATGACGGCTGAGCAGTTGCCCCTAAAGCAGCTCCTTGGACGCCTTGACGGGCCTTCTGTTTGCCCGGCCTCAATGGTCGGCATGCCCAAGACCTACCGCGAAGCTGTCCGCATGTGCTGGGCGCTTCGCCGGGTCAAAGGCATGACGCAACAGACCCTCGCAGCAGAGGCGGGTTTGTATGCCTCGCATGTCTCCGACTTCCTCAACAACGACGACAAACCAAGCCGCCGAAGCCTTCCGGCTGAGTCGATCAGTGAGTTTGAGGCTGTGTGCGGTAACACCCTGATTTCTCAGTGGCTGGCTACCCGCGCACGCCTGACCGTTCTTGAAGAACTCCAAGCAACGAAGGCGGCTGCGTAATGGCGACGCGGAAAGCGATTTCTAAAAAAGTCCGCTTCGATGTTTTCAAGCGTGACGGCTTTGTTTGCCAGTACTGCGGAGCGCACCCCCCGTCAGTCGTTCTTGAGGTTGACCACATCCACCCGGTATCAGCAGGCGGCACGAATGACATAGACAACCTTGTCACCTCTTGCTTTGACTGCAACAGGGGTAAGTCAGACCGCTCCCTGTCAGACATACCAAAGAGCCTTCAGGACAAAGCGGCTGAGATTCTTGAGCGGGAAGCCCAGATCAAGGGATACCAAGCCGCGTTGAATGCGAAGAAAAAACGCATCGAAGAAGAGGCCGAGACCGTTTGCGATGTTTTTGAACGGCTCAGCCCTGGCTACACGCTTAGCGAAAAATCCATGGTGACCGTGCGCCACTTCATTGAGAGGCTCGGGGTGCATGTGGTTTGCGACGCCATGGAGAGGGCTCACCTCAAGGCCCGGCGCAACCAGGAGTTCAAGTACTTCTGCGGAATCTGCTGGAGCAAGATTCGGGAGGCTTCGGCATGAAGCACTACCCGCACCACATTGGGGACTTCGACAAGGCCACGCGGCACCTGACTCGTATTGAGCGCAGCGTGTACCGCGACCTGATCGACCTGTACTACGACACCGAGCAGCGCCTGACGCTCGACAAGGCCGCTCTCTGCCGTCGAATCATCGCCCGTTCCAACGAAGAGTCAACGGCTGTTGAACAGGTGTTGAACGAGTTCTTTACGGAAACGCCAACAGGTTGGTATCACGACCGCTGCGAGGCTGAGATTGCTGCGTATCACGCCAACACCAGCCAGAAAGCCATGGCCGGGAAGGCTTCAGCAGAGGCAAAACGCCTCAAAAAGCTGCAAGCGTTGAACGAAGCGGCAACACACGTTGAACAGCCGTTGAATTCCGTTGAAACAGATGCTCAACGAAATTCAACTAACCAATCAACCAATCAACCAATCAACCAAGAACCAAGGGAAGAAGCGCCGCGCAAGCGCAGCGCCGCCCCATCGCAAATTTCCAAGCCTGCTGACGTTGACCAACAGACATGGGCTGACTGGCTGTCACTGCGCAAAGCAAAGAAAGCCCCGGTCACTGACACGGTGGTGAACGGTGCCAGACGTGAAGCCGAAACCGCTGGCATGGCTCTGGATGCGTTTTTGCAGGTCTGGTGCCTTCGCGGGTCTCAAGGCTTGCAGGCCGATTGGCTGAAGCCGGAAGAACGCCGGATGCAAAGCCGCGTGAGCTTTGCCGAGCAGGACCGCGAAGCCGGCATGCGCCGATGGGAGGAAATGACCGGGCGCGTTCATCCCGACCGCCAGCAAGGCGGGGCTGTGTTCGCTGTCACAAACCAGACCCTTGACGTTGTGGAGGTGCTGCGATGAGCCTGCCCGTCCAAGCCCTTGATCGCCTGTTTTCGCGTCTCGCTGCGACCTATGGCGCGGCCTGGGAGAGAAGCCTTGGGTCAACCCCTTTGGCAGACGTGAAAACCGCGTGGTCGCATGAGTTGTCCGGGTTTTCCGGATCACTGAACCGCATCGCATGGGCTCTCGAAAACCTGCCGCCCAAGTGCCCGAACGTCATCGAGTTCAAGGCCCTATGCCGCCAGGCACCAGCGCCTGAAGCGCCTCGCCTTCCTGAGCCAAAGGCAGACCCTGAGCGAGTCAAAGCCGAGCTGGCAAAGCTGGCCCCTGTCCGCCAAGCCGTGGCCACCAGCCAGCGCGATGGCCGCGAGTGGGCTCGACGCATTGTGGCCAGGAGCGAAGCCGGCGACCGCATTCGACCAATCACCCTGCGTTTCGCCAAAGAGGCGCTTCGCATCACCTGAGGAGCCGTCATGACCCTGCGAACTCAAGACCCCGACAAGCAAGCCGCGCACCGCCTTTTGGACGAAGTGCGGGCCGGCATCAAGCACCACCCGATTCTGATTGCCCAGGCGCTGGCAATCCTTGGCGAACCTGTGGAGGAAGCATGAACGATATGAAATGGCACAGCGGACCGCCTCCCCATGTTGGTTGGTGGAATGCCAACTCAATCGAATCCATCGAGCTTTGGCGGTGGTGGGACGGACGTTACTGGAGCGCGCCTGTCCGCCGTGACGAATCACTAGAAGCGGCTAGTTTGGCGGCTTCCAGGCGTGGCCCAGGGCATGTGTCTTATGTGAAGTGGCGCTACTACTACCCAGAGGGCGCTCGCGTGCCTCGCGTCAATCCGGAGGCCGCATGAACCTCGACCAACTCTGCGCCGAAGCCATGAAGCGCATCAACCATTACATCAACCTGGCTGCGGCCCAGCACAAGTTCCATCTTCGTGGGGGGAGGAAGCTGTGAGCGAGCAACTCGTCATCGAGCTTCACAACCGACAGCAGGCGTGGGCGGCCATCAAGGGCCAGCTTTTCCCTTTCTTGCAATCGGTTCTGCAAGGTGGGGCGGGTTGGGTGTTGAGCGTGGCCAGAAAGAAGCGCACGAAAGCCCAGAATCGCCGCTACTGGGGTGGTGGTGTTCTGAAGCAGATAGCAGAGCAAGCCGTCATCAATGGCAAGACCTACCCGGCAGAAGTTTGGCATGAGCAGTTCAAGCGCCAGTTCATCGGCGTCATTGAGTTGCCCAACGGAGAGGTGATCGGCAAGAGCAGCACGGGTCTCAGCACAAAAGAGTTCTGCGACTTCAGCGATCAAGTGGAAGCCTTCGCGGCGACCGAGCTTGGGGTGCGCTTCGTGGACCTGGAGCCGCACCAATGAAAGAAGTCGCCGTTCTCTTTGCCCGCAAGGACAGCATCTACAAGACGATGCCTGGAGTCGATGTCTACGACATTGACCGTGATGCCAGAACGTGGCCAGGTGGTTGCCCAGTGGTCGCGCATCCGCCTTGCAGGGCTTGGGGAGCCTTCTCCATGTTCGCAAAGCCTCGCGGCGATGAGCGTTCGCTTGCGCCGTGGGCAGTGGCTCAGATTCGCCGATTCGGTGGAGTGCTTGAGCACCCGGCAGGATCAAGGCTGTGGCCTGAACTCGGCTTGCCAGAACCAGGCCGGCGTGACGAGTTCGGCGGCTGGACGCTCCCGATACACCAGCACTGGTGGGGGCATCGCGCAGAGAAGAAAACCCGTCTCTACATCGTCGGTATTGAGCCGCGAGACATTCCACCGATCCCTATTCGGCTTGACGAACCCACGCACGTCATTGGTGATGTTGGCCGAGCCGCAGACGGCACAAAGCGCCCAGAAGTCTCAAAAGCAGAACGCGAGCACACCCCGCCCGAACTGGCGCATTGGCTGGTTGAGCTGGCCCGCCGAACCTCTGTGCGTGAAGTGGAGGCCGCATGAAAACCTGCCGCGTCTGCGAAACCCCGTTCACGCCAAAGCTCATGGGCCAGAAGGTATGCGGCCCGCGCTGTGCGATGCGGTTTGTGAAGGCCGAGAAAAAGGCGGAAGCCGAGCGATTCAAGCAGCGAAAGGAAGCGGCCAAAAAAATCCCAGAACTCATTAAGGAGGCACAAGTTGCATTTAACGCTTTCATCCGGGCGAGGGACAAGGATCGCCCTTGTATTTGCTGTGGGCAGCCTCTTGGTTCTGGTGACGTTGGCGGAGCTTATGACTGTGGTCACTACAGATCGACGGGCAGCGCATCGCATCTTCGGTTCGATGAGCGCAACGCACACGCCCAACGCAAGGTTTGCAACCGCTGGGGGGCAGGCCGGGCCGTCGATTACCGCATTGGGCTTATTGCTCGGATTGGCCTTGCTGCTGTCGAGGCTCTGGAGTCTGACAACACGCCGCGCAAGTGGACCCGAGAAGAACTGATCGAAATCAAGCGCGAGTACCGCGCAAAACTGAAGGAGATGGAAAAAAATGGCACGTAAGAAGATCGAGTGCGGACCGCCAATTGAGCTGTCCAGCAAGTACCTGAAGGCCTACATTGACCAGAAGTGCCACATCTGCGAAGAGTGCGGAGAGAAAACCCACTGGCCGGGCGCAGAGAACAACAAGGGTGCTTACCCGGTACGCGTCAATGGCAAGTCGGTGTCTGTGCGCCGGTTGGCCTTTGAGTTGAACGGTGGTGTGCTGAAGAAGAACAGCAAGATCATCACCGAGTGCATGAATCACCGCTGCATCAACTTCAAGCTGTTGCGCCAGGTGACGATGGCCCACATTGTGCGCGAGGCGACCAAGGCCGGGAAGTTGCACACCCTGAGCATCCGAGCAAAGATCGCTGAGACCAAGCGTCACCAGGTTGGCAAGATCAGCCAGGAAGCCGCCGAGGCTATCAAGGTGGACTTTCGCCCTGCGGCCTTGGTTGGCGATGAGTACGGCATCAGCGAGTCCTACGTTCGCGCCCTGCGCCGTGGCGATGCCCGCCGGAACTATGCGCCGAGTCCGTTTGCGGGGCTGTTCCGATGAGCCGCGAGATGAGCGCCTACGGGCGAAGGATGCAGCGCCAGCCTTCAAAGGGGCTTTACAACGGTGCCGAGTGGATCAACGCCATTCAGCGATGCCGCCCCTATACCGAGGAAGTGGTGCCGGGGACCACCCAGGGCACGACCATCAGCGCGGCCATTGGCGCATTGCGTGATGTGCGTGGAGCCCTGAACAGCCTGCTAGACCATCAAGTGCTTGCTGATGACGTTCTGCCTCACGACCTGCTGGCGCATGCCATCGGCATCACTGTGATTCGCTCGCTCCAGATTTCTGGCAGCCATGAGAACCCGACCGCGCCGATCACCAGGGCCGCAAGCGATGCCTTGCGTTCTGTCCGCGCACGTTGGGAGCGAATGGGCAAGTGGGGTGTGAACGCAACCGAGCGCCAAGCCCTGATTGATGTGGTGGACGCCTACGAGGCGATCTTGCTTGCCAGCAGCCCAGCCCAGATGCAGAAGGCCCACGAAATCCGGCTTGCGTCGCTGAAAGAGCAGGGGGTTCTCGCATGAACTGCAAACCTGGTGATCTCGCAGTGGTTATTGAGGATGAAGATTTTCCAGCCAATCTAGGCGCATTTGTCGAAGTCCTGCGGCGTTGCCAAGACGTCGAGGGAGGTTGGCCGGCTTGGGAGGTTCGTCCGCTTCGCCCGGTGATGTGCTGGGATTTTCCCGGGAAGTCAAGCGGTACTGCCAGCGCGACCAAGCCGGGAGAAACCGTTCATTGGGCGGACTGCGAGCTTCGTCCTATCCGTGGCCTTGGAAATGGTGCCGATGAAGAAGCCAGGCCTTTGAGCCGCCCAATCAAGGAGGACGCATGACCTGCCGCCCCTGTGATCTTGCGGAGTCTGGATTGCTTTCTGGGCTCTACAACGCCGACTGCGACGGGTGCAAGGCCCGTTCGATTGCCAACGGTATGGACCTGTTCAACGCCCGCAAGGCTGGAGAGATGACGCCGGAGTACGTCGCCATCCTCCAAAAGGTCTGGGGCGACGACTGGGAAGCAGGCCACGAGCGCGTGAAAGCATGGGTCAAAAAGAAGGGGAAGAAATGACCAAGGACGAGATTGAAAAACTGGCGGTCGAGGCTGGGTGGCCTTTGTTTGCCATCCAGATGCTCGCTGGGACGGAGGATGAGAAGCGGCTTGAACGCTTCGCGGCCCTGGTCGCCAAAGCGGAGCGTGAGGCGTGCGCGAAGATTCTTGAAGAAATGGCAGAAAAAGCCGAGGCTGACATTGAGCCAAGTTGGGTGGGTGAATACTACTTGGAGAAAGCAGACGCCATCCGTGCGCGAGGTAACGCATGACAGATGAGCGCCCACCATCCATCCAAGAGCGGTACAGCACCGCAAGGCAGACGTCCGACCTCTCGCTTGACCCGCTTACCTCGATGAGCCCTGCGGACGTGCTGACGGCCTCTGGGTGGGCTGCTCAAGAGAACGAAGCGGCCATGCTGCTTTGGGGTGTGGTGTACCAGGGCAAGACATCGGAAAAGCTGCGCTTGGTGGAAGTGCTGGGGGACCAGCTCAACGCCAAAATGGGCAAAGATCGACGGATGAAGGGCGACGCATGGAAGATCGCTGCGGAAATGCTGGCGTGGTTTCTGCACGGCACCTGCCGGCCATGCGGTGGGTTGGGGTACGAACGGACGCCGGGGACGCCCGCACTCTCCAATCGGCTATGCAAAGTCTGCCAAGGGACCAAGCGAGCCCACTACCCACGATCAGCGGCGCACATTTGGATGGACGCCTACTTGAGTACCCTCACTGCAAAAGCTGGTGGTGAGGTGATGAAGAAACTGGCTAGGAGTATGGATCTGTGACCTGTACAAAAACCCCTTGCGCCATGAAAATTGGTGTGCTATCGTTGCCGGGTCGATAAATTCCGGGTGAGCCGGAAACAGCAAAAGTGACACAAGCGGATCGCTGGATTCGCTCGCTCAAAATTTCCGCAAAGCCACCCTTCGAGGTGGCTTTTTGCATTGGGGACTCGATGCTGACACAAGCCTATGTCCGGTCTTTGTTGCACTACAACGCAGAGACTGGTGAGTTCATCTGGATTGACCCACCGAAGAGAGGTAGGACCAGAAAGAACGGTGTCGCCGGCAGCAGGCACTCAAATGGTTACTGGCGGATAAAAACGCCGCTTGGCATCAAGTTTGCTCACCGACTGGCTTGGATACACGCGAACGGAGAGATACCTGACGGCATGACCATTGACCATATCAACGGCGACAAGGTGGATAACCGTCTTGAGAACCTGAGACTGGTGAGTCATGGCGAGAACCTGCAAAACATCAGAAAGCCAATGCGGAACAACACGAGCGGCTTTCTTGGGGTTTGCAGGTCGGGGGGAAAGTTCATGGCGACAATCAGTGTCAACGGAAAGTCGCTCAATCTTGGCAGCTTCGATAAGCCAGAGGCAGCGCACGCTGCGTATGTAGCAGCAAAGAGGCGGCTTCACGCCTGCTGCACCATCTAATCCACCCCACAAGCCTCCCATGCGGAGGCAACGAGTTCCCGCTCTGCCTAGGCATCGGGCTTAAGTCCTTGGGAGACCGAGGCCGTCCGGGTTGATCGCCGGGCGCAGTCATTCAGAAGCCCGCCCAGTGCGGGTTTCGTCGTTTCTGGCCTGCATGCAGTGAACCCCATAGCGGGGCGCATCAGGCCGCCAAAGTTCGCGGGCGCATCCAACACCTTCATCAGCTTCTCTAAGCCGAGGGATGCCGCCCGCAACCTTTTTCCCAGCGGCTCATTCGCCCGCAAGGCGGATATTGCCCATCCAGGGTCTGACGCTTCCCGGGCACAGGTCAGAGCGGATCGGGTAGCAAACCGCTGGGAACCCTTCACCCCCCCACCTGACCAGCAGCCAACCGCTGGGAGCCGAGGGGATAAGTCGGCTCGAATCCTTACCTGCATCTACGCGGGTGATTGGCAGCAGAGAACCGCAAGCGCCAGGTGGGCCAGACCAAGCCCGCTAGGTCGGATGGCGCTCCCCCTCAAGCGAACAATCCTGAAGGAACTCGCACCATGACCGGACGACCCTCAACCTTCTCTCAGGAGGTGGCAGACACCATCTGTGAGCGCATCGCAGAAGGGCAAAGCCTTCGCTCCATCCTCAAAAATGAGGGTATGCCTGCGTCAAGCACGGTGTTCAAGTGGCTGATTGACTACCCAGATTTCTCGGAGCAATACACCCGTGCGCGAGAGGCCCAAGCCGATGCGTTGTTCGATGAAATCCTGAGCATTGCCGATGACGGGTCGAACGACTCATACACGGATGAAGAGGGAAATCCACGGACTGACCACGATGTGATTGCCCGTTCCCGTCTGCGTGTGGATGCCCGCAAGTGGATGGCTGGGAAGCTGCGGCCCAAGAAGTACGGCGACAAATTGGAGTTGTCCGGTGACCCGCAGAACCCGATTCAGGTTGTGAGCCGCATTGAGCTGGTTGCGCTGGGCGGGGGGGAGTGATGGGCCAAATCTCGAATGAGGCCTTTTTCTTTGGCTTCGGCCTGACGCTTGGCTTGTTTGTTGGCTCGTGGGGCATGTTCCTCGTAATGATCTGGCGCCAGTGACAACCGCACAGATCGCGCTACCTCCTAAGCTGATTCCGGTCTTTGATGGCCGAGCAGACGTAAGAGGGGCATACGGCGGGCGGGGGTCAGGCAAGACCCGCAGCTTTGCCAAGATGGCCGCTGTGCGTGGGTACATCCATGGCATGGCTGGTGAGTCGGGAATCATCCTGTGCGCCCGCCAGTTCATGAACAGCCTGGAGGATTCTTCGCTGGAAGAGGTGAAGCGGGCGATTGAGGAAGAGCCATTCCTCGCGGCGTACTACGAGATTGGTGAGAAGTACATCCGGTCCAAGGATGGGCGGATCAACTTCACCTTTGCCGGTCTGGATCGCAACATCGCGTCCATAAAGTCCAAGGGTCGGTTGCTCTTGTGCTGGGTGGATGAGGCCGAGCCGGTGACCGATGAGGCGTGGTTGACCTTGATCCCGACCCTTCGAGAAGAGGGTGACGGTTGGTCAGCCGAACTCTGGGTGACATGGAACCCCAAGCGCAAAACGGCCCCAGTTGAGGGCCGTTTTCGTTTCAGCGACGACCCGCAGACGAAGGTGGTCGAACTCAACTGGCGAGACAACCCGAAGTTTCCGGCCAAGCTGGAGCGGGACCGCCAGCGAGACATGAAAGAGCGGCCCGACCAGTACGGCCACGTTTGGGAGGGTGAGTACGTCACGGCCATCTCGGGCGCGTACTTCGCCCAGGCCATCACGCAAGCAAAGGCCGAGCGGCGCATTGGTCGCGTGGCTGCTGACCCTCTGATGACCATTCGCTTGTATGCGGATATTGGCGGAACAGGCGCGAAGGCCGACAACTTCGTTTTCTGGGCGGCTCAGTTCATCGGGCGTGAGATTCGCGTGATCGACCACTACGAGCAGCAGGGCCAACCCATCGGGGCGCACCTGGCTTGGCTCCGGTCACGCGGCTACACACCCGACAAGGCGCAAATCTGGCTGCCTCACGACGGCGACCAACAAGACAAGGTGCATGACGTTTCGTATCGGTCGGCTTTCGAGCAGGCCGGCTACGGCGTCACCGTGATTCCGAACCAAGGCAAGGGCGCAGCAATGCTCCGTGTGGAGGCTGTGCGCCGCCTGTTCTCGTCCATGTGGATCAACGAAGAGACGACGCAAGCCGGCCTGGACGCTCTGGGTTGGTATCACGCAAAGAAAGACGAGGCCCGAGGCGTTGACCTTGGACCCGAACACGACTGGGCCAGCCACTCGGCTGACGCTTTCGGTCTGATGTGCGTGGCCTACGAGATGCCGCAGCCCTCCGCGCCGAAGCCCATCGAATACCGACGGAAGTACATCGCATGAAAAAAATGGACGACGAGACGCTGCTGTCGCACTTGAAAGCGCACGAGTCGGATGCGTCCGAGTTCGTCTGGGGTCCGCTGGCCAATGAGCGCGAGAAGTCCCTGCGCGAGTATTTCCGCCAGCCCTACGGAAACGAGGAAGAGGGCTTGTCGAAGATCGTCACGTCTGACGTTCAAGACACTGTGGAGTGGATGCTCCCCGACCTGCTGGACATTTTCACCAGCTCTGACAAGGCGGTGGTGTTTGAGCCCACCAAGGCCAACGACGTGGAAGGTGCAGCGCAGGCTACCGATGCGGTGAACTACGTGTTCCACAAGCAGAACAACGGCTTCCTGGTGCTGTACACGGCATTCAAGGATGCGCTGCTGACGAAGAACTGCGCGGTGATGTGGCGCAAAGAAAAGAAGCGCATCAAGCAGACGACCCCAGCGAACGGTGCCAGCGAGGAAATGCTGGCTTTGCTGATGGCTGAAGCTGGCGAGGATGCCGAGATCGAGCAGGCAACGCCTCTGCCCGTCCAGATGATGGATGACGGTATGGGCAACCTCGTGCCGGCTGGCCCGCAGCTCTACGACGCCCGCATCACCTCGTACAAAGAGCAGACGCGCATCAAGGTCGAGGCATTCCCTCCTGAGGAATTGCTCATCAAGCGCGATTGGACCAGCCCGCTTCTGGCCGACTGTCCCTATGTCTGCCGGGTGATGCCTGTCACGCTGTCCGACCTTCACGAGATGGGCTTCAAGGACGTGAAGCGCGAGGACATGGACGAAAGCGACGACGACGCGCTGAGTTCTGACGCCTCGTTTCGCAAGAGCCGCATCGGTGATCCTGAGCAGTCCTTCAGCGAGTCCAGCCCGACGCTGAACTCAGAGGACGATAGCCGCACCGAGGGCCTGCTGCGCATTGAATTCGTGCTGGTGGACTACGACGGCGACGGCATCAGCGAGCGCCGGTGCATCTACCGGCTGGACGACAAGATTCTGCGTAACGAGGAATGCGACCACGTTCCGATTGCGACGGCCTCGCCCATTCTGGTGTCCCATCGTTGGGATGGCATGAGCCTGGCTGAAACGGTCAGCGACCTGCAAGAACTCAAGACCGAGTTGACCCGGCAGATGGTGGACTCTGGCCGGCTGGCGAACAACCCGCGAACCAACGTGCTCACGGACGGCTCGGGCAATCCGCTGGCAAACATCGACGACCTGCTGGACTCTCGCCCTGGTGGTGTGATCCGGGTCCGCAGTCAGGACGCAGCCGTTCCCAACATCACGCCTTGGGTGGGTGGGCAGATGTTCCCCATGCTGGAGTACGTCGATTCGATGCGCGAGCAGCGCACCGGGATTTCGCGTGTGCAGCAGGGCATCGACCCGAACATCCTCAAGACCAACCGGACATTGGGTGAGGCTCGGCAGACGATGCAGCAGGCCAAGCAGCGAATCAAGCTGGTAGCCCGCATCTTCGGCGAGATTCTGCTGAAGCCTACCTTCCTCGGCATCCTCAAGTTGCTGACCGATGGCGAGATGGAAAAGCTGTCGTTCCGCTTGAATGACCGCTTCGTGGAGCTGGACCCGAACGCCTGGCACGACCAGTACGACATGTCGGTCAACGTGGGGCTGGGTACAGGTGACGCCGAGCAGCAACTGGCGATGCTGCAAGCCGTGGCGCAGTCGCAGGCGATGGCAGCTTCTAGCCCGCTGGGTGCGCTGCTCATCAAGCCCAAGCACCTCTACAACACGCAGGCCAAGATGATCGAAGCCGCAGGGTTCAAGAACGTGGGCGACTTCTGGCAAGACCCGGGCGATGGCCCGATGCCGCAGCCGCAGACCCCGCCCGATCCGAAGATTCAGTTGAAGCAGATGGACCTTCAGGCCGACGCGCAGAAGTTCCAAGCGCAAAGCCAGCTCAACCGAGAAATCGAAGAACTGCGCGTTCAAGCAAAGCAGCAAGAAACGCGCATGCAGTTGGAGCTTCAGGCGGCCAACGACCTGCGCGACTCCGAGCGGGCACAAATGCAAGCCCAGCTCAACGCCGAGCTGGAGCAAATGCGCATCGCCAGTGCTGAGGCCATCGCTCAACTGCAATCTGAGCTTGCCCGCTACAAGACCGACGCCGACAACCAGACCCGGATCACGGTTGCGCTCATCAACAAGGGCGCGTCTGCGCCTTCTGAAGTTGAGGATGAGCAGCCGGAATCGCCAGAGCCTGGCGAGCAAGAAAACCCCACTTTTGGAGCCTGATAAATGGCAACGCTGACCACCGCACTCAACACCGCCTTCACTCCTGCTGTGGGTGATTTCATCGTCCAATGCTCGTCTGGTGTTGCTGCGCTCGAGCGTCGCAACACCGCAGGCGCTGCTTGGGTGAGCGTGGGCATCGTGACCGGCAATGACGCGCCGATTGTGTCCAATCCGGTGGCTGGGGCGAGTTACCGCTTCGTGCAGGTTGGCGCTACCACCGCAGTTGTTCAAGCCGACCAGTAATGCCGACGATCAACTACCCCGGCACGCCTGGTACGGTCATCTACGGGGGCCTACCTACGCCCACTGGTGGGACGCTGCTGACCACGATCACGCTGGTGAACGACACGCTTGCCGAGCAGGCTGGCGGGTTCGTCACGCCGATGTTCGGCCAGCCTTTCGTGCAGGGCGACATTCCGTCTGGCGAGTGGCCGCAGCTTGAGACCGAGGACGGCGTGCCGGTGCCGTACACGCACTGGGGTAAGACGACGTGGCCGGATGGCTCGCTCAAGTGGCTGGGCTTTATGGCTCGCTTCCCGCAGGCCGTGCCGGCGCTGGGATCAAAGCCGTTGCGAATCAAGAGCGGCGGCGCGGTGCCGACTGCTGGTGCTCGGACGCTGTCCGATGCGACGGCTGCTGACCTGAATGTCCTGCTGACCGGCGTCACCAACCTGGCGGGTGAGTGGGGGGCCTACCTGAATGACGCCATCACGGCAGCCGATGACATCGTGACCTACGGCAGCGGCGCCGCGGGGGCGCTGTATCGCGTCGGTGGCCCGGTGAAGCAGGCCGGCAGCCCGCACGGTCAAATTTACTGCTGGACCTACTTCGCGGCCCTTCAGGATTCATTTGGGGGACTCTTGGGATTGCGCCACCTGCACCGCGTCGCGCAACCTTGGGCCGATGTGTCAACTCCGACGCCTACCCGTCGCGTGGTGAATGCGTCGCTGCGCTCTGGCACCACCGTGATCCGCACCCTGCAAGGCCACGACACGACCGAGACTGTCGGCGCGAACATCGGCATGCCGCACTACACCAGCTTCTTCACGGCTGGCACGGACGGTCGATGGGACTTTGTGCAGGGGGGCGGTAGTGCGTCGGCTGACTGCACTGTGAGGGTGCAGCACGATAAGACGTATGTGGTTAAGTCGCGCCTTGTTCCCCCGCAAGACCTAACCATTTCGGCAACAAGCAGCGCGTCGGTGGATTACTACCCGTATGGCCGCGCTGGCATGCAGCGCGACTCTGGCGGCACGGGCGAGCGCGACGATATCGGCGTGTTGACGGCTTGGTCTGCCCGCCACCTGCTGACCCAAGCCGCAGTAGATGAGCGCGTGATCCGTGCTGTTGGCCTAGCTTCTGGTGGCTGGCGGGTGGCTGCCCGCCGCTCCACCACAAAGCAGATCGTTCCGGTAACCGATCCGTCGCCGAGTTATACCGGGCTCGGGACCGTTCAGACCACGTGGCGACTGCGCCCTGGAGACACAAGCACCGGCTTTGTTACACCCTCCGATCAATCATCACTCTGGATTAGTGAATACGAGCCAAGCCACCGGGCGGCAGCGACGTATTACCCCTACCTTGTGACCGGGGAGCCTCAATACCTGGACATGCTGGTCGAGCAGTCGGCGAACCTGATTGCCAACCGCGTGGCGGGTCAGGCATCGGTGACAGTTACCAACCCAGTGACCACCACAACGATCTACAACACCGGCGATTACGGTGAGCGCGACATTGTGGTCGGGTCCACGACCTACAAAGGCGGGCACCATTTCTTTTACTACAACCTGACACGCGTCACAGCATGGGGCTGGCGGGATCTTGTTGACGCCGCCGCAATCTACCCGGACACATGCCCAAGCGGGACTGAGGTTCGCAAGTACCTGCGGGATGTTGTTTCGCAGTCCTACGCTGCAATCAACGATTACAACGGGAAGTTCGGAACTGGCTGGGCATCTCTGGGAATGATCAACTTCGACTCTCGACCGGAGTCGGCCAACCCGTGGTGCCACGCATACCTGGCGCAGTCCGTCTGCCATGCGTCGAGTATCCTGCCCAGCACGGCGGCCTCAACTCTCCGGGCCTTCATTGCGCAATTCTGGGAAAACGTCGCGGACCAACTCGACATTTCAAACGCCTTCTCGTTTGGCGCAAACCTGTACGACGGCACGCTGACGCGCACCACGACCACCGACGGGGTTCTGTTCACCCTCGGCACAACGCTCACATTCAGCACAGCGACAAACCGAGCGACGATCAGCGCGCTTGCCGGGAACAACGGCGGGTGGTCGCCAACGAACGGTGACGTGTTCGCCTTTGCCACGATCTATGACTCAGACAAGCCCTACAGTGGAATCTCGGACTTCCAGCGGCTTTACGCAGTCAACTGCTCGGGCCAAACATTCCAGTTGGCAACGACGCCGGGAGGCTCCCCGCTGACAGTCAGCGCAAACGTCACGGTCACGTCCGTGGCCGCCAGGGTGCAGAACTTCTCGCCCAACCTCTCGTTTGAGGGGCCTGTTGGCCCGCAGCAGTACATATCCAATGTGACGGCAGCCATTCGCTTCCACGCGGCTTGCGGGGACTCGGTTCCTGATGCGGTCACCGAGTCCAGCGCAAAGCTGTCAGCGGCAGCCATCTCGTTTACGGGCAACCCGAAGTACGCCCTGGCAACCTCTTTCCCGAGTTGAACATGGCCATTTTTACCGACGACTTCACCGGCGCAGATGGGCAACTGCTGACCGCGCGATCCGGCTGGACCCAGTTAGGATCAGGAACATGCCGCGCGGTTGTGAACGCTGCAAATCAGATCAAGGGCGTATCCGGCGGCGACGGGTCGACAGTCGGTGTGAGCACCGGCGGAAACAACATGTTTGCGCAGTGCACGGCGCTGTCGAACTTCGGCACCAATGACGGCTGGCCCCTCGCTGTCCGCGTCACGGATCGGAACTCCTACATCGCTGGCCGCTGGAACTCCGTTGACAGCCTTTGGGAAATCCACACCCAATTCGGGCGCGCAGGGAGTGCAGCGGGAACCTTCACCGCAGGGGCTACGGTTCGGCTTGAAATTTCCGGCGACACGGCCACCATGAAGCAAAACGGCACAACCGTCTTGACGACGACGGTGCCGACCATAACGGCAGCAAATAACGCGGCAATCTTCCTGCGTGCGGCGCACGACCCAGTTATGGACAACTGGGTATCCGGCCAAATAGGTGAGGATGTGGACGTAACCGCCCCCACGCTCACCAGCGCCACGGCCACGGCGACCAGCGCAACCACGGCGACCGGCGGCGTCACGACCGACGAGGCAGGCCCAGCGTGGGCAGTGCTGACCACCAGCAGCACGACTCCAAGCGCGGCGCAGATCAAGGCCGGCCAAAACCACCTGGGCGCAGCGGCTTCGGCCAGCGCTACGGCAACGCTGTCTGTTGGTGCGAATCCCGGCGTGTTCTCGTTCACCGGCCTGACTGGCGGAGGCACCTACTGGCCGCACGTCGTGCAAGACGACGCTGTGCCGAACACCTCGACGCCGATCACCAGCGCGAGCAGCATCACGACGCCAGCGCCGGACACGACGCCGCCGACGATGAACGGGTCGATCACGGTCGGCACCAAGACCAGCGGCAGCATCTCGATCAGCTACCCCGCAGCGTCTGACAACGTGGCCGTGACGGGCTACGAGGTGAGCACGAACGGCTCGACGTGGAGCGACAACAGCACCTCGCTTTCGTACACCTTCCTCGGCCTTTCTGCCCTGACGAGCTACACGCTGTACGTTCGGGCCTACGACGCAGCAGGGAACCGAGCAGCCACGCCACTGACGGTCACGACCAGCACGTACAGAGCCGGCGACACGGCGACCAACATCCTGGCCAACACCGGGCCGGTTGGTGGGAATCCTGCGGGCTTCCTGTACGCCTTCGCTTCGACCGTCAGCGGCACCGATTGGCTGAGCTACACCATCACCAGCGGTCCGACGCCTTCTGGCGGCACCCTGACTGCAAACCCTGACGGCACGTTCACCTATGTCGGCCCGGACGCGGCCACGATGGTGATTCAGCCCGAGGTCAACGGCGTCAACTCAGCCGAGACGATCACTGTCACGCTGTACGACCAGACGGCAGACACCACCCCTCCGGTTCTGACTGGCTCGATCACAGTCACGAGCCTGACCAGCACGGGCTACAACCTTTCGTGGCCTACTGGCACCGACAACATCGGGGTCACTGCTTACGAGTACAGCCTGAATGGCGGCTCTAGCTGGACCAGCCAGTCGGGCACTTCAGTTTCCATCACTGGCCGCACGCCGGAAACCACCGACCAAGTTCGCGTTCGCGCAAAGGACGCGGCAGGCAATGTGAGCACCCCGGCGCTGTCCACCTCGGTCACGCTGCTTGCGGCCCCTGATGTGACCGCCCCGCTGCTCACCAGCCCGACTGGTGCAAAGCTGGGTGCAAACGGAGCGGTGGGCTCTGTCTCGACCAACGAGGCGACCGGCTCGCTGTTTTGGATCACGACGATCAACGCGACCGAGACAAAGCCCGCTGTTCTGCTGGGCAGTTCTCAGCCGGTCACGGTCATTGGCATCCAGAACGTCACATCCAGCGGCCTAACCCCGCTGACGACCTATTACAACCACTTTGTGCACCGCGATGCAGTCGGCAATGAATCGCTGGTGGCTTCGTCGGCAGCGTTCACCACTGACGCAGCCGGCGCAGTCGTGACCAGCAAGTTCAACGACGGTGAGGCCATGCGAAGTTGCATGTGGCACCCCATGAAGAAAGCGATCAACGCATGAGCGACACCGATCAAGTCCGCATCGCCCGCCTGGCTGGTGATGTGTTGGAAAACGAAGCCTACAAGCTGGCGATGGCCGGGCTCAAGGAGCAGATCGTCGCCCAATGGAAGGAATGCCCCGTTCGTGATGTGGAGGGACAGCGGCTTCTTCTGCAACTCGCCAAGCTGGCCGAGAAGTTCGACGGACTTCTAAGCGGCTACATCCAGGCCGGCAAGCTCGCACAGCACCGGATCGACTTGGACAACGAACGAAACGAAAGCATGGGCGCACGAGTGATGCGCCGCGCATTCACGCGATAACGCGGAACGCTCCCCGCGATATGAGGCCACCTTCGGGTGGCCTTTTTCATTGGAGCTTATGAAAGCACTGCAATGTCACTGACCGGACAAGGCGACAACGCCCCCGAAACGATGGACGACCTCGCTGATTTCCTCGTCGATAACCCTGAGGCCGACGCATTTGAGGAAGAAGAGGGAGCAGAACCTGATGCGCCAGAAGAGGACGCAGACGAGAGCCCTGCCGAAGATGACGAAGAGTCATCGGAAGAGGACGCCGAGCAGCCAAGCTCTCGCAAAGTGAAAGTCACTGTCAAAGGCGAGGACGGTGCCGATCAAACCCTTGAGGTTGACGAGAAAGAACTCATCGCCGGTTACCAGCGCCATGCGGACTACACCCGCAAGACGCAGGAGCTGAGCAATCGGGAACGCGAGATCACGCAGGTACTGGCGAAAAAGCACGAAGAGGTGCAGAGCCATTACGTGCAGCAAGCGCAGATGGCACGCGCTGCGATTGCCCAACTCGCGGGCCTGAAGTCTCCCGATGAGATGGCAATGCTGGCCCAAACGGACCCAGCAGCATGGGTGCAAGAGCAGCAGCGCGAGCGCGCTGTGCAGGGTGTGTTGTCGCAGATCGAGCAGGGCCTCCAACGTGAGCAAGCCCAGCGCGAACAACTTGCTGAACAGAACCGCAATGCGGCGTTCAAGCAAGCGTGGGAAGTGTTGCAAGCGGAAGGTTTCGACCGTCCGAAGCTGCAAAGCCTCTACACGAAAGCCGCCGACGCCTACAAGTTCGCACCCGAAGTTCTGGAGTCACTGATGGACCCGAAGGCGGTTCTCGTGCTCCGCGATGCCATCGCTTACCGAGAGCTGAAAGCCAAGAAAGCCGAGGTCACCAAGCAGGCCGCCAAAGCGCCGCCGCTCCCGACCACGCGCCAATCCGTGCCACGCAACGAGCAGCGCCTGAAGACCCTTAACAACCGCTTTGCATCCGGCAAGGCCAAGTTGGGCGATCTCGCTGCCTTCCTCGAAAACACCTGAATCTGGAGCCCTAAATGGCAATCCCTACCAATACCTATACCCGCGTCACCGCTGGCACCAACGTCCGCGAAGACCTGATCGACAAGATCACCATGACCAACCCGGAGCAAACTCCGGTCATCTCTGCATCCGGCACCGCCACCGCTGAGAACACGTTCCACGAGTGGCAGCGTGACGCCCTGCGCGCGCCCGACAAGGACAACGCTGCCTTGGACGGTGATGACGCCGTGGCCACCGCCAAGACCCCGCCCTCGCGTGTTGCCAACACCTGCCAAATCTTCGATGACGTGATCCAGGTCTCTGGCCGCGCCGAGAAGGTGAAGAAGGCTGGCATGAAGTCCGCGCTGGCCTACCACAAGGCCAAGGCGTACAAGGAACTCCAGCGCGACATGGAAGCCGCTGTGCTGTCCAAGAACGTGGCTGTGGCCGACAACGGCACCAACGCCGGCAAGCTGGCTGGTCTGGGCCGCCTGATCTACACCAACGCCCTGCACGGTGGTTCTGGTGCCACCCCGGCCCACACCTCGGGCGCTGCCACCACGGCCCTGACCGCTGGCACCAACCGCACGTTCACCGAAGCCCTGCTCAAGACCGCTGTGCAGCAGACCTACACCACCTGCGGCGAAACCCCGCCCCAAGTGGTCATGTCGCCCGCTCACAAGGTGCTGTTCTCGGCCTTCACCGGCATCGCGGCCAATCGCCACAACGTGCAGGGCGCCAAGCAAGGCAAGATCATCGGCGGCGCTGATGTGTACGTGTCGGACTTCGGCAGCCTCGAAGTGGTCCCGCACTACATCATGGCCGGCGCTGACTACGTTCTGGGCCTGAACACGGACTACATCGACATTGCGTACCTGCGCGGTTTCCAATCCTCGCCCCTGGCGAAGACCGGCGACAGCATCAAGGAGCAAGTGTTGGTCGATGCCACCCTGCGCGTGCGCTCGGAAGTGGCCCAGTTCAAAATCGACAACCTTGTCCCCTGATCGGTGACCTAACTTAACGGTCTACCACTCAAACCAAGGCCCCCGCTAACCCCGGGGGCCTTTTTCATGGGCGAACGAGATGGAAAAAGGCTACACAGAGAGCGTCACGATTGACGAAGGCGTCAACGAATACGGCGTTCGGACTCAGTTCCACTTTGAAAGCGACGGCGGCTTGGTGCTGCAAAAGACCTTCGACGCTGAGCCGATCCTGCGGGAAGCCGCACAGGCCCGCCAGCAGACCGAGGGCAAGCGCTGGGGTGAAGGCCGCATTGTGGGGACCATCGACCCGGTTTCCTACGCCCGAATCAGCCAGATCAAAGACCGAGCAGAACGCGACAAGGCCATCCTCGATTACTTCCGTGAGCGGCCTGCTTTCGTGAAGTTTGACGGCTACTACAAAACGCTGTTCGGCACCAGGAAGTAAGCATGGCCCTGTCGAACTACACCGAGCTTCAGGCGAGCATTGCCAATTGGCTCTCGCGCTCCGACCTTGGGGCCGTCATCCCCGACTTCATCGCTCTGGCCGAGGCGGACATTGCCGACGATGTGCGCATTCGCCCGACCGTCACGACGCTGACCAGCATTGCCGGCCAGGACTACGTGACCTTGCCCGCTGATTGGCTGGAGTTCGTCTACATCAAGTACCAAGGCGAGCCGCTGGAGTACGCGCCGCCCGATGTGATCCGGTCGCAAAGCGATTGGACCGGCAAGCCGCGTCAGTACAGCATCGAAGGCCGTCGCCTGCTGCTGAACCCGACCCAGCTTGACCCGATCACCTTGGATGCGAGCTACCACGCCCGCATTCCGGCGCTGTCTGTCACGCCGACCAATTGGCTTTTGACCGAGAACCCGAGCGTCTACCTGTGGCGCTCGCTGGTGCATGCCGGCATCTTCGTGCAGGACGACGCCATCGCAACGCGCTTTGATGCTCTGTACAAGGCCACGGTGCAGAGCCTGACGGGCAAAGACCAGAAGTCCAACAGCAGCGGCTCACCGTTGAGGATTCGTGCGCGATGACCCCGATTGCCGGCTTTGCTCCTGACGCAGAACTGACCACGCCGGGGGTTCTGGCTGACTGCTCCAACCTTGTGCCCACACTGAATGGCATGGAGGGCGGGCCTACGGCTGTCACGCCCTCTGGTGTGCCTGCTCTGGCTGCTGCCTGCCAAGGTGCTGCTGTGGTCACGAAGCTGGACAACTCGCGCCGCGTGATCGCTGGGACTCAGACCAAGATTTACGAGCTCTCAGGTGGTGTGTGGACCGACCGGACCCGCACCACTGGCGGCGACTACACCGGGGGCACTGAGTCGGCATGGTCGATCACCCAGTTCGGTGACGCTACGCTGATGGCGAACCGCGCCGATGTGATCCAGAGGTCCACGACTGCGGGGTTTGCCGACATTGCCGGCGCCCCCAAGGCTGAGATTGTGTTCTCGGTCGGCTCCTTCGTGATGGCCCTGAACACCAACGATGGCGCAGAAAAGCCGGACGGCTGGCACTGCTGCGCGGCCTTTGATGACACCTCATGGACTCCAAGCACGACCACGCAAGCCAACTCTGGCCGTCTGGTGTCCACGCCTGGTCCTTTGACTGCTGGTGCCCGCTTGGGTGAGTACGCAGTGGCCTACAAAGGACGATCGATCTACCTTGGGCAGTACGTTGGCGCTCCTGTGGTCTGGGACTGGACGCAAGTCTCTGGCGGCAATGCCGGATGCGTGGGCAAGAACGCGCTCTGTGACGTTGACGGGGTGCATTTCTTCGTCGGCGAGGACAACTTTTGGCTCTTCGATGGCTCGCGCCCTGTGCCGATTGCCGATGGTGTTTTGCGTGAGTGGTTCTCGCTGGAGTGCAATCAGGCCTTCAAGTACAAAACTGTCTGCGCCTACGACCGCCCCACCAATCGGGTACTGATCTTCTACCCATCGAGGGCTTCTAGCTCGCTGGACTCCTGTCTGGTGTACCACGTCAAATCCAAGCGCTGGGGCAGGGCCAATCGGTCGATTCAAGCGGCCCTTGAATACGTGTCGTCTGGACTGACCTTTGACACTCTTTCGACGGTCAGTGCGACGATGGACGGCCTGCCTGATGTGGGCTTTGAGTCGCCTTTTTGGTCTGCTGGTGGCCGGGCCTTCTCGGTGTTCAACACCTCCAACCAGTTGCAGTCTCTGACCGGCGCGTCGGATGCTTCCAGCTTTGAGACCGGCGACGTTGGCGACGATGACGCCATGTTGTTGTTGCAGGGCATTCGCATCCGCTACAAGCAGGCCCCGACCTCTGCGACCGTGCAGACCCGGCACAAGAAAAACAGCGGCGAGACCTACACCGATGGGCCTTCAGGCGTCTTGGCTGACGGCAAGTTTGATGTGCTGATTTCCGACCGCTGGCACCGGGCACAAGTCTCGTTTGTGGGGCCTGTGCACATCACGCACATCAACGCGGTTTCCAAAGTGGTGGGCCGGCGATGAAGCTCAACACCACCCCGCGCCTGGGTCAGGTTGACCCGAGTCTGTTGCGCGAATTCCGCGAACACGCCAACCAGGTCAACGCCTTGAGCGAGGGTCGAATCTTCGCCTCGTACAACGCCCATCCAGCAGCTCCGACGACGGGTGCCTACACGGTGGGAGACATTGTGCGAAACAGCGCCCCGACTGAGCTTGGCACGGCTGGCTCGAAGTACGTCATCTTTGGGTGGATGTGCAACAGCGCCTCCCCGCTGACTTTCCTGCAACTTCGTTTTCTGACGGGGAACTGATGAAGATCAATTGGCTGGATCGTCGCATAGCTCACCCGGGCCCCTACCTGGCGTTGTGCCTGACTGAAGGCGAGTTCATTGCGGCCATGCGTGACTGCAACATCAAGAACCCGCCTGACTGGATCAAGACGGAGGTCGCCCAAGCAACGGTTCATCACTTGTCAAACGCAGAAGGTGGGCTAGTGTGCGTGGTCTGCCTGCGCGAATGGGAAGGGCGAAACCCGATCGAGGTTGCCGGTCTGCTCGTGCATGAGGCGGTCCATGCTTGGCAGGAATACGCGGAGCGCATTGGTGAGCACGCCCCGGGCAGGGAGCAAGAGGCCTATGCCGTCCAGTCCATTGCCCAAGAGCTGATGGCCGAGTTTGCGCGAAGGATGGGCAACTGATGCAGCTTGTACCCATTGACCAGCGGTTCATTGACGCCGCTTGGCGGGACGGTGCGCATGTGCTGAAAGAAGCCTGCGACCAATCGGGCGGCGAGATCACCGGCGACCAGCTCAAGATGATTCTGAGTCGCGGTGAGCGCACCCTGATCCGCATGGACGACGAGGGAAAGACGGTCGGCTGGGGGGTGGTGAGGGTCGATCAGCTCCCCAACTGTCGGGCCTTGCACATCACCGACCTCGTAGCCCACGGCGCTCAGTTTGAGCGCTTTTTTTCGTCCATCAAAGACATGGCTGCATCGCTCGGGTGCTCCCGGGTTCGATGCGCCGCAAAACCCGCGCAAGAACGGCTGTACCGAATGCGCTGTGACTTCAAACCTGTCTATTCCATCTTGGAGGTGGTGTTGTGAACATCAGCAAACGACAACTTTACGCAGCCGGCGAGCCTCTTGGCGACGGCGCAACCCGCAAGAAACCCGGTGGCCGCATCTTTGGTGGCGGTGGTGGCGGTGGGGGCGAATCCCGCACCATCCAGAACATCCCGGACGAGCTGAAACCGCTGGCGTCCAAGTACGCCAGCGACGCGATCAACCTCAGCAACCAGGCGTACACGCCGTACACCGGCCAGCGCTTCGCGGGTCTCAACAACACGCAGCAGCAAGGTCTCGATGCGATCACTCAGCGGGCCACGCAAGGATCGGCCACGGTGAACAACGCAGAAGGCCAACTGAACCAGATCATTGCTGGGGGCAACACGAACCCCTACCTTGATTCGATGGTCAGCCGTGCTCAAGACTCGGTGCGCAGCCAGTTCAACACCGGGGCGGTGAACTCTGGCTCTTTCGGCAATGCTGGGCTCACGGAACAGTTTCAGAAGGGCTTGGGAGACGTTGCAACGCAGATCTACGGCCAAGCCTACGACGGCGACCGCGCACGGCAGATGCAGGGCATCGGCATGGCGCAGCAGTTCGGCAACCAGGCGTACCAAGACGCCAGCCAGTTGCTCAACGCCGGCCAGTTGATGCAGGACCAGCAGCAGCAGGGCTTGGACTTCGGGTATCAGCAGTTCCAAGAGCAGCAGAACGATCCGTACCGAAAGTTGGCGGCCATGTCTGGTGTGTTCGGCTCGTTCCCCGGCCAAAGCTCGACCACGACCCAAAGCGGTGGAGGCAAGTGATGTTTGACCCAATCACTCTCGGTCTGATCGGCGCTGCCGTTGGTGGCCTGACCAGTAAGAAGCCGCTCAAAGGCGCATTGATGGGCGGCGCTCTCGGTGCTGGTGGTGGCCTTTTGGCTGGTGCGGGCGCTGGTGGTACTGCTGGCCTGCTGGGCAACCCCATGACGGCGGCCAGCTACGGAACGGGTCTAGGCACCCAGCAAACCGCCATGCTCGCCGCTCAAGAGGCCGGCATGGGCTCGATGCCCATTGCAGGCAGCATGTTTGGCACGGCTGGCGAAACGCTCAAAACTGTCAAGCCTTTCATGGATGCCGCAGGTACGGGCGTTCAGGTTGCCGGTGCACTGAACCAACCGGACAGCCTGCCGCCCCCGCCCCAGCTTCCCCAGCAGATGGGCGCACAGACCCTCACAGCCATTGCCCAGCAGCAACCGCAGGCCGGCATTGAGCAGGAAGCGGAAATGCGCCGCCGTCGTCGTCTTGGTCTTCTCGGAGGTGTCGCATGAAGGGTCTTTTGGATTACATCGGAACCCCTGAAGGTCAAGGCCTTCTCTCTGCCGCCTTCGGTGGCTTGGCCGGCGCTCGACGTGGGCAGCCACTGAACAGCATTGGTCGGGCTGGCTTGGCTGGTCTGGCTGGGTATTCGCAGGCGCAGGACCGCATTGGCGAGGCCGAAACCCGAGCGCAGAACAACGAGCTGCGCCAACTTCAGGTCGGCCAGTACAAGCGCCAAATGAGCGAGGCCGAGGCCGCAGCGGCTGAGAAGGCTCGCATTGATGGCCTACTGCGCAACGCTTACGCGCCCGTCTCTGGCACTGACGCCAACGCCCGCACCGGCATCGTCGGCCCGCGTCCTGAAGCCGCAGAGGCTATCGGGTCCACGCCTCAGATCAACTTCCAGCAGCTTCTCGCGCAGGGTGTGCCGTTTGCCCGCGTGAAGGAGCTGGCCGACTCGCAAACGCTTGGCCGCACAGAGGTTGCCAGGACCATGAAGGGAATCGGGCCTGATGGTCGCGAGTACGAATACCAGGTGGACAAGTTTGGCCAGCGCGTCGGTGATGGCTTGGCCCAGTACCGCGCACCGCTCCAGGCTGACACAGGCGGGGCCGTGCAGTTCCTCGACCCGTACACGCAAAAGCCGGTTTCGTCGCTGACCAAAACCATGTCCCCGGGTGAGAAGGCTTCCAACTCGTTGGGTTGGGCAAACAACGCGGTGGCCCGTCAGCGGCTGGCACTTGACCAAAACGGCTACACGTTCAATGCCGACTTGGGCGGGTATGTGCCGAAAGCCCCGGGTGGCCAATTTGTTCCGCTGCAAGACGGTCCGTCGGCGGGCGAAGTCAAACTCACCGAGGGCGAGAGCAAGGGCACGCTCTACCTCGGCCAGATGCGTTCGGCCACCAACGTGCTGAACCAACTCACCAACGATGGCAAAGACGCATCGCCTACGTCTGTTGCAGCGGCTGGCAGTATTTGGGCTCGCCCCTTCTCGTCACAGTCCGCACAGCAGATCGCGCAGGCGCAAAACCAATGGTCGGAAGCCTTCCTTCGTGCAAAGACTGGCGCAGCAGCAACGCCGGGGGAAGTTGAGTTGAACAACAAGACGTTCTTCCCGCAGATCGGCGAGGGTCAAGATGTGATCGAGCAGAAGCGGCTCGCACGGCTTCAGGCCGAGCGAGACATGGAGGCGGCGGCTGGTCGTGGCAAGTCGCGCATTCCTGCTGTGACACTGATCAAGAACAAGGGCGCAGACCTAAAAGGCGTTCCGGCTGACATTGCCAACATCCTTAACCAGTACTGACCATGGACCAAGAACGCCTATACGACGCACTGCGCAAGGCGCACCAGGCCGGCGATACGGAGTCAGCAAAGAAGCTCGCCGACTACATCCGAAGCCAAGGGCCGGCTCCTGCTCAACCAGAAAAGCCGTTTGTGGTGAAGGCGGGGGAAGCCATCAACGACATTCCTCGTCAGATTGGATTGACCGCCCGCTATGCGCTGGAAGGTCCGGCGCAGGCCGCGCAGATCGTCACCGAGCCTGTTCGGCAGTTGATTACCGACCCTCTGTCGCGGATGTTTGGTAGCCAAACTCGCGGCAAGCCGCTGGGCCAGGTTGCCACAGACCTTGCGGATTCCATCGGCCTGCCGAAGCCGCAAAGCGCTACCGAGCGCGTGGTGGGCGACGCCACCCGCATGGGCTTCGGTGCTGCGGTCCCTGTCGGTGTTGGCCGGCTTGCACAGACAACCTCTACCGGAGTCGGCCAGCAAGTTGCCAAGGCTGTAGCAGCCAACCCAATGTCTCAGATCAGCGCCGGCGCTGGTGCCGGCTTCGGTTCTGGTGCTTCTCGGGAGGCTGGTGGCAACGAGGTTGCCCAAGTCGTCGGTGGGGCGCTCGGCGCAGTCGCTGGGGGTTTTGCGCCTGGTGCTATCGAATCGGTCGCCAAGCGCATCAGCGCCATGCGGGCAAGCCCGATGCAGCTTGAAGGCAAGATCACGGTTGCGCTTCAAGAGTCGGGCGTTGACTTCGCCCAACTCCCGCGAAACATCCGTGAGGGGCTTTTGTCGGACGTGCGCCGGGCTATGTCCGCAGGCGATGAGGTAAGCCCTGCCGCGCTTCGTCGTTTGGCTGACTTCCGAATCACCAACACGACCCCGACGCGGGGCATGGTCACGCTTGATCCGGTGCAGATCACGCGAGAGCAGAACCTCGCCAAGATGGGGGCGAACTCTCCCGATGGGACTCTGCAAGGATTGGCCCGGGTGCAGAACCAAAACAACACCCGACTGATCGACAACCTGAACGCGCTCGGGGCCAATCAGGGCGATACCCTGACGGCTGGTGAGACGGTCACGTCTACGATCCTTGGCCGTCAAGCCGCTTTGCGCAACGCAGAGCAAGCCGCATGGGATGCCGCGAAAGGTAGCCCCGGATACCGCATGCCGGTTTCTGGCCGTGTCTTGAGTGACATCAATGGTGCGCTCGGTGATGAGGGGTTGATGCCTTTCATGAATCCGACCATCAGCAAGTACATGGAGGCATTCCAAACCGGACAGCAGCCGTTCACCCCGCAGGCGTATCGCAACCTGCAATCCATGCTCTCGCGCGAGGTGGCAAAGGGTGGAAACGAGGGCGCGGCGGCGAGTCTTGCGCAGCGCATCTTGGCGCAGGCCGACATTGCACCCGCTGGCTTTGCTGACGCTCAGAATGCACTCGTTACGCAAGGCACAGCCGCAGGCATGCGGGCCGTCGATGGTGCAGCAGACGACGCCATCAGCGCAGTCAATCAGGCCCGACGAGCGACCCGGCAGGCATACGCATTTGAGGAATCATCGCCTTTGGTGCGCAGCGTCTTGTCTGAAGGCGCAACCAGCGACCCGCAACGCATTGCCCAGCGGTTCATCATCAACGGCACGGCCAATGAGGCGCAAGACGTTCTCAACCAAGTCGGGCCGCAAGGCTCTGTGGTGGTCAAGAATGCGGTCCTGTCTCACCTGAAGTCGGCGGCTTTGAGTGACGCCTCCGATGAGGTGGGGAAGTTCAGCCAATCGGCCTTTAACAAGGCGCTGAACAAGATCGGGGAGCGCAAGCTGTCTCTGATCTTCACGCCTGAAGAGTTGACCACGCTGAGGGCCAATGGCCGGGTTGCAAGCTACATGCAGGTTCAGCCGGTCGGGTCTGCTGTGAACAACAGCAACTCAGGCGCTCTGCTGGCACAGAAGGCCAATGAGTGGTTGTCGATGGTGCCGATTGCCGGGCCGCTGATTGCGCCGCCGATCAAAAGCATTGGCATCAATCTGGCCCAGCGTCAGGCGCAAAACGTGGTGCCTTCGCTGCTGACGCCTACGCCTCGCGCACTTGGCCCGGGGTTGCTTGGTCCCGGTGTTGCTGTTGGCGGCTTACTTGCCGCGCCAGGACCAGATCGCCCATAGGACACACAAACCGATGACCCAGCCCACGACGCCGGGGTCAATGTTTCCAAACATCTAGATCACCCTTCCCCATGAAGCCCGCCCAGTGCGGGCTTTCTTTTTGGAGCATAGCTTATGCCAGTGCCACTTAATATTTCCGATCTGTCCACGACACCCGGCTCAAACTCTCCTGCTGGGTCTGAGTCGCCCGCGTTGATGGATGACTACCTGAGAACAGCGTTTGCGTTCATCAAGCAAGTGTCGGACACCAAGTTGGATGCGTCCAGCGGGGTTGCGCTGACGGGGAACCAGACGATTGCAGGCACCAAGACTTTCAGCAGCCCGATTGCTGGCTCTGTGACTGGCACCGCTGCCAACGTCACCGGGGCCGTCGCCATTGCTAATGGTGGAACCGGGCAGACCACAGCGGCGGGCGCTTTCAATGCGATCAAGCAGGCCGCAACAGAAGCGGCAACGGGTGTGGTGGAGCTTGCCACCACTGCCGAGGCGCAGGCGGCGACAGACGCTACTCGGGCGCTCACGCCGGCCCGGCTCAAAGACGCGCAGATTCAGGGCGCAACGCCGGTTTCTGCCTCTGGTGCGGCAGTTGATTTCACCGGAATCCCATCTTGGGCCAAACGGGTGCTGATGGTGGTTCAGGCGGGGAGTTTTTCCGGTGCGGGCGCTCTGCGGATGCAGGTTGGCCCGAGCACGGGTGTTGCCACCTCGGGCTACTCCGGCAGCAACAGCATCATCACCGCGGGCGTTGCCTCGTCTTTGAGTAGCAGTGGTTTCGAACTGGGCGCGGCATCGGCCACCAATGTGTTCAGTGGCATCTTGGAGCTGGTCAAGGTCACAGGGAATGTATGGGTCGGCAGGGGCGTGTTCTCCCTTGGTGACACGGCCGCGACACTGACTTGCGCGGGCTTTGTGAGCCTTCCGGGCGCTCTCGACAGGGTTCGCTTCACCAGTACCACGGGCGTCAATTTCGACGGTGGTGTTGTCAACGTGTTCTGGGAGTGACCATGCAAGTGATCGAAGTAAACCTGAAAACCGGCGAAGTTGTCAGCCGCGAAATGGCTCCCGGGGAGCAAGCCTCTTTTTCGCCTGTTGCCCCTCCTTCCTCTGTGACCATGCGCCAGGCCCGCCTAGCCCTGCTGGGTGCTGGCCTGCTGGATGCGGTAGAGGCGGCAATTGCTGCGATGACTGACGCCACCCAGCGCCGAGCCGCTGAGATCGAATGGGAGTACGCCCAGACGGTAGACCGCAATAGCCCATTCACGCAGCAACTCGCCTCTGGTCTTGGCCTGACCTCCGAGCAACTGGATAGCTTGTTCACGCAGGCCGCAGCGCTGTGATTCTGACGGTCATCACCGCCATCACTTACCCGGTCGTCATTCAGTACAAGCGCGGAGGGCTGTGGCAAGTCCTTGCCCCGTTCGCTGCTCTTGTCCTGCTGATTGATGCGCTGGCTTCCTATACCGAGTGGACGCTGATCTTTGGCCTTCCTGAAAAGGGGGACCACACGATCACGCATCGCATCCGCTCGATGCACTACGACGAGGCCCATTCCCGGCGTGAGCTTGCGCGTCTGGTCCAGGTCTATCTCGATGCCTGTGAACCTGACGGAAAGCACTGACCGATGAACTGCCTAGCCGCCCTCGTAATCGTCGCCATCAACCTGCTGATCCCGGCCATCGCCTACGCTCAGTCTGAGTTGAAAAGCCCGCTGTCGTACTCGCTCAGGGAGTACGGAGTGATTCTTGGGATCGCATTGCTGGGCGGGCTTGCCAGTTGGTACAGCAGGGTCAGGAAGGGGGAGACGGATATGCTCAACTTTTCGTCTCTGATTGGTGAGCTGGCAATCTCCGCGTTTGCTGGCCTCATCTCTTTCTGGATATGCGAGTCACTGGACTTGAGCCCGCTTATCACTGCTGCTGTTGCGGGCATGGCAGGGCATGCGGGTGGAAACGGGATCAGTTGGCTGGAGAGGTTGGGTAAGAACTACGCCGAGCGCCGTATGGGTGTTTCGGGGAGGGATGCGCCATGAACTTCGACCAGGCATTTCACCGGCTACTAGGCCATGAGGGCGCGCACAGCAACCACCCCTCAGACCCCGGCGGCGAGACCATGTGGGGGGTGACCATCAAAGTGGCACGGGCGCATGGCTACAACGGGCCAATGGCCGAGCTTCCTGTGAACACTGCAAAAGCCATCTACCGCGATCTCTACTGGGACGCGGTGAGGGCCGACGAGATGCCCGCAGCTGTTCGCTATCCGCTATTTGATGCGGCGGTGAACTCCGGTGTTCGGCAGTCCGTGAAGTGGCTTCAATCGGCCATCGGTGCATCGGTTGATGGTGCCATCGGCCCGCAAACCATGCGCCTGGTCAACGAAGCCAACCCTGACAAGGTGGTGCGCAAGATGGTCGGGGAACGGCTGCGCTTCATGGCCGGCCTATCCACCTGGCCCGCTTTCTCGCGTGGCTGGACCCGCCGACTTGCTGACATTCTGGAGGCAGCATGAACCCTTTGCTTTTGGGCTCAGTCTTTGAGCTTGGCGGGAAGATCATCGACCGCCTGTTTCCAGACCCGGCACAGAAGGCGCAGGCCGAGCTGGAGCTGCTGAAACTAACCCAATCCGGCGACCTGCAAACCACCCTGGCGCAGTTGGAGATCAACGCGAAAGAAGCGGCGCACCCGTCTGTGTTCGTGGCCGGGTGGCGGCCATTCGTAGGGTGGTCTTGCGGCGTCGGATTGGTCTACGCCACGGTTGGGCACAACCTGCTTGTGTGGCTGGCTCAGGCAAAAGGCTGGCCCGCGCCTCCCGCTGTTGATGCTGACTTGCTGGTCTACACCCTTGGCGGCCTTCTTGGCATCGGTGGTTTGCGCACCTTGGAGAAGGTCAAAGGCGTGTCTAAGTGAGCATCCGCTTACTGTGATAGCCGGTCAGGTTTCCGAGGCTCAAAGCGGAAAGCGTGGCGGAACGATAGCGGAAACGATCCCTTTTTGTCAGTAGCCACTAGCGCTGAAACGCTTGTGTTTACTGGTGCCGGAGGCCGGAATCGAACCGGCACGTTGTTTCCAACGGCAGATTTTGAATCTGCTGCGTCTACCAATTTCGCCACTCCGGCAGGAGGGGAAGTTCGAAATTATGGCACAGTGCCAGCATGAACTACCCGACCATTGAGGACGCCATCGGCCTTACGCCCCTGGTGGCATTGCAACGAATCGGCGCTGCTGATAACGCGCGCCGTGGCAACGTGATTCTGGGCAAGCTCGAAGGCAACAACCCGGCGGGCTCCGTGAAAGACCGACCGGCGCTGTCGATGATCCGCCGCGCCGAAGAGCGCGGCACCATCAAGCCCGGCGACACCCTGATCGAGGCCACTTCTGGCAACACCGGCATCGCGCTGGCCATGGCCGCCGCGATCAAGGGCTACCGCATGGTGCTGATCATGCCGGAGGACTTGTCCATCGAGCGCGCCCAGACCATGAAGGCATTCGGCGCCGAACTCATCCTGACCCCCAAGAGTGGCGGCATGGAGTTCGCGCGCGACCTGGCCGACAAGATGGTGTCAGAGGGCAAGGGCGTGATGCTCGACCAATTCGCCAACCCCGACAACCCCCGCATCCATTACGAAACCACCGGCCCCGAGCTGTGGGAGCAGACCGGCGGGCGCATCACCCACTTCGTCAGCGCCATGGGCACCACCGGCACCATCACCGGCGTCTCGCGCTTTCTGAAAGAGAAGAACCCGGCGATCCAGATCATCGGTGCCCAGCCCAGCGAGGGCTCGCGCATTCCGGGCATCCGCAAGTGGCCGCAAGAGTATCTGCCCAAGATCTACGACCCCAGCGCCGTGGACCAACTGGTCTATGTGGACCAGTCCGAGGCAGAAGAGATGGCCCGACGCCTGGCCCGGGAAGAGGGCATCTTCGCCGGCATCTCGGCCGCGGGCGCCTGCTGGGTGGCCCAGCAGATCGCGGCCCAGGTGGAGAACGCCACCATCGCCTTCGTGGTCTGCGACCGGGGCGACCGCTACCTGTCCACCGGCGTCTTCCCGGCCTGAGCGGCGCCGCGCATGTCCAGCGCCTACCGCTTCTGCCCATCCTGCGCCTCACCGCTGGAACTGCGAGCCCAGGCCGAGGACAGCGGCATGGTGCAGCGTTTGCGCTGCACCGACTGCGACTTCACGCACTGGAACAACCCCACGCCAGTGCTGGCGGCCATCATTGAGCGCAATGGCGAGCTGCTGCTGGCGCGCAACGCTGCCTGGCCCGGCCGATTTTTCGGCCTCATCACCGGCTTCATGGAAGCGGGCGAATCGCCAGAAGACGGCATCCGCCGCGAAATTGCCGAGGAAACGGCGCTGCAGACCCAGTCCCTGAGCCTGGTGGCGGTGCACGATTTCCAGCGCATGAACCAGGTGATCATCACTTACCACGCGGTGGTCACCGGCGAGGTGTCTCTTTCGCCTGAATTGGTTGAGTACAAATGGCTTGCACCCAATCAAGTGCGCTGTTGGCGAGCGGGCACAGGCTTGGCCCTGGCGTCGTGGCTTAGGTCACGCGGCATCGAGCCCATCTTTCTGGACGATGCGCGACCCGCCTCGGGCGCATAGAATCGAACGACTTTTGAGAACTTTTTGCCATGACCGCTGACCAAGAACTCGACGCGCGGGGCCTGAACTGCCCCTTGCCCATTCTCAAGGCCAAGAAGGCCCTGGCCAACATGAGCAGTGGCCAGACGCTCAAGGTGATCGCCACCGACGCGGGCTCGGTGCGCGACTTCCAGGCCTTCGCCAAGCAGACCGGCAACGACCTGGTGGGTCAGGAGACGGTGGGCAGCGAGTTCATCAGCGTGCTGCGTCGGCGCTGAGCATTCAAGGTCTGGGTGCCATGGAAGTCCTGCTGGTCGATCCCCTGGTTCCCGAGGCCCTGGCGTGGCTGCAGGAGCGCCACGTCGTCACGTATTTGCCCGAGTTGGGCGATGACCCGCAGGCACTGCGCAAGGCGATAGCGCCTTGTCGCGCCCTCGTGTTGCCGCCGCACGTGGTGGTGTCGCGCGAGTTTCTGGAACACGCCCCCAAGCTAGAGGTCATTGCCCGGTTGCAGGCCTCGGCCGACAACACCGACCTGGACGCCTGCGCCCGCCGCAACATCAAGGTGCTGCAGGCACGCAGCGCCACGCTGCGCTCCAACGCCGAGTATTTGTTGTACGGCTTGTTGATGCTGTATCGCCGCGGCATGGTCAGTGCCCTGCTGGGGCGCCGCCTGAGCCAGGTTCGCATGGGCCGTGAACTGGGTGGCAGCACCATTGGCCTGCTGGGCCTGGCACCGGTGGCGCACACGCTGGCGCCCATGCTGCGTTGCCTGGGCGTTCGCCTGCTGGGCTACGACCCGGCAGTGCACCACGCGGCCGATCTCTGGAAGCAGTTGCAGGTGGAGCCGGTGCCGGTGGACGAGTTGCTGGCCCAGTCAGACGCCATTTCGCTGCAGATGGTCTATGCCTCGCGCTTCAAGGGTTTCATCAACGAGCGCCTGCTGAACTACTGCAAGCCCGGCCAGTTGTGGGTGGGCGTGAGCCGCAGCGCTTTGTTCGAGCCCGAAGCCCTGGCCCTGGCCTTGTGCGATGGCCGCATCGACGCCTGCTTGCTGGACGGCGCGAACCCGCAATTCGTGGCACCGGGCTCGCCGCTGCACGGCATTCCCAACTTGCACCTCACGCCGCGTTTGGGCTCGCACACCCGCGAGGCCAAGCTGCGTTCCAGCTGGTACGTGGCCCACCGCATTCACGAATGTTTGACGCCGTCCGAGGCCCGCCGCGAGGCGGCGAACAGCGACTTTTCGGTGTTTGACCCGGCGTTCGACGACTCGGTGCCGATGGACCCGCAGACCATCACGCCCTCGCAGTGGGGCGGTCTGTCGGCGCTGCGGCGCTGAGTTCGCTCCCTCAGCGACTGTCGTCGCCACCAAGCAAAACGCCCCGGTCACCCGGGGCGTTTGCATTAGGGTAGCGCCGATCAGGCGCCCAGGCGGGCGAGTTGTTCGCGCACCTTCTGCAGCGTGGCGCCGAAGTCGGCCACGCGCTTCTTCTCTTGCTCGATCACGGCGGCCGGTGCACGGGCCACGAAGGACTCGTTGCCCAGCTTGCCTTGGGCCTTGGCGATTTCGCCTTCCAGGCGGGTGGCTTCCTTGGCCAGGCGGGCCTTCTCCGCCGCCACGTCGATTTCCATGTAGAGGCACAGGCGAACATCGCCTACCACCGCCACGGGAGCGGATTGCGCGGCGGCGGCCCAGCTGGCCTCGTCATCGAACACCTTCACCTCGCTGAGCTTGGCCAGGGCCTGCAGCACGGGGGCGGCGTTGCGCATGAAGGCGGCGTCGCCCACGGCGTACAGCGGCAGGCGGGTGGCGGGCGAGGTGCCCAGCTCGCCGCGCAGGGTGCGGCAGGCGTCCACCAGCGACTTCAGCCGCGCCACGTGCGCCTCGGCGGCCTCGTCGATGCGCTCGGGTTGGCTTACCGGGTAGGCGGCCACGCTCACCGAATCGCCCGAGCGGCCGGCCACTGGGGCCACCTTCTGCCACAGCTCTTCGGTGATGAAAGGGATGATGGGGTGGGCCAGGCGCAGCAGGGTTTCCAGCGTGCGGATCAGGGTGCGGCGGGTCGCGCGCTGCTGCGCGGCGTCACCGGTGTTGATCTGCACCTTGGCGATTTCCAGGTACCAGTCGCAGAACTCGTTCCAGACGAAGTCGTAAATGGCATTGGCGACAAAGTCCAGGCGGTACTCGGCGAAGCCCTTGGCCACCTCGGCTTCCACGCGCTGCAGGGCAGACACGATCCAGCGGTCGGCCTGGCTGAAGCTCAGGTAGCCGTGGAAGGGCTGGCCCACGGCGCATTCGTCCTTGGTGTGTTCTTTGAGGCCGCAGTCGTGGCCTTCGCAGTTCATCAGCACGAAACGGGTGGCGTTCCAGAGCTTGTTGCAGAAGTTGCGGTAGCCCTCGCAGCGCTTGCTGTCGAAGTTGATGCTGCGGCCCAGCGAGGCGAGTGCGGCGAAGGTGAAGCGCAGCGCGTCGGCGCCGTAGGCGGGAATGCCCTCGGGGAATTCCTTCTCGGTCTGCTTGCGCACCTTGGGCGCGGTCTCGGGCTTGCGCAGGCCGGTGGTGCGCTTGTCCAGCAGCGGGGCCAGAGCAATGCCGTCGATCAGGTCCACCGGGTCGAGCACGTTGCCTTCGGACTTGCTCATCTTCTGGCCTTGCGCGTCGCGCACCAGGCCGTGGATGTAGACGTGCTTGAACGGCACGCGGCCGGTGAAGTGGGTGGTCATCATGATCATCCGGGCGACCCAGAAGAAGATGATGTCGTAGCCCGTGACCAGCACGCTGCTGGGCAGGTAGAGGTTGAAGTCGTCGGTGGCGGCGTCGGTCTGGTTCGGCCAGCCCATGGTCGAGAACGGGACCAGGGCCGAGGAGTACCAGGTGTCGAGCACGTCGGGGTCGCGCGTGAGGGTCTTGCCCGGCGCCTTGGCCTGGGCCTCGGCCTCGTTGCGGGCCACGATGACGTGGCCGTCTTCGTCGTACCAGGCGGGAATCTGGTGGCCCCACCAGAGCTGGCGTGAGATGCACCAGTCCTGGATGTTGTTCATCCACTGGTTGTAGGTGTTCACCCAGTTCTCGGGCACGAAGCTCACCTGGCCCGAGGCCACGGCGTCAATGGCCTTCTGGGCGATGCTCTTGCCGGTGGGGTCTTGTTCGCTGACCTTGCTCATGGCCACGAACCACTGGTCGGTGAGCATGGGCTCGATCACCTGGCCGGTGCGGGCGCAGCGCGGCACCATGAGCTTGTGCTTCTTGGTCTCCACCAGCAGGCCGGCGGCCTCCAGGTCGGCCACCACGGCCTTGCGGGCCACGAAGCGGTCAAGGCCACGGTATTTCTGGGGCGCGTTGTCGTTGATGGTGGCGTCCAGCGTGAGCACGCCGATGATGGGCAGGCCGTGGCGCTGGCCCACCGCGTAGTCGTTGGTGTCGTGGGCCGGGGTGACCTTCACCACGCCGGTGCCGAAGGCGCGGTCGACGTAGGCGTCGGCGATCACCGGGATTTCGCGGTCACACAGCGGCAGCTTCACGCTCTTGCCCACCAGGTGGGTGTAGCGCTCGTCTTCCGGGTGCACCATCACGGCCACGTCGCCCAGCAGGGTTTCAGGGCGGGTGGTGGCCACGGTGAGGGCGCCCGAACCGTCGGCCAGCGGGTAGCTGATGTGCCAGAGGAAGCCGTCTTCTTCTTCGCTCTCCACTTCCAGGTCGGACACGGCGGTCTTGAGCACCGGGTCCCAGTTCACCAGGCGCTTGCCACGGTAGATGAGGCCTTGCTCGTACAGGCGAACGAAGGTTTCGGTGACCACGCCCGAGAGCTTCTCGTCCATGGTGAAGTACTCGCGGCCCCAGTCCACGCTGTCGCCCATGCGGCGCATCTGGGTGGTGATGGTGTTGCCGCTCTTTTCCTTCCACTCCCACACCTTCTGCGTGAAGGCCGGGCGGCCCAGGTCGTGGCGGCTGATGCCTTGTTCTTGCAGTTGGCGTTCCACCACGATCTGGGTGGCGATGCCCGCGTGGTCGGTGCCCGGTACCCAGACGGTGTTGGCGCCCATCATGCGGTGGTAGCGCGTGAGGCTGTCCATGATGGTCTGGTTGAAGGCGTGGCCCATGTGCAGCGTGCCGGTGACGTTGGGCGGCGGGAGCTGGATGCAGAAGGAGGGCGCGTCGGCTTTGGGCTGGCCGGTGCCACGCACGCCGGCGCGGCCATAGCCGCGCTGCTCCCATTCGGGGCCCCAGCGGGCCTCCAGCGGGGCGGGTTCGAACGATTTGGCGAGGGCCGCAAGGCCGGGTTGCTGCAGGGTATCGGTCATGGGGGGTGTGCCGGGGTGGCGGCGGTGCCATGCACAGGCACCGCCAGGGGAGGCAGAAAGACCGCGAATTTTATTCGACCACCCCTGGGGGCATGGGTCGCGGGTCTGGGCGAATCGGTGACCCGAGGGTTATAGCCAATCCCAATGCGCCGCATAGTCCAGAACAATTAGACGGCGGTCTGCCCTGCGCTTAACGTCTTCGTGCCTCAACGGGCGCGGCACCGGGCCAGGGCGGCCGGTTGAGCGGTTCTTCAACCCACGTGAAGGAGATAACGATGGCTGTGTTGAAAGGTTCCAAGACCGAGCAGTGCCTGAAAGAGGCGTTTGCCGGCGAGTCGCAGGCGAATCGCCGCTACCTGTACTTCGCGAACAAGGCCGATGTGGAAGGCCAGAACGACGTGGCCGCGCTGTTCCGCTCCACCGCCGAAGGCGAAACCGGCCACGCCCACGGCCACCTGGAGTTTCTGGAACAGTCGGGTGACCCGGCCACCGGCCTGCCGATCGGCTCTACCCGCCAGAACCTGATGTCGGCTGTGGCGGGTGAAACCCACGAGTACACCGACATGTACCCCGGCATGGCCAAGACGGCGCGCGAGGAAGGCTTTGACGAAATCGCCGACTGGTTCGAGACCCTGGCCAAGGCCGAGCGCTCGCACGCCAACCGCTACCAGAAGGCGCTGAACGAGCTGGTGGACTGACCCACCCCTGCCGCGCTGCGCGCGACCCCCTCAAGGGGGCAACGCCTGCGGCCCGGCAGAGCCGGTTCCGCGGCGTTCTCGATGCACTCCCCCTCTGGCGGGGGTGTTCTTGTCAGTGCCCAGGTGCTTGTTTGCCGCTGGGCGCTGACAAGAGCACACGAAAGAGCCCACGAGTTCCCAAGCAGGAGACGACGCTTGGCGCGATCACCTTCGCCACAGAGCGTGACCACAAGAAGGAGTGCCCATGGCCAGAGAAGGCAACCTGGAGGCGCCCACGCGCCACCCCCTGGATTGGCAGAACCCCGACTTTTACGACGAGGCCAAGTGCTTCGATGAGTTGGAGCGCATCTTCGACATTTGCCACGGGTGTCGCCGCTGCGTGAGCCTGTGCGGCAGCTTCCCCACGCTGTTTGACCTGGTGGACGAGTCGTCCACCATGGAAGTGGACGGCGTGAAGAAGGAGGACTACTGGAAGGTGGTGGACCAGTGCTACATGTGCGACCTCTGCTACATGACCAAGTGCCCCTACACGCCGCCGCACGAGTGGAACCTGGATTTCCCTCACACCATGCTGCGGGCCAAGGCCATCAAGTTCAAGAAGGGCGAGGTCAAGACCAGCGAGAAGCTGCTGGCGTCCACCGACCTGCACGGCTCGTTCGCCGGCATTCCCATCGTGGTGCAAGTGGCCAATGCGGTGGCGCACAACAAAACCGCGCGCCATTTGATGGAGAACACGTTGGGTGTGGACGAGAACGCCTGGCTGCCCGAGCTGGCCAGCAAGCGCTTTCGCTCGGCTGCGCCCGACTCGCAGGCGCAACAGGTGGTGGACGGTGAGCGCACACCGGGCAAGGTGGCGATTTTTTCCACCTGCTACATCAACTACAACGAGCCGGGCATCGGCCTGGACCTGCTCAAGATCCTCGACCACAACGGCATTGCGTACACCATCGTCGAGAAAGAGAAGTGCTGCGGCATGCCCAAGCTGGAACTGGGCGACCTGGACTCGGTGCGCCAGGCCAAGGAGGCCAACATTCCGGTGCTGGCCAAGTACGCGCGCGATGGCTTTGCCATCCTGGCCGCGGTGCCCAGTTGTGCGCTGATGTTCAAACAAGAGATTCCGCTGATGTTTCCCCGCGACGCCGACACCCAGTTGGTGAAAGACGCGATGTGGGACCCGTTCGAGTACCTCATGGCCCGCAAGCGCGACGGCCTGCTCAAGACCGAGTTTCCCCAGGCCCTGGGCAACATCAGCTACCAGGTGCCATGCCACGGCCGGGTGCAGAACATTGGCAAGAAGACCGAGGAAATGCTGAAGATGGTGCCGGGCACCACGGTGAACACCATCGAGCGCTGCTCGGGCCACGCCGGCACCTTTGGCGTGAAGAAGGCTTACCACCAGCAGGCCATGAAAATCGGCAAGCCGGTGTTCAAGGCCATGGCCACCATGAAGGACGGCAGCAAGCCCGACTTCATCAGCTCTGACTGCCCGCTGGGCGGCCACCACATCGCCCAGGGCTTTGAGGTCAATGGCCTGGGCGCCCCTGAGCTGCAGCACCCGCTGAGCCTGGTGGCCAAGGCCTACGGCCTGAAATGACCGGCCCCACAGGAGAGACCGCATGCAACTGACTGGACACATCACCCCTGAGAGCCTGATGACGCTGGAGGCCTACAGCAAGTGGCGAAAGGCGCACAAGCCCGAGGTCATGGCGCACCGGCAACTGCGCTCGGTGCGCCTGGGCGACCACCTCAACGTGCAGTTCGAGAGCGAGTTGAGCATTCGCTACCAGATCCAGGAGATGCTGCGCATCGAGAAGATTTTTGAGGAAGAGGGCATTGCCCACGAGATCGAGGCCTACGCGCCGCTGGTGCCCGATGGCCACAACTGGAAGGCCACGCTGCTGATCGAGTACCCCGACATCAACGAGCGGCGCCGGGAACTGGCGCGGCTGATCGGCGTGGAAGACCGGCTGTTTGTCGAGGTCGAGGGCCACCCCCGCGTGTACGCCATCGCCGACGAAGACCTGGACCGCGAGAACGCCGAGAAGACCTCGGCCGTGCACTTCCTGCGCTTCGAGTTCACGCTGCCCATGGTCGCGTCCATCCGGGCCGGGGCGGCGGTGAAGCTGGGGTGTGACCACACCCACTACCCGTGGCACGTGAGCATCCCCGCCGAGACCCTGGCCAGCCTCGCCGGTGACCTGAAGTAGACGCCCGGTCTCGCGATAATCGGGGCTTCCTTGGGAAGCCCTTTTTTCTTGGCGCCTTGCGCCCACGCCCATGCTGTTTTTGATTTCACCCGCCAAGGCCCTGGACTACGAGACCCCGGCCCACGTCACCACCCACACCCAGCCCCTGTTCGTGCCGCAAGCCACCGAACTCATTGCGGTGCTGCGCGAGAAGTCGCCACAGGAGATCGCCGAGCTGATGGACTTGTCCGACCAGCTCTCGGGCCTGAACGTGGCGCGCTACCAGGCCTGGCAACCCACGTTCACCGCGCGCAATTCCAAGCAGGCGGTGCTGGCCTTCGATGGCGATGTGTACGGCGGCCTGGACGCCAAAAACCTGGGTGCCGACGACCTGGACTGGCTGCAGCAGCACCTTTGCATCTTGAGCGGCCTGTACGGCGTGCTGCGCCCGCTCGACTGGATGCAGCCCTACCGGCTGGAGATGGGCACGCGCCTGGCCACCACCCGTGGCAAGAACCTGTACGCCTTCTGGGGCACCCGCATTGCCGAGTACCTCAACGAACGCGCCGTAGCCGACAAAAGCCCGGTGGTCGTCAACCTGGCCAGCGAGGAGTACTTCAAGGCGGTGGACCGCAAGGCGCTGAAGCCGCGCGTGGTGACCTGCGTGTTCGAAGAGCGCAAGGGCGCTGGCTACAAGGTGGTGAGCTTCATGGCCAAGCGCGCGCGCGGCCTGATGGTGCGCTGGGCCACCGAGCACCGCGCCACCACGCCCGAGCAGCTCAAGCACTTTGACCTGGAGGGCTATGCCTTTGTGCCGGCGGCCTCCGAGGCCGACCGCCTGGTGTTTCGCCGCGAGGCCAAGCCCTGAGGAGGCGAGCGCGCATGCAACAGATCACCCCCGAACTGCGCCGCTGGATCGTCGAGCAGGCCAGCGCCGGCGTGCGGCCCGATGACGTGTTGAACGCCATGCGCCAGGCCGGCTGGCAAGAGGCGGTGGCCGTGGCCGCGATGGAAAGCGCGCTCAGCGAGCACCTGGCGGCGAAGCAGGCCGCGGCCCAGGCCGCCAGCACGACCGGCGCGGTGAGTGCCGTGCCCATGCTGAACCTGGCGGGGGCACCGCGCCGGCTTGACGCGGGTGACCGGTGGGTGGACGTGATCGCCAGCTTGCAAAACCCCCGTGTGGTGGTGTTGGGCAACCTGTTGAGCGAGACCGAGTGCGAGGCGCTGATCGAATCGGCCCGCCCGCGCCTGGCGCGCTCGCTCACGGTGCAGACGCAGACTGGCGGCGAAGAGCTCAACCCCGACCGCACCAGCAGCGGCATGTTCTTCAACCGGGGCGAGACGCCCGAGGTGGCGGCGCTGGAGGCGCGCATCGCCCGTCTGGTGAACTGGCCTGTGCAAAACGGCGAGGGCATTCAGGTGCTGCACTACCGCCCGGGCGCCGAGTACAAGCCGCACTACGACTACTTTGACCCTGACGAGCCGGGCACGCCCACCATCCTGCGCCGCGGCGGCCAGCGCGTGGCCACGCTGGTGATGTACCTCAACGAGCCCATGCGCGGCGGCGGCACCACCTTCCCCGACGTGGGGCTGGAGGTGGCGCCGGTGCGGGGGCATGCCGTCTTTTTCAGTTACGACCGGCCGCACCCGGCCACCCGCACGCTGCACGGCGGCGCGCCGGTGATCGAGGGCGAGAAATGGGTGGCCACCAAGTGGCTGCGCGAACGCGAATTTGTCTGAGGGCCCCATGAGCCAGAACACCCCCGAACAGTCCCAACTGGGCAAGGCATCGGCCTACATTGACCGCTACGACCCCAGCCTGCTGTACCCGCTGCCGCGCGCCGCGAAGCGGCAAGAGATCGGCATCACCGGCCGCATTCCCTTCCTGGGGGCCGATCTCTGGACGGCCTTCGAGCTGTCGTGGCTGAACCCGCGCGGCAAGCCGCAGGTGGCCATCGCGCACATCACGATCCCGGCCGAGAGCACGCACATCGTGGAGAGCAAGTCGTTCAAGCTCTACCTCAACAGCTTCAACCAGTCGGTGTTCGAGAGCGCCGACGCGGTGCGCGATCGCATCCGCGCCGACATCAGCGCGGCCATCTGGCATGGCGAGGCGGTGCAGGGCAGCGCGGGCGTGAAGCTGCTGTTGCCCGAGGTCTTTGACCGCGAGCCGGTGCACGAGTTGGATGGCGTCAACCTGGACCGGCTCGATGTGGAATGCACCCACTACCAGCCCGCGCCCGAGTTGTTGCGCGCCGCCTTGCACGAACAGCCCGTCACCGAAACCCTGGTGAGCCACCTGCTCAAGAGCAATTGCCTGGTCACCGGCCAGCCCGACTGGGGCAGCGTGCAGATTCGTTACACCGGCCCGCAGATCGACCAGGAAGGCCTGCTGCGCTACCTGGTGAGCTTTCGCGAGCACAACGAGTTTCACGAGCAGTGCGTCGAGCGCATCTACATGGACATCCTCACGCGCTGCCAGCCCACCAAGCTCAGCGTGTACGCGCGCTACACGCGCCGTGGCGGCCTGGACATCAACCCCTGGCGCACCAGCCACCCGCAGCAACCACCGGCCAACATTCGCACCGCGCGCCAGTGACGCCCGCTTGAGGGGAGAGTGCCCGACCAGACGGGCGGCAGTTCGTTTCCGGATATAACCTTGCCTTCGCTCAGGGTTAACCCTGGTTCTATCCGGTTCCTATCCCCATGACTGCTTCTTCCCGCATCCTCCACCCCGGCCTGCGCCAGAAAATCATGTCGGCCGACGCGGCCGCCGCCCTCATCAGCGACGGTGACAACGTCGGCATGAGCGGCTTCACCGGCGCCGGCTACCCCAAGGCCGTGCCGGCGGCGCTGGCCCGCCACATCGAGCGCGCCAACCAGGGCGGCAATACCTTCCGCATTGGCGTCTGGACGGGCGCCTCCACCGCGCCCGAGCTTGACGGCGCGCTGGCTCAGGTCGGCGGCATCGAGATGCGCCTGCCCTACCAGTCTGACCCGACCTGCCGCACCCGCATCAACGCGGGCCAGATGGACTACATCGACATCCACCTCTCGCACGTGGCGCAGTTCGTGTGGTTCGGCTTCCTGGGCAAGCTCAACGTGGCGGTGGTGGAAGTGGCGGGTGTGCTGGAAGACGGCCGCCTGATTCCGTCCTCGTCGGTGGGCAACAACAAGACCTGGCTTGACCAGGCCGACAAGGTCATCCTGGAAGTGAACAGCTGGCAGCCCGCCGCGCTGGAGGGCATGCACGACGTGTACTACGGCACCCAGCGCCCACCGCTGCGCAAGCCGATTCCCATGGTGGCGCCCGGTGACCGCATTGGTGAGCCCTACCTGCACGTGGACCCGGCCAAGGTGGTGGCGGTGGTGGAAACCCAAGCGCCCGACCGCAACACCGCCTTCACCCCGCCGGATGAGGCCTCCAACCGCATTGCCGAGCACATCCTCGATTTCCTGGCCCACGAGGTGAAGCAGGGCCGCCTGCCGGCCGAGCTGCTGCCGCTGCAGTCGGGCGTGGGCAACATCGCCAACGCCGTGCTCTCCGGCCTGAACCAGGGCCCGTTCGAGAACCTCACCGGCTACACCGAGGTGCTGCAGGACGGCATGCTGGAGATGCTCAAGTCCGGCAAGATGACCATGGCCTCGGCCACGGCCCTGTCGCTCAGCGGCGAGGGCATGAAAGAGTTCCTGGGCAACCTTGACTTCTACCGCCAGCGCATCGTGCTGCGCCCGCAGGAAATCTCGAACCACCCCGAGATCATTCGCCGCCTGGGCATCATTTCCATGAACGGCATGATCGAGGCCGACATTTACGGCAACGTCAACTCCACCCACATCATGGGCACGCGCATCATGAACGGCATCGGGGGCTCGGGCGACTTTGCCCGCAACGCCTACCTGTCGATGTTCATGACGCCGTCCACCGCCAAGGGCGGGACGATTTCGTGCATCGTGCCCATGGCCAGCCACGTGGACCACACCGAGCACGACGTGCAGATCCTGGTGACCGAGCAAGGCCTGGCCGACCTGCGCGGCCTGGCCCCGCGCCAGCGCGCGCGCCGCGTGATCGAGCGCTGCGCCCACCCCGATTTCCGGCCCGCGCTGCTGGACTACGTGGAGCGCGCCGAGGCCGAGGGCCGCGCTGGCCGCGCCGGTTTGCACACGCCGCACCTGCTGGAAGAGGCGCTGTCGTGGCACACCCGCTTTGAGCGCACCGGCAGCATGCGCGCCTGAGGGCCGGAGGCCCGCGAGCCGGGCACCCTTGCCGTTGGTCGGGTGCTCGGCAGAATTCATTAGGTGAAATGGCGATGTGGTCGTAAACTCTCTGGCAGTTGCTCGGCTAAGGCCTGAAGCAATCCACGAAGCGTCCGTTCTCACCGGATGCGCTCTCTCCGGTCAACAAGACCGGTTCCCCCGCGCTGTCGAGCCGCAGTCGGGTGGGATATCCAGGCTCCCGCAGGTGGCACAGGCGCCTGCGCTCTCCATGTCTCTTTTGTCTCCCCAGCCCATTCAAGTGGGCCGTTTCACCATCACGCCTTCGTCCCACACGGGCGACACCGGGCGTTTTCACCCCACCGTCTCGGTTGGCAGCGGCGAGGGGGCCAGTTCCCACTGGCGCATGCACCGCCTCGACCGCAGCTACTCCAGCCGCGCTGCCGCCCACGTGGTGGCACTGACGCACGGCTGGGCCCACACGTTTCGGGCGATGGCTTAAGGCCATCGAACTCACCTGATTTCCGGCGCCATCTTTCACGAGACCGCCATTTTCTGCGCGCCCCATCCGTTTTCGGGCAAGTCGCGCTTTTCTCGAAAGGCTCAACCATGAGCAGCAAACTGTACGTGGGCAATCTGCCCTATTCCGTTGACGACGCCAGCCTGCGTCACAACTTCGCCGATTTCGGCAGCGTGGCCTCTGCCAAGGTCATGACCGACCGCGACACCGGTCGCTCCAAGGGCTTCGGCTTTGTGGAAATGGGTTCCGAAGCGGAAGCCCAGGCCGCCATCAACGGCCTCAACGGCCAGTCGGTTGACGGTCGCCAGATCGTGGTGAACGTGTCCCGCCCCAAAGAGGCTGGCACCGGCGGTGGTTACCGCGCGGGTGGCAACCGCTACTGAGCGGTCCCAACCCCATGAAGAAACGGCGCCTTGGCGCCGTTTTTTTTCGTCTGGGGCCCGTGATGGCGCCCTCAGATCTGCTTGCGAATGAGCGCGCCCTGGAACAGCACCGGGCCGGTGGGGCCGGTTTCGCTGGGCACGCCGCCCAGGGGCTCCAGGCTCACCGCCAGGGCTGGGGTTTCGCGCAGCGCGGCGGCGTCGGCCGCGAGTTGCAGCAGGCGTTCGCGCGTGAGCACACCCAGCGAGCGCGGGGCCGCGCCCGGGGGCAGGGCCCAGAGCTGCAGCGAGCGGTCGGCCGCTTCCTGGAAGCCGCCCACGCGCTGCAGGTTCAGGCGCTGGCCCTCGGGGTCAAAGGTGACGAGCAGCGCGGCACTGGCTTGCTGGTCGTTGAGCACGGCCACGTACTCGATGCGGGGTCTGGCTTGCAGCTCGGCCTGCAACTGGGCCACCTGCGTGGTCTGGGTCTGCAGTTGGGCTTGCAGGCCGTTGGCGCGGGTGCGTTCCTGGCCCAGCTCGTTTTGCAGGCCCAGCGACACGGCCAGCGCCGCCACGGTGGCCACGGCACCGGCCACGCCGGCACCGCGCCACCAGGCCAGCGAGCCCAGCCAGCCGCGCGGGTTGGGGGGCGGCGTTGCGGCGGGCGGGGTGCGGGCCGCCTGCATGGCCGCCTGTTCGCGCTCGGCGGCCAGCAGGTTGTCGATGCGGGTCCACACGGCAGGCGCCGGCGTTTGGGGCTGGGGCAATTCGTTGAAGCTGGCCACGCGGCTTTCCCACAGCAAGGCGGCGGCGCGCACGGGGGCTTGTTCGCGGGCCATGGCTTCGAAGCGGCGGCGGGCACGGCCTCGCAGGGTGCCCAGCGCGTAGGCGGCGGCAAGTCGGTCCAGCAGTTCGGGGTGTCGGCTCAGGTTCATGCCAGTCCCCTCAGGCAAAGCGCGCCATGCACAGGCGCAATTGGTCCAGCCCGCGCCGGATCCAGGTTTTCACGGTGCCCAGTGGCAGGTTGAGCTGGCCGGCCAGCTCGCCGTGGCTGAGGTCGCGCAGGTAGGCCAGGCTCACCACCTCGCGTTGTTTGGCATTGAGCTGGCGCAGGCACTGGTGCAGGGCCCAGGCCTGCTGGCTGGCCAGGCTCAGGTCGGCCGGGTCGTCGCCATCGCCCGCGAGGGTGTCTTGCAGCGAGTCGTCGAGTTCGTCGGTGAGGTGCACTCGCTCGGCCCCGCGCCGGCGCAGGCAGTCGAGCGAGCGGCTGCGCACGATCAGGCCCAGCCATGCCATGGGCGGGCTCAGGCTCGCGCGGTAGTCGCCGGCGCTGCGCCAGATGTGAAGAAACGTCTCTTGCAGCACGTCTTCGGCCCATTCGGTTTTGCCCACCACCCGCATCGCCAAGCCCATGAGCTTGCCGGCGGTGAGGTCGTACAGGGCCTTGAGGGCGGCTTCGTCCCGCGCGGCCACGCGGTCGAGCAGGGCGATGAGGGTGTCGTCGGGTTGGGCGGACATGCGCGCATTGTGGGGCAGGCGGGGTGCCCCTCAGGCGTGGCGGGTGTGACGCTTTCAACGCCGTCTCGGTTGAATGGCCGTGGCCAGCCGCGTGGTGGCGCTGGCCGTCAGCGTGAGCGTCTGGGGCGTGGTTTCCACCACCTGCTCGGGGTGCCACACCCGCAGCACGGCGTTGCCCTCGGGCAGGTCGGGGATTTGCGCCACGCCGGCGCGGTCGGTTTTGCCCACCCAGGGGGTGGTGCTCACCCAGACGTGGCCGCGCATCGAGCCGTGCAGGTGGCAGCCCAGGCGCCAGGGGCCAGGGCTGTCCACCACGCCTTCGGCGTGGGGCGCGGCCTGGTGGGCGGCGCGGCCGGGCAGGCGCAGCTCAAATCCCCGGCGAGCTTCGCCCGGGGCGGCGCTGTTGCCGGTGTCTGGCGGAATGGCGCGCACGTGGTGCTCCCAACTGTCGAGGTTGCTGAAGCGGATGCGCGAGCCCACGGGCACCACGGTGAGCGCCGGCACGAAGCGCATGGCTTGCTGGTCGATGGTCACCGTGACCGGTGCCGGCGTGGCGGGCAAGGCCATGCCGGGCATCTCCACGCTGACCACCGCGTCGGCCAGGGGCTGGCCGTCGCGCGCCAGCACCGTGACTTGCAGCGAGGCCGCGCTGGCCGCCGTGGCCAGCGCCAGCGCGGCACCGGCCAACGCCATTGGGCGCAGGCGCTGCGCGTTCATGGCCGGGGCGCGATCACGTCGCGGTGCATGGGCGCCAGCAGGGCCAGCATCTGGTTTTGCCGCGCAAAGGGAATGCCTTTGGCGTTCATGCTGGCTTGCAGCACCTCGACCAGGGCATTGAAGTCGGCACGGGTGATGCCCATGTCGGCGTGGGCGGTCTTCATGTCGGGGCCTTTGTAGGTGCAGGGGCCGCCCGCGATTTGGCAGAGCTGGTCGGTGAGCGAGCCAGCCAGTTGGGCCGGGTTGGTGTCGCGGAACTGGGTGCCGATGCGCGCATCGGCCTTGAGGCGCAACACGAAATCGTCCATGAGCGAGCGGATGCCGGCCTGTTCGCCAAAGGCCTGGTACAGCCCCGGGGCCGGGGCCACCGGGTAGGCGCTGGCCGGCGAGGCGGCGGGCAGCGACTGGGCAATGCAGGCGCCACTGAGGGCGCTGAGCAGGGTGAGGGCAGAGGCGGTGATGAGCTGTTTCATGCGGGGGCTCCGGTTCAGAAGGCGAATTGGGCGGACACGTAGGCACCGGTCTGGCGGCGACCGTTGGTGGTGGCGGGCACGATGGGGCCCAGGTCCACGTAGGCGGCGGTGAGCGACACGTTTTTGCTGGGCGACCAGGCCACGAACACGTCTTTCCAGTGGCTGGCGCGCAGGCCGTCGCCCAGGCCGGCGGCGGCACCGGCGCGGCGCAGCTTGTCGGGCATGCCGCGCACCTCAACGCCCACGGCCAGGTTGGGGCGCAAGAGCCAGGCCACCGACACCTCGGGCTGCAGCTCGTAGCCGCCGTCGGCCCCGCCCAGCGAGGCGCCAAAGCCCAGCAGTCCGTTCTGGTTGGCGCGGGTGGCGCGCAGGGTGCCGTTGACCAGGATGCCTGGCGCCAGGAAGAGCTTGGTGGCGCTGACGTACAGGTCCACCCCGGTGCGCTTGGCGCCCAGGGCCTGCAGCGTGGCGTCCAGCCCGCTGGAGCGCAGGTGCTTCACCTGCACGCCCACGGCCACCTGGGGCATGAGGGTGTCGCTGTCGAGGATGGCGTCACCGGCCACGCGCAGCTTGGCGCCCAGGATGTCTTGTTTCAGGTGCAGGCCGGGCAGGCCCAGGGCGGTGCCGGTGGCGCGGGTGTTGAAGTCTTGCCGCGCCAGCGACAGCTCCAGCCGGTCGTTCAGGCCCACCGCGACGCCAGTGGCGGTGAGGCCGTAGTCGCGCGTGACGGCGCGGCTGATGTGCACGCTGGCACCGGTCTGGCCGTCGGTGGCCTGGGTGCCGATCACGGCCCAGGGGCTGATGCCGCCGCCGGCGGCGCCTTCGACGCTGCTCACGCCGCCGGTGAGCACCAGCTTGCCGGTGTCGGCGTGGGCCAGGGGCGCCGCCAGCAGGGCGGCGGTGGAGCAGGCCAGGGCGATCGCGCTGGCAGCGCGGGTGCGCAGGCGGGGGGAGGGGTGTTGAGGTGTCATGGGGCGAGTGGGTGGGTGGATCGGGTGCCGGCTGGCTGCCGACACTTCCGATACGCGCCCAGGCTCGCCCTGGATTCACGGGGCGGGTTTTCCCCGCTTCGCGTGGTTCTCCCCGCCTCGCGTGGGTCAGCCCAGGTCTTGGAAGGGCGTGAGCGGTGCCAGCGGCGGGAACTGGCCGGCGCGCTTTTCCTTCATGGCGGTGATGGCCTCGCGCACGTGGGCGTTGCTCCAGGCCGCGCCTTGCAGCCAGCCCATCTGGCGCAGGCTGTCTTCCACCGAGTGGTCGCGCGCGTAGTGAATGGCCTGCTTGGTGCCCCAGATGGCCACGGGCGGCTTGGCGGCGATCTCTTGCGCGCACTGCAGCGCGGCCTTCACGGTGGCCTCGTGGGTGTCGAACACCTCGTTCACCAGGCCGCAGGCCAGGGCGCGCGCGGCGCTCAGGCGCCGGCCGGTGTAGGCCAGCTCTTTCACCAGGGCCAGGGGAATGAGCTTGGGCAGGCGCTGCAGGGTGCCCACGTCGGCCACCATGCCGATGTTGATTTCCTGGATGCAGAAGAAGGCGTCGGCGCTGGCGTAGCGGATGCAGGCCGCACTCACCATGTCCACCCCGCCGCCGATGCAGCCGCCCTGGATGGCGCAGATCACCGGCATGCGCAGCGTCTCCAGCTTGGTGAAGGTGGCCTGCATGTCGGTGAGCAGGTCGTAGATGGCGGCGCGCCCCTCGGCGCTGCGCTCGTCCATGGTGATGGCGTTGGAGAAGGTGTCCAGCGACATGCCGGCGGTGAAGTGCTTGCCGGTGCTGCTGATCACCAGCGCGCGCGCCCGGCCTTCGTGGTGCACCTCGGTGAGCAGGGTGTCCAGCTCGCGCCAGAAGGTGGGGTGCATGGTGTTCATGGCCTCGGGCCGGTTGAGCACCAGGTGCAGCACCTGGTCATTCCAGTTCAGGGAAAAGCAGGTCGGTGTGTTCATCGCTGGGGGCCTTGTCTCGTGGCTTGGGGTGGACACGATTCTGGGTAGGCGGCGCCTCGCCTGTTGTCCCTGGCTTGACAAGCTTGCCCACGCGCACGCCCAGCAGGCGCAGGCGCCGGCTCAGGTCCACGCGCTTGAGGCACTGGCCCGCCCAGTGGCGAATTTCGCGCGCATCGGCCGTGGGGTGGGGGATGGTCTGGTCGCGCGTGACGATCTGGAAGTTGTCGTAGCGCAGCTTGATGCCGATGGTGTGGCCCTGGTAGCCCTTGCGCTGCAGGTCGGCGGCCACCTGCTCGCACAGGCGGGTGAAGATGGCGCCCAGCTCGGCGCGGTCGCGCACGGCGTGCAGGTCGCGCTCGAAGGTGGTCTCGCGGCTCATGCTCACCGGCTCGCTCTCGGTGACCACCGGGCGATCGTCGCGGCCCCAGGCGGCCTCGTGCAGCCAGGCGCCGTAGCTCTTGCCGAAGTTCATCATCAGCCACTCGCGCTCGCGCGCGGCCAGCTCGCCAATGGTGTGGATGCCGTGGGCCTGCAGCTTGGCGTCGGCCTTGGGGCCAATGCCATTGACCTTGCGGCAGGGCAGGGGCCAGATGAGGGTCTGCAGGTCTGCCGCCGTCACGATGCTGATGCCGTTGGGCTTGTGGAACTCGCTGGCCATTTTGGCGATGAGCTTGTTGGGCGCCACGCCGATCGAGCAGGTCAGGCCCGTGGCCTGCTGGATGCTTTTCTGGATCAGCCGCGCCAGCACACGCCCGCCTTCGCGCTGGCCGCCAGGCACGTCGGTGAAGTCGATGTACACCTCGTCCACGCCACGGTCTTCCATCACCGGCGCGATCTCGGTGATGGTGCGCTTGAACAGGCGCGAGAGCCGGCGCACCTCGTCGAAGTCCACCGGCAGCAAGATGGCCTGCGGGCAGAGCTTGGCCGCCTTCATCAGGCCCATGGCCGAGCCCACGCCGAACTGGCGCGCTTCGTAAGTGGCGGTGGTGGCCACGCCGCGGCCCACGTAGTCGCCCAGGCGGGGGAAGAAGTCCACTGGCACGCGGTCCAGTGTGTCGGGGCCCCATTCGCGGTCGGGGTAGGCCGCGCGCAGGCGGGCCAGCATCTCGTCTTCGCGCCGGCGCCCACCGCCGATCACCATGGGCAGGCCCTTGAGCTGCGGGTAGCGCAGCAGCTCGACCGACGCGAAAAAGGCGTCCATGTCGAGGTGCGCGATGCGGCGCTGGCGCGGTGGCGGGGGCGTGTCGGGGCGGCTCACGCGGCGAGCATAGCGCCGTGGGTAAGATGCCCCCACGGGTGTTGCTCAGTTGGCCCTTCGGCCGGGTGAGCAGGCCGCCACAAGGAGGACTTCATGGTGAATAACGCATCGCGCCTGCTGGTGGCGCTGGTGGTGGGGGCTGGCGTGGCGCTGGCCGGCTTTTTCGTGAGTGGCGGGCTGGAGCGCTTTCGCATGGCCGACCGCAGCATTGCCGTCAAAGGCCTAGCCGAGAAAGACGTGGAGGCCGACTTCGCCATCTGGACGCTGGGCTTTCGCCGCGCCGGCAATGAGTTCGCCGGCGTGCAGCAGGCCCTGGCCGCCGACCGCGAGAAGGTGCTGGCCTTTCTGAAAGAGCGCGGCTTCACCGAGGCCGAGCTGGAGGCCCGCCCCCTGGCCGTGCAAGACCTGCTGGCGCGCGACTATGCCCAGGGCAATGTGCCGCTGCGCTTCAACGGCAGCGGGCAGGTGCTGGTGCGCAGCGCCCGCGTGGCCGAGGTGGCCCAGGCCGCGCTGGCGCTGGACCCGCTCATTCAGGCCGGCGTGCAGTTCAGCGCCGAGGGCGAGGGCGCTGGTGGCCCGCGCTACCAGTTGCGCGGCTTCAACGACATCAAGGCCCCGCTCCTGGCCGAGGCCACGCGCAACGCACGCGAGCAGGCCGAGAAGTTCGCGGCCGAGGCCGGCGCCCGCCTGGGCCCGCTCAAGAGCGCCAACCAGGGCGTGATCCGCATCAGCGGCGACGACGGCAACGACTTCGACGACGGCCGCTCGCGCACCAAGCGCCTGCGCGTGGTCAGCTCTTTCGAGTACGAGCTGCGCTGACCCGAGGGGCCGGCATCTCCCTGCGGGGCGAGGGGGTTTTCTGAATCCGGGGCGCGTGGGGCCTGCGTATCCAGGGCGACGTGGCCACGTCTTCCCGAATCGTTCAGACCACCACCCACCCAAGGAACCCTCATGACCACCCCGTTCAACACCACGCTCATTCCCGCCGCTTCCCGTCGCGGCTTTCTGCGCACCGGCGGCACCTTGTCGGCCGTGGCCCTGTCGATGCTGGCCGGCCGCGAAGCCCTGGCCCAGGGCATGAAGGCCGACGCTGGCAAAGACGTGGAGATCCTCAACATCGCGCTGGGCCTGGAGCACGAGGCCATCAACGCCTACCAACTCGGCGCCGGCAGCGGCCTGCTGCAAAAGCCCGTGCTCGACGTGGCGGTGCAGTTCCAGGGCCACCACAAGGCCCACCGCGACGCGCTGGCCGCCACCATCCGCAAGCTCGGCGGGCAGCCCGTGGCCGAGAAAAAGATCGACGACTACGCCAAGTCGCTCAACGCCGCCGCGCTCAAGAGCCAGGCCGACGTGCTGGACCTGGCGGCCCGCCTGGAACTGGGCGCCACCAACGCCTACCTCAGCGTCATCCCGGCCATGGGCGACCGCGAACTGGCCAAGGTGGCCGCGCGCCTGGCGGCCGACGAGACCATGCACTTCACCGTGCTCACCCAGGCCCTGGGCCGCGCGCTGCCGCCCGGCGCGCTGTCGTTCGGCGCCTGAGCCCAGGCAGGCAGCGCTGCCTCAGATGGCCTTGCTCACCAGCGCGCCCTTGAACAGCCAGGGCAGGCTGGGGCCGGCGGCCTCGGGCACGCCGCCTTTGTTCTCGGCGCTGATGCCCAGCTCGCTCAGGCCCTGCAGCTCTTCGGCCTTCAGCGGCAACTGCAGCGTCTGGTAGCGGCTGGTGATCACGCCCAGCGAGCGCGGCGCCTGCCCTGGCGCCAGGCCCCAGATCTGCATGCTGTCTTCGCGGCCCTCGCGCACCGCGTTCAGGCGCTGCACCGCCAGCGCCGCCTCTTGCGGGTTGTGGGTGATGAGCATGGCGGGCTGGCCCTGGGCGTCCAGCAGCACCGCAATCTGCCGCACCTGCGGCACTTGCGCCAGCCGGGTCTGCAGGTGCTGGATCTGGGCCTTGAGTTGCTCGTACAGGCTGGCGCTGGCGGCCCAGCCCACCAACAGGGCCAGGGCCAGCAGAATGCTCAGCACCCGCCACCAGGGGCTCACGCCCCGGGCCACGGGCGTTGCGGTCGGTGCGTCGCTCATGCCGTGGGGAACGTGCCGGGCAGCAGGATGCCCTGGTCCACGTTCTCGATGTTGGTGTGGCCGCAGAAGGCCATGGTGATGTCCAGTTCCTTGTGGATCATCTCCAGGCACTTGCTCACGCCGGCCTCGCCCATGGCGCCCAGGCCGTACAGCATGGCGCGGCCGATGTACACGCCGCGCGCGCCCAGGGCACGGGCCTTGAGCACGTCTTGCCCGCTGCGCACGCCGCCGTCCATGTGCACCTCAATCTGGCTGCCCACCGCGTCCACGATGGCCGGCAGGGCTTCGATGCTGCTCTGCGCGCCATCGAGCTGGCGACCGCCGTGGTTGCTCACGATCAGCGCATCGGCGCCCGACTGCGCGGCCAGGCGCGCGTCTTGCACGTCCATGATGCCCTTGAGGATGAGCTTGCCGCCCCAGCGCTTCTTGATCCATTCCACGTCGCCCCAGTTGAGCGCCGGGTCGAACTGCTTGGCCGTCCACTCGCTGAGCGAGCCCATGTCGCCCACGCCGCTTACGTGGCCCACGATGTTGCCGAACTGGCGGCGGTGCGTGCCCAGCATGCCCAGCGCCCAGCGCGGCTTGCTGGCGATGTTGATCATGTTCTTCACCGTCAGCTTGGGCGGTGCCGACAGGCCGTTCTTCAGGTCTTTGTGGCGCTGCCCCAGGATCTGCAGGTCCAGCGTGAGCACCAGCGCGCCGCACTGGGCGGCCTTGGCGCGGTCGATCAGGCGCTCGATGAAGGCGCGGTCTTTCATCACGTAGAGCTGGAACCAGAAGCCCGGCCCGGCGTGGGTGGCCACGTCTTCAATGGAGCAGATGCTCATGGTAGACAGCGTGAACGGAACGCCGAACTTGCGCGCCGCGCGCGCCGCCAGGATCTCGCCGTCGGCGTGCTGCATGCCGGTCAGGCCCGTGGGCGCGATGGCCACCGGCATGGCCGTGGGCACGCCCACCATGGTGGTGCGCGTGCTGCGGTTTTCCATGTTCACCGCCACGCGCTGGCGCAGCTTGATCTTGTGGAAGTCGCTCTCGTTGGCGCGGTAGGTGCTTTCGGTCCAGGCGCCGGAGTCGGCGTAGTCGTAGAACATGCGCGGCACGCGCTTTTGCGCGAGCACGCGCAGGTCTTCCACATGGGTGATGACGGTCATGCGAGGGGGCTCCGTGTTGGATGGGGGCCAGGCTGGCGGCGCACCGCCCGGCGTGGGGCGCATGTTAGCCAGCGCCCGGCGGCTTGGGGCGTGAAAGCGCGCCCGCCGGTCTTGAAAATTCTTGGGGGCAGGGTGCCCATCAGTCGGGCAGCACCCGGGCGCGCTCGGCGCTGGTGAGCGGCTCTACCCAGCCCAGTTGCTGCTCCAGCACCGCCAGCGTGGCCTCGGACGGGTCGCCCCGGCGCGCGGCGATGCGCCGGCGCATCTCGTCCAGCGGGGTCTGGGGCGCGATCAGGTGCCACGCAATGCCCAGGTCGCTGGCCAGCGCGGCGAAGGTATCGCGCTCGGCCTGGCGCAGGCAGGCGGCGTCAATCACCACGCTCCAGCCCTGGCGCAAGAGCGCCTCGGCCCGCTCGCGCAGGTGCTGGTAGGTCTGGCCGTGGGCCTGTGGGCTGTACAGGCCGCTGTTCACGCCCGAGCCGCTGGCCGCCAGCGGCGCCAGCCCGTGCAGGCGCTTGCGCTCCACGTCCGAGCGCAGGCGAATGGCCCGGCCGCTGGCCTCTTGTTGCAGCCAGCGCGCCGCCGCCCAGCTCTTGCCGCTGCCCGAGAGCCCGTGCGTCACCACCAGTTGCGGCGCGGGCGGGTGCGCGATGCGCACGGCCAGGGCCACGTAGCGCCGCGCCTCGGCCAGCGCGGCCTCGCGGTCGGCGCCAGGCTGCGCGCTGCGAATGGCCGCCACCTTGGCGCGCACCAGGGCGCGGTACACCGCGAAGTAGGGCAGCACCCGTGGGGCGTCGGCCTCGCCGCTGGCGTCCAGCCAGGCGCTGAGGAAGCGGTTGGCCAGGCCGGGCTGGCCGTGGTCGAGCAGGTCCATCCAGGTGAAGGCGATGTCGTTGGCGGTGTCGATCCAGCGCAGCGCGTCGTTGAACTCGATGGCGTCAAAGGGCACGGCCTGCCCGTCGATGAGCGTGAGGTTGGCCAGGTGCAGGTCGCCATGCCCTTCGCGCACCCGGCCCTCGGCGCGGCGGCGCAGCAGCACGGGGCGCAGGGCCTCGGCCTGGGCCTCGGTCCATTGGCGCAGCGCCGCCAGGTCGCTCTCGGCCGCCGCGCTGCCGGGCGTGGCCTGCAGGGTGTCGAGGTTGTCGCGCGCCAGGGCCAGGGTGTCCTCGGGCTGGCCCCAGGGGCTGCTGGCGTCGGCCACCGCCGCCGCTTGCTCAAACGCGGCCACCCGCGCGGCCAGGGCCTCCAGCACCTCGGCGCTCAGGGCGCCGCGCTGGCACAGGTGGTCCAGCCGGCCGGCCTCGTCGAAGCGGCGCATGTGCACCGCCCATTCGATGGCCTGTTCGGCGTCGGTGGCGGGGTCGCCCCAGCGCGGGGCCTCGGGCGGGCCCAGCAGGGGCAGGGCGGCCAGGTAGATGTGGCCCTCGGGGTCAAAGCGCCGGTTCACGCGCATCTCGGCCTCGCAGGCGGCCCGGCGCCGGGCCAGGGTGCTGAAGTCCATGAAGCTGAAGCGCACCGGCTTCTTGATCTTGTAGGCGTGCTCGCCCGCCAGCAGCACCCAGGCGCCGTGGGTCTCGATTCGCTCCACCTGCGCCACCGGGTGTGGGTAACGGGTGGGTTGCATCAGGGCTTGAATGAAGGGGGGACACGTGGGCGTCATGGCCGCCACTGTACGCCGGGCACAATGCCCGCCAGCCACGCAGATGGCACAGGAGACGGTTGATGAACATCGCCCATTTGTTGGAACGCCACGCCCGGCTCAGCCCCGAGCGCACCGTGCTGTTCCATGGCCCCGAGCCACACGCCACCGCCCAGGCCTGGGCCCAACGCAGTGCCCGCGTGGCGGCCCGCCTGCGCCAGCAGGGCCTGGCGCCCGGCGACCGCGTGGTGCTGTTCATGCGCAACCACCCGCGCTACCTGGAGTTGATGTTCGGCATCTGGTGGGCGGGCCTGGTGGCCGTGCCGGTGAACGCCAAGCTGCACCCCAAAGAGCTGGAGTGGATCGTGGACAACGCCCAGGCCGGCTGGCTCTTCCACACGCGCGACGTGCTGCCCGATGCCACCGCGCTGGGCGTGCCCGCGATGGACGCCGAAGGCGATGCCTGCACCGCCTGGCTCGACGAGCCCATCGACACCACGCCGGTGGCCGAGCGCGCCAGCACCGACACGGCCTGGCTCTTCTACACCAGCGGCACCACCGGCCGGCCCAAGGGCGTGATGATCACCCACCGCAACCTCATGACCATGGGGCTGACCTACTTCAACGACGTGGACCCCATCGCCCCGGGCGACGCCATCGCCTACGCCGCGCCCATGTCGCACGGCGCAGGCATCTACGCCATTCCGCACCTCATGGCCGGGGCGCGCCACGTGGTGCCGGCCTCAGGCGGTTTTGACGCCGCCGAGCTGTACGCCCTGGGCCGCGCGGTGGGGCCGCTGTCGCTGTTCGCCGCGCCCACCATCGTCAAGCGCATGGTCGATCACGCCGAGGCCGAGGGCCTGAGCGTGGCCGACTGCGCGGCGGCCTACAAAACCATCGTCTACGGCGGCGCGCCCATGTACGCCGCCGACATCCGCCGCGCCCTGGCCGTCATGGGGCCGCGCTTCGTGCAGATCTACGGCCAGGGCGAAACGCCCATGACCGCCACCGCCCTGTCGCGCGCCGCGCTGGCCGACAGTGCCCACCCGCGCTGGGCCGAGCGCATCGCCAGCGTGGGCGTGGCGCAAACACCGGTGCGCATTCGCGTGGCTGACTCAACAGGCCAGCCACTGCCCCCGGGCGAGGTGGGCGAGGTGCTGGTGCAGGGCGACAGCGTGATGGCCGGCTACTGGCGCAACCCCGAGGCCAGCGCCGCCACCCTGCGCGAGAGCTGGCTCTGGACGGGCGACATGGGCACGCTGGACGACGACGGCTTTCTCACCCTGAAAGACCGCAGCAAAGACCTCATCATCAGCGGCGGCAGCAACATCTACCCGCGCGAGGTGGAAGAGGTGCTGCTGCACGCCCCCGGCGTGGCCGAGGTGGCGGTGGTGGGGGCGCCCGACGCCGAGTGGGGCGAGGTGGTGGTGGCCTTCGTGGTGCCCCAGCCCGGCGCGGCGCTGCAGGCCAGCGCGCTCGACGCCTTCTGCCTGGACCACATCGCCCGCTTCAAGCGCCCCAAGCGCTACGAGATCGTGGACGCCCTGCCCAAGAACCATTACGGCAAGGTGCTCAAGACCGCGCTGCGCGAGCGCCTCACCAGCTGACTTCGCGCTCCGGCGTGGCGCTGATCTTGTGGATGGTGAGGTCGGCGCCGTCGTGTTCGGATTCGGCGTCCAGGCGCAGGCCCAGCGTGGCCTTGAGCGCGCCGTACACCACCGCGCCGCCCAGCAGCGCCCAGCCCACGCCCAGGGCCGTGCCCAGCAACTGGGCGCCCAGGCTCACGCCGCCCAGGCCGCCCAAGGCGTGCTGGCCGAAGAGGCCAGCGGCGATGCCGCCCCAGGTGCCGCACAGGCCGTGCAGTGGCCACACGCCCAGCACGTCGTCGATCTTCCAGCGGTTCTGCGTGAGGGTGAACAGGCGCACGAACAGCAGCCCGGCCACCGCGCCCACCACCAGCGCGCCCAGCGGGTGCATCACGTCAGAGCCGGCGCACACGGCCACCAGGCCAGTCAGCGGGCCGTTGTGCACAAAGCCCGGGTCGTTGCGGCCGGCCAGCAGCGCGGCCAGCGTGCCGCCCACCATGGCCATGAGCGAGTTCACCGCCACCAGGCCCGAAATCTTGTCTAGTGTCTGCGCGCTCATCACGTTGAAGCCGAACCAGCCCACGATCAGGATCCAGGCGCCCAGGGCCAGAAAGGGAATGTTGCTGGGTGGGTGGGCCGAGATCGCGCCGTCCTTGCGGTAGCGGTTGGCGCGCGCGCCCAGCAGCAGCACGGCCGGCAGCGCGATCCAGCCGCCCACCGCGTGCACCACCACCGAGCCGGCGAAGTCGTGGAAGGCCGCGCCCGTGGTGGCCTCGATCCAGGCCTGCACGCCAAAGTGGCCGTTCCAGGCGATGCCCTCAAAGAAGGGGTACACCAGGCCCACGATCACCGCCGTGGCGATGAGCTGCGGCCAGAACTTGGCGCGCTCGGCGATGCCGCCCGAGATGATGGCCGGAATGGCCGCGGCGAAGGTGAGCAGGAAGAAGAACTTCACCAGGTCGTAGCCGTTCTTCTGGGCCAGCACATCGGCGCCAATGAAGAAGTGCGTGCCATAGGCCACGCCGTAGCCCACGGCGAAGTAGGCGATGGTGGACACCGAGAAGTCCACCAGGATCTTCACCAGCGCGTTCACCTGGTTTTTCTTGCGAACCGTGCCCAGTTCCAGAAAGGCGAAGCCGGCGTGCATGGCCAGAACCATGATGCCGCCGAGCAGAATGAACAGGGCGTCTGCGCCCTGTTTCGGTGCGTCCATGAGCAATCTCCGTTTGCGTTGTGCGGTTTTGGGGCGTGTTGAACGCCAAAACGGGGACTGCCTGGCGATCTGCACCAAGCCAAAGCAAAAAGTGCACCAGGTTTGCGGCCTGGTGCACTTTTCTGGGGGAGATGCCCGGTTTTGGGTCAGTGGCAGCCGGTGCTGCCGCAGCCGTGCAGGCTCTCGGCCACCACGGCGGCCGGGTCGGCCAGGGTTTCGGTCTGGCTGTCAAAGCCCACCGATTGCAGGTGCATGGCCAGGCCGGCGTCCATGCTGCTGGCGTGCATCGGAAACCACTCCACCAGGGCCTCGGCCATGCGCTGGATGAACTCGGTCTGGCCGGCTTCGGCCCGGCGCAGCACCTCGCGCATGGTGTCCAGGATGCTGGCGTGCTGCGTGGCGTGGCAATTGCCGGCGGCGAAACCGGTGGCCTGCATCCAGCGCTCTTCTTGCGCGAAGTGCTCCACCGTGTGGTCAAGCAGGGCGCGGAACACGGCCAGTTCGCGCTCGGGCGGGGCGGCCAGCAGGGTGTTGACGATCTCCACGAATTCTTCGTGGGTGTGGTCCATGCGCGCGTCGCCGCAGCGCATCTCGTCGTTCAGGTCCAGTTTGAGGGGGGTGGTGGTGTCCATGGGGCGCGACTTTAAAGGCTGGGGGCTGGCCGGGGGCTTGACCCAGGTCAAGCGGTTTGGGCTGGCGGGTTCAGGCGCCGACCGGGGGTGTTCTCGTCCAGGCGGCCTTCTTGCAGCCAGCGCAGGGCCATGGGCCAGAGGCTGCGCTCGAAGCGGCTGTGGAAGAAGGCAAAGTGGCCAATGGCCGGCACGCCCAGGTCTTGCGGGCGCAGGTGCCAGTGAATGGCCGGCGCGTGCGGGAACTGGCGCAGCAGGCGCTGCAGCGCGGCCGGCGTGCCGAACTCGTCATCGCTGGTGCCCAGCGCCAGGATGGGCGCTTGCAAGCGGGCCATGTGCGCGGCCAGGGTCTGCCGCTCGGTCGGGCTCAGGCGGCGCGAGCCGCGCCCGTGGGCAAAGAGGTCTTCCAGGCGCTCGGCCGGCGCGGTCCAGTCGCGCACCACGCCGCGCGGGGTGTCTTCCAGCCAGCCCAGGCGCTGGCCCGGGAAATAGCCCAGGGCGGCGGTAAGCACCGGCATCACCAGGTGCCATTTCAGGCGCAGGCCCAGGCGGCGCTGGGCCGCGTAATCGGGCCAGTGGGCGAACTGCGCGCCCATGGTGAAGAGGCGCAACACGGCGGTGTGCGAAGGCGCCAGGCCGATCAGTGCACCGCCAATGCTGTGGCCCACGAACAGCAGCGGCTGCCCCGGGCACTGCCGCAAGGCCTCTTGAATGGCGGCTTCGGTGTCGTGGCGGCCCCAGTCGTACCAGCCGGCGTGAAAGCCGCGCAGCGTGCGCGGGCGCGATTCGCCGATGCCCCGGTAGTCGTAGGTGAGCACGTCCATGCCGTGCCGCTGCAGGTAGGCGGCGAAGCGGTGGTAATAGGCCGCGCGCACCGAGGTGGCCGCGTTGACGAGCACCACCGGGCGCTGGGCGTCAGCGCTGTCGGCGTGCCACCAGTGTCCGCGCAGCGTGACGCCGTCGTCGGTGGTGAAGGTGGTGGGAACAGGAGAGGGCGCGCCGGACGCTTGCACGTGGCCCCCGCCGCGATCAGCCCAGGCGGGCGAGGTGGCGCTCGATCTGGGCGCGCACCTGGGCCGGTGCCGTGCCGCCCAGGGTGTTGCGGGCGTTGAGCGAACCGCGCAGGCTCAGCACCTCGTACACGTCTTTCTCGATGCTGGGGTGGAAGCCCTGCAGCACGGCCAGCGGCAGCTCGGACAGGTCACAGTTGTGGCTGGTGGCGGCCTTCACGGCGTGGGCCACGGTTTCGTGCGCGTCGCGGAAGGGCAGGCCCTTCTTCACCAGGTAGTCGGCCAGGTCGGTGGCGGTGGCGTAGCCCTTGTTGGCGGCGGCCTCCATGGCGGCGGCGTTCACCGTGATGCCGCCTTCCTTCTGGCCGGTGGCCGGGTTCACCTGGCCGCCCACCATCTCGCAGAAGATGCGCAGCGTGTCCTTGAGCGTGTCCACTGTGTCGAACAGCGGCTCTTTGTCTTCCTGGTTGTCCTTGTTGTAGGCCAGGGGCTGGCCCTTCATCAGGGTGATCAGGCCCATCAGGTGGCCCACCACGCGGCCGGTCTTGCCGCGCGCCAGTTCGGGCACGTCGGGGTTTTTCTTCTGCGGCATGATCGACGAGCCGGTGGTGAAGCGGTCGGCGATCTTCACGAAGCCGAAGTTCTGGCTCATCCACAGAATGAGTTCTTCGCTGAAGCGGCTGATGTGCACCATGCACAGCGAGGCCGCGGCGCTGAACTCGATGGCGAAGTCGCGGTCGCTCACGCCGTCCAGGCTGTTCTGGCAAACGCCTTCCATGCCCAGCGTCTTGGCCACGCGCTCGCGGTCCAGCGGGTAGGTGGTGCCGGCGAGAGCCGCTGAGCCCAGGGGCAGGCGGTTGGTGCGGCGGCGCACGTCGGCGAAGCGCTCGGCGTCGCGGCTGAACATTTCCACATAGGCCAGCAGGTGGTGCGCAAAGCTCACCGGCTGCGCCACTTGCAGGTGGGTGAAGCCGGGCAGGATGACCTCGACGTTGCGGCTGGCCACTTCCACCAGGGCCTTTTGCAGGTCGGTGAGCAGGCCGCCAATCAGGTCGATCTCGTCGCGCAGCCACAGGCGCACGTCGGTGGCAACCTGGTCGTTGCGGCTGCGGCCGGTGTGCAGGCGCTTGCCGGCGTCGCCCACGAGTTGCGTCAGGCGGGCTTCGATGTTGAGGTGCACGTCTTCGAGATCGAGCTTCCACTCGAAGGTGCCCGCCTCGATCTCGCTGGTGATCTGGGCCATGCCGCGCTGGATGTCGGCCAGGTCTTGCGCACCGATAATGCCCTGCGCCGAGAGCATCTCGGCGTGCGCCAGGCTGCCCGCGATGTCGGCGCGCCACAGGCGCTTGTCAAAGAAAACGCTGGCGGTGTATCGCTTGACCAGCTCGCTCATGGGCTCCGAGAATAGGGCGGACCAGGCTTCGGATTTCTTGTCGAGTTGGTTGGTGGACATGGTGTTGCCAGCGGCTGGATGGGGATGGACGGAAGTGGCTGGTACAGCTATCGGGCCCGGGTGGCCGACCGACCCCAGAACGGAATCGCTTCCCGTGAAAGATTCGCGAATTTTATCGACCTTCCAAGACCTCTCCCACGCCACGCGCCCGCGGCCACTGGCCGAGATGCCCGAGCACGTGCGTGCCCGCGTGCAGGTGTTCGATACCTGCCAGGTGGGCGTGGTCTTGCGGGCCGTGGTGCTGGTGGAGGCCATCGTGGCGGTGGGCGCCCTGTTCGTGGCCCAAGGCCTGAACGACTGGCTGCTGCGCTTTGCCTTGCTCACCGGCGCCGCCTTGCCCGCCATGCTCACTTGGCTGCTGGTGGTGTGCGCGTGCAAGCGCCTGCTGGCGCGGCTGCAGACCAGCGGCCAGTGGGCCGCCGGGCTTGCGCTGGGCGCCTTGTGCGGCTTGTATGGCTTGGGCCTGCTGGCCTGGATGGGCTTTGCCGACCTGCAGCACGCCCTGGCCAGCGCCAGCGCGGGTGCCTTGGTGGCCGGCGTGATGGTGGCGGGCCTGGTGTGGCGCGCTCGCGCACAAATGCCGGCCAGCACCAAGGCCCAACTGGCCGAGCTGCAAGCGCGCATCCGGCCGCACTTTCTGTTCAATTCGCTCAACAGCGCCATTGCCCTGGTGCGCGAAGAGCCGGCCAAGGCCGAGAGCTTGCTGGAAGACCTGAGCGAGCTGTTCCGCCACGCGCTGGCCGACACCAAAGAGGCGGTGCCGCTGCGCCAGGAACTGGAGCTGGCCGAGCACTACCTGGCCATCGAGCAGGTGCGCTTCGGCGAGCGCCTGCGGGTGGAATGGAGCATTGACGAATCGGCCTCCAAGGCCCGCTTGCCGCCCCTGATCCTGCAGCCCCTGGTGGAGAACGCGGTGAAGCATGGAGTGGAGCCCAGCCCCATCGGTGCGGTGGTGCGCATCAGCACCCAGCGCCGCGGCACCGTGGTGGTGATCAAGGTCACCAACACCGTGCCGGGTGGCAGCGGACGCCGGGGCAATGGCCTGGCCTTGGACAACGTGCGCCAGCGCCTGACCTTGCTGCACGATGTGCAGGGCCGTTTCCAGAGCGCCTTGGTCAACGGCCTGTTCCAGGTTCGCCTTGAAATACCGTTATAACCGCAGGCATGTGCAACCCGACCAGCAAGAGGGGCGTGAGATGGATCTGAAGGTTCTGATCGTGGACGATGAGGCGCTTGCGCGCTCGCGCCTTCGCACCTTGCTCAGCGAATGTGTGGACCCGCGGGCCGAGGTCGTTGGCGAGGCGGGCAACGCCGTGCAGGCCATGGAGCAGATCCAGCGCACCGGCTGCAACCTGGTGCTGCTCGACATTCACATGCCCGGCGTGGATGGCATGGCCCTGGCGGCCACGCTGCGCCAGATGCCGGCGCCGCCGGCGGTGGTGTTCGTCACCGCGCACGCCGAGCACGCCGTGCAGGCCTTTGACCTGGAGGCCGTGGACTACCTCACCAAGCCCGTGCGCCGCGAGCGCCTGCAGCAAGCGCTGCAAAAAGTGCAGAAACAAAGCGCGCCCAAGGAACCCCTGGCAGACGCTGGCCTGCCCGAGTGCCTGATCATTCAAGAGCGTGGCCGCAGCGAGCGCGTGGCGCTGACCGATGTGGTCTACCTCAAGGCCGAGCTCAAGTACATCACCGTGCGCACGCGCGAGAAAGAGCACATCTACGACGGCGCCCTGAGCGACCTGGAGCAGCGCTACGGCCACTTGTTTGTGCGCGTGCACCGCAACGCGCTGGTCTCACGCAAGGCCGTGCGCGCCGTGGAAAAAGTGAGCCACGGTGGCGATGGTGAAGGCGAGGGCTGGATGGTGCGGCTCGATGGCGTGAACGAGCGCCTGTCGGTCTCGCGGCGCCAGCTCGCCGCGGTGCGCGAGGCCCTGGTGGGCCCCGCCTGAGGTTCACGGCACAGGGTTCACCCCTCGGGGCTCACAGCTCCGCGGCTTCCACCAGAAAACGCACGCGGCGCTGGCCCTGCCACTCGTCCGCGTCCAGCCGGAAGGCGATCTTCACCCGCGTGGGCAGCGGTTCGCTGTGGCCGAACCAGATCGCGTCCACCGCGTCGCCTTGGTGGCGAATCTTCAATGACAGGTGCTTCTCGCCCACGAGGCGCTGGCTGATCACCTGCACCTCTTCGCAGAACACCGGGGGCGCAAAGCCCTGGCCCCACACCTGCTGGTGCAGCGTGTCCACCAGGTCGGGCCGGCGGTACTGCGGCTCCAGCGGGCCGTCGGCTTCCAGGCGGCGCTGCAGCGTGGCCTCGTCCAGCCATTCGTGCGCTACCTGTTGCAGGGCCATCTCGAAGGTCTCGATGTGCTCTTCGGCCACGGTGCAGCCGGCGGCCATGGCGTGGCCGCCAAAGCGCAGCAGCACACCCGGGTGGCGCTTGGCCACCAGGTCGAGCGCATCGCGCAGGTGAAAGCCGGCAATGGAACGGCCCGAGCCCTTGAGCTCGTGCTCTTTGCCGGGCGCGGCACTGGCCGCGAACACGAAGGTGGGGCGGTGCAGCTTGTCTTTCAGGCGCGAGGCCACGATGCCCACCACGCCTTCGTGGAAGTCGGGGTCGAACACCACCAGCGCGGGCGGCGGCTGCTCGCTCTCGTCGAACATCGACTCGGCGATCTCCATGGCCATCTCGCGCATTTCGCCTTCGATGTTCTTGCGCTCGCGGTTGATGCCGTCCAGCGTGCGCGCCAGTTCCTCGGCGCGGCCTTCGTCGTCGGTGGTCAGGCACTCGATGCCCAGGGTCATGTCGGCCAGGCGGCCGGCCGCGTTCAGGCGCGGGCCCAGGGCGAAGCCGAAATCGAAGCTGGTGGCGGCCTCGGGCTTGCGGGCGGCTGCCCGAAACAGCGCGGCCATGCCGGGTGGCATGGCGCCGGCCCGCACGCGCTTGAGGCCCTGGGCCACCAGGCGGCGGTTGTTGGCGTCGAGCTTGACCACGTCGGCCACGGTGCCCAGGGCCACCAGGGGCAGCAGGGTGTCGATCTTGGGCTGACTCTGGGCGGTGAACACGCCTCGCTCGCGCAGCTCGGCGCGCAGCGCCAGCAGCACGTAGAACATCACGCCCACGCCGGCGATGGACTTGCTCTCGAAGGTGCAGCCCGGCTGGTTGGGGTTGACGATCAGGCAGTCGGTGGGCAGGACGGTCTGGCCGTCTTGCTGGGCGGGCAGGTGGTGGTCGGTGACGATGACCTGCAGGCCCAGTTCGCGTGCGGCGCGCACGCCTTCCAGGCTGGCGATGCCGTTGTCCACGGTGATGAGCACGTCGGCCCCGGCGCCTTTCACCCGCTTGGCGATGGCGGGCGTGAGGCCGTAGCCGTCCACCACGCGGTCGGGCACCAGGTACTGCACGTGCGGCGCGCCCAGCAGCTTCAGGCCGCGCAGGCCCACGGCGCAGGCGGTGGCGCCGTCGCAGTCGTAGTCGGCCACGATGCACAGGCGCTTGCCTTGCGCGATGGCGTCGGCCAGGGCGCGGGCGGCCTCGGCCGCGCCGAGCAGCGTGGAGGGCGGCAACAGGCGCGCCAGGGCGTCGTCCAGCTCGTCGGGGCTGCGGATGCCGCGCGCGGCGAACAGGCGGGCCAGCAGCGGGTGCAGGCCGCTTTGTTCCAGTGCCCAGGCGCTTCGCGGGGGCACGTCTCGGGTGATGATTTTCATAGCGCGTCGAGCACAGAGTGAGCGGTGAGG